>Ga0209342_10000231_pt1 | contig 62599 bp, 59 predicted proteins | sample RifCSP16_2_FD_184023 | JGI IMG/M metagenome (GOLD analysis project Ga0209342, IMG submission 184023) | Soil microbial communities from Rifle, Colorado - Rifle CSP2_sed 16_2 (SPAdes) (version 2) | ecosystem: Environmental > Terrestrial > Deep subsurface > Rock core/Sediment | place: Rifle... | reverse complement strand
CAGGTACAAGGAATATCTGTTACAAGACGCTGAATTTGTAAACTGCCTCGCGAAGATAATCTCTCAATCGCCGGTAAAGCCGGATGCGGGTTCCGGTACATGCGATACCACAACACTATCCGATATCGTTACCAGTTTGAATGAAAGCAGTGGCAGTCTGGGGAATTCCCTGAAAAGGATATCCAATCTCGCTGCTGAAAAGATCAATGCGCATTCCACTTTATCCCATGATCTCAGTCAGATAAGCCTTGCAGTTATTGTCACTGTAAGTTTACTGGTCATATCAGTGATCATCGCCGGTATTTCACTGGTTATATATCGTATCGATGACCCGCTTTATAAAGTGCGTGTGGCCATGCATGATCTCTCTTCTGGTGATATGTCAAGAAGGCTCGAGGTCAGCGATGACATCAAGGACGAGTTTTCCGAGTTAACCGTTGACTTCAATCGTTTTGCGGAACGTTTGCAATCACTCTTTAATGAAGTAATTGCAGCGAATACCGCTCTGGAAAACAGTGAAAAAAGAGTCCGCGCTATTCTGGAAAATGCCCTGGTAGGTATAGCACATGTCATAGATGGCAATATTGTTGCGGTGAACCGGAAATTTGAAGAAATATTCGGGTACGAACGCGAGGAGATCCAGGGCATGCGCAAGGAAATACTTTATCCCTCGGACGATACCCACAAGGCTATCAATGAAGCAGCTGCCAGTTTACTTGCCAATGATGAAACCTATCAGGGCGAATGGAAGATGAAACACAAGAATGGAACAATTTTCTGGTGTGCCGTTTCAGCAAAATCAATTTCCGAAAAGACCAGGGAAGAAGGGATTATCTGGCTGTTTGAGGACATCACCCAGCGTAAACGCTCGGAAGAGGAACTATTGCGCCTTGCCAATTATGATTCACTGACCGGATTGCCCAATCGTTCATTGTTTATCGATCGTCTTGAACAGGGCATTGGGCGTACCAGGAGGCAGGATAGTTTACTGGGCCTGCTTTATATTGATCTTGACCGGTTTAAAATAATAAATGATTCCATGGGCCATACCATCGGTGATGAATTATTAAAATGCGTCGCCGGCAGATTATTTGAATGTGTAAGAAATTCAGATACAGTTTGCCGGCTGGGTGGTGATGAATTCACTATCATACTTCCGGAAATGCAGGATATTAGTGATGCGGGCAAGGTAGCTGAAAAAATTTTAATGGTGATGAATGATTCATTTAATCTGAATGGTGAAAAAGTAAATATCAGTCCCAGTATCGGTGTCAGTATTTTCCCCGACGACGCAGAGGAAATTGAATCATTAATGAAAAATGCTGATTCAGCGATGTATCACGCCAAATCCAAAGGCCGCAATAACTACCAGTATTACACACAGGAAATGAATGCGGAGGCACGACTGCGCCTGGACCGGGAAAACAGATTAAGAAGGGCCGTGGAATTTGATCAATTCATGTTGTACTACCAGCCACAGGTCGATACAAAAACACTCCACATCACAGGTTATGAGGCATTGATACGCTGGCATGATTCGGAAACCGGCCTGGTCTCTCCGGATCAGTTTGTCCCATTACTGGAGGATACCGGCTTGATAGTACCAGTGGGTGACTGGATAATGCGGCGCGCCTGTATTGATATCAGACAGATGTCTGCCATGAACAAACATTTCGAAAGCGTCTCAATCAATCTTTCCGCCCGGCAATTTGTGGATCATTCGATTGTAGACAGGATCAGATTAATCCTGGAAGAAACGGGGGTTTCACCGGATCAACTGGTTATAGAAATCACAGAAACTATCATGATGACGGAGACTGAACGTAGCCTGATGCTTTTGACCGAACTCAGTAAGCTCGGTGTAAAGTTGTCACTGGACGATTTTGGCACCGGCTATTCATCATTGGCCTACCTCAAGCAGTTTCCTATTAATGTAATTAAAATCGATAAATCCTTCGTCCGTGACCTGCATACTAACCAGAGTGACTCGGCCATCTGTGAAGCGATTATCGCCATAGGCCATCAGTTGAATCTGAAGGTGGTAGCAGAAGGCGTGGAAACACAGGAACAATTTATCTATATGCGGGATAACGGCTGCCATTCCATACAGGGTTATTACTTTGGCAAGCCGCTGCCCATTAGTCAATTGTTGTGCAACATCAGTCAAACATAGCCCATGTGTGCCAGATTTTATCCAGCCCAAGGGCTTCATACGGTAATATAATATCATTATTTACAATAAGTTACGCAAGATTGATAGTTGCCAGCTGAGCCGGGTAGCCTGCCTTTCCCAACCTTCTGCCCAGTGTATAAATATTTCACTTCGAAAAGGTTGACATACCATGGCTATTCAGTTATGTTGCATTGCAATAATATTGCGCCGCACAATTATTTTGAGGGGCGTTTTATTAACCCTGTAACCGCTACGATTTAAGCAAAAAGGAGGAGTACCCCTATGCAAAACGATTATGTAGAACAACTGACCAAAGTCGGCAAGACTTCCTTTGCATCACTTCAGAAACTGGGCGCCATCAACACCAAGGCCCTGCAGAAACTGATGGATTTACAGTTTAAATATGCCTCATTTAATATTGAAACAGGTATTGAGCAGACAAAGCTTCTGACCAGCACCACGAATTACAAAGATTACCTGTCGGCAGAATCAGAAATTGCCGGCGAGTGCAGCACCAAGGCAATAGACTTCACCAAGCAGGCCGCGTCAATTATGTCTAATTCTTGTGATGAAATTGTTTCCTGGCTGGAAAAGGGTTTTGAATCAGCAGAAGTAAATGTAAAGGCGCCGGTAAAACGCATCCCCAAAAAGTCAACTGTGACTTAGTTAGAATTTTTGACACTTCACCTCTATTAAATAATTTACCCGTATTCTTTCCGGAATACGGGTATTTTTTTGATGGCAATCAGGGTTTATTTTGCAGTGCAATATAGTGCATGATAGGATTATCCATTAATTGAAGATCACGGCCGATCAAAGCTGTTTAGCATTAACCGGAAAGATACAGATGAGCAATAAAATCCCCAACCCATACTGGAATACTGACTGGCTGGAATCACAACGCCAGTATCTGGATGCGTGGCAGGCATTCAGTCAGTTCATGCCTAAAGCTCCGGTCACTGGCAAAAAAGACAGTAATCCACTCACCGAAGCCATGGAATACTGGTGGAAATCAGTGTCCTCTTCCATGCCTGAAAGCAGTACTGAGTTTGTTACGAAAATGCTGGAACAAGGCAAGGTGTATTACATCCTGAGCGAGCAATTTTCCAAATTGCTCAAGAACATCAATGAAATCAGCAAGACATCAGAAGATTGGCAGGCGGCATTGAATGACCAATTTGAAGAGATGAAAAAAATATTTATCCGCGGCAGTACTAAAGAGGGTCTGCCTGGAATATTAGGTGCCTGGCATATGCTGCCTATAGACACTCTGCAACGGTCTTTTTCCTCGGCCACGTTATTGCCAGGAGATTTTCTTGAAGATCTGAAACCGGAAAATCTGGAAAGGGCCACTGATAAATTTTTATCTATACCCGGCGTAGGTTATACCCGTGAATCACAGGAACAGGCACAAGAAGGCATCAAACTCTGGAATATTTATCAGAAAGTAAATATGGAATACAACCATGCGATGACTACCGTCAGTCTGAAAGCGCTGGATACCATGCGTATGAAGATTATTGACATGGCAAAACATGGCAAGGAAATTAACAGTCTGCGTGAGATATATGATTTGCTGGTGGACTGCGGTGAAGAGGCATATGCTGAATTTACCCAAACTGAAGATTTTTCTGATCTATATGGACGGCTGACCAATGCATTGATGGCGGTCAAACAACATGGCCGAAATATCGTCGATGAAATTCAGAGTGCCCTGAATATGCCTACCCGCCGCGGGATGAGTACCCTGCAGAAACGCCAGCAGGATATGCGCCGTGACAACAAGGAAACATCCAGAATGATTGAACAAATGCAGGATGAAATAGCTGCATTGAAGAAATCAATGGCTGGTAATGGCAGTGATACTAACAGAAAGCCTGCTGCAACTGCCCACAAGTTAAAAATTAATACTGTTTATAAAAGAAAATCTGACAAAAAAACTGTTTACATGAGTGCAGATAAAAAGACAGCTGCAAGAAAAAAATCAGGAAAGAAGGGCAACAAAAAAGACAACGTGATAGTTATCAAGATCTAATAATATAAAGGAGCGCTTGCTGTGATACCTTTTCAGATAAGACCTGATGAAATTTTGCACGAAGTAAACCAGTTTAATGCAAAGCTTGCACAAGGTATAAATACACTCGCTGAAATCGGTGACATAGAGGTTGGCGTATCCAGAAAAACACCTGTCTATCAGGAAGACAAGATGGTGCTTTACCGGTTTGAGCCACGCGTCAAAAAAACCAACCCTGTTCCGTTATTGATTGTATACGCGCTGGTTAATCGTCCCTATATGGCTGATTTGCAGGATGGACGTTCAATGATTCAGGGGCTGCTGAATGCCGGACTGGATGTATACCTTATCGACTGGGGCTATCCTGACAGTGCGGATCGGTATTTAACACTGGACGATTACATCAACGGTTATATTGACCGTTGTGTGGATTTGATCTGCAAGAAACATAAGCTGAAAAAAATCAATATCCTTGGTATCTGTCAGGGCGGAACATTCAGTCTTTGTTATACCTCACTGCATCCTGAGAAAGTAAGGAACCTCATCACAACAGTGACACCAGTAGATTTCCATACCAAGGATGATCTGTTAAGTAAAATGGTAAGAAATGTTGATATTGATCTCCTCGTTGATACCCTGGGCAATATTCCTGGTGAACTTTTGAATATGATATATCTGTCTCTCAAACCATTTCGCCTGGTTGGACAGAAATATATGGATCTGGTCAATCTTCTGGATGATAAAGAACAGGCAAAGAATTTTATGCGCATGGAGAAGTGGATCTTTGATAGTCCGGATCAGGCCGGTGAGGCATTCAGGGAATTTACAAGGCAATTTTACCAGGACAACGGACTGGTCAAAGGGACGGTAAAAATCGGTAATCAGATTGTCGACCTGGGAAATATCACTGTACCGTTACTGAATATCTATGCCGCTTCCGACCATCTGGTACCGCCGGATTCATCCAAAGCCCTGCAGGGATGTGTTGGCAGCAAAGACTATACGGAACTCGAATTTCCGGGTGGACATATTGGTATCTACGTCAGCAACAAGGCACAGAAAATGATCCCGCCTACCGTAGGTAAGTGGCTGGACAAGAGAACCTGATCTGGAATATAAAAAGCCCGTATTCCTTCAGCAGGGGACACGGGTACAAGGAAGGGTAAACCCTTAAAGGCAAGTGCTGCTTATTTGCTCTTCCCGGGATTCACAGCTTTGGGTGTTGTAGCGGTAACACTCTTTTCAGCCCACGATGTAATATCTGAGTTACAACTGCTCAATATGGCACCGGTATTCTGAAGTATACCCATCAGCTTGGTATTGTATTCGGCAATCAATTCAGCTTGCATCTTGATAATATCTTCGGGGTTTCTGGTCTTGCTGGCCAGATCAATCTCTTTCTGACTGGCTTCGAGGCAGGTATTCAACACCGCCAGTTGTTGTTCGGTCAGTTTCTCGATAACACGTACATTGATATTACCGAGCTCCTTTATGGAATTCATCGCTGTTTTGGCAATGTTGTTCCAATTCTCTGTCATGTCGTTGTTAATCATCTGTCATCACCTTCGATAGTTTATAAAACCGTATCCTATTGCCAGGATACGGTTCAGAGGAGGCCAAACCAAATAATTTAAAATAATCAGGCAGCCTTGACCGCTGGCACAACCTTGGTCACTTCCTTGATACCCTTCTCGGCTTCCTTGACGGATTTTTCAAACCAGGTGCTGATCTCATCCTTGGATTCAGTCATGATGTCCAGGGTATTGCGGGCTATCCCCTGCATCTTGCTGCTGATTTCTCCTGCAATATCCGTCTGGGCGCTGATTATATCCTTATAGCCTTTGGCGGTGCCGGCAAGTTTCATCTGGCTGGTAACATATTCAACACCGAGAGCGGCCAGTGCAAATTGCTGCTCAATCAATTGTTCGACGGTATTTGTGTTGATCGTGTAGAGCTGCTTCAAAGTATCGTAAGTGCTCATGCCGAGTTTGTTAATCTGATCATAGTTAGCGGTATTCATTGCATTCTCCTCATTAAAATATAGTTGCAAACGGATTGTGCGATGCACAATATTGCATTGCAGCGTAGGAAAATCCATGGGCTTTGTCAAGCATTTAGTAACTTATTGATTTTTATAGAATTACTACGGTAAAAATTTGAATATCAAGACGCTAAAACGCATCTGTTTAAGAGGGCATCTTTTGGCCACGTGCATTTTCTTCTGTGAGTTCAACAGGCTTGGTTCTGCATAATGCTGTGTTGAATTCAGGCTACGCCGGTAAAGAGACCACCATTGACCGAGATATCGGAGCCGGTAATGTACCCGGCATTTTCATCAGCCAGGAATGCGACTGCCGCTGCAACCTCTGCAGGTTTCGCCAAACGTCCCATCGGGATCTTGGCAATAATACTGTTCTTTATCTCTTCAGGGAGTGTTTCAACCATACTGGTCCCAACATAACCCGGGCATACCGTGTTGACAGTGATACCGCTGTCAGCCAGTTCCAGTGCCAGTGATTTGCTGAAGCCGATGGTCCCGGCCTTGGCTGTTGAGTAATTGGTCTGGCCAAACTGGCCTTTCTGGCCGTTGACGGATGAAATGTTGATAATGCGTCCATAGCCACGATGGATCATGCCATTGATAAAATTCCGTGTGACATTAAAAACACTGTCCAGGTTGGTATCGAGTACAGCATGCCATTTATCCTGTTCCATATTTCTTAACGTGGCATCACGGGTAATCCCTGCACAGTTTACCAGGATATCAATCCTGTGATATGTGGACTCCAGTTTCGTACTCATTTTTTTGCAGGATTCAAAATCAGTAACATCACATTCGATGATATCGATTTCATAACCATCTTTCCCTTGATTTGTTTGCCATATTTTTGCAAGGTCTTTTTCAAATGTAATGTAGGTTGCAATGACCTGGTGCCCGTCATTGTAAAGTCGCTTGCATATTTCCGATCCTATACCGCCAATACCACCGGTCACGACAGCTACGTAACCTGTTTCGATACGACCGGATTTTACTGACTCGAATTTATTAACTGGTTGGCTTGTTACATGGTCTGCATGAGGAGCCAGATAAAAATCGATGGCATCATTATGGTGGCGCACGAGGTGATCAAAGGCATTACTGGTAAATTCGGATAACCGGAAAATTGAATCATAGGCATATTCAACAGGATTATGTATTTTGAACATATTATTCTGGGCATTCTGCATAAAGCCGGAAAATTCTATAAACATATTCTGTAAAGCAAATTCAGGTACTGATTTGCGCATGGAATGATCCTCGCAAGGTTAATATTATTATTTTATGCAGAAACATTTGCACTACTTTGAATTGTTGTCTGTTTTTAATCCCGCTGCCTTGAAAAGATTATTCTGCATTTCCTGCCACATCTTCAGGTTCTTGTCTGTCAGTTCAGACATAGCTGTCAGTGGATTTGATGACATGGCTTCCTGAAACTGTTTTTGCTGTTCGACAAACAACTGCATGCTCTTTTCGATATAATCACCGGCCATGCTCTGTAGTGAATCTCTATAAGAGCGGATAATCTGTATGAGGAGCTCGGTTGAGAAAAATGGTTCTCCATCATGTTCCTGTTCAGAGATGATCTGCAACAGGATATTCCGGGTCAGATCTTCTTCTGTTTTGACATCCTTGACGATGAAATCAACACCGTTCAGTACCAGTTTTTTTACATCATCCAGAGTAATGTATTTGCTGTCTTCTGTATCATACAGTCTGCGATTAGGGTATTTCTTAATGATTCTTGTCGCGCTCATCAGGTTTGTCCCATCTTTAAATAATCAAGTTATGCAACTATTTTATATCCAATGCTGTACCGTCACCTGAATCCTGTAACGATAAAGATTGTATTACCTACATCATATGCTGGCCGCCATTCATGGAGAAATCAGCTCCGGTGGTGAATCCTGACTCATCAGAAGTCAGAAATTCCACCATTGCGGCAACTTCTTCAGGTGTGCCCAGACGGCCTATCGGTATGCTGGCAATGACCTGTTTCCTGATATCTTCTGGAACGGCCATTACCATTTCGGTGGCAATATAACCGGGGGAAACAGTATTGACTGTGACACCCTTGCGTGCAACTTCCTGTGCAAGCGCCATGGTGAAACCATGCATGCCGGCTTTGGAAGCGCAATAGTTGGTTTGTCCCAGCTGGCCTTTCTGGCCGTTGATGGATGAGATATTGATGATGCGGCCCCAGCCACGCTCCATCATCCCTTCCACGACCTGTTTGGTCACGTTGTAGAGGCTGTCCAGATTGATCTTCATTACTGTGTCCCATTGTTCCTTGCTCATCTTGCGGAAGGTGCCGTCTTTGGTCACACCGGCATTGTTCACCAGGATATCAACCGGCCCCAGTTCGGCCCCAATCTTTTTAACCAGATCCGTACAGGCCTCAAAATCGGAAACGTCGGCCTGGTAGATCTTGATGTCATAACCCTTGGCCTTGACCTCTTTCAGCCATTGCTGCGCCTTCTCTTCGTTACGATAGTTGGTGGCCACTTTCGCGCCTGAATCTGCCAGTCGTAAACAGATGGCTGCACCAATACCGCCGGTACCGCCCGTCACCAGAGCCACTTTTCCTTTCAAGTTTGCCATGATTTTTATCTTTCTACAGCCAGTGCCACACCCTGACCGCCGCCGATACAGAGGGTGGCCAGGCCTTTCTTGGCATCACGGCGCTTCATTTCGTGGAGTAAAGTCACTAATACACGGCAACCGGAGGCCCCGATTGGATGGCCGATCGCTATAGCACCGCCATTGACGTTAACCTTGCTGGTATCCCAACCCAACTCTTTATCGACTGACATAGCCTGCGCGGCAAAGGCCTCATTGGCTTCAACCAGGTCCAGGTCTGTTACTGTCCAGCCGGCTTTTTTGAGACATCGCTGCGTGGCAGGAATAGGGCCTGTACCCATAATCTGCGGATCAACACCGGCACTGGCATAAGCCTTGATCATCGCCAGCGGAGTCAATCCGAGTTCCTTCGCTTTCTTTTCGCTCATAACAATCACAATAGCAGCACCATCGTTAATTCCGGAAGCGTTGCCGGCGGTGACCGACCCTTCCTTCTCGAAGGCAGGTCTGAGTTTTCCCAATGACTCGGCTGTCGTGCCGGCGCGTGGATATTCATCTTTAGCAAATATGATCGGATCGCCCTTGCGCTGCGGTATTTCAACCGGGATGATTTCCTCATCAAATTTACCGGCCTTCTGTGCCGCCTCGGCCTTTTGCTGGGAAGCAGCTGCAAATTGATCCTGTGCCTCACGGGTGAAGCCGTACTTCTTGGCGATGTTCTCGGCGGTAATACCCATGTGGTAATTATTGAAGACGTCTGTCAGACCCTCATTAATCATGTGGTCCTTGAGCGGCCAGTCACCCATTTTGTTGCCAGTGCGTGATTTTGGCAACACATGCGGGGCGAGACTCATGTTCTCCTGGCCACCGGCAATTACCACCTCGGCATCACCTGAACGTATAGCTTGTGCAGCAAGGGCAACGGCTTTGAGGCCGGAGCCACACACCTTGTTGATAGTCATGCTGGGTATGGTATCCGGCAGTCCGGCATAGATGGCCGCCTGGCGGGCCGGGTTCATCCCGACGCCAGCGGTCAACACCTGGCCCAGGATAACTTCATCGATCAATTCCGGTTTTATCCCGGTATTTTTCAACAGGCCGGCGATGACTTTCGCACCCAGCTGCGCAGCCGGGATCTCGGAGAGCATCCCGCCAAAACTGCCCACCGGAGTGCGGCCGGCAGCTACGATAACTACATTGTTAGACATAAAATTTTCTCCTCCCCGGAAGCATCGAGGCGCCTGGTATTTTCTAGTTTTACGTTGCACTGCACAAATTATTGAGAGATGGTATCAGAATCTTTCCGGGGACTCCAGTAGCAGTGTTTTCATGGCTGATAATGGCATCATGAATCAATACATAATCAGGCTCGAATGGGCGGATGGTCTAATTTTCATCTATCCATTTTTCCCAGTACGGTACGGGTTGGAACTGCTCAGAAATGAAATCCACAAAGGTCCGAGCCTTGGTCGAGAGGTGCCGTCGATGGATATAGACGGCATTGATTACCAACGGCTCCGGCTCATACTTTTTGAGTACCGGTTGCAGACGGCCGGATTGAATATCCAGGCCGACGATATAGGAGGGTAGCTGTACCAGACCGCAATTGTTAATTGCCGCGATTCTTAGCGGATCAGCACTATTGGACCTGAAGGTTCCAGTTGGATGCAGGGTAGTGAGTTTTCCGTTTATCATGAATTTCCAGTCGGAGAAAGGCGTACGAGTGGAGAAAGTCAGGCAGTTATACTGCTCAAGGTCAGCCGGGGTCTGTGGTATCCCGTTACGCACAAAATATTCCGGTGAACCACACACCACACTCCGGGAGGTGGCCAATTTCCTTGCAATCAGGTCTGAATCCTCAAGCTCTCCTATCCAGATGGCAAGATCCAGACCTTCTTCAAACAGATCCGGTGCCCTGTCGGTCAGGATCATTTCGATGACCACACGGGGATAACGTTCCTTATACCTACCCAGAATACGGGCGAGGTGGAACGAGCCAAAGGAGGGTGGTGCCATGATTTTCAAGGTGCCACGGGGCTCGGTTTGCAGTTGTGTGATGGCTTGTTCGGTTTCCTCAATCTCGGCCAGGATGTTATTGATTCTCTCCTGATAGGTGCTGCCTACTTCAGTCAGGCTTAATTGGCGAGTAGTCCTGTTCAAGAGCCTGACATCCAGATTGTTTTCAAGATAGTTCATATATTTGGATGCCATCGCCCGGGAAATACCCAATTCCTCTGCCGCTGCTGTAAAGCTGCCCAGACGGGCCACTGCAGCGAACACCTTCATGCTTGTCAGTTTATCCATATTCCCACCAACTGTTTCATAATAAGAAACAATATATCAATAAAGTAGTTATTGTACATTATTAAGATCATATGTAGTCTTTGTGCATTGCACAAATCATGGCTTGTGATGACCCATGACCCGTGCCACAGATTTTAAATTTGATTACTTGAGGTATTTAGCCATGAAAAAACTTATCACGATGTTATTGCTCATTACTGTGTCGGTCTCAGGCCTTGCGAATGCCGTGGCGGATGAGGCGACTGCGATCAATGCCCTGAATATCAAGTGGGATACCGCTGTTAATCAGGGTGACACCATGCAATTGGCCAGTCTCTATGTGGACAATGCAGTCATGATGCCACCGAGCAGCGAGATCCTGTCTGATCGCGGTGCGATCAAGAATTATTGGGATAACCTGCGCGAGGTAGGTATTGATGTTTATGCGATCAGTACAGTAGACCTGCGTATTGACGGTGACACGGCCTACCAGACTGTTCTGTGGGATGCCACCCGGAACGCGGCAGACGGCAACGTCATCCAGTTTAATGGCAACATGTCCAACGTGCTGGAGCGCCAGAAAGATGGCACCTGGAAGATCAAGCTGCAAAGCTGGAATTAAACTTGCTGCACAGGAACCCCTGATCACTCAGGGGTTCTTCATTCCTGATGATTACCTTCCCTTATCAGTGAAATTACGATCTCCTCCTCTATTAGGAAGTATTCACTGAGTATTTGTACACAGGGATGTGTATTTTTTTAGATATGTATCGGTCTGCCGTCGACGGCGAGTGCGGCTTCGTGCATGGCTTCAGCGAGGGTGGGATGGGCATGGATGGTTCTGGCAATGTCTTCCGTGCTGCCATCGAATTCCATGGCGAGGACAGCTTCTGCAATTAATTCCGATGCATTGGGTCCAATGATATGGACACCCAGGATGCGATCTGTTGCAGCATCACCGAGTATCTTGACCATCCCGCCGGTTTCACCCATGGCACGGGCGCGGCCACTGGCAGCAAAGGGAAATGCGCCGCTGCGATACTCTATCCCGGCATCCTTTAATTGCTGTTCCGTTTTTCCGACCCAGGCGATCTCAGGCCAGGTGTAGATCACCCAGGGGATGATCTCATAATTCATCTGGGAAGCCTTGCCGGTGATACGTTCTGCAACAGCCACACCTTCTTCTGAGGCCTTGTGTGCGAGCATGGGGCCGCGCACTACATCACCTATCGCGTAAACATTTGGCAGATTGGTTTGACAGTGCTCATCGACCAGGATGAAACCACGTTCATCAAGCGCCAGACCTGCTTCCTTCGCACCTAATCCTTCAGTATTCGGTTTACGGCCAACTGCCACTATCAATTTATCAACATTGATCTGATGTTTGCCGTCCTTATCTTCATAAGTGATGATGACCTGTTGGTTGTTTGTCCCGGTGCCGGTGACTTTTGCTCCCAGGCGGATGTCCAGCCCCTGTTTCTGTAATGTCTTCCAGGCCTCATGGGCAATCTGTCGATCACAGACGGGCAGAAATTCATCCAGTGCTTCCAGGATGATCACTTCTGAGCCCAGCCGCTTCCACACACTGCCAAGTTCCAGTCCGATCACACCGGCACCAATGACACCCAGTGTGCGCGGCGCCTGATTGAAAGCAAGTGCGCCGGTAGAATCCACAATCTTGTCCTGATCGATCGATGCGGGCGGGATTTTCGCCGGCACTGAGCCCGTAGCTATAATAATGTGTCTGGCCGAGACAATGGATTTTTCAGTGCTTCCTTCGCCAACAGGTGTTACTTCGATTTGATAGTCAGGCAACAGACGGCCATGCCCTTGCAACCACTCCACCTTGTTTTTACGAAACAGTCCGGCTATACCAGTCGTTAACGTAGATACGATCTTTTCCTTGCGCGCGACCATCTTGTTTACATCAATGCTCACGCCACTGACGGCGATGCCGTGTTCGCCCGCTTCATGTTTGATATGGGCATATTGATGGGAAGAATCCAGCAACGCCTTGGAAGGAATGCAACCGACATTGAGACAGGTGCCGCCTAATGCGGGTTTGCCCTCATCATTGATCCAGCTTTCCACGCACGCGGTAGACAGACCGAGTTGTGCGCAACGGATGGCGGCAACATAACCGCCCGGTCCGGCACCGACCACAACGACATCAAAATTCTGCATGAGTTATTTCCTAGACCTGTAACAGGAGACGTGTGGGGTCTTCAATCTGTTCCTTGATGGCCACCAGGAATTGCACCGCCTCGCGGCCGTCGATGATGCGGTGATCATAAGACAGCGCAAGATACATCATCGGCCGGATCACGACCTGACCGTTTTCTGCCACCGGACGTTCCTGCATCTTGTGCATGCCCAGGATCGCGCTTTGCGGGGGATTGATGATCGGCGTGGACAGCAATGAGCCGAAGACGCCGCCATTGGTGATGGTAAAAGTACCGCCGCTGAGTTCTTCAATTGTCAGTTTTGAATCGCGGGCCCTTTCTCCGAGTTCCCTGATCTTGATTTCGATACCGGCGAAGGACAGGGTGTCTGCATCGCGGACAATGGGGACCACCAGACCGCGTGGTGAACTGACGGCAATGCCTATGTCAAAGTAGCCGTGATAAATAATGTCTACTCCGTCAATTGAAGCATTGACGACAGGAAATTTTTTCAGGGCTTCAACAGTGGCCTTGGTGAAGAAAGACATGAATCCAAGTTTTACACCATGTGTCTTTTCAAATTCACCCTTGTAACGGTTGCGCAGTTCAATTACGGGCTGCATATCAACTTCATTGAACGTGGTCAGGATCGCATTATCATGTTGTGCGCTTAAGAGGCGCTCTGCCACACGTTTGCGCAGGCGTGTCATGGGTGTGCGTTGTTCAGGACGGCCATCAGTTTTTACTGATGGAGGAGGTGATACCGGTTTCGGTGCGCTGGCAGGAACAGCCACAGGTTTCGATTCAGTTTTAGTTTCTGCTACAGGCGCGGTGGGTTCAGGTGCTGATACTAGTGCAGGTTCCGGTTCTTTTTTAACAATTTCAGCAGTCACTGGTTGACCGATATGTTTCAGTACATCTTCCTTGGTGACGCGGTCGCTGCCGGTTTTGACCTCTTTCGGATCAATTTTATGTTCATGCAGCAGATTGCGAACCGACGGACTGAGTTTGGGCTCATCCTTTCTGGGTGCCGGTTCTATCAGATTTTGTTGTTCAGGTTTTTGTGCGGACTTTTCTGCAGGCTGTGATGTTGGACTATGGGTGGCGGATACCTCAGTTTCAATCCGTGCAATCACCTCGTTGCTTTTTACTTCTTCTCCATCCTGTTTCAGTATTTCATTGAGTATTCCGTCATTCGGTGCAGCTACCTCCAGTGTCACTTTATCTGTCTCAATGTCGATCAGGCTGTCACCACGGCTGACCTTGTCACCAACCTTTTTATGCCACTTCATTAAAGTCGCTTCAGCCACTGATTCTGCAAGCACGGGAACTTTCACTTCGACGGCCACTTTATTCTCCTCAAGTCTGTGTGATGTTCGTTAGATAATTATGAGTGGATATATTCATTATCAGGCATGGAGGACATTTTTCCTGTGTGTAACCTCCAGTTTGTCGATCTGCAAGGCATTGGCAACCAGTTGCTGTTGTTGTTCCAGGTGTTTGGACATATAGCCTACCGCAGGTGAGGCAGAATAGAAACGGCCGGCATATCCGAAGGTATGATGTTCATTGATGCAGCCGATCATCGTGCCGCGTGATTGCATGTAATACCAGCTGCCCTGATTTTTCGGTTCTTCCTGCACCCAGACAATTTCTTGCAGATTTTCATACTGGCTTATCACCCGCTTGACTGCATCAGCAGGGAAGGGGAACAGCTGTTCTATACGGGCAATGGCAATGTTCTGTATATTGTTTCCCCTGCGTGCCTCCAGCAAATCATAGTAGACCTTGCCGCTGCAGAAGAGCAGCCGTGTAATTGCAGAGTGATCGATATTATCAATCTCATCGATCACAGTCTGGAATCTTCCGGTGAGAATGTCATCGATAGGTGTGGTGGAAAGTTTGTGCCGGAGCAGGCTCTTGGGGCTCATGACAATGAGCGGTTTACGATAGGGTCGCATGACCTGGCGCCGTAACATATGAAACATCTGACCTGCTGTGCTTGGTACACATACCTGCATATTTTCTTCGGCGCAGAGTTGCAGATAACGTTCCAGCCTTGCGGAGGAATGTTCCGGCCCCTGGCCGTCATAACCATGCGGCAGGAGTACCACCAGTCCGCAATAACGTCCCCATTTGGCTTCACAGGAACTGATGAACTGGTCAAAGACCACCTGGGCACCGTTGGCGAAATCACCGAACTGCGCTTCCCAGATCACCAGTGAGTTGGGTTCGGCGCTGCTGTATCCATATTCATAAGCCAGTACGGCCTCTTCCGAAAGTGTGGAATTGATTACCAGGAAATTGGCCTGCTTGTCGCGGATATGCTGCAAGGGCAGGTAAGTGTCGCCGGTTTCCTGATCATGTATAACGGCATGCCGGTGAAAAAACGTACCACGTCCGCTGTCCTGTCCGGATAATCTTATCGGATGACCTGCATCCAGCAATGAGGCATAGGCCATGGTTTCGGCAAATCCCCAATCCATAGGTAATTCACCCGTGCTCATCTTGATACGACTTTCGATAATGCGCTGTACGGTCGGGTGTAACTTTATATTATCAGGAATGCAGGTAATACGTTCCGCCAGCCGTTTCAGGATTTCGCTGTTGATATTGGAATTGATCACCATGTCCCAGCGCGTGCCTTTGTAGGGCGAAAAATCGATTAGAAAATCCCGGCTGACATTGGTTGCCTGCGGGCCTGCAACCGCGCGGTTGTTTTCCAGTGACTGAATGTAGTTATCGAGCAGTCTGTCCGGGTCCTGCGGCGTGATGATATTTTCACTGATGAGTTTTTCTGTATACAGTTTGCGCGCACCCGGGTGTTTCCTGATTTGTTTGTACATAACGGGTTGTGTCGCCGCAGGTTCATCTGCTTCGCTGTGACCATGTTTGCGATAGCACACCATATCGATAACGACATCCTTGTTGAACTCCATGCGAAAATCGAGTGCCAGTTTGGCGATGAATACCACCGCTTCCGGATCATCGGCATTCACATGAAAGATAGGTGCCTGCACCGTCTTTGCAACATCTGTGCAATAGAGTGTGGAACGTGAATCCAGTGGATCGCTGGTGGTAAAACCGATCTGGTTGTTAATGATGATATGCACTGTGCCGCCCGTGGTATAACCTCTGGTCTGCGACAGATTGAATGTCTCCATCACCACACCCTGTCCGGCGAAAGCCGCATCACCATGGAGCAGTACCGGCAATATCTGGTTACGCGCATGGTCCTTGCGCCGGTCCTGACGGGCGCGTACTGAACCCTCTACTACCGGGTCGATGATTTCCAGATGTGATGGATTAAATGACAAGGTCAGATGTATCGGGCCGCCTGGTGTTTCTATATCTGATGAATAACCGAGATGATATTTCACATCGCCGGAACTGTTTTCATTGGCCTTGCCCTTGCCCTCAAATTCGCTGAACAGATCGCTGGGAAGTTTGCCGATGGTGTTTACCAGTACATTAACCCTGCCACGATGCGCCATACCGATGACAACTTCTTTTACCTGCCTGTTACCGCTGTCCTGGATCAATTCGTCCAGTAACGGGATCAGCGGTTCTCCACCTTCTAGCGAGAAGCGTTTCTGGCCGACATATTTTGTATGCAGATATTCCTCAAGTGCATTGGCGGCAATAATGCGCTCAAGGATGCGTAATTTTTTGTCCTTGCTGAATTCCGGTGTTGCCCGGCAGGGTTCCAGCCGTTGCTGTATCCAGCGTTTCTGTTCGGTCTCATTGATGTGCATGTATTCCGCACCAATGGTGCGGCAATAAGTGGTCTGAATGATCTCCAGAATTTCACGCAGGCTGTTCTCGGCATCGGTAGATTGCAATGAACCGGTATTGAATTTTTTATCCAGATCGGCATCCGTCAGACCGTGATAGGCAGGATCAAGCTCAGGCACGACCGGGCGCTCATATTGTTTCAACGGATCGAGGTCCGCCTGCCGGTGGCCACGAAAACGATAGGCATTGATCAACTGCAGGACGGCGACCTGTTTTTGAGGATCGACAGTGGAACTCCCGGCAGGTTTGACTTTTGCTGCACTGGTTGTCTGTCTGGCGGACTCAAGGAATGCCCGTTGTATGGGTGAGTGCGCGATATCCTTGCCGGGGTCAGGGTCGTTTTTCGACAATGTATCGAAATACTGGCGCCACTCAGGAGCTATACTGGCCGGATTGGCGAGCCAGGCCTCGTAAAGATCTTCGATGAACCATGCATTTCCGCTGTAAAGACAGGATGTACTGATTTTATCCATATCAAAACCTTGATTATTCGTGCTGTGTTGATGTGACAGATGGAATATGCACCAAAATCATGCAATTAACGGTTAAATTTCCCCATCACTCAACGACTAGTACCCGGCAGTTTAAGTTGTTTTGTTAATAATTGTTACAAGTTTAGACGATACCTTGATTTTGTCATGTAACAGCAATTTATAACGTTTCTATCATACGATATAGCCTTGCTGCAATGCCATATTGGGCTGTATTCTTCGGGCATTACTATTAAAAAAGTTTATAAAACGTCTAATAACCCGAGAAGGGAGATTATGTCATGTCTGATACTGTAACCATTATCGACAACAAGACGGGCAAAAAGATTGAATGTCCGGTGCTGCGCGGTACCTATGGGGCCCCTGTCATAGATACAAAATCCTTGTATAGCGAATTAGGGATATTCGCTTTCGATCCCGGATATTTCACTACAGCATCCTGCCGTAGTGCCATTACTTATCTGGATGGGGAAAAGGGCATACTGTTGCACCGGGGTTACCCGATCGAACAACTGGCCAAACACAGCACTTATCTCGAAGTCTGTTATCTGCTGCTCTACGGAGAACTTCCGGCCCACAATCAATTTGAGCAGTTCCGCGCAGATCTGAACAAGCGCAATATGGTGCATGAACATCTGGAACGTTTTTATACCGGTTATCGTTATGATGCACACCCAATGGCGATCTTGGTCGGTATTACCGGGGCGTTGTCTTCTTATTATCACGAGGCATTGGATATTAATGATCCGGAGGACAGGGACATTACAGCAAAACGAGTGATTGCCAAGATGCCTATACTGGCGGCACATTGCTACAAACATGCCATGGGTCATCCGTTTATCTATTCCAGGGATGATCTGGGTTACGTGGAAAACTTCCTCAACATGATGTTCTCGTTGCCTAACCGGGCTTACATACCGAACCAGACGGCAAAACGTGCGCTGGATCTGTTATTGATTCTCCATGCCGATCATGAACAGAATGCTTCAACATCAACAGTACGTTTATCGGGCAGTGCCGAGGCTAATCCCTTTGCCTGTATTGCCGCAGGTATCGTCACGCTCTGGGGCAGGGCACATGGCGGTGCCAATGAGGCTGTGCTGAGGATGCTGGGTGAGATCAAAGACCCGAAAAATATTCCGCAGTACATCGCCAGGGCCAAGGACAAGAACGATCCGTTCCGGTTGATGGGTTTCGGCCATCGTGTTTATAAAAACCATGATCCGCGGGCGACCATTATCCGGCAGGCCTGCCATGATTTACTGGCTGAGGTGGATACTGTCGATCAGCCATTGTTTGATATTGCCATGCAACTTGAAGAGATTGCACTCAAGGATGATTATTTCATTGAACGCAAGCTTTATCCGAATGTGGATTTTTATTCCGGCATTATTCTCAAGGCATTGGGGATACCAACAGCCATGTATACGGTCATGTTTGCACTTGCGCGATCTGCGGGCTGGATATCCCAGTGGCTGGAGATGATGGAAGATCCGGATTTCCGCATCGGCCGTCCGCGGCAGTTATACATTGGTTCCGAGCAAAGGGATTATGTGCCAATGGACAAGCGCAGTTAGCTCGTGTATTCATATCAGGGATCCCGAAGATGCAACAACAAGAACTAACGGAGACCTGAATATATGAGAAAACCAGTACGTGTAGCCGTCACCGGCGCCGCAGGGCAGATCGGCTATTCACTGCTGTTCCGTATCGCCACCGGCGAAATGCTTGGCAATGATCAACCCGTCATTTTGCAATTACTTGAAATTACACCTGCCATGAAGGTACTGGAAGGCGTGGCCATGGAACTGGAAGACTGCGCATATCCATTGCTGGCGGGTTGTGTATTATCAGATGACGTCAATAAAGCCTTCAAGGACGTGAACTATGCGATGCTGGTTGGCGCGAAACCGCGCGGCCCCGGCATGGAACGCAGCGATTTGCTGGAAGCGAATGGCGGTATTTTCAAAGTACAGGGCAAGGCACTCAATGATAATGCCGATCGCAACGTAAAAGTGATCGTGGTGGGCAATCCCGCCAATACCAATGCCCATACCGCAATGGTGAGCGCACCGGATTTGAATCCGCGTAATTTCACGGCCATGACCCGGCTGGATCATAACCGGGCACTGGCGCAACTCGCGGCAAAGACCAATGCAAAAGTCAGTGATATTAAAAAGATGACCATCTGGGGCAATCATTCCACCACGCAATATCCGGACATCAGCAATACTACAATTGCCGGCAAATCGGCGGCCAGCCTGGTCGATCGCGGCTGGTATGAAAATGAATTTATTCCGCGTGTAGCCAAACGCGGTGCCAAGATCATTGCCGCACGCGGAGCATCCAGTGCGGCCTCCGCGGCAAACGGCGCCATCGATCACATGCATGACTGGGTACTGGGCACACCGAATGATGATTGGACCAGTATGGTTGTAGCCAGTGACGGCAGTTATGGTATTCCCGAAGGGCTGATGTATTCATTCCCCGTCACTTGCAAGAATGGCGATTACCAGATCGTGCAGGGGCTGAAGATTGATGAATTCAGCAAGGCCAAGATGGCCGCGACGCAAAAGGAACTGGAAGAAGAACGGGATGCCGTAGCGAAAATTCTGAAATAATAAAATTATTTTTGAAGTAATAAAAAAGCCACTCATTGAGTGGCTTTTTTGTTTTAATAATTAAAATGTCCTTATTAACGGCTGATTCGTTTACGCCAATAGCCTGGACGACGTTTTTGATGAGCAATAGCTACGATCCATATTTTGTCTTGTTCGAGACTATAAATTAGTGAAAAGGGGAATCCACCCAGGACAAAACTTCGTAATTGTTCGTTTAATGGCTGGCCTAATCGTGGTTGTGCAATCAGTACTTCAATTCCGCGCTCAATCTCTTCAATAAACCGGTAACCGAGTCCTTCTACTTCACATTCGTAGTAGATAGCGTTTTCGATTAATTCTGATTCTGCTTCCGGATGAAGTTTAACGAACATCTCTCAGCCTTTCCTTGGCTTTTGCAATGGATTCATTGGCTGGAACTGCTTCAACCAGCCCGTCTTTCAATTCTTTATATCGCCGCTGTGCTTCCTCAAGCCATGCACGCTCAACATTCTCATCTGTTTCCATCTCAAGATCAGCAATAAGCAAACGGAGAACCTCCCGCTTTTCAGCATCGCTGAGGTTGAGAAACTCTTTTTCTATTTCCTTGATAGTCATGTCTGGTTTATTCAGTATTATTGGGTTGATTAACTATAATTCTAGGCCAAACTTATAAATTGTTCAAAAATAAATCACTCCGGCCCTTTTAAGTTCGAAGAAGAACGGGATGCCGTCGCGAAAATTTTGACATAACGGAAAAGAAACTGAAGTAACAAAAAAGCCGCTGTTTCAGCGGCTTTTTTGTTTTTCAATCTGGCTGGTTAAAAATAAATCACTCCGGCCCATTTTTTTGTTGCGGCGATCCTTGTGAAGGCCCTTGTTAGGCTTATGTTAATTATGAAGCCTACGTAATTCTGCTGGCTCTTGTACATTTTGACAACCATGTGAATCATGTTTTTTCATTATTAGAATTATTTCATCTTCTAATTCATTCAATTCATTAACTCTTTCAAATTTGTTAATGGTAGAAAAATAAGAATTTTTGACTGCGTCAATAAACTCTAGATGATGTGCAGTGAGATGAGCATCTATAGAATGTGCATTGGAATTTATTACATGTCGTGGATAATTTATTTCGACTGTACCAGAAGCTCCTTCCCCTTTTTTTGTTTTTTTACGAGGTTGAAAATAAAGATCCCATAGGCAAAGTTGATAGGATGCATGAGAATATTTATTAAAAGCATGTCGAAGCCCTTTACGATAATCTGAAAGTGTCTTTCCATTCGATATATGAGGATTACCTCGCAATTCAACCCATAGCTTTGCTGCATCACTTGGTTTTAATTCATTTTTCTCCCAACGTTCAGCAGCGCCTGGTACGCTTGTGACAGCAATAAAGACATCAAGAGCATCTTCTAACGATCTTAATAATACTACTGCTGGTGAATGCATACCTGATCCATTCAGTTGGCCACAAGCTTCAATTAAAGAAAAAAGATGATTTGAAATTAATAGCCCAGTATTTCTTGATGCATCAGTTGATATATCGGGTGAAGGTTGAGTATTAAAAAATTCGTGCATTATGCGTAATGACTTCTGTATCGGGCTGGTCGGCCCGATTGCCCGCTCACCTGGTTTGGATAAATCTGCTCTCATTTAAAAAAAATATTCCGGAGCATACGAAGGCCTAACAGTTGATTATGCGAATGCCGCTTAATTTCATACTATGCGGCGTTCGTATAGCATAAAAAACATGAACTTTTTGGATTTCGTAGATGTTCATCAAATACCATTTATCCCTGAATCTGTTCAAGGACCAGCCCCCTCCCCTTAATCCCCTCCCGCGAGGGGAGGGGTGATGAATTTTGAATGAAGTTCTTATGAAGTATAGGAAGATTTCCGCTGATGTGAAGCTGGTTATCTCAAGCTGATAACCGGCCAACCCTGTTTTGTGGCTTCTTCGCGCAGGATGTCATCCGGATCGACGGCCAAAGGATGGTCCACAATCCTAAGCAGAGGCAGATCGTTGTGTGAGTCGCTGTAAAACCAGGTTTCATCCGGTTGGTAATTATTTTCCTTGAGCCACGAATTCAGCCGGGTCACTTTGCCTCCGGCATAAGAGGGAATTCCCGCAGCCTTGCCGGTATAGCGCCCGTCTTTAATCTCGGCTTCTGATGCGATCAGATTACTGACACCAAACAGTTCTGCAATCGGTTGGGTGATAAACCGGTTGGTTGCAGTAATGATTAATAAGGTATGTCCCTGCTGCCGGTGATCGGCAATCAACTCCCTGGATTTTTCCAGCAATATGGGCCGGATCTTTCCCTCAATATATTGTGCACGGCGTTGATTCAGTATTTCCGGATCGACACCAGCCAGTGGTTGCAGTTGAAAATTCAGAAAGTCGTGTATATCCAGCCGGCCGGCCTTGTATTCCGCATAATAATGGCGGTTTTGCTGTTGCCGGATAGCACCATCCACATGACCCTGTTCGGCCAGAAATTCACCCCACAGGTAATCGCTGTCACCGCCTAACAGGGTATTGTCAAGGTCGAATATGGCCAGTTTCATGGGGGCGGCAGGATACAGGAGTCAGGAGTCAGGAGCCAGAATTCAGTATGATGTTTTCCTTCTGACTTCTGAATTCTGGCTCCTGAATTCTATGGTTCAGATTGCGGTTATCAGCTTTTTTTGGAAGAATTCCCATAATTCGAATATTTGAGTTTTGCAACAATGATTGATTCTGAAGGCTTTCGCGCCAACGTAGGAATTATGCTGTGTAATCAGGACGGGCAACTGTTCTGGGCCCGGCGTGCCGGTATGGATGCGTGGCAATTCCCGCAGGGTGGAATCAAACCCGATGAGGATGCCGAAACAGCCATGTACCGCGAACTCAGGGAGGAAATAGGCCTGTTACCTGAACACGTTGAAGTGATAGCCAGCACGGATGACTGGCTGAAATACTGGCTACCCAAGCGGTTTATCAGGCAGAACATATTCCCGCTGTGCATAGGCCAGAAACAAATCTGGTTTTTATTAAAATTGATCGCAGATGACAGCCAGGTCAGGCTTGATGTATCCAAAAACCCTGAATTTGATAACTGGCGCTGGATTGATTACTGGGATCCGGCAGAGCAGGTAGTTGCGTTCAAACGAAATGTCTATGAGCAGGCGCTCAAGCAGCTTGCGCCCTATATCTTCCCCAAATTCAGTTGATGTTTTTTATTGCGGTACAGACTGGGATTCAGCTTCATCCGCAGATTGCCGGGTTGCCATTCCCATCATCACCATACGTAACATACTATTCGCCGCTCGATTGCTGACTCTTTGGATATAACCCTGGCGGAAATCAGGGTCGAAATTTTTCTCCGCCATCTTCTGATTGAGTTCCTCCAGTATGCCAGCGCAGTGTTTCATGGCGAAATCCACTACATGTCGCGGATCAGGCTGGCTGTTCATTCGCTCAATGGAGGTATCCGACAGGCAACCGTTATAATTGCCTGAATATTCATTAAGCAAATCATAATCTGCCTGGGCCATTTTATCGGGAGTCAGGTATTCGACCTGTGGTAGAGCAGGTATTTCAGGTAATTCATCTGCCACAATATGAAAAGGCATCGTGGATAACAGGGAAACAAACAAAATCCGGGCTGCATATTTTATAAAAGGAAAGTTCATAATTTTATAATCAATGTAATAATGCGAGGGCGTACCTTACCCGGCAAATGGATCCGGAGTCAATACTACTATTTGGACAGAACCGATAATGACCAGTGCCCAACAGTTTGATGATCGTCTTCTGCCGCTATGGACAGACGATAAGCTTGTTACTCCCGCCTTCGTTTACGATGAGCTGCAGATAACGGATAGACTTGAATTACTCGATATAGTTCACGAACAAAGCGGTTGCCGGGTGCTTTATTCAATAAAGGCGCTATCATTCGCCAGTGTATTAAAAACCATTGCTGAATATGTTGATGGTTTCTCGGTCAGTTCGTTATTCGAAGCCAGGCTGGCGAGAGAGATAATCAAGGACAATGGTACTGTTCACCTGACCAGCCCCGGCATCGGGACATCCGATTTGCCGGAAATTGCGGAATACTGCGATTACCTGAGTTTCAATTCATTATCCCAATGGCAACGTTGCAAACCGTATGCAATGCACAGGCAATGCGGTCTGCGCATCAATCCGGGTTTATCCTATGTAAAGGACGAACGTTATGATCCGTGCAGACCGTGGTCCAAGCTGGGTGTGCCACTTGCACAATTGCAAGACATCAGGACAGACAGTGATCTGCTCGATGGTATCAGCGGACTGCACATTCATAATAATTGCGCAGCAGATGATTATCACCAACTTGAAAAAAGCATTAACCTGCTTATAGATCAATGCAGCGACCTTATTGCAAGGATGCGATGGCTGAATTTTGGTGGTGGATATTATATTAATGATCCATTTCAACTGGATATATTAAATAAAATCGCCTGCTCACTGAAACAGCAATATGATCTGGAGATATTTTTTGAACCGGGCAGGGGCATCGTCAATCATGCGGGTTATCTGGTTGCCAGCGTTATAGACATTTTTGATTCCGGCGGGAAAACAGTGGCGGTGCTTGATACTACGGTGAACCATTTACCCGAGGTATTTGAATATCAGTTCAAGCCTGCCGTGCTGCAGGAGTCTGCGACAGGTAAATACAGCTACTGTCTTGCCGGCGCGAGTTGTCTGAGTGGTGATCTGTTCGGTGACTATAACTTTGACAAGGAATTGCAGATCAACAGCAGGATCATATTCGCCAATGTGGGTGCCTATATGCTGGTCAAGGCCAATATGTTCAATGGCATCAACCTGCCGGCAATATATGCATTAGGCAGATCAGGCAAGATTAAACAGGAATTGAATTTCGAATATAAACATTACCGGGACCGGTTGTGAAGTCTGGCGGGATAAGTCAGGCAGTCATTACCCTGTTCAGGGCTTTTTTCAATATCTGTCTGTTGAAAAGCAGACCGCAGGACCTGCCATCGTCCTATGATCTGCTGCTGGTCTGTTTGTTTCTGTACGCATCCATCAATTCTCTGTTGGCTTTCACGACGACCACACCGGGCTACGCAATCCTGTCCGGTGTGCTCGAAACTTTTCTGGTGGCAGTCATTACCCTGGTCATACTCAAATTGAATCGCCATCCTGAGCGCTGGGTACAGACACTGACAGCCCTGGCCGGCACGGGCTGCATACTTGGAATTCTGGCCTTGCCTTTATTTACTGGCGCGCTTCTGTTGAATACGGGAGATTTTTTGCAGGGGTTGTTTGTTATACTTTATTTAATATTAATTATCTGGAGCCTGGCCATCATGGGCCACATATTAAGACATGCACTGGATACCACGATGGGAGTGGGCGTCGTATTTGCAATCTTCTATATCCTCATTACATCGTTATTAATCGGAGCGCTCATTTCCAGGATAGTGGTTGAATGAAAATCCATATCCTGGGTATCTGCGGCACATTCATGGGCGGGATCGCGCTACTGGCGCGTGAACTGGGACATGAAGTGAGCGGATCCGATGTCAATGTCTATCCTCCGATGAGCACCCAACTCATGGAGCAGGGTATCACCCTGATTGAAGGTTATGATCCGGCCCAACTTGACCCGGCACCGGATCTTGTCATCATCGGCAATGCCATGACCCGGGGCAATCCCTGCGTGGAACATATTCTTAATGCAGGAACGCGTTATACCTCCGGTCCGCAATGGTTGCATGAGCATATATTGCAGGGGCGGCATGTGCTGGCCGTAGCCGGAACACACGGCAAAACCACCACCACCTCCATGCTGGCCTGGACTCTGGAAGTCGCCGGACTCAAACCGGGCTTTCTGGTGGGCGGCATCCCGGAAAACTTCGGCATTTCGGCAAGACTCGGTGACCCGGATTATTTTGTCATTGAGGCGGACGAATATGACACCGCCTTTTTCGATAAACGGTCAAAATTTGTCCACTATCGGCCCAAGACGCTGATCATTAACAATATCGAGTTCGATCATGCTGACATCTTCGCCGATATTGCTGCTATCAGACGTGAATTCCATCATTTGGTCAGGATCATGCCCGATCATGGCCTGATCGTGGTTTTGGCGGGTGATCCGGAGATAGCCAAGGTGCTGCAGATGGGTTGCTGGACACCGGTGGAATATTTCGGGGGCGAGGATTCCCGCTGGCAGGCCAGGCCGCTGCGGAACGATTACAGCGAATTTGAAATCCTGGTGGGTAACCAGCCGGGTGGAATCATGCGCTGGGACCTGATCGGGCAACATAATGCACATAATATCCTGGCGGTAGCTGCGGCTGCAGGACATCTGGGCCTGACTGCCGGTGAAGTTTGCGAGGCCATGTCCAGTTTCAAGAGCGTAAAGCGGCGGCTGCAACTTCTCGCCGTGATTAATGACATCACCCTCTATGATGATTTTGCCCACCACCCCACGGAAATCCGGGCCACCCTGAATGCACTGAGATCTAAAGTGGGAGAAAACAGGATCATTGCGATCATGGAACCCCGTTCCTACACCATGCGTATGGGTGTGCATGGCGATGCACTGGCGGATTCATTCAGCGATGCTGACCATATATTGTTTTTTCAACCGGAAAATATCAGTTGGGATCTCAAACAACAGACCTTCAGCCTCGGCAAGAAGCGCGAGATATTCAATGAAATTGATAATATCGTTGAGAATATGGTCAAAATGGCAAAGCCCCGCGACCATATCGTCTTCATGAGTAATGGTGGTTTTGGTGGCATCCAGCAAAAATTAATCAAGCAGTTACAGGAGCCAGGTTGAATTCTATCCCGTTGTTCCCGCTTAACACCGTCCTCTTTCCGGAAGGTGTGTTGCCCTTGCGTATTTTCGAGACACGCTACCTGGATTTGGTCAGTGAATCCTTACGTACCCAATCTGCCTTTGGTATCTGTCTGATTAGCAAAGGGCATGAGATGGGTGTGCCGGCCGAATGTCACGAGATCGGCACGTTTGCCCACATCGTAGATTGGGGGAAGGGCGATGATGGCCTGTTGGGGATTACTGTACAAGGCGGTAAACGCTTCCGTATCCTGCATACACGCATCCGCAAGAACCGGTTAATGGAAGGCGATGTCGAGATCATCGATGATAACGAGGATGAGGAATTACCGGTCGAATATCAATTGCTCTCTGATTTGTTAAGGCAGATTGCAGATAAATTCAAACTGGCCCACTTGTCCGAACACGCAAAATACCTGGATGCCAACTGGGTGGGTTGCCGGCTTGCCGAATTATTGCCGTTTGATCTTGATGAGAAACAGATGCTACTGGAACTTGATGATCCCCTGCAGCGCTTGCAGCAGATCCAGACGATGTTGCATGGATTCACAGTTGATCAATTCAACAATTAAGCAAACTCTGATTAATTTATGATTGTTATCATGATCGCGAAGCACAGCCAGGCTAGTAGGCCATCTGACACCGAACATGTCATTGCGAGCACCGGAGGTGTGTGGCAATCTGTTGTAAATGTTCATAAATTAAAGAGAGATCACTACGGCGCTTGCAGCGCCTCGTGATGACGCATTCGCATCAGATCATCTGTTCCGTAACATGTGGTTCTCACGATAACAAATATTCAGGATTTTCTTAATCTATAAACACAGTACCTTCCGGTTCTTCAATCACCAGATTTTCCAGCACGCCGATCTTTTCTATCTCTACACGTACTACATCACCGGGCTGCATATAGCCGCGTGGGTTCATTTTTACACCGACGCCGCTGCCGGTACCGGTAGCGATCAAATCACCCGGTTCCAGAGTCATCACCGTGGACAAATATTCCACGAGAAAATAACAATCGAAAATCATCTGGCTGGTATTATGCGACTGGCGTTGTTCCTTATTCACCCAGGTCCTGATATTCAGATTATGCGGATCACCAATCTCATCCGGTGTTACGATCCACGGGCCAACCGGTCCGTGCGTGTCAAATGATTTTCCCAACGTCCAGGTATGTGAGCGCATCTGCCAGTCACGTACCGACACATCATTACAGACAGTAAAACCTGCAATGACGGATTTTGCCTGTTCTTTGGCCACATGCCGGCAGCGTTTACCAATCACGATCCCCAGTTCTCCTTCATAATCCAGTTTTTCAGAAACACGCGGCCGATGAATTGCAGCTCCCGGCCCTATGACACAAGTAGTTTGTTTGTTGAAGAAGGTTGGAAATTCCGGCTGTTCCTTTCCGGTCTCTTCAATATGATCGATGTAATTAAGACTTACGCCAAAATATTTTCCCGGACGGGGCACAGGCGCAAGCAGTTCGACATCGCCAAGATCAAGGCGGTCTTTATCGGCATAAATCTTTTCAATCAGATTGGCAAGGCTTTGTTTGTCACCGGAAAGCAATGCAATCATATTATTATGATCATCAGAAGGGACAAATTGATCATCAATAACTGCACCCACTAAAATTTTATTATTATGCAAAACAGTAGCAAGTTTCATAATTGATTTTATGTATAGAAATTTCTAATTAGTCGATAGTGTCATTTCAGCTGTATGGAGAAATGACAATTTTTTTATTTTTCCAGATTATTTTGAAATCAAATCATACTCCCGATTGAGTTCAGGCAAAAGCATCAGCAGTTTTTCAGGATATATTCAACTGCAGCAAAAATGTTTGCTTCACTGTGCGTGTTCTTGTCCAACCTTTCTTCATCTCCTTTGGTATATTTCCCTGTGCGCACCAGTATGCCTTGTAATCCGGCATTTACCGCACCAATCACATCTGCCTCCACATCATCACCCACCATCACCACCTCTTCAGGTTTGCAATGCATGGCATTGACGGCGCTCATGTAGAATTCAACGGCGGGTTTGCCGATCACTGTAGCCTGTTGGCCGGTTGCAAATTCCAGTGCCTGGACGAAAGGCCCGGCATCCAGGCTGAACTGCTCGCCGTCCCTGAAATAACGATTCACACCCAAGGCGAGGAAAGTGGCGCCAGCACGAATGTACCGGAAAGCTGCGTTCATCTTATCGTAGGTAAATCCATCACCGGCGTCACCCACAAGCACAGTATTAATTTCAGAGTTTTGTTTGTATTCTGCAAATTCCGGTTCGAGATTCGGATGGATCAGTAAATACGGGATGAGATTATTTTTTCTCAGATAATCTTTAGCTGCGATGGGCGCAGTGAATAATTCATCAGGCCGGATATGAATCTGCATGTCAGCGAGTTGTTTCAGGATCGAATCTGAGGTTTTGCGTGTGGTATTGGTGATATAACGCAAGGGCAGTCCGGCATCAGCCAGTTGCTGCACGGCCTGTATTGCGCCGGGCAGTGGTTTATTCCCCACATACAGCACACCACTCAAATCCAGTAATACGCCAGATATCATAATAATAATTATAGAAGTTATAGAATGATATGCGGGGACGATGAATAGTAGGCAAGTGCCGCGAATGCATTGTTGCGTAAGGAAACTCACGAATGACACGATGATATGGTGATCACCGGGAGACAAAGCGTGAGATAAAATTTAAATATTTGTACTAATCATGTGCATGACATTACCAGGTCATGAATTTTATCTGGATGCTATGGCAGGCAATCCGGCCTGATCATCCACTGGATTTGCCAGGGATGATTTTCATCCCGTTCAAGGCACACGATACTTCCCGGCCGGTAAGTCAGGAGGGAATGATCATCTTTTCCGGTGATGAGGTAAGACACCAATTTCGCCATGAAGGGCAGATGTCCAACAATCATGGTATTGGTATCCAATCCGGAGATCGATTCTGCAAGGGGATCCACCGGATCATTCGGTGCTATTCCTTCGATTGCATCGTTTTTACCGTTATTTAGCAATGCCTTTGCCAGTATTTCCGCCGTTTGCCGGGCGCGCGTCTTGCCGCTGTGTTTAATCTGGCCAACAGATACACCCGCCTGCTGCAGATAACCCGCGACCTGTTTGACATCACGTTCGCCTTGCGTACTCAAGGGCCGCTCAGGATCAATCTCCTTTGAAACAGATGCACCATGCTGAACCAGATAGAGTTTCATGGTGGTAATTATAGGAGAAATTAAATCCGTTCTGACTCAATTATAAATTGAATTGCTACCGATTTAGGCTGCGTCAGAAGCGGTAGTTCTGGATGACAGTAGTTGCTTGAGTTCCGGGATGCAGGAGCCACAGTTGGTGCCAGCCTGTAAATATTCACCAATTTGAGTGATATTTGAGATGCCTTTTTCAAAGATAGTCCTGGTAATGGTATTGCGGCCCACGCTGAAGCAGGAACAGACTATAGGGCCGGTATCCTGTGATTTGTCTGCAGATTTTCCTGCGAGCAGGCAGGCCCGCTGGATTTTCTCGAGGGTCTTTTCCCTGAATAGACTCTGTAACCAGTTTCTGTCCGGTAATTGTGACTGGTCTTTGGCAATGAACAGACAACTTTCCAGTTTGCCGTTCCGTATATCGGCCGCACGGTAGCGGCCTATGCTGGCATCGCTGTATTCCAGCCAGTCTAAAGACTCATGATGAAACTGCATGAGTGAGTGAGCCCAATCTTGCCAGTCCTCCGGGATGTTTTTCCCGGCAAGTTCATAATGCCAGTAATTGTCACCGCGATAATTCACCCAGTAAGTATCCGGTGGCGTCATTAATGGCTCACGTGTTATCAGAAAACCTTCCCACGCCATATTTAATGGCGAGATATTGACCGGGGTATGTTTGGATTCCGGCTGGCCGGAGATCGGATCGGTGACCGGATTGACGATGCTGTTGACCCGTGCCTGTGATGCATATTGATCGTTCCAGTGGATAGGGATGAATATACTGCCCCGGCGTTGTTCATTAATAGTTCTGCTCCTGACGATCACTGAACCCCAGCGGCTGGTTACCTGCACAAGCTGGCGATCTGTAATTTGCATCCGTGCGGCATCAACCGGATGTATTTCCGCAAAGGGTTCGCTGATATGTTGCGACAAGCGTGGTGACTTGCCGGTACGGGTAAGCGTATGCCAGTGGTCGCGCACACGGCCGGTATTCAGAATGAAGGGATATTCAATATCCACCGGATTAAACGGAGCCTGGTATGTGACGGCAATGAACCTGGCTTTGCCATTTTCATGAAAAAAGACACCATCAGATATAGTATGCTGCCCGGCATACCGGTTAACCTTGATCGGCCATTGCACAGGTTCAAACCGGTCATATTGTTCATCATCCAGATCGGCCAGTGCAGAAATATCAAAATCACGTTGTCCCTTGTTTTCAAAACCGGACAGGGCCGCATGTTCCCGAAAGATGTCTGCGGGGGTGTTGTAGGCAAAGGCTTTTTCGAACCCCATACGCTGCGCCACTTGCGTAACTATCCACCAGTCCGGTTTGGCTTCACCGGGTGTATCCAGAAATTTTCGTTGCCTCGAAATACGCCGTTCCGAATTGGTCACAGTGCCATCTTTCTCACCCCAGGCGAGCGCTGGCAACAGGACATCTGCATATCGGTTGGTATCCGTATGCCGGATGCAATCTGAAATGATTACAGTCCCACATGTTTTGAGTGCATCACATATCCTGTCAGCAACCGGCAAACTGACTACCGGGTTGGTGGCCATGATCCATACTGTCTTGATCTCGCCACGATGTACTGCATCAAATAATTCCACGGCCTTGAAACCGGGTTTGTCCGCTATCGTGGATGCATCCCAGAACCTTCGCACACGATCTGCATCCTGCGGATTTTCTATATCCATGTGGGCAGCGAGTTGATTGGCGAGTCCGCCAACCTCACGGCCACCCATGGCATTCGGTTGTCCGGTAATGGAGAAGGGTCCCATGCCTGGTTTGCCGATACGGCCGGTAGCCAGATGACAATTAATAATAGCATTGACCTTGTCCGTACCCTGGCTGGATTGATTAACGCCCTGTGAAAATAGCGTAACTGTTTTATTGATACGGGAAAACAGGCGAAAAAATTCCGCCACATCCAGTTCATTCAATTCACATACACGGGCAAGATGTGGAATTGATGGTGTATCCTCTTTGGCGGTTTGTATGGCAGCGGCAAATCCTTCTGTGTGATCTTCGAGAAATTTCCAGTCAAGGGCATCTTCGCGGCGCATGTGATTCAACAGACCATTGAACAGGGCCACATCCGTACCGGCTTTGATTGGCAGATGCAGATCGGCAAAATCACACGTCATTGTTTTGCGGGGATCGATCACGACAATTTTCAAAGCGGGATTATCTTCTTTGGCCTGGACAATGCGTTGATACACTACCGGGTGACACCACGCGGTATTGCTGCCGACAATCACAATGAGATCCGCCTGTTCCAGATCGGAATAGCTGCAGGGCACGAAATCCGCACCAAATGCGCGTTTGTATCCGGCAACGGCGGAGGACATGCACAGGCGTGAATTAGTGTCGATATTCGCAGTTCCAATAAACCCCTTCATCAGTTTGTTGGCGACGTAATAATCTTCGGTGAGTAATTGGCCTGAAACATAGAAGGCAACGGATTCAGGACCGTAGACTTCTATACTTTCTGTGATGGTTGTTGCGACATAATCAAGTGCCTTATTCCAATCTGTTTGTTTGCCGTTGATTTCCGGATAAAGCAGGCGATCTTCCAGATCAAGTGTTTCACCGAGGGCCGATCCTTTGGAACAGAGACGACCGAAGTTGGCCGGATGTTCGGAGTCACCCTTGATCTCAATTGCCCCATTATTTTTTACAGTTGTGATGACTCCGCACCCGACACCACAATAGGGGCAGGTGGTGCGGGTGGATTGAGTGGTATTTCCGGGACCTGAAAAGGCAGACACGATCAGACTTCAGCGGTTTTCTTGTATACAACAGGTTGTGATTCCGGTTTATCCAGCGATACATAAATCATGTTCTCTTCAATGCGAACTGGATAATGATTTGTGCAACCGCTATCAGGGCCGGTCGCTTCTCCGGATTCCAGGGAAATGACCCAATTGTGCAACGGGCAGGTGACACGCCGATCGTAAACAATGCCCTGTGACAAAGGGCCACCCTTGTGCGGACAACTGTCCAGCAGGGCAAAAACTTCATCAGTCGCATTGCGAAATACAGCGATATTACCGTTGTCTGTTTTTACTACTCGCGCACCGAGTCTGGGGATGTCATCAATGTGCCCCACTTCTATCCAGTCCATATTCAAACCTTGCTCACGGTACGCGCATTATCAGAACTGATTTGTTTGATGGGCATGAACTCACGCAGGTCCTGCACATTGGCGATTAATGACCAGGGATCAACCTGTGCATGTTGCTGTGACTCATGAAAACGGGCTGCAAGTGCCTTGCGGCCTTCCACATTGTATACAATTTTTTCCTTTACGTAAGAAAGGCCGACACGTTCGATCCAGGGTGCAGTACGTTCCAGATAACGTCCTTCTTCACGATAAAGTTGCATGAAAGCGGCACAGTATTCCTTTACGTCATCCGTTGAGGTTACCTTGCAGAGCAGATCGGTGGCCCTGACCTTGACTCCACCATTGCCGCCGACATGTAATTCCCAACCGGAATCTACAGCGACGACTCCAAAGTCCTTGATTGTTGCTTCGGCGCAATTACGCGGGCAACCGGAAACAGCCATCTTGAATTTATGTGGTGTCCATGCGCCCCAAGTCATTTTTTCAAGTGCGATACCCATGCTGGTCGAATCCTGTGTACCGAAGCGGCACCATTCAGACCCCACGCAGGTTTTCACTGTTCTGAGTGCTTTGCCATAGGCGTGACCGGAAACGAATCCGGCCTTGCTGAGATCACCCCAGACTTTGGGCAGGTCTTCCTTTTTCACACCAAGCAGATCGATACGCTGGCCGCCGGTGATTTTGACTGTAGGAATTTTGTATTTCTCCGCAACATCCGCAATGGCACGTAATTCTGCCGGATTGGTTTCACCACCCCAGATGCGTGGTATCACGGAATAGGTGCCGTCTTTCTGGATGTTGGCATGGGCGCGTTCATTGATAAAACGCGACTGCGCATCATCCTGATATTCTCCGGGCCAGGCACTGATCAAATAATAATTCAGGGCAGGGCGGCAGGCATGGCATCCATCCGGTGTTTTCCATTCGAAGAAATACCGTATGACCAACATTGTTTTTAATGAGTGTTCGATAATGCCCTTGCGTATTTCTTCATGAGTGAATTCCGTGCAGGGACACAAAGGTTTCTTGCCGGTTTGTGTATAGTCTGTACCTACTGTCGATGCCAGCAAGTCTTCAACCAGTCCTGTGCAGGAGCCGCAAGAACTTGAGGCCTTGGTATGCGCCCGTACATCGTCCAGTGTGAACAGATTTTTTTCGATGATGGCCTTGACAATTGTTCCCTTGCACACACCGTTACAGCCGCATATTTCTGCATTGTCCGGCAACGAGGCCGTGTGACTGGTACTGCCATGGCCGGAATCACCGATATGTGCCTGCCCGAATAACAGGTTCTCCCGTATATCGGATATATCCGTCCCGTCACGCATCAACTGGAAATACCAGGAACCGTCAATTGTATCGCCATACAACACAGCGCCTTCGATTTTATTGTTTTTGATCACCAGTTTTTTGTAGATGTCCTGTGATGAGTCCTGGTAGATCAAGTCTTCGGTGTCATCGTCTCCCAGGTAGTTTCCCGCCGAGAACAGATCGATGCCGGTGACCTTGAGTTTGGTTGATGTCACCGATCCTTCGTAACGTGCAATGCCATATTCCGCGAGGTGATTGGCGCATACTTTGGCTTGTTCGAACAATGGTGCGACCAGCCCGTAAGTTGTGCCGCGATGCTGTACACATTCGCCGACAGCATAGATACGCGGGTCGAAGGTCTGCATGGTATCAGTTACGATGACCCCGAGTTCACAATATAGACCGGAATTTCTGGCAAGTACGGTATTTGGCCGGATACCTACTGCCATCACCACCAGATCGGTCCCGATTTCCATACCGTCCTTGAAACGCACGCCGGTAACATGAGTTTCACCAACTATGGTTTCAGTCTGTTTTTCCATAAAAAATTTCATGCCGCGATCTTCCAGTGACAGCCGCAATAATTCAGCAGCAGGTTTATCAAGTTGCCGTTCCATCAGGCAATCGAGCAGATGTACAACGATCACGCTCATTCCCTGCTTCATCAAACCATTGGCAGCTTCAAGACCCAGCAGGCCGCCACCAATCACCACGGCGTTTTTATGTTTTGCCGAAGTTTCCAGCATGGCGTTGACATCATGAATGTCCCGGAAGGTAATCACGCCGGGAAGATCTTTGCCAGGAATCGGGATCACAAATGGATTGGATCCGGTGGCCAGAATAATGCGATCGTATTCACGGTGAGTCCCATCTTCTGCAACTACTTTCCTGTTGACACGATCGATCTTCGTAACAGTCTTTCCTTTCAGTAGCGTGATGTTATTTTCAGCGTACCACTCTTCAGTATTAATCATGATCTCATCAACTGTCTTTTCACCCGCGAGGACAGGTGACAGCAGAATGCGGTTATAATTGCCATAAGGTTCGGCACCAAAAACAGTGATGTCATATTTCTCCGGTGCGAGTTTCAGCAGTTCTTCCACTGTACGCACTCCAGCCATGCCGTTGCCTATCAGGATCAGTTTTTCTTTGTTCATAAGAGTGCTCAAATAATTATTTCCGGGGATTAATGTTTCTCACATTCAGCAAGAAATGAAATCAGTTCCTCGCGGAGTGTGTAATAATCCGGATGATTGACCAAAGCTTTACGGCTGCGCGGACGAGGCAGATCGACTTCCATGATCTTGCCGACTTTTGCATGCGGGCCATTGGTCATCATGACGACGCGATCCGCAAGCAGGATCGCTTCATCCACGTCATGGGTCACGATAATTGCGGTGACCTGGGTCCTGGTCCAGACTTCCATCAGGACTTCCTGCAATTCCCAGCGGGTGAGTGAATCCAGCATGCCGAAGGGTTCATCGAGCAGCAGTAGTTTGGGCGACAGGGCGAAGGCGCGGGCAATACCCACGCGCTGTTTCATGCCGTTGGAAAGCTCCGTGGCTTTTTTATGCATGGCATCGGCCAGGCCGACACGGGTCAGATAATATTCCACAATATCGTTGCGTTCCTTTGCGGTGGCGTGTGGATAAACACTTTCCACACCGAGAGAGACATTTTCATAAGCAGTCATCCATGGAAACAGGCTGGGGGCCTGAAACACCACGGCACGGTCAGGTCCGGCTGACCAGATTTCTTTTTTATCCAGCACAATGCCGCCATCGCTGATATCATTCAGGCCGGCGGTCATGGAGAGCACAGTGGATTTGCCGCAACCCGAGTGACCGATAATGGATACGAATTCGCCTTTGCGCATATTCAATTCAAATCCATCAACAACGGTCAACGGTCCCTTGGGCGTCGGGTATTTCTTGGTGACGTTATAAAACTCGAGATATTTCGGATCACCCAGATGTTCCTGATAGGATTTAATCGCCTCTGGTGTTTCTATTTCTTTCTGTTCAGTATTCGCAGTACGAGGTTGCACGTTTGGTAACTGGATCACATTATCCTGATTATCTGTTTCAACCTTGATGCCGACGCTCATTAAGTACTGGGTAATATCGCTACGCAGTTGCTTGAATTTTTCATTATGATTAATGGCCGTACGATCACGTGGCCGCGGCAGATCAATAACAAATTCCGGCCCGAATGTTGCGTTTGGGCCGGGATTCAATGGAATGATGCGGTCTGCCATGATCAGCCCTTCGTCCACATCATTAGTAATCAGGATCACAGTTTTACGATCCTGTTCCCAGATACGGATGATTTCATCCTGCAGGTTGGCGCGGGTCAGTGCATCCAGTGCACTCAACGGTTCATCCAGCAACAACACATCCGGACTGGCCGCCAGTGCCCGCGCCACATTGACTCGCTGACGCATACCACCGGACAATTCCGCCGGGCGCTGGTGTGTGGCATGTGAGAGGCCCACCAGTTCGATGTATTTTTCAACGTGTGCCTTGCGTTGTGCTTTGCTCCAGCCCTTGTAGGTAGCATCAACTGACAGGGCAATGTTGCCGTAAACCGTCAGCCACGGCATGAGGGAATAACTCTGGAACACAATCCCCCGATCCGGTCCCGGTCCCTTTATGGGTTTGCCTTTTTTAAGGATTTCACCATTGTCGGGATAGATGAGCCCGGCAATAGCAGAGATCAGGGTAGTCTTGCCGCTGCCGGAAAATCCGACAATGGCAACAAACTCTCCTTCATTGATTTCCAGGTTGATGTCCTTGAGTACGGATGTCTTGTCTTTACCGCTACCGTAGGTTTTACAAAGATTTCTGACTGCAAGAAATGTCATATTTATTTTTTCCTTACAGGGTTTTGCCAAAGGAGAAGAATTTCTGCAGGGTCATCATGATGCGATCCAGCAGAAAGCCGATAACACCGATGGTAAATACTGCAACCATAATCCGGCCCAGCGATTGCGAGCTGCCGTTCTGGAATTCATCCCAGACGAATTTTCCGAGACCGGGATTCTGGGCAAGCATTTCCGAGGCAATCAGCACCATCCAGCCCACGCCCAGTGACAGACGCAAACCGGTAAAGATGAGCGGCAATGCACTGGGCAAAACGATCTTTGTCACTGTTTTGAACCAGCTGAGTTGCAATACGCGGGAGACATTCATGAGGTCCTTGTCGATAGAGGCCACACCGACTGCGGTATTAATCAATGCCGGCCACAACGAACATAAAGTGACCGTGATGGCAGAAGTAATGAATGCTTTCTGGAACATCGGGTTTTCGGTCACGTACACCGCACTCACCACCAGTGTCACGATCGGTAGCCACGCCAGAGGCGATACCGGTTTGAAAATCTGAATCAACGGATTGAGCGCGGTATTGACTGTGCTGCTGAGCCCGCAAAGCACACCTACCGGTATTGCAATAATGGAGGCTAGAAAGAATCCGGTAAATACCGTCCACAGACTGGTGAGTATCTGATCAAGATAAGTCGGTTTGCCGGTATAGGGCCGGATTCTGACTTCAGCACCGGGATCCTTCGCCAGAATTTCCGTATTACGCTGCTTCTGCCGATCGTAAAAGCCGGTTTCTTTTCCCCGTTCCGTATAATGCTCATCCAGCAAATTTACGGCTTCACTCCAGATTGCGGCGGGACCCGGAATGGCCCCAAGACTGGTTTGCACCTTGGCGGCCGACCAGTCCCAGATCACCAGGAAAACAACAAACGCAATAACGGGAATGCCCATGATCTTCCAGAGTTCCCTGATCTGTCCGGCAGGATCATCACCGGCACACAGTTTTGTGATGGGGATTCCCCAGGTTAAACCGGTCAATTCAAGGAAATTGACAATCCGGGTGGATAACGCAATTTTTCTTTCCCCGGGTTTTTTATTTACCTGAATATCCTTTACTTCGGCAGTTGTTACGGTATCAGGTGCTTCCGCCAGGGTTTCATCTTTCAATACAGTATTCGATTGCATATTCATAGTCATAATGGTTTAAACATTCCTAGCGTCGCCTGCACGATTACAGGCGACTTTCACAGGTTGAGGGGAGTCAGTTGACCGTGTCATTTCCTTTCAGTCCGATCGGAAATTGTTCAAGGTATGCGTTCGGTTTGCGGCCATCGAATGGAATACCATCAATAAATGTGGTGTGTTCTACCGGACGGAAACCGTCTGACTTGTCCAGGTCAGGGAAATCAGCTGCCGACATTTTCCCTTCGGCAATCAATGCCTTTGCTGCCTGTGCATAGATGTCCGGGCGATAGACCTTTTTAGCCATCTCCATATACCACTCATCTGGTTTGTGTTCCGGGATCTGGCCCCAGCGGCGCATCTGGGTCAGATACCAGATTGCATCAGAGTAATAGGGATAGGTGGCGTTATAGCGGTGGAACACGTTGAAGTCCGGTGCCTCGAAGTCATCCCCTTTCTCGTACTCGAACACGCCGGTCATGCTGTTGGCGATAACTTCGTAGTCGGCGCCGACATAGTTAGATTGCGAAATAATTTTCGCCGCTTCCGGACGGTTTTTGTTGTTTTCCTCATCCAGCCACTTGCCGGCGCGGATCAGCGCCTTGACCACGGCGATGTGGGTATTCGGATATTTATCCGCCCAGCCCTGGCTGACGCCGAATACCTTTTCGGAGATGTTGTTGCGGATGTCGTAGTCGGTGATCACCGGCACGCCGATCCCCTTGAACACTGCCTGCTGGTTCCAGGGTTCGCCCACGCAATAGCCGTAGATCGTTCCCGACTCCAGGGTTGCCGGCATCTGCGGCGGTGGTGTGACCGAGATCAGGACATCGCCATTGAGCTGACCGGTGATATCGCCCGTGTGCGGCGCGTAGTAACCGGGGTGGATGCCACCGGCCGCCAGCCAGTAACGCATCTCGTAGTTATGGGTGGAAACGGGGAAGACCACACCCAGGTTGAAGGGTTTGCCCTGGGTCTTGTAGCTCTCGATGACGGGTTTGAGCGCGTCCGACTTGTTCGGATGCACCGGTTTGCCATCCTTCATGGGCAGATGTTTTTTCATTTCGTCCCAGACGGCATTGGAAACGGTGATGGCGTTTCCGTTCAGGTCCATGCTGAAGGCCGTGATGACGTCCGCCTTGGTGCCGAAACCGATGGTGGCGCCGATCGGCTGACCGGAAAGCATATGTGCACCGTCCAGTTCGCCATCGATCACTCGATCAAGCAGAACCTTCCAGTTTGCCTGCGCTTCCAGTGTGACATACAGGCCCTCGTCCTCGAAATAACCTTTTTCATAGGCAATCGCCAACGGCACCATATCGGTCAGTTTAATAAAACCAAATTTGAGATCTTCCTTTTCCAGATCATTAACGGCATACACAGAACTTATGCAGGAAAATGCCAGAATTATCGCTATAACACATGTCAATCCGTATTGCCTGCCAATATTTGCAAAATTAAATTTCATCATAATTCACGTTTACTCCGTAAGTTTTTAAATCCGGTCAACAACAAAATCCAGCCAAAAAAAACGCCCAGAAACAAAGCCATTAATGGTTTATTTCGTGGACGCCTTTGCCCGCACAGGTGATTACCAGCCTCTGGTGTTAATATTCACCCGGGTTGTCGCCGTTGACATTAACCTGTGAGTTCATGATTTTACCTCAACACTCATAATGCAACTTGCTTGCCACTTTCCGGGTAATGACGGTATTACTACGTTACAGGCTTTTTAAATGGATAAAATCAGTTTGAATAACACAGAAGATGTAAAAATTTGCACCAATGTTGATTTTACAGACCAATTTTTGCACAAAAAAAGTGCGATCAAGGTGAGTGATTGAATTTTTCGAGTTCTTTCAGTTGTACTTTCATATGATTGACAATGAATCCGGACATGTACTCGAGCAATTTATCCGGATTGAAAATATTTCCATCAAGATAACTATCAGATCCCATACTGAATTCTCGATCGTTATCCTGCATCGTCCAGGCAGTATGATGTTCCCCTTCGTTTTTATAATTACTTGAAGGGTGTTTGAGTCCCAATTGATCTGCAGCCTGGCGATAGATATCCGGCCTGTAAACAGCTTCAACTGTTTTTCTGATGTCGATATATTCTTCAAGTTGTCCCCAGCGATACATTTGCGCAATGATCCAGGAGGCATGCGAACACCAGGGGAAATTGGCGAGGTAGCGGTGGAACACATTGAAATCAGGAACAGATACGGGTGCGCCGTTTGCCGTGTACTGAAAATTACCCGCCATAGACATGTTGATCACGTCCTGTGAAATACCAATGTATTTTTCATCTGCCAGTATATCGGCCACGGCGTTGCGGTTTTCCGGTTTGTCTATCCACGCAGCGGATTCCAATAAGGCCATAAGCAAAGCCAGATGAGTGCCAGGGTACTTGTCTGCCCATTCATGGGTCACGCCAAATACTTTTTCCGGGGAATTATTCCAGATCTCGTAACCGGTAATCAGTATTTTGCCGGCGCTCTCCTTAACTGCACAACTGTTCCAGGGTTCTCCCACACAAAATCCGTCAATATGCCCTGCCTTGAGATTATCAACCATGTATTGTGGAGGGATGACCATCAGGCGCACATCGTGATCCGGATCGATCCCGGCCGAAGCCATCCAGTATCGTATTTCATAATTATGATTTGAAAATGGATAGACCATGGCAAAGGTCAAGGGTGGTTTTCCTGAAGATTTGTCTTCATCTAATACTTGTTTCAATGCTTTTGCAGATCGTTTCGGATCTGAAGCGATTTTATGGTCAATAGCAAGCAAGCGTTCATAAAGATCGTTTGACACCGTAACAGCATTGCCGTTTAAATCCATACTGAATGCAGTGAGCATGGGTTTTTTGGTAAAACCAAGACCGAGTGTGGTGGCAATCGGAATACCTGCCAGCATATGTGCTCCATCGAGTGCACCAACACAAACTTTGTCCCGGATATTGGCCCAGGAAGCTTCCCTGGAGAGCTCTACCTTTAAGCCGTATTTTTTAAATAATCCCATTTCACTGGCAACGGCGAGTACACAACAGTCTGTTAAAGGAATGAAGCCTAGTTTCAAATCAGTTTTTTCAGGCACTATTTGATTATTTATTTCTTGGTCAGTCATTGGTCTATTTATCCGTATTTATTTCAACAGTTCTGCTGCAGCAATAATGCTGCGAGCAAGGTCAACCAGTTTCATGTTTCTACTCATGGCAATCTTCTGCATGGCCTTGTAGGCTGTTGCTTCATCGTAGTTTGACTGTTTCATGACGATGCCTTTGGCCCGCTCAATCAGCTTTCGTTCTTCCAGGCTGTTCCTGGTCTTTTCAAGTTCATTCCTGATCGTCTGGTACTCATTGAAGCGGGCAATGGCCGTTTCAAGGATTGGCATAACTCTTTGAGGCTGTAATCCATCGACTATATAGGCGGTCACTCCAGCCTTGACGGCCTTGTGTATGGTTTGACTGTCATCATCATTGGTAAACATAACGATTGGCCGTGGGCGATCGGCGCTGATGCTTTGCATATGTTCCAGTGTGTCGCGATCCGGTGAATCCATATCAATAATAATAATGTCCGGAAGATATCGATTGACCATTGCAGTTAAATCATCTCCGGCAGAAGCCCTGGCGACAATTCTGTGTCCCAAGCCGGTTAACAGTTTTTCCATGGCCATGGAACGTTCCGGCAATTCATCAATGAGCATAATGTTTAATTGTCTGGTTTCTTTGGCCATGTTTATATGCAGAAATCGAATCCGTATTTTTCAGAAAAAATTTTTAACACAAACAAAACACTCCCTTCCCTGGGGACAGGAAGGGAGTGATATTACTGTTGTGTCTTTATAAAATATAGCTAAGGAACCTCTGATTAAGTATCTTCACCGTCATGCTGGTGAAAACGACCCACAGGATGTGGGAAATGTCGCGAGACGCCTATATGGATATAGGCGGTAGAGCGACGCAGGATGCCAAAGCCGAGGACAGGGCCGCTCAATCACATCCCTGTAACCGCGGCATTAGCACATCCGTGTGCGTCAGTCCGTAGCGACCAGCATCCAGTAAACAATTACCCCCATCCTCGGCTCGAGCTCCTGCTTCGCTCTACCTCCTGCATCCATGCAGTCGTACCTTCCCCCGGAGGAGGAAGGGGATACTGGCATGCGCCAGAATGACGACTCAAAAGATTATTGGGACTTAATCAGAGCTTCCTTAGTTAATACAATCAGTTCCTGTACAGCCCCTGACAGGTACAGACCAGTTGGCAGTATCCTTCTCGCTGTATGTATAATGTGTCATTCAGCCCACCAGCCGGAGAAAGTTTTTGCCGCAAGCACAGTCAGAGATGCAGATTAAGATCGACGAGACACTGGACGCCAAAGGCCTGAATTGCCCACTGCCTGTCCTGAAGACCAAGGTCGTGTTAAATAAAATGCGCCCGGGTCAGGTGCTACATGTCGAAGCAACAGACCCGCATGCTGTCATCGATTTTGAGGCTTATTGCGCAAGGACAGAACATGAACTCATCAAGATTGTTAAATCCAAAGATCTGTTTGAGTTTTACATCCGCCGTGCAGAGCACCCCAAAAAGATCTGACTCAAAATAGATATCAAAAGCCACCAACCCTATCCCATTTTCCTGAAACCTGGGCAAGTTACGAATCACTTCGATTAGGTATATTTCCTGTACGCCTTTTGATGTATAGCGTTATATACAATATTTAATGTATAACATTGTTATATACAAAAATTATAGTAGTATTGCCGTTCTTTAAATTTTTCAGATAATTAAGGGGTTGGAGATGGAAGGGAAAAAAATCCTCATTGTCGATGATGACCAAACCACAGCATCAGTAATGCAGCTCTATGTCTCCAATTTAGGGTACCAGGTCATAGGTATCGCTACAGACGGCAATAATGCAATTAACATGTCCAGAGAATTGCGGCCGGACCTTTTGCTCATGGATATCTATCTGGGCAAGGGATTGGATGGGATTGATTCTGCAGAAATAATACACAAACATTTCGGCATACCCATTGTATTTGTCAGCGCTTTTGCAGACGAAAATACCCTGAAAAGGGCCAAAGCAGTTAATCCTATGGGATATATCAACAAACCCCTGCGCGAAACCGATCTTAAAACGAGCATTGAATTTGCGTTGGCAAAATCACCGCCACGAAATAAAAATCAGTCTAATACCGGTATTTCATTTGAAAATATACTAGTCAGTCTTTACTCACTTACCCGGTCAGAAGCAAGATTTTTGGCTAAACTTGTAGAATATCCGGAATTAAATGTTGTGGCCGCAGCCTTGAATATCAGCCTGTCCACTGCGAAGACACATTTAAAACGGATTTACCGCAAGACTGATACTAACCGGCAATCAGTATTGGTACACAAGATCGTTACCGGCCCGGCGGGCTTCCTCTTACAGAGAAATATCAATCAATCTTCCTGATGAATTTCAAAATCATGGGTGATTTTGGCCATCGCCCCCAGCATAATTGAAGCCGAACAGTATTTTTCTGCCGAAAGATCGATGGCTCTTTTGACATTCTTTTCCTTGACGTTCTTGCCAGACACAATGAAGTGCAAATGTATATCAGTAAATATTTTTGGATGGCCGTCAGCCCGGTTGGCGGTGATTTTCACGTCGCAGTCTGTTATCTCTTCTCTGGATTTCTGCAGAATGGAAACTACGTCATATGTATTGCAAGCCGCCATACTCAACAATAACATCTCCATGGGGCGTGGTCCCAGATTACGGCCACCACCTTCCGGCGGACCATCCATTACGACAGTATGTCCACCAGATGATAATCCGATAAATGCAGCACCCCCCGCCCAGCGTAATCGTGTTTCCATTACAATCTCCAACTCTGGTTCAAAATATGGAAAAAGGGTAACATAAGCCATCAATTGCAGGAATACCGCCTTAAACTTGCGTTTCCTGGCAAATAGGGGGGAGTAACACTATGGCCAATTTGGTTCCTGGTGATCAAAACGCTGTCATTTCGCGCTTCCTGGAGCATTGTCACCAGAAGCAATATCCTGCCAAGAGCGTCATCATCAAGGAAGGCGACCCCAGTTATGAACTTTATTACATCATCAGCGGATCAGTGACTGTCCAGATTGAAGATCTCAAAGGCCGGGAGATAGTCCTCGCTTATCTCAACCCGGGTGATTTTTTCGGTGAAATCGGCCTGTTTGATGATGTCCATAAACGCACTGCGTTTGTCCGTGCAAAAACCAAATGCGAACTTGCCAAAATTTCTTATGAACGCCTGAAATCGCTGCAATCACTATTCCCGGATTTGCTCTTTTCCATCGCTTCCCAGCTCGCCATCCGCTTACGCAAGACCAGCACAAAGGTCCGGGATCTGGCTTTTACAGATGTACAAGGCCGGGTTGCGCGGACTTTGCTTGATCTCTGCAAGGAACCGGATGCCATGACCCATCCAGACGGTATGCAAATCAAAATTACCCGCCAGGAACTCGGCCGTATTGTGAGTTGTTCCCGTGAAATGGTCGGACGTGTGCTGAAAAGCCTGGAAGAAGATCACCTGATATCCGTCGCCGGCAAAACCATCGTCGTATTCGGAACAAGATAATTCAGGGGATTACCCGCCCCCAACCTTGACAAACACCCGTCCAGTTTGGACAATCCCGCTTCTTTTAATTCACCTGAACATGGAAAGACCCGGCCAAGCCAAAACCCTGATACATTATTGGTCTTTTTCAAATATATGGACATACATTGAAATGCTGAATATGAGTGGAAATGATCTTTAAACTTTTCACTTATAACTTGTTACTTTTTACTGATTTTCATGGCTATGTAGCTCAGTTGGTTAGAGCGCGGCACTCATAATGCTGAGGTCAGTGGTTCAAGTCCACTCATAGCCACCAATCATTTTTTACTGTCCGCTTACGACCCATTGCAGACATTCATAATGCTAAGGTCGATGGTTTAAGTCCGTTCAGAACTTATAAATATAAATTGTGTAAATCACGACTCCATGTGCCCACTCTCTGACCTGTTAGTTTGAAATTATTTTTGATATTCTATATGATTCCAGGAGTCTTTCACTTTCTTCCTTAAAAAGGATTTCATCAGATAAAAAACCGATACGTATAGGTGAATTACATTTCATGCATTTGTTTATAGAATCACCATATAAGCCTATTACTTCCTAATCTCCCTGATCAATTTTAGGGCTAGATCTTTGTCCGCAGCTTGGACATTTCTGACTCATTCCGAAAATTATTGGCAGGATTGCCATTGTTTATTTCCAATGTATAAAACTTTATAACAAATTTGAACCATATATAAAATTAATCGGAGACCTCTAACGTGTACATGGTGAATTACTAATTCACCATGTACATCTTTAATTCCCGGTTTTAAACCTGGTGGCCTCATCCGAGCCGCCAGTAGCGTCGCCCTCACTATATGAGTGTGCACCCGTACCAGCCAGTTTTCCTCCTTGAACAATCAGGTATTCATCCCTTATCGGTTTTGCATCAAACCAGCACTCCAAAATCTCCCTTACCCCTGCAGCGTATCTTGCCTGAGCCGAAAGTGACGTTCCTGATGTGTGTGGTGTCATCGCGTGGTTGGGCATACTCCTCCACGGATGGTCCTGGGGTGGTGGCTGTGGAAACCACACATCGCCAGCATAACCAGCTAAGTGACCTGACTCCAGCGCCTTTGCAACAGCGCCCCGATCACAGATTTTCCCTCTGGCTGTATTTACGATATAGGAACCACGCTTCATTTTGCTTATCAATTTCTTGTCAAAAAGGTGTTCTGTCTCGGGATGAAGTGGGCAGTGGATGCTCACGATGTCGCAAGCCCGCACCAATGACTCTGCATCCTTGTGAAACGTCACCTCGAGTTCTTTTTCGACCTCGGCCGGTAGCCTGTGTCGATCGGTGTAGTGAAGTTTTACATCAAAGGGTTTCATGCGCCTGAGCACTGCAAGCCCAATGCGCCCGGCAGCGAGGACACCGACATTCATTCCTTCGACATCATACGATCTGGCAACAGCGTCGGCTATGTTCCATCCACCCTTGATGACCCAGTTATATTGCGGGATGTAGTCACGCACAAGCGCCAGGATCATCATGACAGCGTGTTCCGAAACACTGATGCTGTTACAAAAGGTAACCTCGCATACTGTTATGTTGTTGTCGATTGCAGCCTGCAAATCGACGTGGTCCGAGCCGATCCCGGCCGTGATAGCCAATTTGAGGTTCGGAGACTTCGCAATCCGTTCGGTTGTAATGTACGCGGGCCAAAATGGCTGAGAAATTACAATATCAGCATCAACTATTTCCTTCTCGAACACCGAATTTCGGCCATCCTTGTCAGACGTTACGACAAACGTGTGACCACGATCTTCCAGAAATTTTCGCAGGCCAAGCTCCCCTGAGACACAACCGAGGAGGTCGCCAGGGGAAAAATTGATAGCACTTGGCGATGGCATTGACTGCCCGTCTGGATACGCCGTGAGCATTGGAATGTCATCACGTGCATATTTAGGCGGGTAACCATCGACAGGGTCATCATAAAGTACGCATACGATCTTCTGTTTCTCGTTAGGACTGTTCATTTTTAGCCACCTTGGATTCCTTAAAATAAAAGGGCGCAGGCATTAGGGGATGTGAACGCCTGCGCTAAGGGTCCCACAGCAGTATGTGGGGCGGGGAGAAAACTGAAGTATTTCATCCGTATAGTCATTGGATTCATCTCAAAAACACCCATTCTCAGCCTGGTTCTATCTTTACATTTAGTATGGAAACGAAACTAATTGATTAGCCACAGGATGTCAATATAGTTTCGATACGAAACTATCTAAATCCGGCCTGAAAATGGGTCTGGGATCCTAGACGGAGGCCTTTAAATCGCACGACATCCGACACTCATCATGGTTTTTCAGTTACTTAGGATCACCTGGTTTGAAGGGAGGTAGTATTCTCTAATCTTGGATTATGAACCCGTTGGCAGGCTGATGGAGCCAATAGCCAGACGGGGTGAACGGATGAAAGTTTACTGAACCGGTTGGAAACTGACGCAAAGCTGTTCGATTTCTGCTTCTTCGAGCGGTTCATCCATCAACGTACAGATGTAACCTGATTCTCCCTTCTGGCTACTGTCGTCTTTTTGAAAATAGTTACAGTTTGTGCACATCCCAAAGAGGCGTTTGCCTTCCTGCTGTGCAAGTTTGCACAACATGCGTTCTAGACTACGGGCGACAGTACGGTATTCAGATTCCGACAGTGTACCGGCTGCTCCCACCAAGGCCTCGAAGGGATCATCTGAGAGCATCTTCTTCGATTTATGGGTCAGATTGAAGTGTACACTGCGGCCATCGGTTTTCGAGCGCTTGCGCGTAAGGTAACCGCTCTGTGCCAGACTTTTGATTGTCTGAGATGCTGTGCCACGGGTAGTGGCATGAAATTCGGCAAATGCCGACATGGTTCGCGAGAAGCGATTTGCGCGGGAAAAGTATCTCAGTGCCGTCCACTGTGCTGGTGTTAGCCCGTTAGCAAACGATTCTCCATAGGTCATACGACCTAATTGGGCGACCAATTCTGCGACCGTGCGCTTACTCACATTTCGTTTAGCAGGCATTTGCAACATAGTAGCGTTCCCATACCATCTTGACAAGCTGCCTTATATCAATTACTTTGATTCCGTTATTAAAACAGTTGAAAACTATCAATCAGCTCTTAATATCGTTTAATTGAAATGGCTATTGGTGCCGTAGTAAATGGCAAACTTGTTCATCCACCGGCAGTGAATGATTCACGTCTGACTCTGGGCCATGCTGATCCAGTGGTAGCCATTGAATAATGTTTTGTAGTAAATAATTTAGGTATTAGTTAATGACTGTAGCAGAAAGTGAAATACCAGAACCGTTAGTATTCAGTACTGCGGCTGTGACAAAAGTGAAAGAACTCATTGCTGAAGAAGGCAATGATGAATTGAAGTTGCGTGTTTATATCAGCGGTGGTGGTTGCTCAGGTTTTCAATATGGTTTTACTTTTGACGAAAATATAACTGAAGGTGATACAGTTGTTGAAAGGGGGGGTGTAAAGTTACTTATTGACCCAATGAGTTATCAATATCTTGTTGGGGCTGAGATTGACTATACAGAAGGTCTGGAAGGTGCTCAGTTCGTAATACGTAATCCTAATGCACAAACGACCTGTGGTTGTGGCTCGTCTTTTTCAGTTTAAAATAATTTTTTGCAGTTATTTCATCACGCTTTACTTCATATATAGCCCCTAATAATACAGATTCAGTAGCACCCGCCTTTTCATTATCTGCATTATTCTATGCGTACTAATGTCCGCTCATGGCCGATATGGAACATTTAAAATGTGCCCAATTGAGACTGGGTGAGGCGGGATTGAAACCCGATTGAAATGGGTTTTGGTTGGGCACAAGCACTGTAAGTGACTGTTTTTACATGTTAGAGTTACAGCTCATAATGCTGAGGTCAGTGCTGATGAAAACCTTCCCTGGTTTTCACCCTGCGGGTATGCTTCGCATGTCCCGATTTGATCCCGTCAAATCGGTCAAGTCCACTCATAGCCACCAATCAGTTTTACTGTCTGCTTACGACCCTTACCGGACATTCAGCACAAAACCGGATATACATACGCGGCTTATATTTAAAACGGGAATTGTTTGCTTAACAGGAGGAGTCCATATACAAAGAGGACGTTTACCATAACTGTATCGGTTCGTTGCTTAACGGCACCATATTGAATTAATGCGTCCCTCTTGATGGCATTGTTATGCCTGCCTCTATTTATTAAGATCATTCAAATCTTCATAAACAATCGCGGGTTCAGTATTTAAAAACACCTTTTCGTTTAACTCGCTCATACAAATTGCATTTAGAGTTACTTCTTCATACAACCAATAATACATGTCATTCACGAAGATGCCATATCTCCAATTATATTTACATTGTATCCATTTATTATTTAGTGCACCAACTATTCTAGGCGCTTCACCAGGTTCCGATACGCCAAAATACTCAAGAACTTTGCTATCTAAACAAACTTGGAACCTATCAATTTTGATTTTCCCATCTGTTAACTGCAAATATTTTACTCGATCTCCTTGCAAATCATCGCCATGCTGGTCTATTACACATTTCTTGTTGAAAACATAAAAAGCTGGCGGAAAAATTATTGGATATTTATCCGGTATTTTAGCGCTTTCCAAAACATGTGTTTCTGATCGTTGACTCTTGTCCCATTGCTTGATAACTATTTGTAAAACTAATATGCTCATTCTTTGTGATCATTTCTCTGAAGGCATAACGTATACAACTATCTTACGCACAATTCTACCAGACGTGTCTAGCTTGCTTGGCCATATTTTTGTTTTCTCAGAAAGGTGGGGTAAAAGCAATTATAATTGAATCATTAAAATGAAAGAATTACCAACATATGTAGGTTGGAACGCTGATCAACAAAAAATTGAAGAACCGTTACCCGGTGCCTTTGCTAATTGTAGACTTCCAATGCTTCCCTTTAAACGGTTTCCAGTTATCCTTTTACGAGATTTCCTACCAATTGGATTAAATAAAGGAGATAAAATTGATGCTGAATATAGCCCGATAGGTGTAGTGTATTTGGCTAAACGTAGTGTAAATGATGAATACCAAAAAACATTTTATTCAGGGGCAATAGAAGGGAAAGATTATGAAAAAGATAATGACGAAAATAGCCATTAGAGGAAAAGTATAGTCTTTGCTATATTTGTAGTCTTACGAACGTCCGCTTTTGGCCGTTATGAGACATATAAAATGTGCCCAATTGAGACTGGGTGAGGCGGGATTGAAACCCGATTGAAATGGGTTTTGGTTGGGCACACGCACTGTAAGTGACTGTTTTTACTTGTTAGAGTTACAGCTCATAATGCTGAGGTCAGTGCTGATGAAAACCTTCCCTGGTTTTCACCCTGCGGGTATGCTTCGCATGTCCCGATTTGATCCCGTCAAATCGGTCAAGTCCACTCATAGCCACCATCTCTCGTACAAAATTTGTAATTCCTATTTTATTGGAAATAACATAGATACTCTTTTCTTATAGTTTCTATATTCCTCGCCAAAATATTTGATTAAATCATGTTCCTCAAATTGCAGTGCAACGAGAATATATAATGTAGTAACCACTGCAAAAAGCAAATGGCCAACTGTCATATGCGGTGATGCCCAAAATGCAATTATAAAACCTGTCATTATAGGATGACGAACATACCGGTATAGCCATGGGGTCTTAAAGCCAAGATTAGCGTATTCTCTATCTTTGAATTTCAGATATACCTGACGTAAACCAAACAGATCAAAGTGATTTATCATGAATGTTGATAACAACACTACGAGCCACCCAATCCAGAAAAGTATATTGAGAATTTGATTGCCAACAGGGTTTTCAATGCTCCATATAACACCAGTCATTGGTTGCCAAAACCAAAAAAGAAGCACCAGAGCGAGACTGGATAATAAAACATAGGTGCTCCTCTCAATCGCTGCCGGTACAAATCTTGTCCACCAGCGTTTGAATGCAGGTCTTGCCATAATGCTGTGCTGAAGCGCAAAAATACTCAGCAATATTACATTTATAATTATAGCTGATATGATGGTTGTGTCTTCAGAACCACTATCGATGGATTTTGGCACAATTAAGTTGCCCACAAACCCGATCGAATACAGAAATGTAATAAAAAATATTATGTATGAAATGATTCCATAAAAAAATGTTAGCAATTTAGCCATTGGTGACGCCCCCTGATTGGTTTTATTTTATCAGCACATGCATAAACAAACTTACCGGATAATATGCATAAACGATTAAATTGTACCAAAGTGAAACAGAATTGAAACCACATTGAAACCCAATGTGGACCGGGTTTTGGTTGGGCACACGCACCGCAAGTGACTGTTTTTACTTGTTAGATATACAGCTCATATGGTCAAGTCCTCGAAAACTTGTTCCAGACGTTTATTACCATAACGGTTGGTTGTATTTTTCATTTGATTACTATGCCAAAAATATGCCCATTAATGATGATTAAATTTAATGTTTAAATCGTTAATACTATATTTAAGAAATCACTCAAATGTGACCGCGAACAAATGTGACCGCGAAACCGCTTTGTAGTACTCGGCCCTTTAGTTCAAGAGGATAGTCTGCCATGAAAATAAAAAAACTGCTCAGTTATGAATGGGACGCGATTGCAGGAATCCTCGCTGCTGTGGTTGGCATTATCCTGCATTTGCTGCACGTTGTGGATGAGCGTGTCATCCTGCCTATCGTGCTTGCCCTGATGGCACTTTTGTTTATCAACTTCATGCGCCATACCCGAAACAACGAATTGACGGCCGAAGAGGTGAAACGGACCGGACACACAGTCCGCAGAATCCAGGCGGCTATCAAACTGCCTGATATAGTACTAATAGGACCGCGACATTTGCGCTCTGTCAACGAGCAATTCGCACGCGACATGAGTGGAGATGCAATCTGGTTCAATGTCTGTCTGTCCATGTACCGGCCCCAGCCCTTATTCGACACACTGCTTCGCCCTGCCATAGAAAATTCCATGGTTAGATCGATCCAATTTGTGCTGGATGAAAGTCAAAAGGAATTGTGGGAGGGTATTGTGCAACCAAAAATCGCCGTCTGCACTGGCCACACTAAAGTGAGAGAACCCCGCTGGTGCAAGCTGAGTAAGAATATTTCATTCATTCTCGCCGATAACCAGCAGAGCGGGGGCACAGAGGCATTGCTCAGTTTCTGGGACGAACCCTTTATGGCCCAGTCTACAAGTCGGGATATACCACGTTATATTTTTCATGTGCAGAAGAACTCAGAACTTTTGACGCATTTAGCGGATCTAGAACGCAACTATAGAAACAGTTGATACAGTTGGATAGCGGAACATATTTAATCCAAATCGACTCATTTACAGAGAAACTTTTAGTGTCAGCCTAACTATCGGCTCCAGGCAATGCAATAATATACGCGATCAAGCCCGATCGCCCATGCTTTTAACCGATAAATTAAGTACATTATTATTTTGCTTTTTATAAATCCTTCAGTAGATCTGATTCAGAATCTCATGATTTGGATCTGTGGCAAAATGTGGTAATTGATTATTCATATTCAGGATTTCCTGGCGAATAATTTGCAAAAACATCTTTTTGTCCCCGTTCCAGCGTACGGCATTACCGATATAAACATCACATACAAACGGAACCGGAATATATGCATCTTTAGGAAGCACCTTTCCTGTACCATCGATAAAGATCGGTATAACAGGCACATCAGGATGTCGTCTGGCAAGATGAGAAATCCCTGGTTTAAACGGACCAAGTTGTCCGGGTATGCCACGCGTGCCTTCAGGAAAGATGATTAATATCTCGTTTTTTTCCAAAGCTCTTGAGCATTCATGTAGCGGGTCACCATCACTGGGAAGAAATCTATCACGATTAAGCGGGATAAGCCTGAACAGATGGATCGCACACCAGGCTAAAACCCGGTTGCGAAAAAAATAACCACGTGCACCGACAGGACGGAATTTATCAAGCAATCCAAGAGGGAAGAGTGATATTATTGCCGGAACATCAAGATGACTATTGTGATTAGCAACCAATATCGCAGCGCCTGACGCCGGTAATCTTTCCCGGTAAATCAAATTCAAACCAACAAAACCCAGTAAGAATGGTCTTATTAGCAGCATATGAATACAATAACGCAGAATTTTGAACATATCTGCACTTAATAAAGTTTGAACTGATAGATGTAATGAAAAAACACCGGGGCTGTAAATAACAAACTATCTACCCGATCCAGTACACCACCATGTCCAGGTAATAACCTGCCGGTGTCTTTTATTCCCAGATCACGTTTTACAGCAGAGATCGTAATATCCCCCAGAAATCCTGCAACACCGATAAGAATACCGGCAATCAGACTTTCCCATGTCGTGAGCGATGTCAACCAGGGTCCGATTAATACAGCGGATAGTATGGTAATACTTAATCCACCTGCAAATCCTTCCGCTGTTTTATTTGGGCTGACTTTAATAATTGCAGTCGTTGTGCCAAATAATTTACCAAAAGTGTATTGTGCAACATCATTCAGTTCTGTGAGAAATACTAAAAACAGAACAAGAACGGCATTGGAAGTTATTAAACCCCCGTCTGATGTAATCACTAAAACAAATCCAACATACCCAAGTAAATATACAGTTAACATCAAACCCCAATTGAGTGTGCTGATTGCACTTATGAAACCCGGTGTTTCACCTGCCAAAACCATACTGCTTGCCAAAAACAAAAATACAATCAGTGGAACAAATATAACGAAAATTTCATAATTACCATTTGCGATTAATAAATACTGCATTGGTATTGTCAAATAAACACATAATAATGTTGGCCGATCCACGCTCCGGGTTGGAATCAGGGAAAGGAATTCCCTGAGTGCAAGAAAGCTTAATAAGGCGAAAAATACCAGTGAGATCACGGGACCCAATAAGATAGCGATCATAAATATGATAATCATCATCCACCAGGTACGTATACGCAGCCAAATTTCCTTCAATTCTGCAGTTGGCTTGTATTTCACCAAGCCGTAGATCACTGTTGTTACGATACTCAAGGTAACAATTATTATCTCCAGAAAAACCATTATATTGTCCGGTATCATGTACAGCCCCCTTCATTCAACTGTTTCATAGCCGCCATTACGCGATATATACAGGTAAGGATCAAAAGAGGCACCATCCCTGCTAATAAAACATCTATCCATATACCCGGCGTTATCCCAATTGCGAGCAAAAATGCCATAAGACCAAAAGCAACACCGCGCGGTCTTTTACCCATTGGCCCATCCTGACGACGATCAGCACCGATCACCGCACCGAGTAGTCCTGTAAATTCAGTAAGCACTGCTAACACGACAATAATCACTATCAGTACACCGGGAAGATCCTTGTTTAAAGCTAACGGCAGGTACAAAACTACATCAGATATAATGTCTGCGAGTTCATTCAGGATTAAACCCGCTGTTGATTGCATATTGTGTTCGCGAGCAAGCATTCCATCGATGTGATTCAATATGAAACGAACAATCAACGCACACGGGATCAGGAAAAGTGGCCATGATTCATCTACATATAATAAAACAGATGTCCCGGCGATGACCGAAACGAGGATGTTGGCAACAGTAACCTGATTTGCTGTAACACCCATTACTGCAAGCATTCGCGTTGTTGGTCTCAAACACCTTTGGAAAAATGGTTTGCTGTATAGCACGATATGCATATTCATTTATCCTCCTATGGCCCAATACTAGACTCTAAAACAAATAATTAAACTATTATCTTGAATGTATAAGCTGTTTAGCCAATGAGTATAATTATTTAATACTTTTATAGGCCGGAGGGAATAATACACTGCGTATTTTGAGGCCCTGACTATAGAAACATATCCGTTATCGATATGTTAAAGAGAAGTATCAGAATTTACCGGATTTTATATATGGCCATGCCGATATTGAATTATATATAGACCTGAAAGACGTTCCGAATGGTGACAAATTGAAATAGGAATGAAGTACTAATGAAATGCAACTAAACCAGGTTTTGCCTGGGCACACGCACCGTAAGTGACTGTTTTTTACTTGTTAGGGTTACAGTTCAAAATGCTGATATCAGGATTGATGAAAACCGTACCCTCAGGGCATAAATCCCTGGTTATCATCCTTCAGGCATGCTTCGCATGTCCAATTTTCCATCCTTTGATTCGTAAACGATACTTCCCTGTATCACTTCTATTCCCGATGAGAAGTAGCACATGGATGTCCTGTACAAGGAACGAAGGATGCAAATTGTCAAGTCCGCCCATAATCACTAATCATGATATCTAACCTAAATTAGGTAGTATCAAATACCCCATTTAGTGTACATACAAATACTGATCCTGTGTGCATACTATTTATGTGGCCAGCTCTAATCGTAAATCAGATCTTGATAGTTATCCTCGTCTCAATTATGAAAAGTACATTGAGAGGTTAATCTTTTTTGTTATCAGTTGGTCGTTCTCCATGCTTATATTATCTGAAACCTTGAGCAATGGAAGCGCATTGATTTTTAGTACATTGATTTCGTCAGTTGTTGTCATAACCCTCTTTATTGGCCAATGGGAATAAGTCAGTAATATTTACTAGTCAACATAATTATCTCAGGATTTTACCAAATGGAGACTGGGTGAAACATTATTAAACTCCAAGTGAACCGGGGTTTGGTCGGTCTCATGTACTAAAGCGACTGTTATTATTTGTTTTGGACTGAGCTTATTTGATCAAGTCCTCGACTGCTTGTTCGAAAAAGCTTCCGCTCCTGCTCACGCCCCATACCTACGTCCTGTAGGCAACTTATTCCAGACGTTTTCTCGACCGCTGAACCCGTCGCGGTTCTACCTCCTCCTTCCCTGGAGTCGTACCGCTTACTTCCATGTAAGCGTCCTGCATCCTTGCAGAGTTGTACATCACCGTAGGTGACTCATGGCCACAAATCGTTTCAATTCTAGTTCGGCTCGCCGGCTTTCGAACAATATCAGACACTCGAGTTGAATGTAATGAACGGCAACTATCCAGCGTAAATAGTCATTACTGTTAAGCGACGGATGAGCAGGACACCATTTTTTCGACATCTCATCTGTGACAACCCTGGTTATGCACACTCCTTCAGCCGCCTATTCGGGCCCAGCTTTTCAGCTTGGTTTCAGCTTGCGCTGATACATTGTCAAGCAATCAAAACATTGGATTGGAAAACCATGAGAGACACAGTCAAAATTATGATCTGGGATCCGGTGGTACGCATATTCCACTGGGTACTGGTTGCCAGCTTTACGATTGCCTACCTCACCGAGGAAGACTTCCTCACAATTCACATATGGGCAGGCTACATCATTTTCGGCCTGCTGGTCATACGTATTATTTGGGGCTTTATTGGCACCAAATATGCGCGTTTTAGTGATTTCGTCTGCCGGCTAAAAACAATCATACAATTTTTGAATGATACGGTGATATTCAAAGCAAAGCGTTATCTTGGCCATAATCCTGCCGGTGGCGCTATGGTCATTTTATTAATGATCAGCCTGCTGATTACGATTTTTACCGGCCTGGTTGTTTATGGCGCTGAAGAACATGCGGGACCGCTTGCCCATTGGTTTGCCAGTACCCACAGTGCCTGGGGCGAGGCTGCTGAAGAGGCGCACGAATTCTTTGCCAACTTCACACTGCTGCTTGTACTGGTCCATGTACTTGGTGTGATTGTTGAAAGCCTTATTCATAAAGAGAACCTGGTTTCCGCCATGATTACCGGTTTTAAACCCGAAAAATCCCATCCGGAATAACAGGAGACAGATATGAAAATACATTATGTATTAATAATGTCATTTGGTTGTCTCTCCACGAGTATTTCACTGGCAGATTCCCCGGCCGTCACCAGACTGTTAGGCGAGTACGCAGCTCAAGGTGCAAACAACCCTGATGTCCAAGAGGGTAAATTGCTATGGCTCAAAACATTTAAAGGAGATGAAAGTTTTCCTGAACGCAGTTGTACCTCATGCCATACAAATATACTGAAGCAGGCCGGTAAACACATTAAAACAAAAAAAATTATTGACCCTATGGCACCTTCGGTTAATCCCGAACGTTTATGTAGCGCTCAAAAGATCGAAAAGTGGTTCAAGCGTAACTGTAAATGGACCCTTGGCCGCGAATGCACGACATCCGAAAAGGCCAATCTTTTGGCATACATCGAGCATCAATGAAATAATGAGGAGGGCAGCCATGAAAAGCGCATATATATTATTAAGCATGATTCTCGTTCTGGGTCTAATGGTCGTCCCCATTGTCTGGGGCGATAATGACGAATATGGGGCGCAATATGGTCGTCGCTCCACAGGTGTTGCGCTGATATCCAATCCTGTCTATGAAGACGAGTGCGGCGGCGATTGTCACATGGCCTATCAACCCGGATTGTTGCCTGACAAGTCATGGGAAAAAATCATGTCTGATCTTGAAGATCATTTTGGTGACAATGCAGAGGTGGATACCCGGACGCACAAGGCTATCACTGATTTTCTTGTAGCCAACAGTGCTGATAAATCAAACTACCGCCGTTCACGTCGATTCACGTCTTCAAACGATCCAGGCACTATCCCCATTCGTATTTCAGAAACATCCTACTTCAAACACGAGCATGATGAAATTCCTGCGCGTATGGTCACTGGAAACAAGGATGTAAACAGCTTCAGCAACTGTAATGCCTGCCACCGCAGAGCGGAACAGGCATCGTACAGAGAACGTGATATATTTATTCCCGGTCACGGACGATGGGACGACTAGGCATACACAGGTATACTTTGTCTATGCGACTATCATCAGCCTTTCTGCTTCGCCCACTGATCATCATGGTTCTGCTGGGCCAGATTTTTACTGCTCAGGCAGACGGGGACCATGATGAAACCAAACGGTTGCTTAAGTCGGGCAATATCCTCTCACTGGAGGTCATATTGGAGAAGCTCCGGCCTCGCTACCCTGGAAAAATTCTCGAAGTGGAACTCGAAAGAAAGTCTAATCACATTGTATACGAAGTGGAAATAGTGGGTGATGATGGTATCGTCCATGAACTTTATATTGATGCCAAAACGGGTGATGTCTTGCACAGCAAAGTGGATGATTAGACATGCGCTTGCTATTAGCTGAAGATGATCTGGATCTGGTTGCAATACTTAAAAAGGATCTGGAGACAGCAGGCTATGCAGTTGATGTTGCTGACAATGGCATCGATGCAGAATATTTGGGCAACGAAGCGATTTATGATGTTGCCGTGCTCGACCTGGGATTGCCCAGGCGTAATGGCATTGAAGTACTCAACAACTGGCGTGCCAAAGGTAACAATCTGCCTGTTGTAGTACTCACCGCCAGAAACGCCTGGCATGAGCGAGTGGAGGGTCTCAAGGTGGGTGCCGACGACTATCTGGGAAAGCCGTTTCATGTAGAAGAACTTCTGGCTAGACTAACAGCACTGTTACATCGGACAAGCCAGCAACCAGGTGGCACGCTGAGGGTTTGCAACATGGTGCTGGATGAAGAACGGCAAAACGTCACCACCACTGATGGACTATCCCATAAACTTACGGGTACTGAGTTTCGGTTATTGCGTTATTTGTTATTACACCCCGGAAAGGTACTATCCAAATCAGAACTCACTGACCACATATACGATCAGGACTCTGATAAAGACAGTAATATTATCGAAGTCTATATCAGACGTTTGCGCAAGTTGATGGGCAACGACTGCATAGAGACGCGGCGCGGCCAAGGCTATGTGTTCAGGGACCACTGATGCGGTCTTTACAATCAAAACTTGGTTACGGCCTGACGCTCAGTCTCATTGCAGTATTTACTGTGCTGTGGTTTCTGGTCAGTTTAAATATCCAGTATCTTGCAGAAGAGTATATTGCCTCTCGCCTGCGGCATGATGCGGAAATGCTACTCAGTACAATCCACTTCGATAAGGCTGGCAACCTCGGAATAGATGAATCGACCATCGATCTTGTTTACAGCAAACCGTTTTCCGGCCATTACTACTTTATTACATCCGGCAACCAGACAATGAGCTCGCGTTCGCTGTGGGACCAGCAGCTAGGCAGTGTCCTCGTTAAGGCAGGTGACCAGATTAGTAACTACCAGGATGGACCAGATAATCAGTTACTGCTGGTTATCAGCAATGGTTTCATAAAACAGGGCTATCCCTTATCAGTGACCGTGGCAGAGGATCTCAATCCAGTAAAACGAAATATCAGGCAATTCCAAACTCGCTTTGCTATCACTGCCATCGTAATGTTGTTACTGTTGGTAGTGCTGCAGGCCCTCATTCTTCGTCATAGCATGAAATCACTTTCACGTATCCACGAAGAATTGCAGTCCCTCCAACAGGGTGAAGCCAATCAACTGAACGCGGATGCTCCAACCGAGTTGCGCCCTCTGGTCAACGAGATCAATCATCTGCTTGTCGTCATGGAACAGCGTTTGCGTCGGTCCCGCGATGCCCTCGGTGACCTGGCCCATGCTGTTAAAAGGCCTTTAACTATCATTCAGCAACTAACAGACAAAAACCGGAATGCCTTGCCCGCCGACTTAAATGCAGGGCTGGTCAGGCAAGTTACGGAGATTAACCAGCTCACCGACCGCATTCTCAAACGCGCCCGCCTCGCTGGTCATGGCCACAGCAGTGCTCGCTTTTCCTTCTTGCATGACTTGCCACAATTGATCGAGACGCTTGATATAATATACAATGATAAATCCATCGCTAATCAGGTCGATTTTCCGGAAGAGGCCAATTGCCCGATTGATCGGGAAGACATGCTGGAGCTATTAGGAAATTTGTTGGATAACGCCTATAAATGGGCCAATAAAAGAGTAAATATCACGGTAGCAATTAATCCCGAACTTACGATCTGCATAGAGGACGATGGCCCCGGAACCGATCCCAACCGTTTCGAACAACTCGACAAGCGTGGTGTACGCCTGGATGAAACAAAAAAAGGCTATGGCTTTGGCCTGAGCATCGCCTCCGATATAGTCAGGGAATACAGTGGAACCCTTTTATTCAGCACTTCAAATACTCTGGGCGGCTTCAGGGTTGACATCACGCTGCCTATTGAGGGGGTTTTCATTAATCCCAAAGATAAATGAGGGCTTTCAATCCTGCCAGGACCATAAGCTTCCCCGTCAAGTAGGTAGTTCATAATTAGAATTGAATAATTTTGGATCACTATTGGTTTTTGACAAATAAATACTAAATAATTTGATAACGTACATCAGACTTCTAACATTGAAACCCAAATAGGTGACTACAATGGTCAACAAAAACTATATCTCACAAGTGCTCATTACATTAATTTTAATCTATCCATTCCCCGTGTTTGCTAAGGATTATGCATGCATGATCAAGGCTGTTTTAGAACTGAGTGATACCGGGCTATATATAGAGCACGGATGGAGGGCTAATTACATGAACAGGAAATTTTTTGTTGATCGCGAGACAGGAAAAGTAATTGGTACTACTGCATTAAAGGCTCGTCTTACGAATTTTGATAAAATTCACAGCCCAAAAGTGTTTCACAATACTGAGGAGAAAACCTCATACAAAGTACTTACAATTTTTGAAGATAAAGGTCAGTTTTCATCTCTTCGTATAAATGAGAATGTCGTGAGTGATGAAAAACCATATTCTTATCAAACAGCTGTAGGCATGCTTCTTACCGGAACATGTATAGAAGAAACATCTAAAGATTAATTCAGTTTTGTGCATATGAAATGAGTGACTAAAGAAATAGGTGGTTTAACCACCTACTATAGGCAATGACTTCTTTTGGCCGATAGTCGGCAGACAAAACATCACAAATGTAACGAGTTTATGTCAGACTGAGACTGGGTGAAATATATATGAAATGGTGTGACCGGCCATCAACCCATCTGATATCCACTGTACAGTACAACAGATTAATAACTGATATCGAATGATTCTACATTCCCTGTTCCTGCCAGAGAGCTTTGCGGCTCGCCGATAAAAATACCCATGACATAATCTGCTCCAAGACTGATAGCATCGGTCAGCATGGTTGAATCTTCAATACCATCAATAATCACCCGGGTGCCATGGCTTTTCAGAGTTTGCAGGAAATTTATGTCACCGTTGTAGCCCGGATTATTGCGAATTTCCTCTGTCAGCTTGTATCTGATTGTAAGCAGGTTAAAATCCAGCAGGCCTGACAGGCTGGTCAGTTCTTCAAGAGTATTGATACTGCCCAGTGCAATCCTGAAACCATGTGAATTTTTCAGTATCCTGATGAGTGCCAACGCCCTTTTTTTATGTGTCAGGAGCAAGCCAGCCGGAATCTCGAGTGCTATGAGTTTTCCGGGTTTTATATTTTCAACTCCGGTCAGCAATTTTTTCAACCAGGCAAACAGCGTGGTATCTGTTAACCATGCCTCACTGATTGCCAGCAAATATATTTTCCCTGACCGGAAATTTTTACTTCTCACTACCCCGCCAATGATCTCGCGCAACATCCAGCGGTCAATATCCTGTTGCAAGGATAACGATGTATTTTGCCTGTTGATTTCCCGGGCAGATTTAACAGTGCCAGCCATGTCAACCAATTGAATATCAATCTTGTATATCGTTGAGGCAACGCCGGATTCAGGCGAAAACATTGCAACCACAGGTTGAAATGTTTGTATAATCCTGTTGTCATTGAAAGCCCTTTTCAAGTTCAATGACGATTCATCAAGCTCGGCTTCAGGCCCGGCGGCTTCCTCTTTTGAGACTTCCGTGATTTCTATTGCGCTTTCTGTTTTTGAATCTGGTTTTTCGGATTCTTCAGGATAAGTTTCGATTTCCAACGGAAAAGCCAATATATCAATATTTGCCTGCTTTTCCTTTTGTATTGATAATTCTTTCTGACGCTGTCTTTCCGGTTCAGCCAGCCGCAGCCGTTCTTCTTCAGCATCAATCCGCTCTTCTTCCTCTCTACGTTGCCGTTCCAGTTCGGCCTGACGTAATCTCTCTTCTTCCTCTTTATGTCTTTTCTCTTCCAGCCGGCGCTGCTCCTCCTGACGCAGCCGCTCCAGTTCAGCCACCCGCATTCGTTCTTGTTCTGCCTTGCGTTTCCGTTCTGCTATCAGACGCTGCTGTTCTTTTATCAGGGCCTTTTGTCTCTCATCTTGTACTCGCTGTTGCCGCTCCAGCCTGGTCTTGTGCATTTGTTCTGCTGTTTCTATGCGTTTATCTTCTTCCTCCCGGCGTAATCTT
>Ga0209342_10000226_pt1 | contig 63057 bp, 53 predicted proteins | sample RifCSP16_2_FD_184023 | JGI IMG/M metagenome (GOLD analysis project Ga0209342, IMG submission 184023) | Soil microbial communities from Rifle, Colorado - Rifle CSP2_sed 16_2 (SPAdes) (version 2) | ecosystem: Environmental > Terrestrial > Deep subsurface > Rock core/Sediment | place: Rifle... | reverse complement strand
CCAGCTCCCGGACGTTCCCCGGAAAGTCGTGGCGCATGAGGATCTCCATCACCGCGGGCGTGACTCCGGTGATCTGCTTCCCCCTCTTCGCGCTGAAACGCCGGATGAAATGCTCGACCAGAAAGGGGATGTCCTCGCGCCGGTCCCTGAGCGGGGGGAGGGTCAGTCGGACGACCGCCAGGCGGAAGTACAGGTCGTCCCGGAACTTCCCGTCGCTGACGAGCTCTGCCAGCTTGCGGTTGGTGGCCGCCACGATGCGCACGTTCGCCTGCACGGTCTTGGTCCCGCCGAGCGGTTCGTACTCGCGCTCCTGGAGTAACCGCAGAAGCTTGACCTGGGTCTCCGGCGGCAGTTCGCTCACCTCGTCAAAAAAGATCGTCCCCCCCTCCGCCCGCGCCATGCGCCCCGGCTTGTCGCGCTTGGCGTCGGTAAAAGCCCCCTGGATGTACCCGAACAGCTCGGACTCGAACAGATTGGTGGGGAGTGTCCCGCAGTTCACCACCACGTAGGGGTTCTTGCGCCGCGAGCTCAAGTTATGGATCGCTCGGGCCAGCAGCTCTTTTCCCGAGCCGCTGGGCCCCTCGATGAGCACGGTCGAATCGCTCTCCGCGACATCCGGCATGATCGCGAAGATCTTGCGGAACGCCTTGCTCTTGCCGACCATGTCCTCGAACGTGTACTGATGCTGGATCTCGCGCCGGAGCTGCTCGAGTGCCGACAAATCGCGAAACGTTTCCACGGCCCCCAGCGGCGTCCCCTCTGCGTTGCGCAGCACGGCGGTGCTCAGGGTGATGGGAATGGAGCGGCCGCGAACGCTTAAAATTTTCGCCGGATAGTCGATGAGCTCACGGCCGGTTTCCATCGTCTGGCGCAGGGCGCACTTTTGCTCGCAGATGTCGGCGTGAAAGACCTCGGAGCACCGCTTCCCGATCGCCTCGGAGGCAGGGACGCCCGTGATGCGCTCGGCCGCGCGGTTGAAGGACGTGATGCGCCATTCCTGGTCGACCGTGAAGACGCCGTCTGCGATCGAGCTTAGTATCGTTTCGAGAAACTGCTTGTCCTGGACCGGATTCATCGTCAGCTAAATCCTATCACACGCATTTGCATGAAACAACAATGATCCCATTATTGAAATACTATGTTGAACTACTTAAATTTCAACGAAATTATTGGCGAACCTCGGATTGAACCTGCAGATATTCTCCAAATGGCGTTCCAATTGTGAAACGTGTCTGGTTTCAGGTTTCCGTCGTGATCTCCCGGAACGCCTGCATCGACAGCCGACCCATTCCAGGAGGAATCATGACCGAAAAGGTCTTTCAGGATTACTATCCCGACAATGTGGCTCATTGCTACGGCTGCGGGCGATTGAACGCGCATGGCTACCGAATCAAAACTTTTTGGCGGGGCGATGAGACCGTCACGCGCTTCCGCCCGGAGGAGTTCCATACGGCGATTCCCGGCTACGTGTACGGCGGATTGCTCGCGTCGCTGATCGATTGCCACGGAACGGGGACCGCCTTCATTGTGCGGCGTGTCCGTGAGGCCCGTTGCCTTGGTTCGCGCAGGCTGTCGCCGGAGTCACTTCCCGTAATGTTCCGTTCTTGAAAGCGGCCACCGTCTCCTCGACTGTCGGGTGCTCCGAAAAAAAGACGCGGATGTTCGCCGTTTTCAGTTTGCCGAGTGCGCCCATCCCGATACCTCCGACCACCATGGCGTCCAGCCTCTCGCCCGCGAGTTGCGCGAGCGGTCGGCACATGCCGTGTTCGTGGTGGAGATTGCGGTTCGTGATGGCCCGGCAGCTCCCGCTTTCCGTGTCGACGACCATGAAGATCGGTGCCGAACCGAAGTGAAGGCTCACGGGGCTCCGGATGCCGTTGTCCCGGGTGATGGGGATACAGATGTTCATGACGTTTTCTCCTTCTTGGTTGAGGGTTCGCTGCGGACTCGACTCAGACATTCCTGCAGTCCATCCTCCGCCGCATGCGGCGGCATGGGGGGACTTCCGCTTCCATCGGCGCCGACTTCCCCTCCGCGCCGCCCACGTCTCCCGTTCGACTACACCGTGGACACTCGCAACGGGGGGAACGCAGCCGTTCCACGCGGATGGTTCCGCCTTCGATCTTGAGGGTCTTGCCGTGGGCCAGAGCCTCGGCAACCTTGCGGTGGGCGGCCGCCAGGATACGGCCGAAGGTCGGGCGCGAAACGCTCATCCGCTCTGCAGCCTGTTCCTGGTACAACCCTTCCAGATCGGCCAGCCGGATCGCTTCGAACTCATCAAGCGTGAGGACGATCTCGACCAGCTCGCGGGCCGGAATTCCTGCCGGATGGAACACGGACGCGACCGGTCTCCCGGCTATCCGGCGGCAACATCGTGGTCTGGACATGGCAGCACCTCGCAGGTATAATTATAAGCATATGCTCAAATAGGTCATGCTTCAACGAAATACGCGCATAAATGGGATTTTTGAAGAGCGGTGTCCCGGTCACCGGGGAAAAATTGCAGGTTGAATCGTCATGCCCGTGAACAAGAAAAGAGAAAATAAACCCGAAGGGCCGGCCCCGACGAATGCCATCCTGGAGAGTATCTCCGACGGCGTCTTCACGGTCGACTTGGGATGGCGGATCACCTCGTTCAATCGTGCGGCCGAGGAAATTACGGGAATATCAAGGGAAGAAGCCATCGGCCGGCTCTGCCCCGAGGTGTTCCGCTCCAGCATGTGCGAGGCCGAATGCGCGCTTCGGCGAACCCTGAAGACCGGAAAGCCCGTGATCGGCCGGTCGGGTTTCATCGTCGACGCGGACGGAACCCGCATCCCCATCAGCGTATCCACGGCGGTGCTTCGGGATGCCGGGGGTCATGTCGTGGGCGGGGCGGAAACCTTCCGCGACCTGAGCGAGGTCGAGGCGTTGCGCCGGGAACTGGAAGGACGCCTCCGGGTTGGCGACCTGGTCAGCCGCAGCCCCGTCATGCAGAAGGTGTTTGAAGTCCTTCCCGCCATCGCCGCCAGTCCCAGCACGGTGCTGATCCTCGGCGAAACGGGGACCGGCAAGGAACTGGTCGCGCGGACGATTCACTCCTTGAGCCCGCGATGCAAGGGCCCCTTCGTCGCAGTCAACTGCGGCGCCCTTCCGGATACGCTCCTGGAATCGGAGCTGTTTGGCTACAAGGCGGGGGCTTTCACCGGGGCGACCAGGGACAAGCCGGGGCGTTTTGCCGTGGCCAAGGGGGGAACCCTTTTTCTGGACGAGATCGGCGAGGTGAGCCCGGCGATGCAGGTGCGGCTCCTGCGGGTGCTCCAGGAGCGGTCCTATGAACCGTTGGGGGGCACTCGCTCCGAAACCGCCGATGTGCGGGTTATCGTCGCCACCAACAAGGACCTGGCGGAACAGGTGCGCCGGGGCGCTTTCCGCGAAGATCTTTACTATCGCGTAAACGTGGTGCGCGTGGTGTTGCCGCCGCTCCGCCTGCGCAAGGAGGACATCCCCGTCCTCGTGGAGCAGTTCATCGTCCGGTTCAACCGGCTGCAACGGAGATCCGTCCAGGGGGTCGAATCCGAAGCGCTGTCCATGCTCATGGCCCATGACTGGCCCGGGAACGTCCGCGAACTGGAGAACGCGATCGAACGCTCCTATATTCTGTGCGACGAGGGCTTCATCGGGCTCGGGCATCTGCCGGAGGAACTGACGGCGCGCGGTTCTGCGCGAACCTCCGGTTCCAGGATGAGAGCGGCCCGGGAGCTTCTGGAAGCGCACACCATCCGGAAAGCCCTGGAACGAAACGCCGGGAACCGCACGGCCGCGGCAAAGGAACTCGGCATCCACAAGAGCACCCTGTTCCGCAAGATCAAACGGCTGGCGATCCCTGCGTTTTCGACGGATAGGCGGCGCAACGACCGACGGTCGTAGTCGCACTTCTGCGACCCGTCCGACGGGTTGAAGTCGCACGAAAGCGACTTAGCCCTTTTCCGCCGACCCCCTTCCCGATCTCAAAGATCCTTTCTTTACGGACGGTTTCAGTATCCGGCTTCGACCTCGCGGGTTGTGGCACGCCCGATGCACTCTTTCGAATCATAAACCGTTCGATCCGGCGACCCGGAGAAGGGACACCAAGGAATGAAGGCGGCATTTGCGGTCTGGAACCACCGAATCGCCCCGGTCTTCGATTTCTCCCGGGAGATCCTCCTGGTGGATGTCGAGTCGGGGCGTGTCGTCGGCGAAGCCCAGGAGTCCCTTCCGGGCGATCCGGGGACAGGGAAGTGGCTTCGCCTGGTCGAGCTGGGTGTCGACACGCTCGTTTGCGGAGCCATTTCCCGCCCCCTGCAAGCCATGGTCGCAGCCAACGGCATCCGGGTCATCCCGTTCGTGGGCGGCGACCTGCAAGAGGTAATTCAGGCGTGGGTGAGCGGCAGGCTCCAAGATGATCTCTTCGTCATGCCCGGCTGTCGCGGGCGCGGAGACCGCTTCGAACATAGACAGGGCTTCGGCGGAAAGGAGGACTTCATGAAGGGGAGGAACCGTGGCGGAATCGGATCGGGCAGCGGGCAGGGGCGGGGTCGTGGCGGCCAAGGAGCAGGCCGGATGGGCGGGCCTTCCGCGGCAGGACCGGGCGGCTTCTGCGTGTGCCCGCGATGCGGCCGCAAGGAACCGCATGAACGGGGAGTTCCCTGCATGCAGAAGCAGTGTCCCGCGTGCGGAGTCGCAATGACGAGATCGTAGGAGAACGAGAAGGAGGCGCTGTCATGCCAAGAGGAGACGGAACGGGGCCCATGGGAATGGGCCCGAGGACCGGACGCGCAGCCGGAACCTGCGCGGGATATTGGACGCCCGGCAATTCGTATCCCGTCCCCGGGCGCGGCTTCGGGATGGGATTCGGGCACGGGTGGCGGCACTGGTTCCACGCCACCGGCGTGCCGGACTGGATGCGATTCGGCGGGCATGCCCCGGGATATCCGCGGCCCGATCCGGAGCTGGAGAAGCAGGGGCTCAGAAACATTGCCGAGACGCTGGCGTCGGAGTTGGAGGCCATCCGGAAGCGGATCAGCGAGCTCGAAACCGGTTCCGCGGAGAAGTGAAACCGGCGGGAGCGGAATCACTGCTTCAATTCCACTCCATCCCAACCGCTTCTATATCTCGAGCACCGTAGTAAAGAATGGCCTTCGCCTGCATAGCGACGTGCGATGCCAGGCAACAGGGGGACTCCGGCCGGGGCGTCTTCAGCGCCTCGTGATCCGCTCCAGGCCGTTCATGTAGGGGCGCAGCGGCCCGGGGATCAGGACGGTGCCGTCCGCCTGCTGGAAGTTCTCGAGGATGGCGACGACCGAGCGCCCCACCGCCAGCCCGGAGCCGTTCAGAGTGTGCGCCAGGCGGGTCTTCCCCGTCGCGGGGTCGCGGAAGCGGATCTTCGCGCGCCGCGCCTGGAAGTCGGTGAAGTTGCTGCAGGAGGAGATCTCCCGGTACCGGTCCTGCGACGGCAGCCACACTTCGAGATCGTACGTCTTGGCGGAGGAGAAACCCAGGTCCGCGGTGCGCAGCGTCACGACCCGGTAGGGCAGGCCAAGCCTTTTCAGGATGTCCTCCGCGTCGGCGGTGAGCGACTCGAGCTCCGCCCACGACTCCTCGGGGCGGCAAACTTCCACCAGCTCCACCTTGTTGAACTGGTGCTGGCGGATCATCCCTCGCACGTCCTTGCCGTACGAGCCCGCCTCCGCGCGGAAGCAGGGGGTGTAGGCCGTCATTTTCAACGGGAGCCTCTCTCCCGGCAGGATCTCGTCGCGGACGATGTTGGTCACCGGCACCTCCGCGGTCGGGACGAGGAAGTAGTCGGTCCCCGCCACCCGGAAGAGATCTTCCTCGAACTTGGGCAGCTGCCCCGTGCCGAAAAAGGACGCGGAGTTGGCCAGGAAGGGAGGCAGCACCTCCAGGTACCCGTGCTCCCGCGTGTGGACGTCCAGCATGAAGTTGATGAGCGCCCTCTCGAGAAGCGCACCGGCCCCCAAGCTCAGGCAGAAACGGGCCCCGGCGATCTTCGCCGCCCGCTCGAAATCGAGGATCTCCAGGTCGGCGCCGATGTCGACGTGATCGCGCACCGGGAAGGGAAACGACGCGGGCGTCCCCCACGTCCGGACGATAGCGTTGTCCTCTTCCCCCGCTCCCTCGGGAACCGACGGATCGGGGACGTTGGGGATGTTCAGCAGGACCTCCTCCATTTGCCGCTCCAGCTCCGGAAGGCCGGCCTCCATTTCCTTGATCCGGGCCGCGACCTCCTTCATCTTCTCCATGAGGGCGGAGGCGTCCTTCTTCTCCCTGCGCAGTCGGCCGATCTCCTCGGAGGCCGCGTTTCGCTCCGCCCGCAGAGCCTCCACCGACGACAGAAGCGCCCGCCGCTTCCGGTCGATCCCGACAAACCCTTCGAGGTTCGCCGTCGACCCGCGCCGGCGCAGCGCCTCCTCGACGGCCGGGACGTTTTCACGGACGAACTTCACGTCGAGCATGGCGGCCCCTCCCGTTTCAGCGGCTGGAATCCCGCGTCCCGGATCGTTGCGACGATTTCCTCCTCCGACATCCGGAAAGCGACCCCCGCGGAGGCCACGACGTTCTCCTCGATCATCGTGCTCCCGAAGTCGTTCGCGCCGAAGAACAGCCCCAGCTGGGCCACCTTCGCCCCCATGGTCACCCACGACACCTGGACGGTCCGGATGTTCGGGATCAGCAGCCGGGAGACCGCGAGGACGCGCAGGTATCCCACGGCGTGGCCGAACCCCGCCAATGCGCTTTCCCCGAAGCCGGGATCGCCCGACAGAGCCGTATTCCCCGGCTGGAAGGTCCAGGGGATGAAGGAGGCGAAGCCGCCGGTCCGGTCCTGGAGGTCCCGGACCCGGAGCAGGTGCCTGGCGATCGATTCCGGGGCCTCGACGCTGCCGAACATCATCGTGGCGGAGGTGCGCAGCCCCTGCCGGTGCGCCTCGCGCATCACGGCGGCCCATTGCTCCCAGCCGATCTTTCGCGGACTGATTTTCGCCCGGACCTCGTCGTCCAAGATCTCCGCGCCGCCGCCGGGGATGGAGTCGAGCCCCGCGGCGACCAGCCGGACGATGACCTCCCGGATCGTCAGCCCCGACCGATTCGCGAAGTGCCAGACCTCCGGGGGGGAAAAACCGTGGAGCCGGATCGGATACCGCTTCACCGCGCGGACGAGGCGTTCCGCCTCCTCGATCCCCCAGTCGGGGTGCAAGCCTCCCTGGAGCAGAACTTGCGTCCCGCCGAGCGAAAGCGTCTCCTCGATTTTCTTCGAGAGCGCCTCTCCGGAGAGCACATAGGCGTCAGGGGCCGACGGGTCGCGGAAGAAGGCGCAGAAGGAGCAGCCGCACACGCAGATGTTGGTGTAATTGATATTGCGGTCCACGATGTAAGCGACGGCGCCGTCGGGGTGCAGGCTCCGCCTCACGCGGTCCGCTGCCCGCCCGAGCGCGAACAGCGGCGCCTCCCGGAGCAGGAGCGCCGCATCCTCGACGGTCGGGCGCTCCGAATCCGCCCGGCGGAGGATCTCCTCCCATCGGCCCCCTGTGCTCCCGCGGCTCCCCGTTCCCGGGGCTGCGCTTCCCTCCATCAAGCCTGCCATTGCGGCCACTCGCGCACGACGTTGTAGACCGTGTCGCGCTCGACCGGCACCCTTCCCGCCTGCCGGATCATCGTCACCAGCTCGGAGACGGTCATCTCCTGCCCGGCCTGCGCCCCGGCGGCGTGCGTGATCTTCTCCTCGACCACCGTCCCGTCGATGTCGTTCACGCCGAAGTGCAGGGAGACCTGGGCGAGCTTGGGGCCCACCATGATCCAGAACGACTTGATGTGCGCGAAGTTGTCGAGGTAGAGCCTCCCGACCGCGAGCGACAGGAGGTCCTCCAGGCCCGTCGTGTCCCCTTTGGCGATCTGCGTGTTCTTCGGGTGGAACGCCAGCGGGATGAACGACTGGAACCCGCCGGTCCGGTCCTGGAGCTCCCTGAGGCGCCGCATGTGGTCGACCCGCGACTCGAGCGTCTCCACGTGTCCGTACAGCATCGTCGCGTTGCTGCGCAGCCCCGCGGCGTGCACGGCTTCCATCACCTCGAGCCACCGGTCCCCGGAGATCTTCTCCGGGCAGATCCGGTTCCGGACCTCGGGATCGAAGATTTCGGCGCCGCCTCCCGGCAGGCTCCCCAGGCCCGCCTCCTTCAACTGATGGAGGACTTCGTCAAGTGTCAGTCCCGCGATCCGGGAGAAGTAGTCGATCTCCACCGCGGTGAAGGCCTGGAGGTGCATCTCGGGGAAGCGCTCCCTCAGGGTCCTCAGCGTGAGCAGGTAGAAATCGAACGGCAGGTCGGGGTGCAGCCCCCCGACAATGTGGAGCTCCGTCGCTTTCTGGAGGCTGGCCTCCTCTGCCCTGCGCAGGATCTCCTCCATCGTCATCGTGTAGGCCAGGGGCTCCCCCTGGGTCTTGCTGAACGCGCAGAACTGGCACCGGTTGACGCAGATGTTCGTCGGGTTGATGTGCCGGTTGACGATGAAATACACCCGGTCGCCGTTCTTCCGCCGGTTGGCGAAGTCCGCCATCTCCCCCACAAGGAGGATGTCCCGGGTTCGGAAGAGGGCGAGGGCGTCCTCCTCCGAGAGCCGGTGCCCCGCATGCACCTTATCCCGGATGGTTCTTAGCGCCGCTTCCATTGCCTCCGCCTTTGCGCATCTGCTCCAGGATCCGCTCCTCCGCCCCTGCCTCCTTCGGAACGCGCGGCAGGAAGACGGAGAAGGTTACCCCTTTCCCCTCCCGGTTGTCCAGCTGGATCGACCCACCGTGCTTCTCCACGATCGCGTGGACGATGGGGAGCCCCAGGCCCGTTCCCTTCGCCTTGGTCGTGAAGAAGGGGTTGAAGATATTATGGACCACGTCGTGGGGGATCCCGCCCCCGGTGTCGCCGACGAGGAAGACCACGCCGTCCCCCTCGTCCGGTTGCGCGGGGCGCGTGGCAACGGTGAGCCTCCCGCCGCCTTCCATCGCCTGGATGGCGTTGGAGAACAGGTTCCACAGGACCTGGCGGAGCTGGTCCGGGTCGGCGGAGAGGTCCGGGGTCTCCGCCGAGAGGTCCAGGTCGGTCAGGATCCGTGCCTCCTCCAGATCCTCCCGGAACAACACCAGCGCCTCGCGGATCTCGTCGTTGAGGTCCACGCGCTTCAGCGCGGGCACTACTTCCCGGGAGAAGTACAGGGTCTGATGGACGATCCTCTCCAACCGCTGGACCTCCTTGAGAATGATGCGGGCGTACCGGCCGGACGTCGCACCGTCGGGTTCCTTCCCCTGCCCCTTGCGCGCCAGCCTCGCCGCGAATCCGCCGATGACCGTCAGCGGGTTCTTGATCTCGTGGGCGATCTTGGCGGCCATCTCCCCGAGCGCCGCCAGCTTTTCGCTGCGCACCAGCCGGTCCTGGGTCGCGCGCAGGTTCACCAGCGCATTCTCGAGGCTCTCGTAGAGCGAGGCGTTCTCCATCGCCAGGCAGGCCTCGGAGGCGAACATCGTGAGGATCTGGATGTCCTCGTCCGTGATCTCCCGTTCCCGGAACTGGTTGTCCACGTAGATGGCCCCGCGCGCCTCCCCCTTGAAGATGAGCGGCACGACGGCGAAGGCGTCGGGGTGGTTCCCGCAGAACCCCCGGGCCGGCTCCGGGGGAGAGAGGCCGCATCCGGTCCCGGTGCGGACCGGCCGTTTTTCCAGGACGGCTTTTGCCACGAGGCATCCAGATCTCGGGATGGGGAAGCTCAGCCGCTCGACGTCTTTCCACAATAGTTTGCGGAACTCCTCCCCTTCCGCCGCCGCCTCGCCATTCTCCTGCGCCTCCTGCGGAAGGTCGGCGGCCCGCCGCGCGTCCTTCCGGTCCCGCGGCCCCATCCCCATGCGGGCAATCAGCGCGAGGCCATCTTCAGAGATCAGGAACAGGATCGCGCGGCTGAAATTCAACCCCGTGGGGGAGGTGAGGGAGCGCAACATGATGTGGAGCAGACGTTCGGTCTTGACGGTGGACATCAGCGCACTCGACTGGTTGTAGAGCGTGGAGAGCTGCTGCACCTTGAGCTGGTTCGACTGGGCCAGCGCCTGCGCCTCGCGGTACATCGTGGAGTTCTCGATCATGTTGGCGAGCTGGCTGCAAACGGTCTGCATCAGGCTTACGACTTCCATGTCGAAGGCGACGTTCGGGGAGCTGGAGTAGTAGTTGATGATGCCGAGCACCTTCCCCTTGGAGAGGATCGGGAGCCCGAGGAAGGAGCTGATCCCCTGCCGGGAGAGAGCGAGGTACATGGGCGAGTCTTCCGGCCCGTTGATGAGGAGGGGGCGCTTCTCCCGGAAGATCTGGCCGGCCAGGAGCTTTCCGTGCGCCCGCAGCTCGCGGCGCATGCCCGGACGGGCATATCCTTCGTCGATCATCACTTTGAGGGCGACGCGCCCCTCCGCCGCCAGGCGCACCGTGCAGCCATCCGCCAGGAGGAGCCGCGAGGTGGTTTTCGCCACGTACGCCAGGATGTCCCGCACGTGGAACGTCGATGTGATCGCCCGCCCTATTTCGTTCAGTGTGATCAGCTCCGAGACGCGCTTCCGGGCGTCGTGATAGAGCCGGCTGTTGCGGATCGCCCCCGCGACCTCGGTGGCCACCGCGCGCAGCAGATGGATGGTTTCCTCCGAATAGTTCGCCTGAGCAACGGTGGAGACGTTCATCACGCCGTAGAGATACACGTCGTCCATGACAGGGACGGAAAGGATCGACGTGAAACCGTGCTGCTCCTGGGAAACCGCCAGCGGGGGCGGGTCCGCTTGTACGTCCGGGTAGAACACCGGTACCCGTTTCTGGGCGGCCTTCCCGGCGACTCCTTCCCCGACCCGGATCCGGAAATGGTAGAGCGTGCACTCGTCGATCTGCAGGCAGGAGGAGACCCAGGGGAGCAGGTCCTCTCCGCGGTGTTCCCTCCTGTGGATGCAGACGCTGTCCGCGCCGGTCTCCAGCGCCAGGAAGTCGCAGATATACTTGAGACGGTTCTCGATCAGGATGTTCGAGTTGGAAATCTCGACCACCCGCGAGAGAAGGGGGAAACGCTTGTCCGTACCGCTTTCCATCGCGACGGTCGCTTTGGCCTTAACGGCCCCTCTTCCGAAGCGCCTTCTCGTACAGCGCCACGTACTCCCGCGCCGAGGGGCCCCAGGAGAAGTCCTTCTCCATCGCTCTCCGGACGATCCCTTCCCACCGAGGGCGGTCGGCGTAGGCGGCGAGGGCCCGCGACACGGCGGCCTTCAGCCCCCCCGCTTCGTACCCCGGGAAATTGAACCCCGTGCCTCGCTGCGAGTCCTCATCGGCGTCGATCACCGTGTCGGCGAGCCCGCCGGTGCGCCGGACGATCGGCACGGTGCCGTACTTGAGGCTGTAGATCTGGTTCAGGCCGCACGGCTCATAGCGCGACGGCATGAGGTAGATGTCGGCACCGGCCTCGATCTTGTGGGCCAGCCGATTGTCATAGGCCAGGCGAACGGAGATCCGGTCCGGGTATTTTCTGCCCAGTTCCGCCATCGCCTCCTCGTACGACCGTTCGCCGAATCCCAGGATGACGACCCGCACCGGCTGCCGGGCCAGCCACTCCCCGATCTCCGAGAGAAGATCCAGTCCTTTTTGCGGCGTGAGGCGGCCGACCATGCCGATCACCGGCTCCTCCACCGGGCCGTTCCATCCGAACTCCGCGAGGAGGTCGGCCCGGCACGCTTTCTTCCCCGTGAGATCCTCCAGAGAGAAGGGAGCGGCGATCAACCGGTCCGTGGCGGGGTTCCATTCGTCGTCGTCGATTCCGTTGATGATCCCGTACAGGTCCTCCCGGCGCTCGTACAGGACCCCCTCCAGCCCGTGCCCGTATTCCGGGGTCTGGATCTCGCGGCTGTAGGTGGGGCTCACCGTGGACAGGATGTCGGCGAACACCAGCCCCGCCTTCATCAGGTTCAGCTTTCCATAGAATTCCAGCCCCTTCGGGGTGAACAGGTCCCAGCCGAGTCCCGTCAGCGGCAGGTCGTGGTTCCAGAACAGGCCCTGGTACCCCAGGTTGTGGATCGTAAACACGGTTGCGGCCGACCGGAACGCCTCCTCTTGCGAATAGAGCGTCCGGACATAGGCGGGAAGGAGCGCGGTCTGCCAGTCGTTGCAGTGCAGGACGTCGTATTTGCGGCCCGTGCGCACCAGCCACTCCATCACCGCCCGGCAGAAGAACGTGAAGCGCTCGCAGTTGTCGACGTACTCCCCTTCCTTGGTGCCGTAGAGGAACTCCCGGTCGAAGTACCGGTCATTGCGGACCAGGAACGCCTGAACGTCATCGCCCGCGTCGGTCTCCTCGACGACCCCCGTCTCCTCCCGGTTCCCCAGGGGAACTTGAATCTGCGGCCCCGCCGGGGTCATCGGAAACCGGTCGCGGTCGACGGACCGGTAGAGGGGAAGGACGCAGTCGGCCTCGACGCCGATGCGCCGCAGCGCCTTGGGAAGCGCACCCGTGACATCCGCCAGCCCGCCGGTCTTCGCGAACGGAACGATTTCGGAGGATGCGATCAGGACTTTCACGGCTCTTGCCTAGGCCTCCCTCACTCGGGCAACTCCCGCAGGTACTTGGCCGATTCCTCCGGAGGGGTCGGGTTGATGTAGAAGCCCGATCCCCGCTCGAACCCCGCCATCTTGGTCAACCTGGGCATGATCTCGATGTGCCAGTGATAAGAATCCCCTGCCCATTCCTGGAACGCCGCACTGTGGATGATGAAGTTGAAGGGGGGGTTCTCGAGGCCCAGGTTGAGCCGGCGCAGCGTCCGCCGGAAGATGGCGGACAGTGCCTTTGCCTGGTCCCGCTCGATCATCTCGTAGGCGCACTGGTGGCGCTTCGGGATGATCCATGTCTCGAAGGGGAACCGGGGGGCGTAGGGAGCGCAGGCGAGGAACTCCCCGCTCTCCTCGACGATGCGGACCTTCTGTTCCATCTCCTGGACGATGATGTCGCAGAACAGGCACCGGTCGCGAAAGCGGAAGTACTCCCGGCAGCCCGTCATCTCCTCGGTCACCAGCTGGGGAGCGACGGGAAGGGCGATGAGCTGGGAGTGGCTGTGGGTGAGCGACGCCCCGGCGGCGGCACCGTGGTTCTTGAAGATGATGACCGACTTGAAGCGCCGGTCCTTCTTCAGGTCCAGCATCCTCTCCCGGTACGCCCAGAGCACGTCCTCGAACCGACTCTCGGACAGGTCGAACAGGTCCATGTCGTGCCGTTCCGTCTCAATCACGACCTCGTGCGCTCCGATCCCGTTCATCCGGTCGTAGATCCCGTCGCCGGCTTTGCCCAGGTCCCCCTCGATGCGCAGCGCAGGGAACTTGTTGGGGACCACCCGCAGCGTCCACCCCGCCTCGTTTCCGGTGCCGGACTGGCGGAAAGACAGGATCTCCGGGGGGGTCATCCGCTCGCTTCCCGGACACAAGGGGCACATCCCCTCTTTCCGGACGGGCTGCTCCTGCGGGAACTCTTGGGGGCGCTTCGCGCGCTCGGTGGAAATGATGACCCACCGGCCCACGATGGGGTCCTTTCGCAATTCCGTCATAGATCCTCCGTGAGGGCGCGGAAGGAACCGGAAGGGCTTATTTCAGTTCTTCCTCTTCGGCCACGGTCTTGCAGTCGATGCACATCGTGGTCATCGGGCGCGCGATCAGACGCTTCTCCTCGATTTCTCCCCCGCATCCCTCGCAGATCCCGAACGTCCCGTTTTCGATCCGCTTGATCGCCTCCTTGACCTTCGCCAGGAGCTTGCGCTCCCGGTCGCGGATCCGGAGGGTGAAGTTCCGGTTCGACTCGAGGAGAGCGCGGTCCGTGGGATCGGGGAAATTTTCATCGAGGACGGTCGTCATGTCGGAGACCGTCTTGCCCGCACCGGCCAGAAGCTCGTCCGTCTGGCGCTGGAGTTCCTCACGGCATTTTTCCAAGACCCTGCGGTCCATCGCTTGCCCCCGGAAAGCGGCTATACAGAATTATAATCTATCTTCTTTCGGGGGAGGGTGCAAAGCCTGTCTACCGGAGGTGGAACCGGACCGGAACCTCGAACCAGCCGGGTGTGGACGGGAGCGGAGCGGCGCGGACGACGCCGCTGCGGGCGGCCTCGTCGAGCGCCCTGGCGCCGCTGCTGCGGGCCACGCGGATCTCCTTCGGGATTCCCTCTTCGCCGACGCGGATGCGCAGGAGCACCTCCCCCTCCTGTCCGAGGCGGATCGCCTCCTCCGGGTAGGCGATGCGGGACTCGATCCGCTCCCGCAGGAGGCGGATCTCCGCCCCTTCCCGCCCGCCGCTCCCCCCGCCCGCGGTGCCGCCAGACGGAAGGACGGCAAGCATCCTCCCGCTTCCGGGATCTTTCGCATCCCGCGGCGAGGTCTCGTGCGCTCTTCCAGCCGCCCCGGCGGGCGCCGGAACCGGCGCCTCTCCGCCCGGCCGCATGACAACGCCGGGGGATTGCGGCGCCGGACCTTCCGGAGATGGATCCCGGATCACCGCCAACGAGGGCGCGGCCGGGAGGCCCTCCGTCGCCGGGCGGATCCCCTGCCTCCGCGGTTTGTCCGCGGGGGGGGCGGTGAGGTCTTTTTCTCCCGCGGAAACAGCGTTCGTGGTCCCATCGATGAGGACGACTTGGGCTACGCCGGGGAGATTCGGGCTCGTAGACCCGCCCCAAATGAGGAAGCATGCCAGAAACGCAAGATGTCCCGCCGCCGAACCGATGAGCGGCCGTCCGATCCCGGCCGCCCCACCGCCCGTTTCCCGCCCTGCCCGCATCGACGCTTCGACCCCCTTTCGATGGGCTCCGCCCCGTCAGATTTTCAACTCGGCGCCCAGGAGGAAGTTGATCCCCGGGGCGGGGAACTCGATCCGCTCCTCGTATTTCCGGTTCAGAAGGTTCTGGATCTTGCCGAAGAGCGCAATCTCATGGACGTCGGCGCCGGTGACCTCCCGGCGGTACTTGGAGTAGACGTCCACGCGCGCGTAGCCGGGGCGCCGGGTGGCGGCGCCGTTCAGGGGAACGTCGACCTGATCGCTCTCGACGAGCCAGTCCGCCCTCGCCTGGAACGACGGAGCCGGGGACAGGAGCAGCGTCGTCATCGCCCGGTGCCTGGGAATTCCGATGATGCGTTTTCCGCCGGCCCCGTCCCAGGTGTTCGAGTAAGTGTACGAAAACGCCGCTTCCGCCTGCGGCGCGACGAGGAACGATGCCTCCGCCTCGACCCCCCGCGAGAAGGCACGGCCCTTGTTCCGCAGCTGCCCGAAGCCGAGCGGCCCGGGAACCGTGGAGTCGAACTGGATCAGGTCGCGGAACGCCTGGTAGAACCAGGTCCCCGAAAGCTTCCCCCGCTTGCCGGCGAACGCAATGTCCGAGCCCGCCTCGTACGAGACCACCACCTCGGGAGAAAGCGCAGGGTTCCCCACGAAGACGTCCTGTTTCTCCGAGATCGTCGGGACGCGGAAGCCGCGCCCCACGGTCCCTCGTACCCTCATCCCGCCGGCCCCGAACTCCCGGTAGATCGCCGCTTTCGGGTTGAACTGCGTCCCCGCCTCCGAGTTCCTGTCCAGTCGGGCCCCGAGGCTGATGCCCGTGTGCTTCCACGGCCGTAACTCCTCCTGGACGAAGACCGAACGGTTGAAGGTCGAGGAAGCGAGGTCGGTGTCGCCGAAGCCCGAACGGAAGGCATCGGTGGCGCGGTCCTTCTCGTACTCCACCCCGAGGAACGTGGTGGAGATGGGGCCGGGGGCGAAACGCCCCTCGAGGCGGAAATCCATCTTTCGCGTCTTGGTGACGTCATCGAACACGAAGGGGAAGGCCTCTCCCGGGTCCCCCGGGTCCTTCTCGTTGAAAAATTCGTCGAACACCATGCCGGACGACGAGATCGTCACCGTCTTCGAGACGGCCGCCTCCCACCGCGCACCGGTCATAAAGCTCCGCCGGTTCAGCCGGTGGTTGATATCCCTGGGCGTCCCGAAATCGATGGGGATCCCTTTCTCCTGGTCCGTGGAAAGCACGATCGCATGCAGCCGGTTTCGGCTGCCCACCGCGGCCTCGCCGGTCCCCAGGAGGGAAACCAGGGAGGTGTCGTCATTGGGGAGGGTGCCGTCGCTCCGCCATCCTCCGGCCCCCAGGTGGAGGTTTCCGTCCTTACCGGCCCCCTGCGCGAACGCGGTTCCCCTGACGGAGTTGAAACTCCCACCGGCAATCCCCAGCCCGTACTGCCGCCCCTCTTCTCCTTTCCGCGGGATGAAGTTCACCACTCCCCCCATCGCGCCGGAGCCGTAAAGGGCGCTTTGCGCGCCGCGGACCACCTCCACGCGCTCGAAATCGTCCACCGGCAGCGAGCCGATATCGAACGAGCCGAGCGTGGGGCTGTTGACGGGAAAGCCGTCGATCATCACCAGGGTGTGCGCCGCCAGGCCTCCGCGGATCTTGATGTTTTCGCGGTTGCCCGGGCTCCCGCTCCGCTGGACGTCCACGCCGGGAATTCCCCTCAGGACGTCTCCCGCGACCGCGGGGGTTTTCAGCTCGATGTCCTCGCGCGTCACCACGCTTACCGACGACGCCTGCTCCGACGCCTTTTGCTCGATGCGCGTCGCGGTGACCACGATCGGCTCCAGCTTCGTCGCTTCCTGCGCGAATGCGGCCCCCCACAATCCCGCCACAAAGCACAGCGACCCGACACCCTTCCTCCATCCCGACTTCATTCCGACCATTTTTCCCTCCTCTCCCTCGAAAGGGGCGTTTTGGATATCGAGCGGCCCGGGTCTTCTGGCTTCCGGCCTCCTACTCCCCGCGCCTTCCCGGGGGGAAATTCCCTCCCCCAGTGGCGATGCCGCGGGTTTCGTTCCGGTCACAGATGCGGGGCAGCGACGGATTCCCACCGCCTTCCCCGGTTTCCGCCCTATGTCGTACTCCTCAGCGGAGTCACGCGGACCGCTCCCGTTGCCGGGTTGCGGTCGCACGTCACCGCCACGCCGTATGCCTCCCAAACGTTTTCCGGGGTCAAAACCTCCTCCGGCTTCCCCGACGCCATCACCCGGCCGGCCGAGAGGAGGACGATCCGCTCCCCGTATTCGGCGCACAGCGACAGGTCGTGCGAGGCGACCAGGGCGCTGATGCCGCACTCCTCTTTCAGGCGCGTCACGACTTCGTAGAAGGCAACCCTGTGGTAAATGTCGAGAAACGCCGTCGGCTCGTCCAGCAGCATCACCTTCGCCCCCTGGCAGATCGCCCGGGCGACCGCGGCCCTCTGGCGCTCGCCCGCCGAGATCTCCCCCAGGCCACGCCTGCGCAATTCCATGAGCCCGGTCATCGCCAGCGCGCGCTCCAGCTGCTCCCGGTCTTCCGCGGTTGACCCGCCGAAGAACCCCTGGTGCGGAAACCGCCCGAGCGCCACGTACTCTTCCATGGCCATGGGGAAGTCAACGGGAAGATCCTGTCCCACGACGGACAGCATTCGCGCCATCTCCCTGCGGCCGTAGGAGGTCGGCGGGCGCCCCAGCAGGGACACTTCTCCCGAATGGGGAGGCAAAAGCCCCGAAAAGATTTTCAGGAGCGTGCTCTTCCCCACGCCGTTGGGCCCCAGTAGGATGACCACCTCTCCATCCCCCATCTCCAGGTCCACGCCGGCAAGAACCTCCTGTTCCCGGTAACGGAAGCGGACTTCCCTGGCGGAAAGGAGCGCGGCGCTCAAGCCTTTCCCCCGTTGCGGCGCAGAAGGTACAGGAAAAACGGCGCCCCCGACAGAGCGGTGACCGCCCCCACCGGCAGCTCGCCGGACGGGCTCACCGTCCTCGCAGCGATGTCCGCAAGGATCAGGAACGTCCCTCCCAGGAGGAACGCGGCGGGGACCAGCCGCCGGTGACCTGAGCCGACAAGAACCCTTGCACCGTGCGGGACGATCAGCCCCACGAAGCCGATCAGGCCGGAGACCGCCACCACGGACCCCGCCAGCAGCGACGCCGTGACGTAGGTGGCGGCCTTCACCTTTTCCACGGGAAGCCCGGCCTGAAACGCGGCGTCGTCGCCCAGCAGCATCAGGTCGAGGCCGCGGGAAAGGAGGAACAGGACCGCCGTCCCGCCGGCGACGTAGGGGAGGAGCATGCCGACACGCCGCGGGGTGCCGAGCCCCAGGTCCCCCATCAGCCAGTAGACGGCTCCGGGGATTCTCCCCGGAGGGGCAAGCGCCACCATGAGCATGATGAGGGCGTTCAGGAACGCGCCCACGATCACCCCCATGAGAATGAGCCGCTCGCGCGACACCCCGCTGCGGCGCCGGGCCAGCAGGAACACGGCGGAGGCGGCGATCACGGCGCCGAGGAACGCGCAGAAGGGCAAGGGGAGGAAGGCGTCGCCCGGCAACAGAAGCGCGGCGCAGAGCGCCCCCACCGCCGCGCCGGCCGAAACGCCCAGGATGTAGGGGTCGGCCAGCGGGTTGCGGAGCAGCGCCTGGAACGCCACCCCGGAGGAGGAGAGCGCCCCGCCCACGAGGCACCCCAGCAGCGCCCGCGGGAGCCTGAGCGAAAGGACGATCCGCTCCGCGGTCTCCGCCGCCGGAGTCCACGCGGCGCCCCGGCCCGCCAGGGCGTCGAGGACCTGCCGGGGGGAGACGTCGGCGGGCCCGGTGGCCAGCGACAGGACGATCGCGGCGAGAGCGGCCGCCCCCAGCGCGGCGATGACGGAGCCTGCGCGCCTCATCGTTTTCCCCGGTCCTCTCCTGCCGCCGCGGCGCGATGGCGTTTCCGCCAGGCATCGAGAACCCGTGACACCTCCTCCAGGGCCGTGACCATCCGGGGCCCTGGCCGTGTTACCAGGTCGCCGTCGAGGGAAACAACTTCCCCGTCCCGGAAGGCGGGAATCTCCCTCCAGCGGGTCACCTCCCGGGAGAATTTTTCGACCCCCGCCATGGCCGCAATGAAGACGATGTCGGGCTTTCCCGCCAGCAGGTTTTCGGCGGTCAACCTGGGATACCTCCCGGAAAACGGCGAGGCGGCGTTTTTCCCTCCCGCAAGGCGCAAGAGCTCGTCCATGAAGGTCCCCTTCCCCGCCGCGATGATCGGCGAGGTCGAGACCGCGAAAAGCACGCTCGGGACGGGATTCACGACTTTTCTTGCAGCCCGGTCCGCGCGGCCCCGCAAGACGTCTGCTTCCCGCCGTGCGTCGTCCGGGACGCCCAGAAGCGCCCCGATCCGCTCAATGGCCGCGTAGATTCCGGAGAGGTCCTGCGGTGCCACCGCGAAACACGGGATCCCCATCTCCTCGAGGGCCCGAACCTTCTCCTTGGGGTTGCCGTCCGTCGTGCACAGGACGAGATCCGGTGCAGCCGCAACGATCCTCTCGATGTCCGGGTCGGCGATTCCCCCGACTTTCGGCAGCTCCTTCGCCGGCGGCGGGTAATTGCAGTACCGGGTGACACCGACGAGCCTCTTCTCTTGTCCAAGGAGGAAGACCATCTCGGTAAGACTTGGGGCAAGGGAGATCACACGGCGGGGCGCGGAGGACAATCTCACGGCAACGCCGCGATCGTCCTTCATCTCGATGGGGAAGGCGGCACGCGCAGAGGAGACGAGGACCAGGTGAGCCAGCAGGACAACCGCGAAAGTGCCTGGAATCCGACGCAAAAGAAAACCCCCCAGCCTCTTCTCCTTCTCAGGAGAAAGGTTGGGGGGAAAGAGGTGTCACGCGCTTTACCGTCCCGACCCTTCGCCCGCGAAAGGTGTTCCGGGAAAATCCCTGTCGGGCCGGTCTCCTGGCTTCCGGTTCGAGCCTACTCTCCGCGCCTTCCCTGGGGGTCCATCCCCGGTGGCCTATTCGCGGATTTCGTCGCCGGTTACAGTTGCGGGGCAGCGATGGATTTTCACCATCTTCCCTTGACGCCCATCCTGGGCGCCCGACGGGAACTTCCGATTTGTGCTTTCATTCTGCCGGGCGCGGCGGGAACAGTCAAGCCCGGCGGTTCCCTCAACAGCCCGGCGGTTCCCTCAGCGGTCCCACTCCTGGAGCCGCTCGCGGACGAGCCGCTCCATCTCTGGCCGTCGGCCGTTCGAAACGGCAAGGAACGAGGCGTAGGCTTCCCTCGCCTTGTCGCGGTTCCCGGCCCGTTCGTAGACCGTCCCCAGGTGGTAGAGGACGTCAGCGTTCGAAGGGAAGGCTCGCCGGGCGGCCGCAAGAGTCTCCTCGGCCTCCGCAATCGCCCCTCGCCTCGCCTGGGAGATGGCCAGATTGACCCTGGGCGCCGGGTTGCGGGGGTCGAGCGCGGCGGCGCGTGCGAAGAACGGCGCGGCTTCCGCGAGGCGTCCGTCCCGCAGGCGCAGGAGGCCGGCGTTCAATAACGCTGCGGGGTAGTCCGGATCGAGAGAGAGGGCCTTCCGGAACGCCCGGTCCGCTTCGGGGAGTTTCCCAAGACGCAGAAGTGCGTTCCCGAGGTTGTTCCACCCTTCGACGATCGAAGGATCTTTCGAGACCACCTCCTGGAACAGGCGAGCGGCGGACTCCCAGTCTCCCCCTGTCTGGGCGGCGATTCCCTCGTTGAAACGCGTGAGCTGCGAAGCCCTGCCGTCTTCCGACTGCGCGGTAGCTGCCGGCACGGAGGGGGCGGTATCCCTGCGAGACTTGGCAGCGGACCTTGCACGGACCTGCGGCGCGTCCCGAGAGATCCGCGCCGAGGCGCGGGGCGTGGCCGGCGCCGGAGCACGCTCCTGGGCCGGCAGGTTCTGTTCCGGCAGGGACGAGGACGGGGAGGGGAGGGGTAACGGTGTCGGTTGCGCCGAAGGTGCGGAAGCCTGGGGCGACGGCTGCAATGCCTTTATCGATCCTTCCCGCGGGAAGCGGGTAAGGAGAATCACCGCACCTGCTCCAAGCAGGACCACCGCGGCGAGTGCCACGCCGGCCCACAGCCGCCGGCGCGTGGCGGACCTTGCGCCGCCCCCGTCCGGAAGAGGGCTCCCGATCGACGGGACGTTGCCTCCCTCCCCCTTCTGCGCCTTGCGAAGCGCGTCCTGCAGGAGGCTCAAAAGATCCTCCCGTACGCGGCGAGCAGTCCGCAAAGGATGGCGAGCGGCGCGGCCACCCATGGGACCCACCGGAGCACCCGCCTTGCCGCGCCTCCCGGGGCGGCCAGCGACTCCGACGCCCGGCGAACGTCCTCCCGCTCGACCTTGGCGGAAGCTCGAAGATAGGCGGAAAGGAACGCCCGGTCGCAGAGCATGTTGATGAGGCGGGGCACCCCGACGGCGCGCCGGTAGATCGCTCCCTCGGCCCCCGGGGAGAGGAGGGTGCGCCCTCCCCCGCCCGCCACGCCGAGCCGGTGGTCGATATACCGTGCAGTCTCCTTCTGCGACAGCGGACGAATCTCCGAGCGCACGGTGACCCGCTGGTTCAGCTGCCGGAGCGCGGGGAGGGAAAGCTTTTCCTTGAGCTCGTTCTGGCCGATCAGGACGATCTGGAGGAGCTTGCGCTTCTCCGTTTCCAGGTTGGAGAGAAGACGGACCTGCTCCAGAAGCCCCGGGGGCAGGTTCTGCGCCTCGTCCACGATCAGGACGGGGCGCTTTCCCGTTTCCGCCTCCGCGAGGAGGAAGCGGTTGAGCGCGTCCAGGATGTCCTTCTTGGTGCCCGGCGGCGGCACCCCGCCGAAGTCCTCCAGCACCGCCCGGACCAGCTCCTTCTCGGTCAGCAGCGGGTTCACGATCAGGGAGGTGGTGAAGCGGTCCGAGAGCCGCGAGAGGAGCGCGCGGCACACGGTCGTCTTCCCGACGCCGATGTCCCCCGTGACCACGATAAACCCTTCGCCGCTCTCCAGGCCGTAGAGGAGATGGTCCAGCGCCTTCTGGTGACTCTCCGAAAGGAAAAGGAACTCCGGGTCGGGGGTCAGGGAGAACGGCTTCTCCTTCAGGTCGAAGTAGGATTCGTACATGTCAGTCCCAGGGCGCAAGCCCTTTGAGCTCCCCCTCGGTGCCGTATATCCATGGCTTTCCTCCCACGTGGTATCCCCGATCGGAGCGATACAGCCTCTTCTCCTCCTCGCTCGCAAATTCCGCCGCGTTGCTTTCCGAAAGGATCCTCGGCGTAATGAGGATGACGAGCTCCGTCTTTTTCTTCTTCTGGTCCGTGTTCCGGAAAAGGGCGCCCAGGAACGGGATGTCTCCCAACAGGGGTACGCTCTTTATGATTTCCTGCGTCCGCTCCTGCATCAGTCCTCCGATGAATACGGTCTCTCCATCCGGGACGGTCACCATCGTGTTCGTTTCCCGGACGTCGACGATCGGCGCGGTGTTCCCGTCGGGGGCCGCAGCCGAGCCCACCTTCTCGGTAATGGAGGGATGGATGGCGAGCATGATCTTCCCGTCCCGCCCGATCTGCGGCGTCACGCTCAGGATGATCCCCACCGTGATCGTGTCGGGCGTAAAGGTCACGAAGGCCGCAGAGGTCGTCGTCGCGGGCGTGACCACCGCCCGGAAGAAGACGTCCTGCCTGCCGATCCGGATGATCGCCTTCTGGTTATTCAGCGTCGACACCTTCGGGGCGGAGAGCACGTTGATCTGCCCCTGCTGGGCAAGAGCGTCGATGACCGCGTTGAACTTCCCGCCGGCAACCCCGATCTGGAAGGAGGTGGTCCCGGCGGAGAGGCTCTGGATCGCGGTGGCGCCGCCCGCGAGGTTTCCCCGGAGGGACAGCGACGACAGGTCGGGCAGCGCGGTCCAGTTGATTCCGTATTGCGTCTCGTCGTCGAGGGTGACTTCGAGGATTTTCGTCTCGATCATCACGCCGTTCCGCATGCGTGACTCGAGCACCTTCAGGTAATCGCCGACCCGGTCGAGGTTCGCAGGATAATCGGTCACCGCCAGCGTCCCGGCCGCTCGGTTCACCACCGCTTTGGCGTCTCCGCCCGAAAGGAGCGACTGCACTTCATCCTGGATCCCCGTCCAGAGGTCGAACTTCTCGTCCGTGTTGATCGTGTTGCGGCTTTCGCTCTCCCCGCCGCCGCCCCCCGTGGACCCGCCGGGCGAGGCGGTGCCGCCGGTGGTGGACGTGCCGCCGCCCCCCGTGGAGGTGGAGGCGGTGAGGGATCCCGAGCCGGCCCGGGTCGTCAGCAGGTAATCCAACCGGAAGATCCGCGTCGTGCGCTTCTCGGGAAGGACGCGGACCGTTTTCCCCGAGAATTCCACGCGACAGCCCAGGAGCCCGCACACCTCCTCCATGATCTCGGGGGCGGTGGCCTCCTTGATGTCCATGGTCACCGCGCCGGAGACTTCCGGGGAGAGGACGAGGTTGAAGTCGTTCTCCTTCGCCAGGGAGAGGAACAGTTCCCTCGCATCGGCTCCCGCCATCACCAGGGTGTACCGGCGAGCCGCCTTGCGGAACTCCTCGGGGGACTGTTTCGCCCCCTCCGCCGCCTCCAGGGGCGCATCCGGGAGAGGCTTACCGGAGCGGCCTGCACCTCGAAGCGAATCGACCCGTGAAGGGGCAGGAGCCTCCCGCGTCGCCGACACCTTTGGCGGCGGTTCCTTCCGGACCACCTCGCGCTTCGCGCACCCCCATCCCGCCATGCAGAACCCGACGCAGGCCACAACGAACATCCCGAACGGCAGCCTGCCCCGCAGCGCGAGCAGCATTCTCACCGGTCTCCTCCTCTGCCCTTGCCGCCCGTAGGCGCGGGCTTGAAAAGCTCCACCACGCGGACCTCCTTCCCCTTGCGCAACGAGACGCCGTAGGGGTCCACCCGTTCCACCGTCCACTCCCCGATCGTTTCTCCGAGCGGCACAATGCGGGTGCCGAAGATGGCGATCCCCGAATTCCCCGAGATCACCGTCCCCCGCAGTCCTGACAGGCCTTCCGCCCCCGCCTGGCTCTCGGCGACGGCCGCGATCCCACCGGCGCCCCTCTCCCTCCACTGGGGAAGGAACGGGTTCCTCCCCCACGACCACGCGATCTCCCCCGCCGGACGGGCCTGAGGAGCCGGCGTTCCGGCCTCGGCCGGGGGCTGGGCCGGCGCGGGGATGCCCTGCGGCTGGCCGGTTCCCGGTGCAGGGGGAGGGGAGACTACCGGGGGCTTCCCGGCGCTCCCGGGAGTAAACCGGTAGATGACAAGGAGCACGGCCAGCGCCGCCAGCGCAGCTGCCAACCGCCGGTCCTGCATCCATTCCCGCACCGTCTTCTTCATTTCGCCTTCCGGTAGAACGCCGAGAGCTCCAGCGTCGTCTCCATCTCCCCGTCCTTTTCCCTGACGGCGACCGACCGTATCGACAGCAGCCGTTTCATCCTCGGCATGCCGTCGACGAACTCGGCCATGTCCCGATACGTGGAGAAGAAGGAGAGGCGTAGCCGGAGTTCCTCCGCGAACTTGTTCTTCTCCTGCACCGCACCCTCCGTGAAAGCGCCGGGCCCTTCCACCGTGCCGCTCCTCCCGGCTTTTGCGTCCGTGGAGATGGTCAGCCGGAACCCCATCAGGTTGTGGAGGACCACCTGCCGGACGATTTCCGCCATGAGCCCGTCCGTCTCCGGGGTCTCGGGCACCCTCTCGCGCCACGCCATCACCTGCTCTTCCCAGTGCCGGCTTTCCTCGCCGCCGGTGCGGGCCATCCTCCCCCAGAGCCGGATTACGGCGCCCATCTCGGTCTGCCTGACCTCAACCTCCTCCCGGAGCCGTTGGACTTCCCGAATCTTCGGCGCAAAGACCAGGAAGTAGGAGACGGCGGAGAGGGCCGCCAGCACACCGAGGAGGGGAAGCACCCCTCCTTTCTTAAGGCGTTCTTTCACCGGTTGTCTCCTTGCCATCCGACGGCAGGCGGAACGTCAACAGAAACTCCTGCTCGTACCCGGCGCCTTCCTCCGCGCGAAGCGGCCGAACCTCAACCGGGGCGTACTGCGCCTCGGCGGCCAACCCCTGCCTGCGGACCGCGGCAAGAAATCCATTGACCTTCTCCTGCCCCTCTGCCGCATTTTTCCCGCGGGCCTTCCCCCGAAGCTCTCCGCGATAAACGGCCCCTGTCTGGTCGACCGTCAGGCTCGTAAACGCCATCTCCGCCGGGACCGGTGCTCCCAAAGAGGCAAAAAAGGCTTTCCACCGCGTGAAGGAAGTCTGCAGGGCCCGCTCCTCGGCGGAGGCCTCCGACACCGATTTGCGCAGGGAGAACCAGCGTGTAAACCCTTCCTGCATGCCGACGCTGCGGTGCGAAACCTCGGCGGCCCCGGCGAGCACCTCCCGGTAGCGATTCGCCGCGTTGTTCAGCCCTAGGTAGAGGCCGATGTTCGCGATCAGGAACGCCGCGGCAACGACGACCACCGCCGCGAGGATCCCCCGGCGCTTCTTCCGGCGGAGATACCCTTCCGGCAGGAGGTTGACCTGGTCCGGCACCTGGCCCGCGACCGCCAGCCCGATGGGGACGGCGAACTCCGCCGGGTCCCCTGACAGCTCCGGTCCGAAGACCGCCGCGGCAACGGCGGGATGCGGCGAGATCTCCAGCTTCAAGCGCTCCCCGATGAGGCGCGTCACCGCGGGAGAGGGTTTTTCCCCGCTCCAGTAGAGCCGCGAGATGGCTCCTCCCCGGGACAGCTGCCGGAAGTAGAGGAGGGAACGGGTCAGCTCCGTCACCATGCGCTCCGCCAGCGCCTCTTCGTCGGAGGGGCCTGACGCCTCCGGCGCCGGCGTCGCTCCGCCCAGGTCCAGGGTCTTGTAGTCAAGAAAATCGGGGGCCGTCGCGGCGCGGGCCGGCATCTCGAGCGTGAACTCGCGGGCGAACCGCAGCTTTCCCCCATCCGAGACGCTGATGATGCCGCGTCCCGGTTCGGAATGGAGAAATCCCGCGAGGACCTCTTTCTGGTCCTCGGGATGGAGCGCCGTGAGCGCCAGCGGCACGGAGGCCACCCGCGCCGGAGAAATCCCCGCTTCGATCAGGAGGAAGGTAAGGCGCCGGATTTCGAACTCGGGGGTGAAGACCGTGAGCACCTCGTGGCGCTCCACCCCGCCCTCCATCACCTTCCCGACGACCTCGCCGGAGACCCGCAGTTCCGCGACCGGCGTGGAGATTTCCTGGGCGACTTTCCCCCGCAGCAGCTCCTCGCGCGACTCGCTGCCCACGGGGGGCGTCGAATAGATCCGGTGCTCGATCACCGGACCGGAATAGCTGACCAGCGCCCGATTTGCCGTAATCCCGCGCTCGGCGAGGAATCTCCGCAGGACCTGCCCCACGGCGGCCGGCTCCCCGCCAGGCCGCTCCATCCCGGCGGCGTGGGTAACCTGCACGGGGGAGGTGTTCGGGACGATCTCCGCCACCCGGATCACCCGGGGGGAGATCTCCACGGCCAGCATCCTTCCCTTTGTGCTAAGCGTCATGCGTCATCTCAGGTACAGGCCCAGCTGCGCCTGCTGGTTGTTGCCCGGCACATACACCACCGCCTGCCCGGTCGCCGCCGCCGGGCTCCCGACGAGCTGGCAGGTCCCCGTCACCGCGTGCAGCCCCGCGTGGTAGCCGTTGAACGAATACGGGGGCCCGACCCCGGTGGGCGGGACCGTGATCGACACGCTGGTCTGGTTCCCGTTGTTGGAGTAAAAGTACGTCACTCCCATCCCCGTAACCTGGGCGGGCGTCGGGTTCTGGCGATACTGCCCCGCGGTGTTGTCCCACACGTAAAGGTTGACGAGCAGCCGGCCCGTGAAGGTCACGGCGTTGGGAGGATAGATCAGGTCGTCCGCGTTTCCCATGACCCGGTCCGGCCCGGCGCTTCGGATCTGGCCCGCCCCGGGGTTGCCGTATGCGTAGGGCGTCCCCCACGCGTCGTTCAGATAGCCCTGCGGGTCGAACCCGGTGTTCACGTACGGCCCGAACCACCCGAACTTCACTCCCAGCAGTCCCGTGCTTCCCAGGGGCTGTGCCCCCTGCACGTTGAGCTCCGTGATGCTGTTCGGCAGCCTCCCCATGTCCCCCACGGTTCCGCCGGTCGGGACCTTGGGATCCCCCAGGATGGTGTTGTAAAGCTCCTCCATCTCCTTGCGCGTGCTCTCCTCCCGCGATTTGTCGATCAGCTTGGCCGCGTACGGGACCGCCATCGACGCCAGGATCGAGAGGATGGCGATGGCGATGATCACCTCGATCAGGGTGAACCCCCCCCGCCTCATCGCCTCACTTCCCTCCTCCCATGACGCCGACCATCTTGTAGAGGGCCAGGAAAAAGGAGAGGGCGGCCCCCAGGACGACCGTGGCCAGGACCAGGATGATGACCGGCTCGAGGATCGCGAACGTTTTCTTGACCACCTGGGGGATCTCCTGGTCATAATAGTTCGACACGTTCTCCAGCGTCTCGTCCAGGTTCCCGCTCGTCTCCCCGGCGGAGACCATGCGCAGGACCATCGGCGGAAACTCCCCCGACCTGCGGAGGGCCGCCGAGAGGGCGCCCCCGGCGATGAGCTCCTCGCGCGCGTCGCGGATTACCGAGGCGATGACCCGGTTCCCGATGAGCCTCTCCACCACCCAAAGGGATTGGGTCATCTCCACGCCCGACCGGAAAAGGGAGGCGAGGTAGTGGCTGAACTGGCTGATCTCGATGGCGCGGATCAGCTTCCCCAGGACGGGAATCCGGAGCTTCCAGCCGTCCACCTCGAGCCGCCCCCTCTCGGTGCGCCGGTAGAGGTAAAGCAGGAGGACGCACAGGGCGATGCCCGCGAGGAGGTACAGCCCGTAGTCCCGGAAGAACTCGCTCACCGCGATCACGATCCGTGTGGGGAGGGGAAGCTCCACCTGCGCCGCCTTGAAGATCGTGATGAACCGCGGGAAGACGAAGGCGAACAGGACGAAGATCAGCCCCGCGACGGCGCTCACCACGGTGATCGGATAGTAGGTCGCCTGCTTGATCGTCCGGGACAGCTCTTCCTGCCACGTGAGGAACCGCACGAGGTCCGCGAGGGCGCTCTCGAGGTTGCCTGTCGTCTCGCCGGCGCGTACGATGCTGACGTAGATCTCGGGGAACATCGCGGGGTGGAGCGCGAAGGAGTCGGATAGCCCCGCCCCCGACTGGAGGTTTCTGCGGATGTCCTGGATCACGTCGCGAAATCCGGGATGCTCGGTCTGGTCGGCGAGGTCGCCCAGGGCGGCGACGATGGAAACGCCGGCCGCGATCAGGGTCTTCAGGTGAAACGTGAACTGGATGAGGTCGGCCCGCTTGATTCCCTTCCGGAAGAGGGGAAGACCGCCCCCCGGCGACCGTTCACGGGCGTTGAGCAGGTGAAGCCCCATCCCCGTAAGCGCGGTGCGCAGTCCCTTCTCGTCCGCCGCGAACAGCGTCCCCCGGGCCTTTTTCCCGTAATCGTCGATCGCGTTGTACTCGTACCGCGGCACCGTTTCTCCTTGTTAGGTCGTCCGCACCGCTTCTTCCAGCGTGGTCAATCCCCGCATCGCCTTGGCGACGGCGTCTTCCCGCATGACCGTCATCCCCTCCGCGCGCGCCGCGGCGAGCAGGTCCTGGCTGTTCGCCCGCTCCATCACGAGGCGGGTGATCGTTGGAGTGACCTCCATGATCTCGAAGGCGCCCACCCGCCCGCGGAAGCCGGTCCCCCCGCAGCGCTCGCACCCCTCCCCCTTGATGAAGGTCCCGCCGGCCGACTCGGGGGGCAGGCCCGCGCGCTCGAGCGTCTCCGCCGGAGGGGTGTAGGTCACCTTGCAATGCGTGCAGTTCGTCCGGAGGAGCGCCTGGCCGACGACCGCGCGGATCGACGAGGCCACGAGGAACGGCTCCTGCCCCATGTTGATGAGCCGCGGGATGGCCCCCGCCGCGTCGTTCGTGTGCAGGGTGGAGAACACGAGGTGGCCGGTCAGCGCGGAGCGGATCGCCAGCTCCACCGTCTCGGCGTCGCGCATCTCGCCCACGAGGATGACGTCCGGGTCGTGCCGCAGGATCGCCCGGAGGCCCGACGAGAACGTCAGGCCCGCCTTCACGTTGATCTGGCACTGGCGGATGATCGGAAGCTCGTACTCCACCGGGTCTTCGAGGGTGATGATGCTGCGGTCGAGCGCATTGATGTAGGAGAGGGCGGAATACAGCGTCGTGGTTTTTCCGGATCCGGTGGGCCCGCAGACAAGGAGGATTCCGTGCCGGCTCTCGACCGCCCGAAGGAAACGGGCCAGGGTCTGCTCGTCGAACCCCAGCGATTCGAGCCCGACCACCAGCCTCGCCCGGTCGAGGACGCGAAGGACCATGTTCTCGCCGAAGACGGTGGGGAGGGTCGAGACGCGCATGTCCACTTTCCGCTTCCCCACGAAGAAATTGATCTTGCCGTCCTGCGGCAGGCGGGTCTCCGCGATGTTCATCCCCGAGATGATCTTGATGCGGGCGGTCACCGCGGGCTGCAGCGCTTTCGGGAGAGAAGGGCCGGGTCGAAGCTTCCCGTCGATCCGGAAGCGCGCCCGGAGGATCCGCTCCTCCGGCTCGAAATGGATGTCGGTCGCCCCCTCCTGCACGGCCGTGAGGAAGAGCTGCTCGACCAGCCGGACGATCGGCGCGCCGGCGGCGAGATCGGTCTCCGAGACGCGTCCGGCTTCCACCTGCCGGACCGATTTCTGGATGATCTCCTCAAGGGAGATCCCCCCCGCGTAATACCGGTCGATCGATTGGAGGACGCTCGACTCCGTGGCGGAGACCACGTCCACGATGAGCCCCGTCGCCCGCTGGACTTCGTCGATCGCCAGGACGTCGAAGACGTTCGCCATGGCGATGGTCAAGCGCGGGGGCTCGAGCAGGATGGGGATGATCTTGTGCCGCCGGGCTGCCGTCTCGCTTACGTGCTTGAGCGCGGCGGGCTCGATCAGGTAGTTTTCCAGATGGACGAAGGTGACCCCGGCCTCCGAGGCCAGCACCGAGGAGATCAGCTCCTGGGTGACGAACCCCAGGTTGACGAGGATTTCCCCGATCCGGTCCCCGGTCCTCTTCTGCTCCCGAAGCGCGAGGTCAAGCTGGTCGGGCGTGACCAGCCCGGACTCGATGAGCCTTTCCCCCAGAAGCTTCCGCTTCGTGGGGGCCTTGGGCGGAGCGTCGGTCCTCGGCTGCGTCATCTCCCGCTACGGAATACCGCCCTACCGGATGCGGACCCCAACGTCGTCTCCACCCGTCACGGTCGTTGCGGCGTTGATGCTGGTCTCGACGATCCCGTTCGGCCCCGCGGAGAGGACCCACACGGGGATGGTCGCCGCTGCCGTGAAGTCCGCCGCGTTGATCACGTACGGCCTGCCCCAGGGGTCGACGGGGAGCTGGGCGGAGTACGGGCCGGCCCACTTGTTGTCGCCGGTCGCGGGGTAGGTATGCCCGTTGTTGACCAGGTGGGTGTCGAGCTGGTTCCAGGTGGCGCCGGGAGCGGCCCAGCCGGTGGCGGTTCCGAAGAAGGCGAGGGCGGGAGTTCCCGCCGCCGGGCCGGTGAAGAGCCCGCCGTAATTCGCCACGGCGGTGTTCCGGTTCGGCCAGCGGCCCAGGTCTTTATAGGCGTTGGTCACCGCCGCGGCGATCACCTGCGCCTCGTTCTTCGCCCGGGCGGTCTGCGCGTCCGAGATGTACTTCGTGATAAAGGGGGTCAGAATCGCCGCCAGGATGGCGATCACCGCAACGACGACAACGACCTCGATCAGGGTGAAACCATCTTGCCTTCGTCTTCCCGTCATCCTCCCCTCCTTCTTTGTCGCATGTCGTCTAAATTAAACACAGAATATTCGAGATATACATTAATTATGCATAATCATATTCTATTTATATGTCAAGCATATTTTCATAAACTCCACGCGTGTTTACCGGGAAATGGAACGGCTTTTTTCGCTTGGAGGGATCTCAGTGGGATCGCAGAACGATGTAATCCGAAAGCAACAGGAGGGCGGCGCGTGCCTTCGAATCGGGAAGCGCGGAGAGAATCTCCTTCCCCCGGCTCACGTACGACCTGGCCGTGCTCGCCGTGTACTCGATCCCTCCACGGCGTTGGACAAGCCGCGCGAGGAACGCGATGTCCCGCTCGGAACGCTTCTTCCGGGCGAGGAGCGCAGCAACCTCCCCGCGTTCCCCGGAACCTGCCTCCCGGAGCGCATGGAGGAGCGGAAGAGTGACCTTTCCCTCCCTCAGGTCCTGGCGCGGGGGTTTCCCCAATTCCTTCTCGGTTCCGGTGTAGTCCAGGATATCGTCCATGAGCTGGAAGGCGATCCCGACCGACTTTCCGAATTCGAACATCCGGCCGCGCAGGGTCTCGCCCGTCCCGGCCAGCACCGCGCCCGTTTCGCTCGCGGCGGCGATCAGCGACGCGGTCTTGTTGAAGACGACGCGGAGGTAATCCTTCTCCGAGATCCCCGGGTCGCCGGACTTCGTCAATTGGAGGACCTCCCCTTCGGAGAGGGAGACGAGCGTGCGGGCGTAGATGCGCAGGACGTCGATGTCGCCGTCCTCGGTCATCAGCTGGGAGGCGCGGGCAAAGAGGAAGTCGCCGACCAGGATGCTCACGGAATTGCCGAAGAGGATATTGGCGGACGGCCGCCCGCGGCGCACGCTTCCCAAGTCGACCACGTCGTCGTGCAGAAGCGTCGCCGTGTGCATGTACTCGGTCACGACCGCCAGGACGGTCCGGCGCGGGCCGGTGTATCCGCACGCCTCCGCCGACAGGAGCAGGACGGCGGGACGGAACCGCTTGCCGCCGGAGAGAGTGATGTGCTTCCCCACGACGGGGATGAGGGGAACGGGGGATTTCAGGTTGGAAACGAGCGCCCGTTCCACCTTGCGCAGATCGTCTCGCAGATAGCCGAAAACGCCGTCGATGTCGACCGGTTTTCCCAACATGGGCAGAATGAATCTATCGTAGGGGGTTTCCCGCTGTCAACCACGCCGGGGTTCCGATAGCATGGGAAACATGTACCGGCGGAAGGACCGTTATTACCTGCAGGCCAAGAAGGAAGGGTACCGGTCGCGGTCTGCCTACAAGCTCACACAGATCGTCCAGGCGGGGAGGATGGTGCGCCCCGGAGACTTCGTCATCGACGCGGGCGCAGCCCCCGGGGGCTGGAGCCAGGTGCTGCTTCCGCTCGTGGGGAAGAAGGGGAAAGTCGCCGCCGTTGACATCCTGCCGATGGAACCGCTGCCCGGTGAAAATTTCCGCTTCTTCCAGGACGATCTCTCCCTCCCCTCCCTGCCCGGAAGGATCCTGGAGTTCTTCGGGCGAAAGGCGGACGTCGTCGTCTCCGACGCAGCCCCGAACACAATGGGGATCGCGTTCACCGACCAGGCCCGCTCCGCCGACCTCGTGCGGGTCGTCTTCTCCCTCGCGCGGAACACGCTGAAAGAGGGCGGCTCGCTCCTCGCCAAGATCTTCGAGGGGCCGGAAGCCGACAGGGTGTTCAAGGAGCTGCAGGCGGAGTTCGAAAAGGTCCGCCGGATCCGCCCGCCCGCGACCCGCAAGGAGTCGTTCGAGCTTTACCTCCTGGCGAAGGGCTTCCTCGCTCGCTCCTGATCCATGCAGCCGCAATCGGCTGCGTTCCCTCCGCCGCACCCGGCGATGTTCACATGCAGCCCGCACGGAAGTCGCTGCGCCTCAGGGGGGTTCGAACCCTCAGGGCGTCCCAGGCATTACGTATCTCGCCATTCGGGCTCGAACCCCGAGCCCGCGCCGACGAACAGGAGGAAGAGCCCGACCTTGCGGAGGGCAAAAGCGGGCGAGGCGGCCGCAACGGCCGATGGCGTGATCGCCGAGGCTCATGCGGACTCGCTTGCGATCCGCCACGCCGCTCCTATCCGGAGCGGTCCGCCTCGGCAAGCTGCCGGCGAGCTCTTGGGCGCCTTTTCCTCGCTACTCGCTCGGCGCTTGCCTCGGAGCTCGAACCCTCCTTATAAACTCTATCGGTTGGGTTCTCGCTCCCCGGCTTCGTCCAGCAAACGTGCCCCCACTTCCTTTCCCCGGCCTTCGGTCTCCCGTAACCGACCGCCAAGCTCTCCGTTGCCAGGAACGCGTGGCCTACGCCGGTTCCGCGCTTATGGCTGCTCGCTGCGCGAGGCCCCCCTTCGGCTGCGCCTTCCGACTGGGCGCATGTGAAAACCGACGGATGCGGCGGAGTGGACGTAGCAGGGGGAGGCGCACACCGCAGGAGGGTCCGGCGGAGCCGCCGCAGGAGGGGGGCGAAGCAAGGTAAAGCGCAGGCGCGCAGGTCCATCGCGCGCCGAGCCACGAGCGGAGTCCCCCCTCCGAGGCGGAGCAGCCGATACCGGGTGCGTATGCGCCTACTTTTTCCAGGCCTGCGCGAGCGCTTCCTTGATGTGGCGGACGGGGACGAGGGTGAGCGGATACTTCGCGGACAGCCGCTCGGCGTTGGAGGCCGGCAGGATCACGCGGGTGAATCCCATCCGGGCCGCCTCGTTCAAGCGTTGCTCCGCCATCGGGACGGCCCGGACCTCGCCCCCCAATCCCACCTCGCCGAAGGCGGCGGTGCCCGCCGGGATCACCTGGTCTTTGAAGCTTGCCGCAACGGCGCACAGCAGTGCCAGATCCGCCGCGGTCTCGTCGAGCTCGAACCCTCCCGCCACGTTGACGAAGATGTCCTGGTTGTAGAGGGAGAAACCCGCCTTCTTCTCCAGGATGGCGCACAGAAGGATCACCCGGTTCGTGTCCGCGCCGAGCGTCGTGCGCCTCGGCATCGCGAGGAACGACTGGGAGGCAAGCGCCTGGACCTCGACCAGGAGCGGCCTTGTCCCCTCGATCGCCGGGAATACGAGAGCCCCCGAGGTGTCCCCGCTGCGCTCGGAGAGGAACAGCCCCGAGGGATCGGCCACTTCGGAGAGGCCCGAGGCGCGCATCTCGAACACGCCGATCTCGTTGGTCGACCCGAACCGGTTCTTCACGGCCTTGAGAATTCGGTACGGGTGCCCCTTCTCCCCCTCGAAGTAGAGGACCGTGTCGACCAGGTGCTCCAGGACGCGCGGCCCGGCGATCGTCCCCTCCTTGGTCACATGCCCCACGAGGAAGACCGACATCCCTGCCTTCTTCCCGTAGAAGACCAGCCGCCCCGCGCACTCGCGGACCTGGCCGACCGACCCCGGCGCGCCAGGGAGATCGGAGGTGAACATCGTCTGGATGGAATCGATCAAAAGCGTCGAAGGAGAAAGTTCCGAGGCGACGGTCATCACCTTTTCGACGGAGGTCTCGGAGAGCAGGAAGATCTCCCTCTCTTCGACTCCGAGCCTTGCGGCGCGGAGTTTTACCTGCGCCTCCGACTCCTCCCCCGACACGTACAGAACAGGCTTTCCCTCCCGGGCCAAGCCCTTCGCAACCTGCAGGAGGATGGTGGATTTGCCGATTCCGGGATCGCCGCCGATGAGCGTGGCCGACGAGGGGACGACGCCCCCCCCCATCACGCGGTCGAACTCCGCGATGCCGCTCTTCGCGCGGGTCTCCGCGGTGTCGGACACATCCGTCAGCCGGACCGGCTTCGATGCGGGAAACCCATCGACGACCACCCGGTACTTCGGCTCCGCCGCTGCAACCTCTTCGACGAGCGATCCCCACTTCCCGCAGTCCGGGCATCGCCCGAGCCACTTCGGCGTGGTGAACCCGCACGAGGTGCAGGCGTAATCGACCCTTACTTTCGCCAATTCGCCGACACCTCCAGCGCCACCTCGTCGAACGTCGCCTTCCCCGCGCGCACGATCCGTTTCACGTCGTCGTACTCGGGCACCGGCCGTACGGAGCCGTCGGGAAGCATCGCCTCCTTGACCCGCACGCGACCGAACCGGGTCTCGATGACCCGCACGTTGCGCGCGAGCTTCAGCCGGTCGCAAGCGTGGTACCGCAGGCCGATGGCCGTCGAAAGCGAGAAGACCGCAGCGGAAACCAGCTCCAGCCGTTCTTCGGGGCACAAGATCCGCAGGACCCAGCCGGGCCGGTTTTTCTTCATCGTCGCCGGCAGGATGGCCACGTCCAGCGCCCCTGCGGCGAAGGACCGCTCCATCAGCAGCTCGAACCGCTGCGGGTTCATGTCGTCGATGTTCGCCTCGACCTCGAGCACGCGGTCTTGCCCTCTTGCGCCAGAAGACGGTTCCCCTTCCACTACCCGGAGGATATTCGGACGCCCGGGGATTTCCCGGTGCCCAAGTCCCACACCCACGCCGTGAACCGTCATTTCGGGCGGACGCTCGAAGGAGACCTCGAAGGCGCGTAAGAGCGCCGCCCCCGTCGGGGTCACCATTTCTCCGTCCCCCTCTCCGAACCGCCACGGGGCGCCAGTAAGGAGGGCAAGCGTCGCGGGACCCGGGACGGGCAGTTTCCCATGGGAGGACCACGCCTCGCCCGATCCTCCCGGCAGGACGGAACAGTAGGCCGAGGTGGAACCGATCCGGTCGAACAGGAAACAGGCGGCTGCGATGTCCACGATGGCGTCCACCGCCCCCACCTCGTGGAAATGCACCTTTTCCTTTTTGGTGCCGTGAACCTTCGCCTCGGCCGTGGCCAGCAGATCGAAACAGGCAATGGCGCGGGACCTGGCGCCCATCGGAAGGGAAGAACGTTTGAGCAAGGAGACGATCTCCTGAAAGTTACGTGCCGACGCCTTGCGGGAGGAGAGCTTCACGATGAACCGCGTGCCGGCCATTCCTGCGGAGACGTCTCCCTCGACCGAAACACGGTAGCCCCCGACCGGGAGCCCACGCAGCGCCCGCCGCAGCTCTCTCTCGGCACCCGCAAGAGAAAGCAGCGCCGCGCACGTCATGTCGCCGGCGATCCCCGAAAAGCAGTCGAAATATAGTATTTTTCCTCTCACTGCTCCCCTTCCATCTCGTGTTACAAACGGTTGATGACCGACGAGTAAACGCCGGCGCCGAAGCCGTTGTCGATGTTCACGACGGCCACCGTCGGCGAGCAGGAGTTGAGCATCCCCAGAAGCGCCGACAGCCCGCCGAAGCTCGCCCCGTAGCCGACGCTGGTGGGAACGGCGATGACCGGCTTGTCGGTCAGGCCCCCGACGACCGAGGCGAGCGCCCCCTCCATCCCGGCGACCACTACGAGGACCCGCGCCGACAGGAGCGCCTCTTTCCGCAGGAGCAGGCGATGGATCCCCGCAACCCCGACGTCGAAGAGCCGCTCGACGCGATTCCCCAGGAACTCCGCTGTGACGGCCGCCTCCTCCGCGACGGGGATGTCGGAAGTGCCCGCCGTCACCACGAGGATCGTTCCCTTTCCTTGGATCGCCGGCTTCCCGGAGCGGATCACCGCGCAGCGCGCTTTCGCGTAAAGGACCGCCTCCCGGAAACTCTTTCGGATCGCCCTCTGCTTGGCGGGATCGAGGCGCGTGACCAGCACGTCGGCGCCCGAGCGCCGCATCGCCCGCGCGATGGCGGCGATCTGCGCGGCGGTCTTCCCCTCCCCCAGGATCACCTCGGGGATCCCCTGGCGGATCGACCGGTGATGGTCGACGTTCGCCATTCCCAGGCTCTCGAAAGGCAGGGAACGCATCTTTCGGAATGCCGCCTCCACGGATGTCTTCCCCCCGGCGACCTCCTTGAGAAGCTGTCGCAGCCGCTCCGCGGTCATTCCGTTTCCTCCCAGCGCTCCGTCTCCGGTTTCTCCACCGGCTCCTCCACACTCTCCCGCCGGGACGACAACCGCACCCGGACCTCCTTGACGGCTCGCTCCGTGGCACGCACGACGGTGAAAACAGCGCCGGGGACGGTGAAACGCTCCCCCGCGGCCGGGATTCTCCCCGCAAGGGAGATCAGTATCCCGCCCACCGTGGAATAGTCTCCCGCGGGAAGGGACGCGCCCAGCTCCTCTTCGAACCGGTGAATCTCCATCGAACCCGGCACCAGGAACTCGTCGGGCGCAACTTTTTTATAGTATTCCATCCCCCGGTCGTATTCATCCTCGATTTCGCCGACCACCTCCTCCACGATGTCCTCGGCCGTCACGATCCCGGTCACGCCGCCGAACTCGTCGACGACCACCGCGAAGGAAGTCCTCTGCGCCTGGAACTTCCGCATCAGCTCGTCGATCGGCATCAGCTCCGGGACGAAGAACGCCTTGCGCAGCAGGGGAAGGATGGGGCCGTCAGGGGGGCTGCCCACTGCGTCGAGGACGTGGAGGAACCCCACCACCCGGTCGATCCGCTCCCGGTACACCGGGTACCGGGAATAGCCGCTGCGGGAGGCCAGCAGCGCCGCCTCGCGGCAGACCGCGCCTTCCGGGAGCGCCACGACCTGGGCCAGGGGACGGAAGATGTCCGCGACCTTCTTCTCCCCGAAGCGGAACACGCGGCGCACCATCGCCCGTTCGTGCGCCTCCACGTCCGACCCCGTCCGGCTCATCTTGAGAATCAGCCGGAGCTCCTCCCGGGTGACCATGCCGTGGAGGGGGGGAAAGCCGCCGAAGGGTTTCGAGACGACGCGGGCGAAGAAAGAGACCGCGGCGACCAGGGGATACAGCGCAATCCCTGCGTACCAGACGAAGCGGGCGGCTCCCCCGGCCAGGGCGTCCGCGCGGGGCTGGGCGAAGCTCTTGGGGACGATCTCGCCGAGGAGGATCACCAGCGGAGTGATCACGGCAACCGCCAGCAGCTCCGCATGGTTCCCGTAGCGCGGAAGAAAATGGGATGTGGCGAGGACCGTGGAGAGGACAACGAACAGGTTCGTCCCGGTGAGCGTCGTGGAGATGGCGTGCTCGGGCCGGGACAGGAGCCGAAGCGCGATCTGCGCCCCCCGCTCGCCCCGCCTCGCCCGTTCGGTGAGCTTGTGCGGATCCGCACAGACCAGGACCATCTCTGCCCCCGTGAACAGGCCTTCCATCAGGAGGCAGAAGGCGATCGCGGCGAGGAATTCCACGGCCTATTGCCCTCCCTCGCGGATTTCACGGACGCCAACCTCAACGATGCGGATCCCTTTCAGCCGCTCGACGGTGAAGCAACGATTCCCGAGGACGATCGAGTCCCCCCTGCCGGGCAGTCTCCCGAACTCGTGGAGCAAGAGCCCCGCGACGGTGTCCCATTCCTGGTCGGGCAGGTCCGTGCCGAACGCATCGTTGAACCGGCGGATGGGCATCTTCCCCAGGACGCGGAACGTTCCGTCCGGCCGGGTCGCGATTTCCTTCTCCTCCCTGTCGTGCTCCTCCCGGATGTCGCCGAACAGCTCCTCCAGGACGTCCTCCAGCGTGACGATTCCGATGAGCTCCCCGAACTCGTCGACCACCAGCGCCAGGTGGACCTTGAGCTTCTGGAACTCGCGCAGGAGGAGCGGCAATTTCTTCGACGCCGGGATGACGAAGGGAGATTTCAACAGCTCTCTCCAGGCGACGTCCGTCCCCCCTTCCGCCATCGGCCGGAGCAGCTCCTTGAAATACAGGACGCCGATGATATTCCCCCGCTCCCCCTCGTAGACGGGGATCCGGGACCGGCGGTACCTGCGGAACTGGGCAAGAAGTTCCCCGTACGGAAGCGTCGCGGGGACCATGAACACGTCGGCAAGGGGCGTCATGATGTTTCCCGCCCGCTGGTCGGTCATCTCGAAGATGTTGTGGATGAGTTCCTTCTCGCCGGGATCGAGCGTTCCGGTCTCTTCCCCGACGTCCACCAGCGCGCGGAACTCCCGCTCGGTGAGCCCTCCGCGGGGAGCCGGAAGGGACCCTCCCCCGATCAGGCGCAGGATCCCGCCGGCCGTCATCGTAAGAAGGAACCGCAGCGGGGCCACGAGCCTTTCGAAGACGCGAAACGGGCGGAAGGCAAGGAGCGACCAGGCGCGGGCTCGCGGCCAGGCGATGCACTTCGGCGCGATGTCCCCCAGGATCAAGACCCCGAGGGTGCCCAGGAGCAGAGCCAGGAGCTCTCCGTGCGCGGGAAATTCCCGGATCAGGAGGGCGGCGATCACCGAGGAGATCGCCACGTTGGCGATCTCGTTGCCGATGAAGATCGTGGCGATCAGCTTGCCCGGCGCTTCGAGCATCTTCTCGATCGCGGCGGCAAGCCGGTTCCCCTCTTCTCTCCATTTCAGGAAATCGACGCGCCGCAGGGCGAAGAACGCCGTCTCCGCCGAAGAAAAGAAGGCGGACGCGGCAAACAGGAAGGGGAGCAGCAGAAATTTCATGGGATTTAAAAGTGGACGAAGCCCCGCGGGAGGCGGGTTTCCTTCATCCAGGACCCGTCGGCGAGGCGCACCCGGATTCCGGCCTGCTTCGTCACCATGCCGATGGGGTGCGCCCCGGCGGGGAAGCGCCGCGCGGCCCTCCGGAAGGATTCGTACCGGTGGGGACGCACGGACATCAGCAGCTCGTAGTCCTCGCCCCCGGCGAGGAAGGCGGCGACGGCGTCCTCCCGCAGCCCCGCCGCGGCTTTCCGGAACCTCGCGGAGAACCGGAACGCCTTCTCGTCCAGGACGGCTCCCATCCCTCCCTGCTCGAGGAGGTGGGAGAGATCCGGCAAAAGACCGTCGCTGAGGTCGATCATGGCCGAGACCGCTCCGCTGCGTGCCGCCAGGGCACCCTCCTTCCAACGGGCCTCGGGGCGAAGGTGCCGGCGCATCGCCTCGCGCCGCCATCCCTTGGGGTCCCGGGGCCGCCCGCCGGAAAGGAGCCGCAGCCCCAGGCGGGACCAGCCGGGCTCCCCGGTGACGAAGAGGAGGTCGCCGGGCCGTGCGCCTGTACGCAGGACTGCCTTTCCGGGGGAAACCTTTCCCAAGACGGTAAGGCCCAGCACAAGGGTTTCACTCCGGCAAGTGTCCCCGCCCATCAACCGGATCCCGGAGGAACGCCCTGCGTTCGTCATCCCGCGGAATATGCCGTCCAGGAGCCGGACGGGCGTTTCCGGAGGGGCGGCCAGAGCGACGAGGTAGCAGACGGGGGAAGCGCCCATCGCGGAGAGATCGGAAAGGTTGGCCATGAGCGCGCGCCACCCCAGCTCCTCGGGAAGAAAATACCGGAAATCGAAGTGGGTCCCCTCCACCAGCAGGTCGGTGGAGAGCACCACGTTCCCGGGCGACGCGCGCAGGACCGCGGCATCGTCCCCGATGCCGATCTCCCCGGTGCGGACGGGACCGCCGAACCGCCGCTTCACGTGCTCGATGAACCCGAACTCTCCCAGGTCCCGCAGGCATCCGGGAGAGGGATCTTTGCGTTTCACCGCTTCTTCCGCGACCTCTTCGCCGTGCGGCGCCCCCCCGCGCCCGCGGCGCCGTCTCCCTGCGCAGGCGGACGGAGGGGATTCCTCCCGAGCGCTCTGGCGACGACCTCGTCCATGCTCTTGACGAACGTGAACGTGAACTGCCGGGCCTCGTGGCGCGGGATTTCCTCCAGGTCCTTCCGGTTCTGCTCGGGGACGATGACCTCGGTGATCCCGGCCCGCAGGGCGGCCAGCGCCTTCTCCTTCAGCCCTCCGATCGGCAGGACGCGTCCCCGCAAGGTGATCTCCCCGGTCATCGCGATGTCGCGCCGGACGGGGATCCCCGTCAGCGACGAGATGAGCGCCGTGGCGATCGTGATCCCGGCGGATGGCCCGTCCTTGGGGATCGCGCCCGCCGGGACGTGGATGTGGATGTCGTGGCTGGAGTGAAAATCCCTTGCCAGGCCCAGGCGGGCCGCGCGCGACCGCGTGTAGGTGAGCGCGGCATGGGCGCTCTCCTTCATGACGTCGCCCAGGGACCCGGTGATGGTGACGTTCCCCTTCCCCTTGACCAGCGACACCTCGACGAACAGGATGTCCCCCCCGGTGGGCGTCCACGCCAGGCCGGTCGCCACGCCGACTTCGTCCTTCTCCCCTTCGGTTTCGGGGAGGAACTTCGGTACCCCGAGGTACTTCGAGAGGTTCCTCGGGGTGATGGAGAACGGACCCTTCTCCCCCTCGGCGATCTTCCGCGCCGTCTTGCGGCAGATCTGCGAAATCTCGCGCTCGAGGTTCCGCAGGCCCGCCTCCCGGGTGTACTGGTGGATGATCGCCAGGATGGCCTTGTCGGTCATCCGGAGCTGGCCGTCCCGGACGCCGTTCTCCTCCTTCTGCCGCGGCAGGAGGAATCGCTTGGCGATGGCCAGCTTATCGACGTCGGTGTACCCGGAGAGATAAAGGATCTCCATCCGGTCCTTCAGGGCCGGCGGAACGGGGTCGATGATGTTGCCCGTGCCGATGAAAAGCACCTTCGACAGGTCGAACGGAACGTTGAGGTAGTTGTCGCTGAAGGCGAAGTTCTGCTCCGGGTCGAGCACCTCCAGCAGCGCCGCGGAAGGGTCTCCCCGGAAATCGGCACCGAGCTTGTCGATCTCGTCCAGCATGAAGACGGGGTTCCTCGTCCCCGCATTCTTCATGCCCTGGAGGATCCGGCCGGGGAGCGCCCCGACGTACGTTCGCCGGTGGCCGCGGATCTCGGCTTCGTCCCGGATCCCTCCCAGCGACATGCGGATGAATTTGCGGCCCATGGACCGCGCGATCGATTTCCCCAGGGAGGTCTTCCCCACGCCGGGTGGTCCAACGAAGCACAGGATCGGCCCCTTCATCTTGTCCTTGAGCTTGCGGACGGCGAGGTACTCGAGGATCCGCTCCTTGACCTTCTCGAGGTCGTGGTGGTCCTCGTCGAGGATCTTCTTGGCCTTGGCGATGTTGATGTTGTCCCGGGTTTCCTTCTTCCAGGGGAGCTCCACCAGCCAGTCGAGATAGGTCCGGACGACGGAGGACTCGGCCGAGTCCGGGTGCATCCCCTCCAGGCGCCGGAGCTGCTTCTCCGCTTCCTTGCCGACCTCCTCCGACATCCCGGCCGCCTTGATCTTCTCCCGCAGCTCGTCGATCTCCTCGGATTTCCCGTCGATGTCGCCCAGCTCCGACTTGATCGCCTTGAGCTGCTCGCGGAGGAAATACTCCCGCTGGCTCTTCGACATCTCCTCTTTGGCCTGGTTCTGGATCTTTGCCTGCATGTCGGCCAGCTGGAGCTCCCGGGAGAGCAGGTTGTTCACCAGCGTCAGCCGGGCGACGGGGTCCTCCTCCTCCAGCACTCCCTGGGCCTCCTCGATCTTGAGCCGCAGGTTGGAGGCCACCAGGTCGGCCAGCACGCCTGGGTTGCTGATGTTCTCGGTGACCATGAGGATCTCGACCGGCATGTTCTTCAGCGAGAGGATCTTCTCGATCTTCTCCCGGGAAGCGCGCATCAGCGCCTCCACCTCGAGCGCCCCTTCCTTGACGGGAGACTCGACGAGCCGTTCGATGCGCACCCGCACCGCGGGCCGGGACTCCATGAACTCGACGATCCTCCCCTTGACGACACCCTGGATGAGGATCTTCAAGCGACCGTCGGGAAGCTTGAGCATCCGCATGATCATCGCTACGGTCCCGGTCCGGTAGAGGTCCTCCACTTTCGGCTCCTCCACCGAGGGGTCCTTCTGGGTCGCCAGGAAAATGTGCCGGTCGCGCGCCAGCGCCTCCTCCACCGACGCGATCGAACCTTCGCGCCCCACGAAGAGCGGCAGCGTCATGTACGGAAAAATGACGATGTCCCTCACGGGGAGCAGGGGGAGGATCGTCGGGATCTCGGGGGCCGTTTCTTTCGGCTCGGCCTCTTCCCGTCGTTCGGGCATCGAAGCCCGTTCTCCTTCCTGCTGGGCCGGGGCCTCGCGTTCCGGATCGCCAGGTCTGATCGTTTCGTCCGCCATATCGCTTCTTCCCCCTGTTCTTCCTTAGACGTTACCCTTCGGTAACGACCGGAATCCGTCGCTCCTGTCCGCGCCGTTCCGAGACTTTCGGGAGAAACAGGATCAACACTCCTCCCTTTAAGACAGCCGTCATCCGCGCAAGGTTCACGGAACCGCTCACGTCGAAGGCCCGGTGGAACCTGCCGAAGATGCGCTCCACGCACAGGTAGGAGACATCCCCGGCGGCCGTGTCGGGCTGCTTCTCTCCGACAACCACGATCCGCTGGCCTCTCACCCGGACGTCGATCCCCTCCCTTGACACTCCCGGGAGCTCCATCCGGATGACCACCTCCTCCGGCGTTTCGTGAACGTCCGAGAGCGGTCTGTACGCCGCCTCGTCGGAGATGTCCACCAGCATCACCCGCCCCATCATGCAGACTCCCTGCGGGCCCTTTTCCTCGTCAACGGGCTTCCTCTTCATGTTCCGGCTCAACGGATCCTCTCCTTCCTCAGGAAGGCGTGCAGGCCCGGGCCGATCTCCGGGTCCTTCAGCGCAAACGCGATGTTGGCCATCAGGAACCCCAGCTTGGTCCCCGCGTCGTAACGGATCCCCTCGAAGGCGTACCCGATGACCCGCTCCTGGGAGAGCAGTGCGCGGATGGCGTCGGTCAGCTGGAGTTCCCCGCCCGCCCCCGGCTTCGTCGCCTGGAGAGCGGGGAAAATCGACGGGGGGAGAAGGTAGCGGCCGATGATGGCCAGATCCGAGGGCGCCTTCTCGGGCCTGGGCTTTTCGACCATGTCCAGGACCTCGTACACCCCCTCCGCGATCTTCCTGCCTTCTATGATACCGTAACGCGACACGTGCTCCCTCGGCACCTGCTGGATGGCCAGAACCGCCCCGGCGCTGTACTTCTCGTAGACGTCGATCATCTGGCGGAGAACCGGCACTTTCGAGTCGATCACGTCGTCCGAGAGGATGACGGCGAACGGCTCCTCGCCGACCAGGTCCTTGGCGCGCAGCACGGCGTGCCCCAGGCCCAGCGGCAGGTGCTGCCGGACGTAGAAAAAATCGCCCATGTCGGAGATCGCACGGACGAGAGCATGCATTTTGCCGTCCCCCTTCCTGGCGAGGATGGCCTCCAGCTCGAAGGAAACGTCGAAGTGGTCCTCGATGGAGTTCTTCCCGCGCCCGGTGACGATGATCATGTCCCGGATCCCCGCGGCTTTCGCCTCCTCGACACCGTGCTGGATGAGCGGCTTGTCCACGAGGGGGAGCATCTCTTTCGGGGATGCCTTCGTCGCGGGGAGGAAGCGAGTCCCGAATCCCGCCGCCGGAAACACCGCTTTTCGTATCATCCTTTTTTCTCCCTTTTCCGCCATTCCGTTCGCCGGAACCGCCGAAAGAAATCCTTTACCGCCCCCGGGTCCCGGGTCCACGGCATTTCCGGAAGGTTCTCCCGGAATACCGCCCCGTAAGGCCTCGACAGGACCCTGTGGTCGAGGAGAGCCACCACCCCGAAATCGTCCCCGCGCCGCAGCAGACGCCCCACTCCCTGGCGCAGCGCGAGCACGGCCTCGGGAAGCTGGTACTCGGCGAACGGGTCCCCGCCCCGCTCGCGGACAGCCCGTACGCGGGCCGCCACCACGGGATCGGTCGGGGGGGCAAACGGAAGCTTGTCGATGATCACGCAACGCAGCGATTCCCCGGGCACGTCGATCCCTTCCCAGAACGTCCCCGTTCCGATCAATACCGCGTCCTCCTCTTCCCGGAACGCCCGCAGCAAGTGCATGCGGGGGCCTTCGCCCTGCACGTAGAGCGTGAACGGAAGCGCATCCCGAAGCAATTCCTCCAGCGCGCCCAGCGTACGGTAACTGGTGCAAAGGACGAGGGCCCCGCCGCCGGAGAGCGAGAGAATGGCGGCGGTCTCCCGGGCGGCGGCGGACGGAAACCCCTCGTCGCCAGGATCCGGGAGGTCGGCCGGGACATATACGAGCGCCTTCCGCGCGAAGTCAAACTCATTATCCACAATGAGTTCCCTAACATCAACACCGCCCAGGCCGACGCGTTCCCGGAAATAGGACAGGTTCCCCGAAACGGAAAGGGTGGCGGAGGTCAGGAGGACCGGGCACGACTCGTTCCACAACACGTCGGAGAGGATCGCGGAGACCTCGACGGGCGTGCGGCAGAAGGTGACGGAAGGGCCGCGCCGCTCCCCCCATGCCACCGTACTCCCCGGTTCGGGAGACAGCACTCCGGCAAAATCCTCGACGAACGACCGGGCTCTCCGCAGAAGCATTTCCCCGTCGCCTTCCGGCGGTCCCCCGCTTCCGGCGGCCTCTCTCCCCGCGGCGCCCCGGAATCCCTGGCAGGTGGAAAGGGTCAGGCAGAGCTCTTCCCCCGCGCGCCGCAGCTCTTCGGCCCGCCGGTAGAAAGAGGGGTCCTCCGCAAGCCGCTGGAGAAGGAACCTCCCCTGCCCTTCCCCCGCGGTAACGAACAGGCTTTCCGCCGCGCGGCGGAGGGCTTCCGCCGCCGGGAGCGCTGGCCTCCACCCTTCCCCCGCTTTGCCGCAGGAGCGGGCAACGTCGCGGCAGAGTTCCTGTGCGCGCCACAGGGAAACGCTGAGGCCGAAAAAAGAGGAGGCAACCTCCTCGATGCCGTGGGCTTCGTCCAGGACCACAACGTCGGGGGAGGGAAGGATGTCGGGGCCGCCACCCGATCTCGCGCGGAGGGCCAGGTCGGCGAAGAAGAGGTGATGGTTGACGACCACCAGGTCCGCGATCGCCGCCCGTCGGCGGACCTCCATCAGGAAGCACCGCTCCACTTCCGCGCAGGCGGCCGTGTCGCAAACCTCGGAACGGGCGTTGACTTCGCCCCATGCCCGGAAATCCTCCGGGATCCCCGGGCATTCGGAGAGGTCCCCCGTGCGGGTCGTCTCGGCAAAGGCCTGCATGCGATTGAAATGGGCCGCTTCCCGGGCAAACTCGAACAGCGGCGCGGCGGCAAACCGCTTCCACCGGCGGCGGCACAGGTAGTTGGCCCGCCCCTTCGCGACGACGCAGGAAAAGGGTGCGGAGAGGGCCTGCCGGACGATGGGGACGTCGTTTTCCACCAGCTGTTGCTGAAGCGTCCGGGTCCCCGTGGAGAGGATCGCCCTGCGACCGGAGAGCACCACCGGGATCAGATAGGCGAGCGTTTTCCCGATTCCGGTGGCCGCCTCCGCTACGAGGATCTCCCCTCGCGAAAGGGCGTCCGACCATTCGGAAGCAAAGCGATGCTGCCCGGGACGGGGCTCGAACCCCCGGAGAGCGGCGGACAGCTGCCCACCGGGGGAGAACACCGCACGCACGCGCTGCGCGAGTTCGGAAGGCACTTAGAGTTCCGGCACCGGGACGAAATTCCCGAGCTCCACCCGCAGGAGGAACACCTTCCGGCGCATCTCCCCCGACGGGCCGAACTGGAAGGCCCCCGTCACGCCGCGGAACGTTTTCAGCCGGGGGATCTGCTCGCGGGAGGCTTCTCCGGCGGAGCGACCCTCCTTCCCGGCGTTGAGGTCGTACGCCTCGGCGAGAAGCATCGCACCGTCGTACCCCATCGCCTCGAAGCGCGAAGGGGCGGATCTCAACGCCTCCCGGTATTCCGTGCGGAACTTTTCGCCCTGGGTGCCGGGAATCGCGTCGGCGTAGTCCACGGAGAACACGGCGCCCGCCACCGCGTCGCCGGCCTTCCGGATCAGCTCCTCGTCGTTCCATCCGGAGAATCCCGCAAGGGGAACATAAACGTTGTAATAGCGAAGCTGCGAGGCAAGGAGGAAGACCCGGTCCCACCGGTCGGCGATGAGGATGGCCTCCTGCCGAAGTTTCATCCCCTTTCCCTTCTCCTTCGTCTTCGCCTCTCGGGCAAAGGCGGTCTGCCCCACGGCCTTCCGGATCACCTCGGTGAAGTCCTTTGCTTCGGGGGGGTAGGAAACCGTCTTGCCGACCCGGATCCCGCTCTCCTGCGCTGCGGCAGCGACCGCCTCCGCGAACCCTTTTCCGTAACCGTTATCCGGGTAGAGGAGCAGGAGATTGGACTGCCCGCTTCTTTGCAGATAGGCCAGGACCGCCCGCGCCTCCGTGGTTGGGGAGAGGCCGAATCCGTACAGGAAGGGCTTCTCCTGGATCCCCTTCTGGCCGAGATAGAGGACCGGGGGCGATTTCGGCCCGAAGGCGACGCCGACGGACCGCCCCTCCTCCCCGGTCAGCGGCCCCAGGAACCCGATGACGCTCCGGTCCGATGCCGCCCCGAGGAACTCCTTTCGGGCCCGGTCCGGCTGGCCGCCGGTGTCCATCCAGCGCAGGACCGGCAGGAGGGGATCGGTTCCCTTTTGCCGGGACTGCTGCAAGGCGATTTCCGCGCCGGAGAGGACGGCGAACCCGATGTCGGCCAGCTTTCCGCTCAAGGGGACGAGTCCGACGATCTTCGGGCGGGAAGCGATGATCTTCTCCAGCCGGAAGAGCTGTTCCGCCGCTTCCTGCGAACCGGTGCCTCCCGCGCCCGCCGCTTTCTCGAGAGCAAATGCCGCCATGCCGGTGAATCCCTTCCGGGAGGCCAGCTTCCCCATCGTCAGAAACAGGTGGGCCTTTACCCCCGCTTCCTCCTCGCCTTCCGCCGCCTCCCGCAGTGCGGCCATATCGGTCAAGCCCGCGATCAGGGCATCCCTCTCCGCGCGGATTCGCGCGGTCTCCTCCGGGGTGCGAGCCGTCTCCGCGGCGCGGCGGAACAGGCCCATCGCCTGGCCTACCCTTCCTCTTTCCAAGTCCGCGCGGGCCATGACGGCGAGCAGCTTCGGAGGATCGGCGTGGATGTACTGCTGGTCCAGCAGGTAGGCCGCCACCTGCCGCGCCTCGGACTTCCACTGCATGCGCTGGTACACCCGGAACTTGAGGTCCATGGCGGAGAGCGCCAGGAACCGGGCGCGGGAAAGGAGGATCGCCTTGTCCGCGGCGGAGAGGGCCGGTTCGATCTCCCCCTTGGCGAGCAGCATCTCCCCCACTCGCATCCATACGAACCCTTTCCGCTCGTCGTCGGGGTAATTGTAGGCCAGATCGAGAAAATGGGAGAGCGCCTCATCCGTCCTGCCGGCCTGGAACTCCGTCTCCGCGCGCCAGAACGGGGCGATCGGAAGGGCGCGGGAAGGGGAATGGGCCGCCGGACGGGCAACCGGCACGGTCTCCGCGGCGGGCGGAAGGGGGAGTTCCTCCCCCCACGATGCGACGCACACAACGGCCAGCAGGATGAGGGCGAAAGCCCCCCCCGTCTTGCGCATCAACCGAAGATCTCCTTGACCTTTTCGAAGAAGCTCCGGGAGATGGGGCCGGGGAAGTCGCCCGAAAGTTCCCGGAATTCGACCAGCAATTCCTTCTGCCGCTTGGTCAGTTTTTTCGGGACGTCGATGACGACCCGGATCACGAGGTTCCCCCGCCGATGTCCGTTGAGAACGGCTACCCCTTCGCCCTTCATCACGAACTCCTGGCCGGACTGCGTTCCCGGGGGAAGGGTGAGCTTCTTCTTGCCGGAAAGGGTCGGAACCTCGATTTCATCCCCCAGCGCGGCCTGGGGAAAGACGATCGGCACTTCGCACAGCAGGTGCTCCCCGTCGCGCACGAAAAAAGGATGCTCGCGGACGGACACCACGACGTAAAGATCGCCCGGGGGACCGCCGCCCGGCCCGGTCTCCCCCTCCCCGCGCAGTTTCAGCCGCGTTCCGTTGTCGACGCCAGCGGGAATCTTCACTTTCAGGGACCGCTTTTCCTTGACCGTCCCGCTTCCCGCGCACTCGGGGCAATGCTCCCGGATGATCTCCCCGGCCCCCCGGCAACGGCCGCACGTCCGGGTCATCGAGAAGAACCCTTGCTGGACGGAAACCTGCCCCCGCCCGTTGCACGCCGCGCACCGCTCGGGGCGGGTCCCCTTCTTCGCCCCCCTCCCCGCGCACTCGGCGCAGGCCGCGGTCCGGGGGACGACGATCTCCTTCTCGGTCCCGAACGCCGCCTCCTCGAACGCGATTTCCAGGTTATAGCGGAGATCGGCCCCGCGACGCGACTTCTGCCTGCCGCCCCCGAAGATCGTCCCGAACCCGAAGAACTCGTTGAGGATGTCTTCCACGCCGCCGAAGTTGAAATCGGTGAACCCCCCGAACCCCTGGCCGGAAGGACCGGCGTGTCCGTACGTATCGTACTGCTCTCGTTTCTGGGGGTCCGAAAGGACGGAGTAGGCCTCGTTGAGTTCCTTGAACTTCTCCTCGGCGCTCTTGTCTCCGGGGTTCCGGTCGGGGTGATATTGGAGGGCCAGCTGGCGAAAAGACTTTTTGATCTCGTCGGGGCCGACGTTCCGTGAAACCCCCAGCACCTCGTAATAGTCGCGCTTGGCCACCTCAGTTCCCCTGGCCGGCGGGGTCCGGGTCCGGTCCGTCTTCCCGATTCGGGGACCGGGCCGGTGGCGCCGCAGCGACCGTCACCTGGGCGGGCCGGAGCAGCCTGCCGTTCAGCAGGTACCCCTTGCCGGCCTCGGACAGCACCGTCCCCTCGGGCTTTCCTACCCACGGGACCTGCGCGATCGCCTCGTGAAGGTTCGGGTCGAACCTCTCCCCCTCCGCCGATATCTGCTCCAGCCCGAACTTCCGCAGCTCGGAGAGGAACTGGTCGTGCGTCAGGTGCACGCCGGCGAGGAGCCCTTCGGACGATCCCGACGACCCGGCCAGTGACATCGCCCGCTCCAGGTTGTCGAGAAACGGCAGGATGGCGCGGAGCAGCCGCTCGTTTCCGAAGGAAACCAGGGTCTCCTTCTCCCGGGCGACCCGCTTCCGATAGTTGTCGAACTCCGCGGCGAGATATGCCAGGCGGTTCCTCAATTCCTCCAGCTCCCCGGCGACCTCCACCGGGGAGGAGGCCCGTTCTTCCTCCGCGTTTTCCTCTCCCGCATGCTCCGGCTCGCAGGACGGCGTCTCCCGCGGAAGGTTCTTTTTCTTTTCCTTATCCTTCATGACGATTCCCTCTCCTGCCGATCTTACGAGCGGTCCATGCCCGAAAGACGTTTCCGGTTTTATCGGTGTTCGAAGACGGAGCTCAAGAGCCTGGCGGAGTATTCCACGAGGGGAATGATCCGGGAGTAATCCATCCGGACGGGGCCGATCAGCCCTATGCTGCCCATCGACGAGTCCCCCAGACGGTACCCCGACGCCACCACCGAGATGTCGGGAAGACCTTCCACCGGATTTTCCGTGCCGATCGAAACCTGGATGGCCTCGCCTTCGAGCGCCCGGTCGAGAAGCCGGACGATGACGCTCTTTTCCTCGAACGCCCGGAGGATCCGCTTGAGCTTCTGTACGTCCTCCACGAACTCCGGCTGTTCCAGGATGTTGGCCCTGCCTTCGACGTACACTTCCGTGGGGCTCCCCTCGTCGAGCGCCTTTGCGCTGAGCAGCAGCGCCCGCTGCATCAGCCGGTCGTACCGCGCTTTTTCCTTCTTCATCTCCTGCAGGATCTTCACCCGCAGCTGCGGGAGGGAGAGGCCGGCGGCCAGTTCGCTCAGGTAGCCGTTGATCTTTCCGATGTCGTCGTCCGACAGGTCGGTCTCGCCGTCGATCAGGCGGTGCTCGACCCACCCCGCCTGCGTGACGGTCACCAGCAGGATCTTGTCGACCCCCGCCCGCAAGAGGTTCAGGGAGAGCAACGGCTGACTCGAGTGCCGCGATACGACCACTACGCATGCCTGCCGGGAAAGGCTCGAGACCAGGCGGCTGAACTGGCGAACCAGCTCTTCGGCGGAGGTCGCCCCCGCCTCCCCCGCTGCCATCCGCTGCAGCTGGTCGCGCTCGGGGCGCGCAAGCTTCCGCCTCGCCAGGAGATAGTCGACGTAATACCGGAAACCCGTCCCGGTGGGCACTCGGCCGGCGGAGGTATGAGGCTGGACCAGGTAGCCCATCTCCTCGAGGTCCGCCATGATGTTGCGGATCGTCGCAGGGGAGAGCTGCTGCCCCATTTTCTTCGAGATGGTGCGCGAGCCGACCGGCTCCGCCGTCTCGATGTAATCTTCCACCACGTGGCGCAGCACCTGCGCCCCGCGGTCGTCCAGCGCCCCGATCACGGTAGTCTGCCCGCCTGCGGTTTTTAGCACTCCAACACTTCGAGTGCTAACCCTCAATGTACCAACGCCGAAGCCGGGGTGTCAAGGACGGCCCCCGCAAAGTCATGGAGCGTGCTCCCCGTCGAGGCGGGACATCCCCTTGGAGAGAGCATAGTCGCGGGCATCGCCCCACTCCTCCGGAGAGGTCCGCCGCGCGATCTCGGGGAACTCGTACGCCCTGCCGCACGGCCGGTACTGGTCCATCAGGTTCAGGTAGGTGTCCGTCCCGATCTCCCCCGCCAGGAAGTCGATCACTTTCCGTGTCGTCGAGGCGTCTCCGGGCATCACGAGATGGCGGACGAGAAGCCCCCGGAGGGCGATCCCTCTCCCGTCGAGGACCAGGGGCCCCACCTGCCGCGCCATCTCCTTGACCGCGGCCCGGACCACCATGGGGTAATCGGGAGCGCCGCAGTACCTCGCGGCAGGCCCCGGCTCCAGAAACTTCACGTCGGGCATGTAGATGTCGATTACCCCTTCGAGCTCGCGCAGCGTTTCCAGGCGTTCATATCCGCCGCAATTGTAGACGACCGGGAGGGAGAGCCCGCGCTCCCGGGCATGCGAGAGAGCTTCGAGAATCTGAGGGGTCACGTGCGTGGGCGTAACGAGATTGAGGTTATGGCACCCCGTGCGCTGCAGGTACAGGAAAATGTCCGCGAGGGCGGCGGCTGCAACCTCCCGCCCTTCCTCGAAATGGCTGATGTCGTAGTTCTGGCAGAATGCACAGTGGAGGTTGCACCGGGAGAAGAAAACGGTCCCGGAGCCGTTCCATCCCGTCAGGGGCGGTTCCTCCCCGAAGTGCGGACCGAACGAGGCCACCCTCGCCGCCTGCCCGGTTCCGCATTCGCCTTTTTCCCCCCGGACACGGTTGACCCGGCAGATCCTGGGGCAGATGTCGCACCGCTCGAGCCTGCCTAAAAGCCGGCGCGCACGTTCCGACTGTTCCCCGCTGTCCATGCTCCTCCCCCCGCCGGGCCGCTCTTCCGCATACCCCCGTCATTGTACCCCTTCTTCGCAGGCGCCGGCCTTCCCATCAGGCGTCAAGCGTCTGGCGCACCTTGCGCAGCAGGGCATCGGGAGTGAAGGGTTTTTCGAGAAAGGAGATGCCGGATTCGAGCACGCCGTGGTGCACGATCGACTCGTCCGTGTAGCCGGACATGTAGAGTACCTTCACTCCGGGAAGGTGCGGCGCCAGCGATTCCGCAGCCTCCCGGCCGCCCATCTTCGGCATGACAACGTCCGTGATGATCAGGTGGATAGGGGTCTTATGGCTTCTGCCGACCTTCTGTGCCTCGACGCCGTCGGAAGCCGTAAGGACCGTGTAGCCGTTTCCCTCCAGGATACTCCGGACCAGCGCCCGGACCACCTCCTCGTCCTCCACCACCAGTACGGTTTCCCGGCCACGCGGCGCGGAAACCGATGCCCCCTCCTTCTTTGTCTCAACGACGCCCCCGAAACGCGGGAAGTACACCTTGAACGTGGCGCCCTTCCCGGCCTCGCTGTAGACCCAGATGTAGCCGCCGCTCTGCTTGACGATGCCGTAGACCGTGGATAGCCCGAGCCCTGTCCCCTTTCCTTTTTCCTTGGTTGTGTAGAAGGGCTCAAAGAGCCGGACCTTCGTCTCCTCGTCCATCCCCATGCCCGTGTCGCTGATGGAAAGCAGGACATACTCCCCCGGCTTGACGACCGTGTGCCGGCGGACGTACCGGTCGTCCAGCTCCACGTTCGAGCTCTCGATCGTCACCTTCCCGCCCTGCGGTATGGCGTCCCGGGCGTTGACGATGAGGTTCATGATGACCTGCTCGACCTGTCCGGGGTCCGCCTGCACGTTCCACAGGCCGGGCTTGAGGACGGTCACCAGGTCGATGTCCTCGCCGATCAGCCGCCGGATCATCCCTTCCATGGCGGCCACCACGGTATTGAGATCCAGCACCTTCGGCTGCAGCACCTGCTTCCGGCTGAAGGCCAGCAGCTGCCGGGTGAGCGACGTGGCGCGCTCCCCCGCCTTCTGGATCTCTTCCACATCCTTCCGCAACGGAGAGGAGCTGTCGATCCGGTGGAGCAGGAGGTCGGAGTACCCCCGGATCGCCGTGAGGAGGTTGTTGAAGTCGTGCGCGATTCCGCCCGCCAGCCTTCCGATCGCCTCGATCTTCTGCGACTGCTGCAACTGCTCCTCGAGCTTCCTCCGCTCGGAAATGTCGATGCCGGTGCCGATGAGGCACGGCCCTCCCTTCCCGTGGAAGATCTGGCCGGTGAAGTAATGGGTAATCTTCTCCCCGCTTTTCGAAACAAGCTCCGCCTCCACGGACGAGGCGCCCGACTCGAAAACCTCCCGGATCCGCTCCCGGACCAATCTCTTGTCCGGATCCTCAAAAAAGTCCAACGGATGCATCCGTCCGATTTCCTCGGTGGAGTATTCGGTGATCCGCTCGAAATTTCCGTTCCAGCGCAGGAGCTTCCCCGTCTGGTCGAACAGGTAGAAAATCCCCGGCAGGCTGTTCAGGGCCGCATTCGAGAAGTCCCGCTCCAGCACGATCGTCTCTTCGGCCTGCTTCCGTTCGGTGATGTCCTCCATGACGGCCATGATCCCCGTGAGGTTTCCCCGGGTGTCCCGCAGGGGAGCCGTCGAGAGGGAAATCCCGATGGGAGATCCGTCCTTCTTCCTGCGGGTGATCTCCACGCCCGAGAAACCGCCATCTTTCAACACGCGCTCCCGCAGCGCGCGGAATTCATCCCGTTTTTCCTCGGGCACCATGGGATTGAATTTCCCTATCACCTCATCCGGCGTCCAGCCGAACACGCGTTCCGCCGACAGGTTCCACAGCGTGACGATTCCATCGGGGGTCAGGGCCATTATGGGCAGCGGCGAGGCTTCGATCACCGCCTGAAGCTTCTCGTACGTAGCCAGCAACGCCTCCTCGGACTGCCTCCGGTCGGTGATGTCCAGCAGCAGACCGTCGACATAGTCGAAGTTCCCTTCCGCGTCGTAGATCAGCCGGCGCCTGTCCCCTAGCCACCGGATGCTGCCGTCCTTGTGCCGCGTCCGGTATTCCACCCGAAGGATCTTCCGTTTCTCTTGGACAGCCTGTCGGAAAGCTTGCTTCACGAAATCGATGTCATCCGGGTGGATGATCTCCCGCCACGTCGTGGTGCCGCTCAGGAACTCCTCTGGCGTGTACCCCGTAATCCGCTCGACATCGGCGCCGATGAAGGTCAGAGACCAGTCCCGGAGTCCCCGGTAGACGGCGCCGGGAATGTTGTCCATCAGGGAGGCCAGACGCCCGGCGAGATCCTCCTGGTTCCGGGAATGGCGGATCGCAATCCTCTCCGCTTCTTTCACCGAAGTGATGTCCGAAAGGTAATGGATCGCTCCGGCGAACCGGCCGTTTTCATCGACCATCGGATCGACGGTCTCCTTGAGCCACAGGTTTTTCTCGGGAAACTCGATATCGGCCGACTCCCTGCGCCGGCTGTCCATCGCGCGCTGGAGGAGGCAGCCCTGGACAGGTTTTTCGGTCTTGTGGACAAGCGAGTAGCAGGTTTCCCCGATGATCTTTTCGCGGGGGATGCCAATAAAAGTCTCCATGGCGGTGTTGACCCAGACGAACCGGTACCCAGCGTCCAGGACAGCGACCGCATCGGGCATCGAAAAAATGATCTTTTCCCAGTCCATCCCGCTGATTCCCACAGCACTCCGGTTTTTTTTCAACAACCGCTGCCCATCGAGGCGGGAAACTTCTTTCTCTCTTATCGGAGAATCTTCACGCTTCTTTAAGCATTCCCGCCTCCGCAGGGTATTTGTTTCCATTAATGTTTTTCTTCTGAAATTGCTATATTGATTGCCATGACCACGATGTTCTTCCTTGTGGCGGCGCTCCTCCTGGGGGGAATCGCAGGATTCGTTGCCGGGTTCTTTGTCGCTCGAATCCCCGAATCGCCGACGGAGACGGATACGGATAAGGATTTCCGCCTGCGGCGGCAGATCCAGGAATTGTCGGCCGAGCTGGAGAAGACGACGAAGGAACGGGCCGACGACCTGACGATCGCGTCCCAGATCCCCATCATCGTCAAGAGGCTGGGGGAGAGACTGGCGCCGGGCGCCATCCCGGGGATCGCCGTGCGCATCACCAAGGAGATCTTCCGCACGTCGACAGCGGGATTTTTCGCCCTCCGGAAAGAGGATGGCGGCTTCTACCTGGTCTGCGGGGTTGGATTCCCGAACGGCTGGAAGGACAGCCGAAGGTTTTCCTCCACGGAGGGAATCTTGGGAACAGCCGCGCGGCAACTGATCGTCGTGGCAAAGGAGGATTATCTCGCGGGGATGAAGAGCTGGCCCCTCCCTCCCGGAACCCTGGAGGAGGCCGGCCTCCTGCCCGATCTCGTCGCCCCCGTGGTCTGGGGAGGAAGGACATACGGCGCGCTGGTGCTCTCCGGGTCCGCCGTCCCCCTCGGAGGGAAACGGCCGTACGCCTCGATGCTGGCTGACTTGATGGCCAGCGCGTTCCAGAACTCCATCGCCGTCGAGACGGCGGACCTCGAAGCATCCACGGACCCGTTGACGGGACTCTACAACCGTAAGTACCTCTCGCACCGGTTCGAGGCGGTGGTGAGGCGCGCAAGGAACTACATGGCCCCCCTTTCGGTCCTTCTCCTCGACATCGATCATTTCAAGAAGGTCAACGACACCTACGGGCACCCGGCAGGGGACGTCATCCTGAAGAAACTGGCGGAGATGATCCGGAAGGCCACCCGTGCTTCCGACTTCGTCGTCCGTTACGGGGGAGAGGAATTCGTCGTTGTGATGACCGCCTCCAACCAGGACCAGGCGTTTCTCTACGTCGATCGGCTCCGGGAGGAGGTCGCCGCCGCCGAATTCCCCGTCCCGGGACACAGCGCCCCGCTGAAGGTGACCATCAGCGCGGGAGTCTCATCGTTCCCCGACGACGGGCAGTCCACCACCGACCTGCTCAAGGCGGCCGACCAGGCCCTTTACGCCGCGAAGGCAGGCGGACGCAACCGCGTGGTCCGCGCCGCCCGGATCGGCCTCGACGGCAAGCCTTTCTGAAACCGGCGGATCGCGAAGCCTTTCCCGTCACTCTCCGGTGGAACCATTCACCTTGCAAATCGCGGGCGAAATGTCCATAATTTCCGCACTCTATTCGATGTTCGAAGTGAAGAAAAGGAGGAATTCGAATGCGGTTGAATCGCGTACTTCCGATCTTTCTGACGGTTCTTCTCGGGACGATGCTCGCGGGTTCCAGGAGTGTCGCAGCGGAGGCGACGATCAAGCTCACGTACGCCAACTTTCCCCCGGCGCCGACGTTCCCGTGCGTCCAGATGGAGCACTGGGCGAAAGAAGTGGAGAAGCGGACCGGCGGCAAGGTCAAGGTGCAGACCTTCCCCGGCGGAACGCTCCTGCCGGCGAAGAACATCCTGGACGGGGTCATCTCGGGCCTGGCGGACATCGGTAACTTCGCCATGAGCTACCAGCCGGGGCGTTTCCCGGTGTCCGAGGCCGTGGACCTCCCCCTGGGCTTCACCAGCGCCAAGGTCGCAAGCCTTACGCTGTACGACCTCGTCGAGAAGTACCAGCCGAAGGAGTTCGAGAAGGTGAAGATCCTCACCCTCTTCACCTGCCCGCCGACCCATTTCATGACGAAAACGCCGCTGAAATCCCTGAAGGACCTGAAGGGATTGGAACTGCGGGTGGCGGGGACGAGCGCCGAAGTCGTGAAGCGGCTCGGCGGCATCCCGGTGGCCATGCCCCAGTCCGAGACCCCCGAGGCGATCCAGAAGGGCGTCGTCAAGGGGATGGTGTCGTCGCTGGAAATCCTTCAGGACTTCAAGTTCGCCGCCTACACGCCTTACGCCACTATCGCCAACCTGCCCGTCGTCACCTTCGCGGTCGTCATGAACAAGGAGAAGTGGAACTCCCTCCCGCCGGACGTGAAGAAGGTGCTCGACGACATGCGCCGGGAACAGGCGCTGTGGACGGGGACCTACGTGGACAGTCACGTCACGGAAGCCCTGGACTGGTCCAGGAAGAGCTACGACCACCAGGTGTTCACCTTGCCGGCCGACGACAGCGATGCCGTCAGGAACCTTCTCAAGCCGATGGTGGACGATTACATCAGGCGGGTGACCGCGCTCAACCTGCCCGCGAACCAGATCGTCGCGGACGCGCTGGCGCTGAAGAAGAAGCACGAGCAGCAGTACAAGTAGCCCGCGGTCCCGATGGATCTGGAACGGCTTTCCGCGCTGCTGCGGAAGCTCCTGATGATCGCAGGCGGGGTCGCGCTGCTGGCGCTCACTCTTCTGGCCACGATGAATGTCGCTCTGAGGATCTTCCAGGCCCCGGTGAGCGGCACGTATGAGATCGTCTCCTTTCTTGGAGCGATCGTCACCGCCGGCGCCCTCGGCTATACCCAGAAACGCAAGGATCACATCGTCGTGGACATCCTTTCGGACAGGTTTCCCGACGCCGTCAAGAGGGCGCTCGACGGCGCGAGCTACACTCTCATGCTCGTCCTCTTCTCCATCATCTCCTGGCAGATCTTCGTGTACGGAAAGAGGCTGTGGCAGACGGGCGAGCTCTCGGAGACGCTCAAGATCGCCTACTTCCCTTTCGTGTTCTGTGCTTCCCTGGGGTTCGCCGCCCTCGCGCTGACGATTTTTCTCGACCTGCTCGAAACGATCTGGACCAAGGGAGAAAAGCGGTGAGCGGCCCCGTCGCCGGCGTGTACGGCATCGCCGCCATGTTCATCCTCCTGTTCGTTCTGCGGATCCCCGCCGCCTTCACCATGGCCCTCGTGGGATTCGTCGGGATCGCCCTCGTGACCTCCGTCGACGCGGCCTTCTCGATGGTAGGCACCGAAATGTGGAACATCTTCTCCAACTACGGACTGACCGTGATCCCGCTGTTCATCCTCGTCGGGGAGATCGTCCATTACGCCGGCTACAACTTCAGCCTCTACGACGCTACCTACAAGTGGTTCGGGCACTATCGCGGTGGACTCGCGATGACGACGATCCTGGCGTCCGCGGCCTTCTCGGCCATTTCCGGCTCCAACACGGCCACGGCGGCCACGATGAGCGCCGTCGCCATTCCCGCCATGAAGGAATACAAGTACCACCCTTTGCTTTCCGCCGGCTCCGTCGCGGCGGGCGCGACGCTCGGCGTCCTCATCCCCCCCTCCATCGTGCTCGTCGTCTACGGCCTGTACACCGGCCAGTCGATCGGCAAGCTTTTCTTCGGCAATATCATCCCCAGCGCCATCCTGACCGCCGCCATCCTGGCGACGGTGGTATGGATTTGCCGCATGCACCCCGACTGGGGGGCAAAAGGCCCGAGGTTCGGCTGGAAGGAAAGGTTTCGTTCGCTCCCGGAGGCGATCGACATCCTCGCGCTGTTCGGGATCATCATGTACGCCCTGTTCACGGGGGTCGTGACCGCCACGGAAGCCGCCGCCGTCAGCTGCTTCCTGGGCTTCGTCCTCTGCCTCGCGCGCCGCAAGCTGACCTGGAAGAAGTTCATCGACTCCATGACGGATACCCTGCGCATCTCCTGCATGGTCTTCATGATCGTGGCGGGGGCGGTGATCTTCGCCCGGTTCCTGACGCTCACCCGCCTCCCCTTCGAGACCGCCGAATGGATCCAGACGCTCGCGCTGCCCAAGTGGATGGTGCTGTGGGTGATCCTGTTCTGCTACATCGTCGGCGGCTGCGTCATGGACGCCCTCGCGTTCCTGCTCGTCTCGCTGCCGATCTTCTACCCCCTCGTCGTCCAGCTGGGATATGACCCGATCTGGTTCGGCCAGGTCATCACGATCGTCACGACGATGGGCTCCATCATGCCGCCCATCGGCATCTGCTGCTACGTCGTCTCCGGCATGTCGGGCATCCCCCTGGCGACCGTCTTCCGGGGAAGCTTCTACTACATGCCGTCGTACATCGTCTCCATCCTCATCCTCATGATCTCGCCGTACTGGACCGTGCTGGTCCTGTCCGACCTGGTGAAGTAGCGGCGCGGGGCTTCCCTTGGACAAGCGAATCCTCATGCTCGGAAACGAGGCGATGGCGCACGGCCTGCTGGAAAACGGGTGCAGGGTCGCGGCCTCCTACCCGGGGACGCCCGCGTCGGAGATCCTCTCCGCCCTGGCGAGGCTCCGGACGGAACACGGGATTGCGATGCACGCGGAGTGGGCGGTCAACGAGAAGGTCGCCTTCGAAATCGCCTACACCGGGAGCATGACGGGGTTGCGCACGGCGGTCAGCATGAAGCAGGTGGGCCTGAACGTCGCATCCGACCCCTTGATGAGCGCGGCCTACACGGGGGTCAAGGGGGGGTTTCTCATCATCAGCGCGGACGACCCGGGGCCCTACTCCTCGCAGACCGAGCAGGACAGCCGGCTGCTGGCCATGATGGCCAAGGTCCCCGTCCTCGACCCTTCCACGCCCGCGCACGCGCGGGAGTTGATCGCGGCGGGGTACGAGATCTCCGAGATCTTCGAGATCCCCGTGATGCTGCGCCCCACAACGAGGGTCTGCCACGCCTGCCAGGACGTCTCCCCCCGGGAGATCCCCCCGTTTCTCCGGGAGGCCGACTTCCGGAAATCCCCCACCCGCTGGGCCGCCACTCCCGCGTTCCGCTACGAGCTGCACCGGAGGCTCAACGTAAAGCTCGCCGCCATCGCCGGCTGGCCGCGGACCGCGCCGTTCCGTGCGAACCCGGACGCCGCCGGCCCGAGGGCGGTAGTGGCTTCCGGCGTCGCGGCGGCCCACGCCCGGGAGATCCTCTCGGAGTCCGGCCTGTGGGACCGCATCCCCCTTTACCATGTCGTGCAGCCCTACCCGCTGCATTCGGATTTCGTCTTCCACCTCCTGAACGCCTACGAGGAGGTCCTCGTACTCGAGGAGACGACCGGCGTCATCGAGATGCAGCTCCTCGACCGCCGCCGAGTGCGGGGGAAGCTCTCCGGCGCGGTCCCGGAGGCGGGAGAGCTTCTGCCCGAGATCGTGGAGGGAGTCCTCGCGAAGTTCGCCGGGATCGACGGGGAGACCTCGGACGCGCAAGTCCCGGAGCGCGGAGGGCGGCGCCCGACCCTTTGCGCCGGCTGTTCCCACCGGTCGAGCTTCTACGCCATCAAGAAGGCGGCCCCGGAAGGGATCTACCCGAGCGACATCGGATGCTACACGCTGGGACTGAATCTCGGAGGAGTCGACACGGTTCTGTGCATGGGGGCCGCGGTGAGCCAGGCCGCGGGTTTTTACCAGGCCTACCGGCTCGCCGGGAAGTCGGTCGACATCGTGGCCACCATCGGGGACTCCACTTTCTACCACGCGGGCATCCCGCCGCTCATCGACGCCGTGGTCCAGGGGGCACGCTTCGTCCTCGTGATCCTGGACAACTCCACGACGGCGATGACCGGGTTCCAGCCCACGCCGGCGACGGGGAAGGGAGCGGCGGGCGAGCCGACGGGCGCCGTGGACATGGAGGCGCTCGTCCGCGCCTGCGGCGTCGGGTTCTGCAAGGTGGGGGTTCCAAGCCGCCTTCCGGAATTCATCGGCCTCCTCAAGGAGGCCATCGCGTACAGCCACGAAAAGGGGCCCGCGGTGGTCATCGCGCGGGAGCCCTGCGTCATGGACCGGAGCCGGGCGGACCGCCTTCCGCGCCCCGGGAAGGTAACCATCACCGACGACTGCGACGGCTGCCGGTATTGCACGACCCAGTTCGAATGCCCGGCGCTTCTCTACGACGAGGAGGGAGAGCGCGTCTCCATCGACGGCATCCTGTGCACCGGGTGCGGCGTCTGCCTCCACGTCTGCCCCCTCGACGCCATCCGGAAGGCGCCGCCGGAAGGAACGTCCCCGTGAACGGGGAGGGATCCTTTGCTTCGCGCGGACGCCAGCAGATCGTCGTCAGCGGGTTGGGCGGGCAGGGGGTTCTCTTCGTCACGCGCCTGCTCGCGGAGACCGCCATACGGAAAGGGGCGAGCGTCCTCACCTCCGAGACCCACGGGATGGCCCAGCGGGGGGGCGTCGTCGTCTCCCACCTGAAAGTGGGGGACTTCTCGAGCCCCCTGGTGCGTGCGTCGCAGGCCGACGGGCTCATCGTACTTTCGGCGGAAAACTTCTCCTTCCATCGGCGCTTTTTGAAAACCTCCGGCTGGGCGATCGTCAACGCGCCTCCGGGGAGCCAGGGAGGCGGGAACATGAACGTTCACGCCGTCGACGCCGACGGCCTGGCTCAAGAAAGCGGCAACCCCCGGTCGGTCAACCTCATCCTGTTGGGCTACGCCCTTTCCATGCCGGGAGCGCGCGAGGAAGGAGGACTGCTCTTCTGCTCCCCCGAAGACGTCGAGGCGGCTCTCCGCCGTCGGCTGGAAGCGAAGGATACCCTTCTCGCGGCATCGCTTTCCGCGCTTGCCCTTGGAATGAAACAAGGAAAGCGATAAGTTACTTCCCAATGCTCCGACGATTCCCGCCGAAATACGCAGCGCCCGGGGAACTGCCCGCGCTCCAGCTCACTGGGCTGCAGTGGACGGTTTCCCACGCATGGAAGAATTCCCCCTTCTACCGGCGAAAATTCCAGGAAGCGGGCGTTACCCCAGGAGAGATCCGGTCGCTCCAGGACCTTTCCAGGCTCCCCTTCACCACCGGCGAGGACCTGCGCGACGGGTATCCCATCCCCCTGCTCTCCGTCGAGCCCGGGGAGATCGTGCGGATCCACTCCTCCTCCGGGACAACGGGGAAGCGGAAGATCCTCTGCTACACGCAGAAGGACATCGACGACTGGCTCCACATGTTCGCCCGCTGTTACGAGATGGCGGGCCTCACCCGGGAGGACCGGGTGCAGATCTGCGTGGGGTACGGGCTGTGGACGGCCGGGGCGGGTTTCCAGCTGGGAGCCGAGAAGTTCGGGGCGATGACCATCCCTTCCGGCCCGGGAAACCTGGACCTGCAGTGCACATTTCTCCTGGATCTGCAGACGACGGTCCTCTGCTGCACCGCCTCCATGGGACTTCTCCTGGCCGAGGAAGTCCATGCCCGCGGAATCCGAGGCCGGCTCAAGCTCAAGAAGGTGATCCTGGGCGCGGAGCGGATCAGCGACGCAATGATCGCCACCATCAAGGATCTTCTGGGCGTGAAGGAGGTCTACGACATCCCGGGACTCACCGAACTGTACGGACCCGGCACGGGGCTTTCCTGCCACCGGGAAGCGGGGATCCATTACTGGGCGGACTACTACATCCTGGAGCTCCTCCATCCCGGGACCCTGCAGCCCGTCGCGCCCGGAGAGATCGGCGAGATGGTATTCACAACGCTCGGAAAGGAGGCGGCCCCGCTCCTCCGGTACCGCTCGCGCGACCTGACGCGGTTCATCGACGGGACCTGCCCCTGCGGCTGCATCCTTCCCCGCCACGACAGGATACTGGGGCGTTCCGACGACATGGTCGTCTTCCGGGGGGTCAACATCTATCCCGGCCAGGTGGACGAAGTGCTGTCGAAGATCGACGGCGCCGGCAGCGAATACCAGGTGGTCTTCGAGCGGCGGGAAGACGGGAAGGACCACATGACCGTCAAGGCGGAGCGTGCCGCCCACCTCGGCGACAACATGGACGCCCCCCTCGCGCGCGCCGTCGCCGGCGAGATCAAGCACAACCTCATGGTGTCCTGCTCGGTGGAAATCGTCCCTTACGGCACCTTGCCGCGCTCGGAGAGGAAAACCCGGCGCATATTCGACAATCGGCCCTACTAGGGACGATCAGGGCGCAACGTACCGGTTTGATATCGGGTTGTTCCCCAAGGAGTGCCTCCTCAAGGGACTCGACGAGATCTCTCTGACGATCGGGCACGAGGCGGACATCGCCCTCTCCGAGCGCGATCGGAAGGCGAAGACGCCCTGGCTGTTCCTGGATATCTGACAGTAAAGTTTAATGCAAAAATTTCCGTAAAGATTAGCCGAGGTAGGCGATCGGGATAATCGCCTGTGGAAGGGGAGCGGGAATTGGAGAAAGATTCCGGGTTTTTCTCTTTGATTTTAGACAACATCCGGGAAGACATCGTGGTCGTGGATGCGGAAAGTTACGAGATTCTCCACGCCAACCAGTCTTTTGTCGAGTCGTTCGGCGTTCCCCTGGGGGAAGGCCGGAAAAGACGCTGCTACGAGGTGACGCACAAAAAAGATAAACCGTGTCACGAGTCCGGGGAGGAGTGCCCGGTGCGCCTGGCGGCGGATACGGG
>Ga0209342_10000224_pt1 | contig 63177 bp, 74 predicted proteins | sample RifCSP16_2_FD_184023 | JGI IMG/M metagenome (GOLD analysis project Ga0209342, IMG submission 184023) | Soil microbial communities from Rifle, Colorado - Rifle CSP2_sed 16_2 (SPAdes) (version 2) | ecosystem: Environmental > Terrestrial > Deep subsurface > Rock core/Sediment | place: Rifle... | reverse complement strand
CGAGCTCCAGCGGAGGTCTCGAGTCTTTTTTGCCCTCCAGTTGGCGTGAGGGTAGAATGTTAGTATGGCTATGAGAGTTAAAATCCGTCCACCAAAGATCAGAGCTCCACAGATATTACCGCGCCGCCCAGAAATTATAGTCGGCATCCCCACATATAACGAAGAAGAGAATATTTCCAATATAACGAAGATTGTAGATAGCGGCCTCTCTAAATATTTTCCCGATAAGAAAGCGCTTATTATAAATGTTGATAGTAACTCTACCGATAGCACTAGAAGGGCCTTTCTTTCCACAAGAACGAAAACGCCAAAACAGTATTTAGAATCTCCTCGCGGCAAAGGCGCGTCTTTAAAACAACTGTTCGGGTATTTTCTCGGCGTAGAAAGCGCTACTGTGCTGGTTATTATAGACGCGAACGTTACGACGGCTTCTTCCAGGTGGGTGCGTAACCTTGCAACGCCGATTTTAAAAGGATTCGATCATGTATTCCCCGCGTATAATAATCACGAATACGACGCGTCGGTAACAAACCATTTTTGTTACCCCGTAATTAGAGGGGTGCTTGGTGTCGATTTGAGGCATCCCGTGGTCGGGGAAACGGCGATGTCGAGAAAAGCGGTTGATAGGTTATACAACAGGGCTTGGCCGCCCGCCGCTAACTATTACGGCATAGATGTGCTGGCTGCCTTGAGCAGTATATTTGGAGAATTGAGAATCGCCCAAGCTTATCTAGGGGAGTGTAAGTACGATGTCGATACAGAGCGGTTGGCCGAGCGGTTTGAGCATAGAGCCGCAACACTCTTCGAAAAATTAGATAAGCGTGTGCATGTATGGAAAAACGATGTGCCTACTAGGAGGCCTCCATATTTCTTCAAAGGAAATAGAATGTCGAAGATCCACACTGCAAAAGTAGACTACAAGGCACTAAACGAGTTTGCTATTAAAGAATTTGCGAAAAACAAAGCGAATATAAAAAAGATTATCGGGTCCGAGCTTTACAGAAAATTAAGCGGAATGTTTAAAAGCGGAGCGAAACTTAGCATCAGCGCAGAAGCGTGGGCGGACATTGTATTTATTTTTGTTAAAGCGTCTAAGGTAAGCCCTGCTAGGAGGGCTAAAGCGTTAAGGCCGCTATACTTTGGAAGATTTGTGACTTTTTACAGAGAGTTTATGGACAAGAGTCATACGATCTCTGACCGCGCGATTGTTGAGCAAGCTGAGCTTTTCTTCAAGAAGCGCGGTGTGCTTACGAGCTGATTGCCGATGTTGAGAAATGTTAGAATATTAATTAGGAGAAAGGTCGGTAAAACTTGATTAACATGCTGTTAAACAATAAGAGTTTTGGCCTGGCGGGAGGTGCGGTAGCAGCGGTTTCTGTACTCGTTTCAACTTGGGTTGGAATGTGGACAGGATATCTTGCCGATTTTGCCCTGGCGGTCACGAAAGTTTATCCGGGAGCCTCACTCACATTTCTTGGAAGCATCTGGGGCGCCGTGTTTGCTTTCGTATACGCGTTCGTGGGCTTTTACCTATTCGCTTGGCTCTATAACCGATTCGCGGGCAGAAAGCGATAGCTTGCAAAATCGGAGAGGAGAGATTTAGAGCGCCTATGTGCGTGGTGCGTTCTCTCTACCCAAAGGACAATCCACAGATTTGAAGTAGAATGGGTCTGTGGCATAATATTGGAACAACTGAATAATTATTTATCAAGAGGTGTGGGTACCCTCCTTCGCGTGAAGTTACGGAAGGGGAGCGAGATCTGGCTCGACCCATGCGGCAACCCTTGGGAGTGACGAACCAAGAAGGTGCCAAATCCACGAAGATAAAAAATGTCGTTTTTTGTTTATCGATATGACAAATGTGAAAACCTGCGAATTTGTTTCTCCAAAACACCCGGATAAAATGTGCGATTTCATCGCTGATTCTTTGCTAGATGCGTATTTGAAAGGCGATGAGAACTCACGGACTGCGATCGAAGTAATGGGGGGTCATGGTGTTATCAGTATCTCCGGCGAAGTTACTAGCCACGCCGAACCGGACGTGAAGCAAATAGTCCACGACATAGTAGGCGCAGATTATGACGTAAATGTGTATATGGTGCGGCAAAGCCCGGAAATCGCGAGAGGTGTCGATACTGGAGGAGCGGGGGATCAGGGAATTATGAAAGGATTCGCGACAAGTGAAACCGAGACTTTTATGCCTAAAGAATATGAGGCCGCGCGGAGTCTTTGCAGAAGTGTTTATGAAAAATATCCGTACGATGGCAAAACCCAGGTAACTTTTGATGGGGATACTGTTACTTCTGTTGTCGTGAGTTTTCAAAATACTAAACCGAATGAGCTCGAGTCGTTTGTGCGCACGCTTATAAAATCTGATGAGTATTTTATAAACCCAACAGGGGAGTGGAGAATGGGAGGTTTCGAAGCAGATTCTGGGTTATCGGGCAGAAAAATAGTGATAGATAACTACGGTCCGGAACATAGTATTGGTGGTGGCTCTTTCAGTGGAAAGGACGCGACAAAAGTTGATAGAAGCGCGGCTTACATGGCAAGAAGAGTCGCAGTTGATTTACTTAAAAAATACGGCGCGAAGGAAGTAAATACAAAACTCGCTTACGCGATAGCCATAGCAGAGCCGCTCATGGCCGTTGCTGTTGTTGATGGGAAGGAAGAGAAAATTACTGGGTACGATCTCACGCCGCGGGGGATCATAGAATTCCTGGATCTCAAGAAGCCAATTTACGCGGAGACTGCAGTGTGGGGACACTTCGGAAATTCGCACGTCTGGCTCTAACAACATTCCGACATTCTTACCTACCGGCAGGCAGGCTTGAGAATATTGGAATGTTGTTTTGATTACGTGTTTAGAACCAGCCGAAGTTGTGGCCGGCGAAGAAAATAAATATCGCGAGGGCCCCGAGAAACGCCGCAAGAATTGTTACTTTCAAGTATTTCTTTACTATTTCTCCAGTAACTTGTCTTGGAATGAGGTAAAAGATAATTAAGCCGCTGAAATAGATTGCGAGCGAAAGAATGCTCTTTGACGTCCAGTGGTGGCCAGAGAAGTCCGCGAGCCAAGTTTTTAGAACCGGCGCTTTCTCTGCCAATATTGTAATTACGGTTACAAATAGCGTGGAGAGTATTGCGGCGATTGATGATGAGTAAATTAGTTTCTGTTTTTTCATATTTTTAGTTTATTACTCCCCAGCGTGCCGCAGCTGAAATCATAAATCCCATCGCACCTATTACAAGGCCGAGCGCTGCGATGAATGCCGCTAGAAGCATTACAACTTTTCTAATATTTAAGGATTCAAATTCTTCTTCTTTAAGCAGTACTGCGAAGAGCGCTGTTATTGCTAGGGGAATGATGAAGAGGAAGATGTGCTCTTTTGTCTCCATCATAATGTTGTGTGCCCACGGAGCGAGGCCTCCCTTAATAACCGGCCTTACGAGTGGTCCGTAAAATTTTACATAGTAATATCCGCCCGCAATCCAGCTTCCTATAAAACTCAAAGCGCCGACTACGGCGGTAATTAAAAGAGGTTTCTTCCTGCCCCTGTATTTAAGCTCCCCCAAAAGCCAAAGAAATGCGTCTATTCCAATTATTCCAAATCCGAGGTGTATTCCTATCAGAACCGGCTTGCTCAAAAGTATTTCCATGTTTCTATTTTAGCATTTTGAGATATTGAGGGGAGATTTTTGTGGATAATGTCTCCCTAAAATAGCGAGAGCCCCGGGGAAGTGGAGCGGGGCTCTCGCTATCCCTCGGGGCTCGTTCGTCGGGGTTAGCCGACGAAGATCGTTGCCGCGATGTGATTCGGCATCATGGTCCGCGCCACACTGCGGCGATGCCAGAGTGCGGCGGCTTCGGGATCCGCCGCCTTGCTGAGGCCCTCGATGCAGGCCTCGTAGTAGCTCGACGCGAACCCGAAGGCCTTCGCCGTGAGACCCCTCTCGCCGCTCTGCGGCTTGAAGTACACGGCGTCGCCCTTCTTCACCTTGATCCGTTCCGGGATGATCCAGGGGCGGCCGGCTCTGCAGATGAATCTGCCACTGGCCGTGGCCCGGAAGAACACATCCGGCATTGTCCCGCAGTCTGGGCGGATGAACCCGCACCGATTGCGCTTGTCGAAGAACACGACTTCCCCTCGTTGCAGTCCCCAGTACATTGCCTTCCTTCCGTCGGGGTATGCGTGTAGATTACCACAAAACGTAGCCCTTGTCAAGAGCGTTGACCTGTTTGACATTCTGTGGCAAAAGTGTACGTGTTAATAATAACTAGTCCCTTCACAGATTGGAGGTAGGGGGTATGACGGATAGGTACGAGGGTTTGTTCGCGCCGGACGATGTCATCGAGATGACTGATCGGCTCAATGGCGTAGAGCGAGAAATGCTCTCTCGTGGATCGCCGATAGCAGTTCAGCTGCGAGCCCGACTCCCTTACGGTCTTGTTGCGCTGGCACGCGAGGAAGGACTCCTCCAGGAGGTCATCTTCGAGACGTTCCGGATGTTCCTTAACGCGATTGCGACCGAGGAAGAGGACGGCACGCTCGACCGAGTCGACTGTGAGAACTTTCGGCAATGGTTAAACGAGCGGCGTCTGTCACTGCCTCACGAGGCGCGCGACGGAGTCGATCACCTCATCGCCGGATGGCTCGATCAGCAATGACCAGAGTCCAAAGACCCGATCACACAGAACGACCCGCGCTAGTCTTTCACCGTGATGCGGGTCGTTCTTTTTCTTGTATTTAAAATTTATGTAGTGATAACAAAGGTTATCGCAGCGGATATGAAAAACGAAAGCCAGATTGCCGTTGATACAACGGATTTTATTGCTAATTTAAATTCTTTTTGTTTCCAAAATAGATAAACGGGGTAACCCAATGTTATCGTGCCAGAGATGAGGGCCGACGTTGTGAAAACCGTGAGAATTAGAAGCATTGTGAGGAATGTCGGTTCTCTCTCTGTAAGTCCGCTTCTCATTAACTGGACTACAAGGCTGATGTATCCGACAAGAACAAGAGCTTGTACGAGACCTATAACTATCGGATTCTTTTTCATGTGGCTAATTATATTCCCGGTGGATCCCAAAACCAATACTTGATTTGATCATACGTTTCTGTTAATTAGAAGGCTGCACAAGCTACACTGGAGGGTGAAGATGGGCCAAGATAACCCACATGAGTGCACCTACGGCAAGGTCGGTAGAGAGGTCGTCTGCATCGACGGGTGCGGGACTCCTGTCCCGTATGATACGGCAGTGTTCGTTCGCATGCGCGAACGGAGCGGTTCGTACAGACACAACCCGCGAGTGGAGAACTCAGAAGACCACACGCTTCCACCGGCAATCCAGAGGGACTGGAGGTTGCCATGATGACCCCGCCCGCTCGAAAGAGCTGGCGGGGTCGAATGCTATATTTGTCTACGAATTTCAAATCTTTTTGCAGTCGGTATTATGTATTTCGGCCTGAATGCTGTATCATTAGACATCTGTCAACTTCTTAATTGGTTTCTCAAGCGGTGGCGCTTGTTTAATGGGGACTGTAGCTGACAGCGCGTAATGCAGGAGAGTCACGACAAAAATAAAAAATCAGGTTTTTACGGACTGGGTATTTCCCCAGGTATTTTGCAAACTCTTGAGAAGCTTAATTTTCAAACTCCAACCCCGATTCAACAACAAGCTATCCCAATTGCGATAGAGGGAAAAGACATGATTGGTATCGCACAAACCGGTACCGGTAAGACTCTCGCTTTCGGTATCCCGATGGTTCAGGCGATTATGAAAAGCGGAGGGCAGGGGATGGTACTTTTGCCAACGCGCGAATTGGCTCTGCAGGTAGACGAAGTGCTTTATAAAATTGGGCGGTCTTTTGGTCTTAAAACTGCGGTCTTAATCGGCGGAACACCAATAAGACCACAGATAAACACCATTCGCAGAAATCCGCATATTATAATCGCAACACCAGGACGACTGATTGACCATCTTGAGCAAAGAACAATCAAGCTTGATAGAGTTAACATCCTCGTTCTTGATGAAGCAGATAGGATGCTCGATATGGGATTCAAGCCGCAGATAACGCGCATATTGCATGGTTTGCCTAAGCAGCGTCAGACAATGCTCTTCTCTGCGACACTTCCTCCAGAAATTGTTGCCATCGCATCTTCTCAAATGAAGCTGCCGGTAAGCATTGAAATTTCTCCTCCTGGGACGACAATCGAAAATGTATCGCAGGAAATATTTATTGTTGATAGAAACTCCAAACCGCGACTGCTTCTCCACTTGCTTAAAGAGCACCGCGGGTCAACGCTCATATTTACAAAGACGAAATACGGTGCGGCTCGTATTGCGAGGAACCTACGTGATTTAGGAGAGAGCGTAATAGAAATTCATTCGAATAGATCTCTTTCGCAAAGAAGAGGCGCGCTCGACGGTTTTAAGGCAGGAAGATTTCGTGTGCTTGTTGCAACAGATATTGCTTCGCGTGGAATTGATGTAAAAGCGATTGAGACAGTAATCAATTATGATATGCCCGCAAAGGCGGAAGATTATGTTCACAGAATCGGGCGAACAGGGCGTGCTGGAATGGCGGGACACGCAATTTCTTTTGTAACGCCAGAAGAACGAAACGACATTAGAAAAATTGAACGGCTCATCAGAAAAAATATTCCAATATCTTCAACACCGGAGGGTATGCCAAAAATTTCAGCTCCGAAAATTGTTTCTAGGGGAAGGGGAGAAAATATGAACCAGAGACGACCTCGTAAGCCATATTATCAAAATCGAAATCGCGGAAGACGCGCGCCATCCTCTAGAGGTAGGAGGTAATTGACACTTATTATAATTAATGTAAGTTGGTAATACAGCACCCCAATACAACGCCTTGAAGGGAGGGGAAATGCTGCTCGAGTACGTTTTGTTCGTTGTCATAGTCGTCCTTGCCCTCATCGCGAATGTGGTGTTGGGGAAGATCGAGGAGGGGATGATCGAGAGAGCACACGTGAGCTTGTGGTTCGGTGGCGGTATGTCCATTTCGCGCTACGAACGTGAGCTCATCTGGGGCTCGATCGCAATCGGTGTCGTTGCTGGCGTTCTTCTTCCGCTCACGCTTTTCGGAACAACTGTGACGCCGAGAGTCATCCTCGGTTCCAGCGTGGTGTCGGGCGGGCTCTCGTTCATCATCGGATACTCATTCATGCATTCCCCTCGTTGGATGCATGAGCGAACTTCGCTCTCGGAGGACATCGAGGTTCGGCGAGTTGCCGGTGGGAGGTCCCGATGAAGCCGAGTGAGATCGTCAAGGACCGCAAGTACGTGGGTGCGTTTCGCGATTACGAGATCGTACGCGAAGTCACGGATATCAGCAATGGATCCGTGTACTTCGTGTGGAACCGTACTGTCGGGCATGAAATCATCCCCGTTAGGGGAGTGTTGAGCCGTTGGGAATTCGCCGACTGGGCGATACGCGAGCTCGGTGCGGGGGACATCCTCGACGGCGACGGTTAGTGCCCGTTCACGGGTGAAATGCGGAAGTCCCGCAACTCACTTTGTGAACGGGCTTCTGCATTTTTATATACCTTTCTATAATTTCTTTCTGCGCAGAAGCACAGCGTTAATTGCAACGATTACCGTACTTACTGACATAAGCAGAGCCGCAAGAGCTGGTTCAAGCAGTATGCCTTTGAATGCGAGAGCGCCTGCCGCGAGCGGTAGGGCTACTACGTTGTAGCCGGTTGCCCAGAAAAGGTTCTGAATCATTTTCGTATATGTCATTTTAGATAACCTAACTATTTTAACAATGTCTCGAGGGTCATCTCTTACTAAAATAATTCCAGCCGACTCGATTGCGACGTTTGTACCTGCGCCTATGGCAATTCCTAGATCCGCCTGTGTTAGGGCCGGTGCGTCATTAATACCATCGCCAACCATTGCTACTTTAAAATTGCGTTTTTGAAGCTCCTTAACTTTTTCGGACTTCTGGTGCGGTAACACTCGAGCGAAATATTCATCGATACCCAGTTCTTTGCTAACCCACTTTGCTACATCTTCTGAATCGCCAGTCATCATAGAAGTACGGATACCAAGCTTTTTAAGAGCATTAACTGCTTCACGGGATTCATCACGAATAACGTCGGCAAGCGCAAGGACGCCGAGGAGTTGCCCTTCTTTAAGTACAAAGATAACCGTTTGTCCTTTTTCGCCTGCGTCTTCTATCTGTTGTGTGAGTTCGCTCGGAACTTTTATATCCATGCTCTCAAGAAGCGCGGGTCCGCCAACCATAACTTCTTTATCATCTATCATGGCCCTTACACCCTTTCCTTTCATGGCTTCAAATTTTTCCGGTTCTTTTAATAGAAGCCCGTCGTTTTTTGCCTTAGCAACAACTGCTTTTGCAATCGGATGTTCGGACAGCGCGTCGAGAGACGCGGCAAGGCTTAACACTTCGTCTTTAGTATTATTACCGGTCGTCCACATATTAACTACGCCAAATTCACCCTTTGTGAGCGTGCCAGTTTTATCAAACAAAACAATGTCAATTTTTCGAGCCGCCTCGAGTGCTATACGCTGTTTTACCAGAAAGCCGTTATTCGCAGCTTTTGTAGTTGAAATCGAGGCAACGAGTGGCACGGCAAGGCCCAATGCGTGCGGGCATGCGATTACAAGTACTGCTACAAGTCGCGCAACGGCAAATGCGGTTTCCTCGCCGGCCGCAAGCCACGCTACGAGAGTAATAATACCTCCAGTTACAGCAACAACAGTAAGATATAGCGCTGCTCGATCTGAAAGAATTTGAAGCCGTGATTTTGAAGCTTGTGCTTCCGCGACCAGGCGCATTATGCCAGCGAGAAATGTTTTCTCGCCGATATTTGTGACACCTATCTTTAACGCGCCGTCGCCATTTATTGTCCCGGCAATAACCGAATCGTTTTGTTTTTTGGAGACCGGCTTTGATTCTCCAGTGACCATAGATTCGTTTACGTCGGACTCGCCATTTATAACTGTGCCGTCAGCCGGAATCTTTGCTCCCGGTTTTACGAGCACTACGTCACTCTCACGCAATTCGGAAAGGGGAATGGTCTTTGTCTCACCATTCCGGGCTACATCTGCAGTATCTGGTAGTAGTTTTGAAAGTTCTTTAAGCGCGCCCTGTGCTCCGCTTACTGCGCGCATTTCAAGCCAGTGACCGAGAAGCATAATTGTGATAAGCGTAGTAAGTTCCCAGAAGAGAGCTTCAGCTTTCACAAATATTGCGTACACACTCCAAAGATACGCAGAAGAAATGGCGATGCCGATAAGCGTCATCATGCCGGGCAATCTGCCCTTTATTTCCCGCCACGCTCCTGCGAGAAAAACCCAGCCGCCGTAGAAAAACACGATTGAGCCGAGTATCGCAGGTAAGTAATTAGATCCTGAGAATTCCGGCGGAGACCATTTAAATATTTTCTCGATAACGTCTGCGTAGAGCACTACCGGAATTGTGAGAATCAAACTCACCCAGAACTTTCTGAAAAACATCGCGGTGCTATGCCCGGCGTGCCTATCGTGCTCACTATGACCAGCGTGTTCTTTCCTTTTTTTCTCCGGTACGAGATTCATACCGCACTCCGGACACATACCCGGCTTGTCCTGTCTAATTTCGGGATGCATCGGGCACGTGTACACTTTGTTACTTTCCTCGCCGTGATTGTTATCCATGCAATTTTATTTATTTGATAATGTGTACACCCTTATCAGCTCTTTTACCGCTTTTTCGTCATCTCCCTTCCTTCTCATTTGATGCCTTACATGAGTACGGAGATGGTTTTCTAGAAGAAAAGCGTCAAGACTTTTAAGAGACCTTTGAATTGAAAGAGATTGCTCCAGAAGATCTGTGCAGTACACCTCTTTCTCAATAGCCTTAATAAGTCCGTCCAACTGACCGCGGATTATTTTAGCTCTGTGGATTGCCCGCTTCTTTAACTTACTATCTACCATATTTTTTGTGTGATTAGATTTGTTTCGACCTATTATATATGTTCAATACCCCCATACCCTATTATACCAAGTAGTATGTGGGTGGATATCTATACTCCGCATCCGTTGCCTCCTCCTTGCTCGTTTGGCGTGATAACTTGGGACGCGATGTTGGCATAACCTGACCCACTGGAATAATTTGCACCAAGAACTTCTTTTGCATCTACGTCTTCCCATTCAACGCCGTTATTTTCCATGTACGTCGCAATTGTTATGTACGTATCAGGAAACCAATACGAATTTACTACAAGAGCTGTTTTCCACATTTCCTCCTCACTTACACCCTGCGAGGCCATTAGTTGAAGAAGTCCTAACATTGCCATTCCGTGATTGCAGTCAGGAAAATGTGTAGAGTTTCCGCAACACGGCCTATATATGCCGCGAGACACCCTATCTACCATTGCCTGCTGTTCTCCCGTAAGAGTGAATAGCGTGTGCATGCTGTAGTGATCCATCGGGTTGCCCACTGCTATTGTCCACCCTCCCGTTGAGGCGAAGTTCCCCGCCCCACCGTATTTTGGATTTGTCATTTCTCCTTTTTCTAAGATCTCATTCTTGCTTGCGAGACCGAGCGCCCAGAAAAGGTTTAGAAGGTATCCAGAATTTTCTCTTGTAATTTTGAGTTTGCCTTCGTTCTGTCCAACAAGCAGACTCTCATATTCTTCAGTAAACCCCCTTTGGCTATAGATGGCTTTAAGTTTGTCACTATCAATTGTACCGGTATCTACTAATTTGCTTCCCAGATTACCCCAACTAACTGGGAGAACTACGCCGTCAGACGGTATAACCGCTTCTTCAAGTGAAGATACTTGTGTTAGGCCTGATTCTTGTGCGCTATCTGATTGCAATGAATTGCCAGTATTCTTAGGGCTTGTTGTATATATCCAAGTACCTGCGAGGATAATCGCGGCAATAAGAATGCTAGTTGAAAGTTGGGAATCTTTCTTTTGCTCTGGCGCGTCTTTCTCGTTCTCTTCAGTTTTAGTTTCTGTTTCGTAATCCATTGTATCGTTATTATTTTTCATCACAGCAATCAACCATTTTGTTTACGATGTCCTCAAACGTCCAAGGTTTTTCGCTGGCAGCTATTTTTTTGAACCCAGAGGCGTCAATTAGCTTTAGTCTTAGTGCCCAGAACATGGAATACATCTTGTATGCTCTATCGAACATCTCGTTCGCTTCTTTGCGTTTGCCATCGGAGTGAAGTTTTGTTCCAACTTCGATGAGCCGCATTACGGTTCCTAACAGGTGCTTTGATATACACCATGTTTCGCCTTCGTTTTTGTCTATCAATTTTGCCAGCAGTTCTTTTCTGGTTGCGCGGACTTCTCCGAGCATATCAAAGTATTCCGATTTCTTTGTTTTAGCGCCCGTGAAGAAGAAATGCTCCTCGAGGCTAATAAGGTTCATTATCGCAAGACTTAAGTCCTCTTCGGTTGAGAGATCTACACTGCCGGATTGTTTCATCTTTTCGACTTTCTCGAGCAATTGGTCGAACTGTTGTTTTTTAATCATTGTAGTTATTAGAGGAGAAATATGAGAGCTCCGAGGATAATCATAGCGATACCGCCAAGAAGTCTCATATTTTTAGTTTCCGACTTTTTCCACGCCTTCACTTTCTCAACAAGCGAGCTGTCACTGGCTATCATGAGAATTACAACAAGCGGGAGGATGAAGATTAGGTTGTAGAGCAGTAGGTATCCTATACCCATAAGGTACGTTCCTTGGTCGTGCAGTAACCCAATTACCATAAGGTATGGCCCGCCGGTGCATGGGAATTCGCAGAGACCGACTAGCGCGCCCAAAAGGAATACTGCTGGGAGCGAAGTCTTACTCATGAGCTTTGCTATTTTATTGTGCGCTACTTGTGGTATGCGGAGCTTGATAGGGAATGTCGGGAAGAATTCATTAATGAGGTTGATGCTACCGAGAGCTATCAAAAGCGCCGCTCCGACTTTCGCCATGAAGTGGGGCGTGTTGAAGAGGTGAAGAGCCTGTAAGAGCCCAAGGCCTATAAGGATATAGACCGTGAGGAGCCCCAAGATGTACACACCGCCTGTTTTTATGATGTTAGATCTTGTCTTCTGGAGAGAGAGCAGAAACGCAATGGTTAGAAGCAGAATTCCGAATGCGCATGGATTGATACTGTCAATTAACGCAGCTACTCCAATTAGGGGGAGAAGCCATTTGCCTTCACTGCTCAAGTTCCAAAGAGCAGTTGTTCCGATGTTTCCCGTTTTGAGGAAGATTACAGATCCGAATAGCAACACTGCTATTCCAATCAGAATCCAAAGTTTTTTATTCATGTTTTGTTATGGTGTGACTGTCGCGGAGAACTGAAGTTCGACAGGCGCCCCCGCATTATTCTCAAGAGTTACTACTCTCTGAATTAGGCCGACTCCAGCTGGCCCGTGGGCTGCTGGGTCGAATACCACATCTACAATTGCTTCCTCGTTTGGATCTATCGCCAGATTTATGGATGGTATTACCCCATGGCCTGGCATACCAACTGGCCCGAACTTACCGTCAGCCGTTATTAGAGTTGCTGTTGTGCACATACACGAGGTGTACATTTTGTTTATGACAACGGCTTCGCCACTTATATTTTTAATTGTGAATTGATGACTTACTTTTCCGGCAGCCATTGATACTGAGCCGAAATCATAGTTACTTGTTTCTTCGACGGCTAGTGTACCGCTACTAGCTGTGAGGACCGACGATGAGTTTTCTCCATCGGGACGAGCCATCCATATGAGGCCGCCGAGGACTAGAACTCCGATAGTGATGCTTATTATTGTTTTGTTCATGTTTTTATTTTTATTGATTTAAGTAAGACGAGAAATCCCCAGTTTAATGGGGACAAACAAACGCACAATACAAAACCGATTCGACAATTGGTTCTATATAGGCGTTCTAGAAAGCCGTCGGACTATTTTTGTGTAGAGCCAGCCAGTGTGCCAGTCTCTGCTCTTGCGGATTATATAAAGAGTTTGTTAATCGGTTATAAGAAACGAGTTGCGGTGATTTAAGAGAATATATCTGTGATAATGCTAAACCTGCAAAAAGAAGATATATAAGCGTGAGTAAAAGTGAACTTACAACATTGTTATCTATAGTAGCAAGAGAGAAGTCTTTGTATGTGCCAAGATGGAATGTAACGTACTCAAATAAATTGGTTTCTTTTGGGCAGTCGGTTCCCTGAATAGCTGCGGCAATACAGCCACTCTCGTGATTTTGCATTCCAGTGTGTACCCCAAAGGTGCCGAACACCGCGAGTCCAACAAATCCTATGAGTAAAAATATGCCGAAATACTTCATTTCCACCCATTATACCCCCTGGGGGTATTTAAATCAAGGGGGACGAGCTCCCATTCTCTCACAGAGACGAGTGCTACGTTCGTAAGAAACAATAGAAGCTCTGCTTAACGGCAAATACAGAACTCCCTACGGTCAGACAGCTGTATTTTCCTACAGAACTTCTTTGTTTCTTATACTCACTCCGCAAGTCTCTGATGAGAGAATACTCGCTCGCTTTAATCCTGAAACAGGACGAGTTACCTACGGGATTTCTTTGAGAGAATACTCGCTCGTTTTAATTCTGCGCGACCTGCCCGCCATGCCTTTGCCGGCAGCCTGCCGGTAGGCAGGGCATGCGGTAGGCAGGGTTTTTGGTTAGCTTGAAATTTAGTGGGGGAGGAGTATGGTTTTGGTATAGAGAAGCGAAACTCAAAGGTCGCTTAGGACAAAAATACTAATAAATAGTCGATAAATTACTAAAAACAAATAATGAAAACAAAAACTTTAGATTTAAAGACGTTGACTGTAGGGGTTTTGACTCTTGCGGTCGCGTTGGCGTTCGTGCCATTTGTTCCGACTGCACATGCAGCAACATTTAGCATTTACAGTGACGTAAATGTAGATGTAGTTGGTGTGTACAACAAAGCTCTCGGAGTGCCATCCTTTGTTGATCTAAGCCTTACTCCAATGGCCGCAGTTAGAGCTCAGGAGCCGAAGCCATATCCAACCGGATATGTGTCGGAAGACCCCGAGGTAACCAATTCTGTTTGGGACAACGGTGTAACTTGGGACTTCGAGGTGCTTGCCCCAAGCGCTGACTGGATTTGGGAGACCGAAAGAGCTGAAGGACCTGCGAGCTATGGTCTATTAGACCCACTCTACGATGCTGATGCATCAAAGTATGGACGTGTAGTAGTCTTCGAGAGGACATTCGACATTGGTGGTGTACCTACACTTGGAGATCTTCACTTAACAGCCGACAACGCTTATGAGGTATGGGTCAACGGTACGTTCGTTACTCGTTCGGCAACTGCTAAATTAGCTGGCTGGGAGACTTCCAACCTACATGAGGCGAATGTTGGAACTTCTGGCTGGCAGACTGTTGGTAGTGTAGACATTGAACCTTATCTTGCGGGTGGCGAAAATACACTTACCATTCTTGCAGGCAACGAGTACTTCTTCACGGATGACGGAAACGCCCCAGTACCAGCGCTTCAGTCAAATCCTTACAAACAGTACAACCCTGGCGCAATGATTTTTGCGTTAGATGTTGAATACGCAGAACCTCTAGAAGTTACAAAAACTGTAGAGACCTCGTACGACAGGGATTGGGATTGGACGATCACAAAATCTGCTGACGAGTCAAACTTGCTACTCGCAGATGGACAGGCATACGAAGTCAGCTACGAAGTTGAGCTTGGTGCTATATCCGAGAAAACAAATGCAGAAGTAAGCGGAACAATCACAATCACTAACCCCGAAGGCAACCCAGACGCGACAGTTGAATCTGTCGACGATGTTCTGAACGTTGCCGGCGCGGCTACAGTGGAATGTGAAGAAACGCTTCCGTTTGTTCTTGCCGCAGGCGCAACGCTTAACTGTACATACAGTATGGCGAGCGACGGAACTGACACGCTTAACACGGCAACAGTCGTGACAAGCGGAGATGTTCCGGGCGGACAGGACACAGCGGATGTTGTCTGGGGTGAGCCTGACAGCGAAATCGATGAATGTGTGCTTGTTAGCGATGATAACTTCAATGGTCCACAGGGCGTCGAAGTGTGTCAGGACGACTTAGATAAAACAATCGAATACTCAGTAACATTCGGTACATCTGACGCTGATGGGGAGGAAGTTGTTTTACTGTGTGGTGAAAGCGATCACTTGAACACGGCCTCATACGTCGCCGTTGACGATGATAACGATACCGGAGAGACTAACCAGGATGATTGGACAGTACACTTCAACGTTGACTGTACGATTGGCTGTACGCTGACGCAGGGATACTGGAAAACGCACAATGAATCATTCGAGGGTGGAGCGCCGGTTGATAACACATGGCAGCTTCTAGGAGACTTTGACGAAGATCTTAACCTCTCGGAATACGAGGGTGAACAACTCTTCGATGATGGAACGTGGTTCCAAGCATTCTGGACTCCCACTAAAGGCAGGGTTTGGTATCAACTTGCTCACCAGTGGATGGCAGCATACTTAAACCACCTTAACGGTGCAGCAACGCCTGACGAAGTTGATACCGCTCTTGCGGCAGCAGAGACATGGCTTTATGGAAACGATCCGGATGCAAAACTGAAGGGTCTTGGCGCGGAGAATCCGAAAAGCTGGGCATCAATTCTTGGCAGTTACAACGAGGGATTGATTGGTCCAGGACATTGCGACGAGCAAAATCCGGAAATCTAAATTCTGTCACGACAGAATAACAAAATCCCGCCTTTGGCGGGATTTTGTGTTGGGTTGCAATAATTTTTGGAGGGGAGTATGGTGCGAGTGAGAGGCGATTAAAGGTCGCGAAAAATTACTCAATAAAAGAATGAAGAAAATATCCTTAATATTAGTGGGTTTGGTTTTTGGTTTTGCTGGATTTACTGTCGCATCCGCGGAAAGTCTTGTTCTTGTTGACCAATTACTACCAGACTGGAGTGAAGGAGTTTATTCAGCTTACTACGGGCCATCTAATGGTCACGTTGCTGTATCTCCTGGCACGACGCAAGTCTATCTCGGACGTTCGGCTGGCATAATCAAGGCGGGACAAGGTGTCGAACCGGCGCCTAGCGATTGGGACGAAGGTCTCTTTGCCTTCAGACCCATAGTGACAATCGAGGAGTTTGCTGACGATGATTTGACATACGATGTGGTCAACCAGTACGGAGTTAACCCTGTCTGGATGACAATCGAGATTGAAGTTGGTGACCCTGACACTAGAGACGACAACGTTGCGTTCCAGATGGTGCCTGCCCCGTATGGATCAGTAGCCTACGTTACGGTGAATGCCGGAACGGCGACAAACTGGTTACAGTGGACAACACCATCCAGCGGTATCACGACTGGTGATGCTAGAATGTTGGAGGACATCGCAGCCGATCCATTATACGCTGGCAAGACTGTGATTCGCACATACCTTCGACTCGGTATGGGGACCAGCTATTACCTTCCTACCACTGATGACAACGGAACAGTCGGTTTTGTCGACAAGGCCACGATTGGCGGAGTTACCTATGACTTTGTGTTGGTGGATGATGAAGATGATGATGGTGTTGTTGGAGAAGCTGATATCTGTGCAGATACTGTCGCAGATAATCCAGAAGAACTTGGTGTAAATCGCCACACTTGGAAAGGTATTGGTGATTTATTTACCACATTTGTTTCTACTGGAAAGGGTAATAAATCCGAGGTTCCATCAGAATTCAGCCTTACTGAGACGCAGGGTTGTAGCTGTAATCAGATTCTTGATGGGCTTGAAGAAGCGACTGGTTTCGACTTTGATGGCCACCGAAAATTCGGTTGTAGCAAGAGCGTCCTAGAGGACTGGATTGCAAACCGATACTACCTAGAAACAGTTGAGGTGCCAGCGATTGACGCAGACGGCGTAAGTTCATTGATGAGTCTCATTGGTGGACAAGATTACATCTTCAAGGCGCGCGAAACTGCTAACGCAGGTGACAGCATCGATTTTGATGCTGACTTCAGTTTTCGCTCGATCTCGAGTGTAGTGTGGACAGACGCAGTATCAACTTATGAGTATCTTACAGACACTCTACTAGACCTTATGGTTGATGGCGGTTTCGTAACTTGGGGTGATAACACATATCACGCTGATCATGTCTACGAATACGAAACAGCCGGTGCTGGTTCTCCAGTAACGTTTGGTGTGTACGATGTGTACTATCCAAATAATACAGGTAGTCTCTTCGTAGATATATTTGCGAAGTTGTACTAAATTCTGTCACGACAGAACAACAAAAACCGCCCTAAAGGGCGGTTTTTGTTATAGGAATATGAGCATATTTGTTTAGGTGACTATCCCTTTATGACAAGTAATAGAAAATATGGTACAACTCAGGATATGATAAACTATACCAAAAAATGGTGGCTATTAGGGTGTCATCGTAGAGCAGAAAAATTATATAGCACCATGGGTTCTAACGATGGTCGTCCTGTTTTAATATCCCAAGAACAATTCATTAAAGGAGATGAAAAAGTATTAGGTCTGGTGAATAAACGCTGTCCCTTTGTACGCTTTCGTCCTTCTAAGATAAAGTTTTGGGAGAAAGAGTTTTGCGAGGAGAAATTAAGAAGAAAGACTAATGACTATTGGGATATTTATGAAGCATGTGTTGATGAAAAATTCATTAAGCCACATAAAGAGACTGGCTATCCCACCGTTTCTAGTTCAAAAGCATACAATATTAGGGGCCCTTTCGGTTGGGTACAGGGTTTTGCAAAATCACACGACAAACTTTGGATAGCTTTTGTTGCTTTGATGGTTTCAATAATTGGAAGCAGTTTGATAACAGGTTTAGTAATTGAAAAGAATACTCCGCCGCCAGCCCCCACAATTAATAACATAACTACTCCAGATGTTAATCCAACAATTAATGTTTATACAAATGCCCGACAAAACCAATAAACCGATTCTTTAAGCTTTTGAACCGAGCGACACGACCCGTTTCAAAAGAAAAGGGACAGTCGTCGTGATTATGGAAAGTTGTCTACCAAACAAAAACCGCCCGAAAGGGCGGTTTTTGTTGACTTGAATTTCGGTGATCCTACCAGTTGATTGTGTAATCGCCCATGTAGAATCTCATCTGTGCGAGCCTCAAGCCTTGGTTGTCCACCTGCCAGTAGTAATCGTCGAAGAGCGGGTCGAAGATCTGAACGTGCTCGATAGCAGGGTCATCGTCGACGTTCGTTGATACGAACAATAACTCTTTACTGACGTTGGTGAATTTGCTCTGGCCGTTCGTGCGAGTTACATCAACCCACCAGTCTGGATCGCTACAAATGTATCCACCTGGAAGATCCGGATCCTCTGCACATGTGTACATGTCCATGGAACCACCTGGTTTTCCAAGCGCGCGGATCCAAACCGTGTACCGTACTGTGCAAGAATCAGGCGTAACTACATCGCCAGTATCAGGGTCAACCGTCGCGTAGCACTCTGCAGGAAGTGGCAGCTGGAAGGCTGCGCTTCCGTCAGTACCGTTTGCGTCGAGTACCTGAAAATCACCTTCAGCTAGCATGATCTTGGTACCGCCGGTCAACTTGACAAAGATTCTGTGGCCGTTGTTACCAGTCATGTCGGCAGTCTTATCCTTCGGTACACCAATCAAGTTAAGATTGTAGTGTGCGCCGGAAGGAGCACCGTTGCCGTTACCGTTTTTGCCAGCAAACGCTACTGGGGCTACTGCTAGAACAAGAATAGCAGCAAGAGACAAAACACCAGCTGCTGTTAGAACATTTTTTCTAACCATTTTTTCATTAAGTTTATTTCTAAGCGACCTTTGGTTCGCTTCTCGTATCAGGAATCTTACTCCGTTCAACGTGTCTGTCAACGTGGTTCTGGATGACCTGTGGAAAGACAAGAAAAACAGCCCATTGGGGCGCCTGCTTGCCCTTCCTTTGCTAGCAGGCGGGGCAGGGTTTTTGTTGTGACGTTAATGATATAATGGAGATATGTGGAATTATAATGGATACGGCAACATGATGGGGTGGGGAGGAGGGTTCGGCGGATTCCTCTGTGTTTTCACATGGCTTGTTTATCTCGCCGTGGGAGTACTCCTCGTCGTCTATCTCTGGCAGAAAATAAAGAAGTAATCCGAAACAACGCGAAAACCGCCCTTTGACATTGCTCCCTTCGATTTCACTCAGGGCAGGCAGGGCGGTTTTTGGTGCGCGGCTCTATGCCTCTGTGTAGTAGAGGTTGCAGAAGACGTCGTATTTGATGTCTTTGTCCGTAGAGTTTAATGCCCCGGCTTTTATGTATATCGGTTCACCTTTTTTGATAAAGAAACCGTGGCCTGAAGGCAGGAATATCTCGCTTGTGAGATCGTTGGGCGCCGTTGAATATGCGTATACATCTCTCTGCGCGTAGAAAAGGTAGTCGCGCTTAAAGCTCAAGAAATACTTCTCGTTGTTGATTTCAGGATTTTTGGAAACTGCGATATAGATTTCGCTGCGGTCATTTTTATAACACAGAAGACCGAGTTGGGCGCCGATTATATAGATATCCTGTTCCGGCTTCCATTCTTCAAGGATAAAGGCTTTCTTCTCATGAGATGCTAGATCGTCTATTATGTGAAAGTTTTTGTGTTTAACTTCCTGCACACGTTTTATTGTAGCAAAAACCGTTCGAAAGGGCGCCTGCCTGCCGGCGGCAGGCAGGGTTTTTGTGTTTACGCTAAGCTTGTCGAAGTGTGCTTGCCCTGAGCGAGTGTAGCGAGTCGAAGGGGATTTGTAACCTTTTGCATATTTGATGGTATGTTTATAATAGAGAACATAAAACACAAAGGTCGGGAAAATAGAAGACAAATAATAGAATGAAGAAAATTTCTACGGGTCTAGTTTTGTCGTTGGCACTTGTCGGGCTTTTGGCGTTCCCGGTGGCTCCGGCGAAAGCAGAGACCGTCACGATCGAGAGCCTCCAGGCTTTAATCGAGCAGCTGAAGGCGCAGATTGAGACACTCCAGAACGCGAGAAACGCAGTTCAGGAGACAAGGCAGGAGCTTCGCTTAAATCTTGTTAGATTCTTACAGCAAGGAGCTAGTGGAGACGACGTTGAAACTTTGCAGGGGTATCTTGCGCTCGACGAAGACATCTACCCAGAGGGTCTTATAACCGGCTACTATGGGCCTCTAACAGCAGCTGCTGTAAGAAGGTTCCAGAGTACTCATGGTATTGACCAGGTTGGTGTTGTCGGCCCGTTAACAACGGCCAAATTGCATCAGCTCTTCGGTGAAGGATTTCTTCCTGACGGAAGCATTCCTCCAGGACTAACTCACGCTCCCGGAATTCTTAAGAAACACGGCGGCGTTTGCGCGGTCCCGGGTATAGCGAAGAAGCTCGAATCTTGTGTTGGCTGGGATGACGACGATGATGATGACGAGCTTGAGTTCGAAGGTGTGGTCGAGACCATAACAGATGATCTTCTCACACTTGAGGACGACAGCGAGTTTGTCATTAACGACGACACCGAGGTTGAAGACGGCGTTGAGGTCGGATCCGAAGTCGAAGTTAAATACGAAGTTGATGGAGACGATTTTATTGCTCTTGAGATTGAGTTAGAAGACGAAGACGAGGATGAAGACGAGGACGAGGACGAAGATGAGGATGAGGATGAAGATGAAGACGCAAAACTCACCATCATTAAAGTTGTCGTAAACGACGACGCTGGTACTTCAGGAGTTGGAGACTTTGAACTTTCCGTTGGCACAAAAGAAGTTGACAGCGGAGAAGAGGAAGACTTTGACCCAGGTACATACACGGTTAGCGAAGACGGCCCCGACGGCTACACAGCAACATTTAGTGGTGCATGTGATTCTGACGGAGACGTTACGCTTGCGGCAGGGGATGATAAGACCTGCACAATCACAAACGACGACAACGATTAATTCGTAGTCGCTCTTATCTAAAGAAAAACCCCGATATGGGGTTTTTCTTTTTGAGTATTTAAATTTGATTCTTGTTTCAAAAAAGTGGCGGAGGAGCCGACCACGGGGGTGTGTTTCCCGTGGTCGGCTCCTCCAAGCCGTGTCGCCGGTGTCAGCAGGTGCTGTAGGTGAGCTTCGCCGTTCCGTTCTCACGGACGTGCCAGACCTGCGCGCAGTCGTAGACGGTGTCGTTGTCGAGGTCGACTTGGCAGTACAGGGCGACCGTGTTGCCCCACTCGTTGACGACCTCGCAGGAGCCAGTCGGGCCCCCAGAAGATGGTGCAGCGAGCAGAGGTACCGCGATGACGAAAACGATCGCGAGTACCAAGACGATCAAGAGCAAGATGCGCTTCGGCACTTGTGCCCCCTTTCGGGTGTACAATGGCACGAGCTTATCTCGTACCTAGACCAAAATTCTTACTTATTTTACTAAAGGTGTCAAGTATAAAAAAACCGCGTATGCGGAAGGGGCTCGCTCGTATTTATTCTTCGGAACCAGGGATTTGCTCGCGTATGTTTCTCGGAAACAGCGTTCTCGAACTCCAGCGATTCGAGCCGCTTCGCCCTCGGTTCTCTCTTCGACCAAGCGAGAGAACCTGCGGGATGTTCCTCAAAACACACACTCGTTCATTTCTAGCGTGCGCGACCTGTCTGCCGGCAGGCAGGTGTTCCGGAAGAACAAATACTCGCTCGCATTGGGTTTTACTATGTATAAAAAAAATGAGTCCCCGCTGTTAGCGAGGTTTCTTGTTCCAAAAAAAAATAGTGGCGAGAGGGCCGCGGATTGCTCCGCGGCCCCCTCAAGCCTGTTGTCGCCGGTGTCAGTCGGTGATGTCTCCGCTGTCTGCGGCGGCGACGTTGTCCTGATTCAGCCAGGTGCCGTTGTTGCCGGCCTTGTAGACCCACCCCCAGTCCACGTAGTCCCACGTGAATCCGGTTTCGAAGTAGTTCGTCCAGGTCTGGTAGAACCCCGGGCACGAACTCGTGTCGGGATCGCACTCGCGATCGAAGGTTCCCAGATACCCGTCCGTGGGTAGGTTGCCGGCGTTGAACGTGCCGTGCACGCTGACGACGTAACCACCGACGATCGATCCAGTCACCCCTTCGCTGACGGTCGAATAGCCCGACGGGCTCGTGCCGGCGTAGGTTGTGAACATCCCCGTGTCGCCGACGGCGACGCAGTAGTCGTTCTCGGCCACCTGCCAGATCTGGAAGTGCCGGTTGAGGTCGTCGTGTGCCCACCAGTTCCCGCCGAAACCACTGTCGATGACGTTGAGTACGTCCTCCGTGATGTTCGCCAGGATGGTTGCGCCGTCTCCGGCGCAAGCCTGCGGCGTCGTGGAATGGTGATCCAGCTTGTCCGGCGGCGGAACGGCGAGAGCCGTCTGTGTTGAAAAGAGCATGATGACCGCCACGAGGGCGATCAGCTTGATAGGGACGCGTCTCACGCGTACCTCCTTGTTGTTTGTCGCGGGCTTTTCCCACGAGCGTTAGGAGTATACGGATTATTAAAATTGTGTCAAACGTTTTTAGTTGCGAAGAAATAAAAAAACCGCACGTGCGGTGAAAATTTAGTGAGGTGAGACCGCGGAGCGTCTGCTCCGCGGTCTCACCACGAGTCGGTTCGACTATCAGGTCCTTTCGAGCTCGGGTCCGATGACTTCGAGTGCGTCGTTGATCATCTCGAAGATGACGAGGTCCAGTCGCAGGTCGAGCTCGACGGCGGCGGCGAGTTCCTCGTCGCTTCCGACGGGCGTGTCGAGCCAGCGATCCCAGGCATCCATCAGTTCGTCGTCGCCGATTTCACGGACGATGTCCCTGAAATCGAAGAGCGCGTCGGTCTCGACGAGGTCCCTCCAAGTCACCCACTGGTTGTCGAGGTAGATCATCACTTGGTCTCCGAGTTCCATTGGAACTTGGAGTCCGGCGAGCTCGTCGTAGAAGCCGGTCGTGATCCACGTCTCGAAGAAGGCCTTCGCCTTCATCGCCGCGTCTGCGGTTACGAGAAGATCACGAACGTCGTTGCCAGCGTTTCTCAGTGAGGCGACTTCTTCTTCCCGGTCCGTGAGTTTCACCTGAAGCGTTTCCGCTTCGGCCTCGCTATCTGCGAGAGCCGCGGTCATGTCCATGAGTTCCTGGGTCGTCGCCTCGAGATCGGTGGTCGCGTCGGCCAGTTGTTCTGAAAGAGCACCCCGTTCCGTGAGGAGCGTCTGATACTCCTCGGACTCGGTCGGGTCACTGCTGCAGGCTGCAGCTACGAGTAGGAGTGCCGCCATTGGCACCCACATCATCTTCGGCTTCATTTCCACCCCTTTCGGGTGATTACAGCCACGCGAGAGCGTCTCGCGAGTACTAGTACTCTACATATTCTTGAAATTATGTCAAACGAAATTGTTATAAAAATCGCATCTCTAAACGTGCGAATCCCCACCGTTGTGTTGCGTGAGGACCCGCGGTGGGGAAGTTCGCCGAGGCAACTCGGCGATCGGCGCGCTAGCGCGCCATCATGCACGGGTCGCAGAGCGACCCCTCCGGTTTGCCGGAACGCAGGTGCGTTTCGCAGCCTTCGGTCGCGCATGTGACGACCGGGTGTGAGTGCGGTTCGCTCGCGTACGGTTCCGCCTTCCAGCGGATGACCCTATTGGTCCCGTTTCGACCGAACGACCCGTTTCTTCTGCCAGTGTACGACCCCATTTCCACTCCCTTCTCAAGGATGGGGTTCCATAGAATTTACGTTATTTAATTCAGAGTGTCAATTTGGGTGAATGGGCGATGCGTATTGATGATGGTATCATTTGGATATGGCGGAGGAGATTATCAAAACAAACGAAGATTGGATGCAGGAACTTACTCCCGAGCAATATCGCGTTTTGCGGGAGAAGGGGACAGAAGCGCCATTTAGCGGGGAGTATGTGCACGCAAAAGATCCCGGAATGTATAAGTGCGCTGGGTGCGGAGCGGAACTTTTTTCATCAGATACAAAATTTGATTCTACAACGCCCGGTCTTGCCGGGTGGCCGAGTTTTGATGAAGCAATCCCGGGGAGCGTGAAATTTGAAGAAGATACAAGTGACGGCATGCGCCGAACGGAAGTGGTTTGCACAAAATGTGGGTCACATCTCGGGCATATCTTTGATGACAAGGGAGCTAAGACCGGCAAACATTATTGTATAAATTCCTGCGCGCTAAACTTAGAGAAGAAATAAATCTATGAAAGGGCAATTCACTTTGATCTTAGGGCCGATGGCGAGCGGAAAGTCCATTGCTCTTATCGCGGAGCTCGATAGGTATGAGCACGCGCACAAGAACGTTGTAACGGTCCATTCTATTAAAAATGTTCGAGAGGAAAACGTGGAGTCTCGAATAGGGCTGAAGCGTAAGGCGCTTAAAGTTGAGAGGTTAAGCGATTTGGAAAAGGAAGTTGATATTAACAAAGTTGATGTCGTGGGAATTGATGAGACCTTTATGTTTGATCCGGATGACACTTATAGCACTATCAAGAAGTGGTTAATGGACGGCAAAATAGTTGTCGTGTCATCACTCGACATGCTTGGCAACGGAACGTTGGCGAAAACCGTAAAGCGTTTATTTGAACTTGTCCCAGATGTTCGTTACGAGAGGGCGGTTTGCGAGGAATGCGACGTGATAGACGCGCGTTTTACAAAAGTTTCAAGAAGTAATGGGGAGCCAATCGACAGAAGTGAGTTACCTGACATTATCCCGGAGGATGGGACTTATGTTTATAAGCCTGTCTGTAGGGACTGTTTTTATAAGTAAAATCGGCGTTTTTTTGGTTTGTGGATAGGGGCTCATCCTTCACCACCTGTATACAGGTGTGGGGGTTGACGTTTTTGGGATATTTAGTAGTATGTAGGCATAGGGTCGCGTGAGGTGACCCTTTGCGTCGGATCGCTCACGGTACTGCGTGGCCGGTCCATTCGCCTCCTCGTCGGGAGAACGTGGGTTGGTGCGCGGAGTCCCTCCGGGGACTCCGCGCCGACCCCCTCGGCGCATCGCTCCTTTACATCACTAAGGACGCACACATTTTCACTTCTTCGCACTCAATGTGCGTTCCTTCTCGAGCCGCCAACGGCACTCCCACTGGATGCCGCACTCTCCCCACCTGGCGGCTCCTTCTATTTCATAACTACTTTCTAGATTTAAAATTTGACTCCAAAAAAGCGACGAGGCCCGGCGAAAGGTCTCGTCGGGCCGTCAGATAGACGCAAGGTGCTGGTCATGATGGTGTACCTTGATCGAAGATTCACCGTGGTGCCGGCCGAAAACTCCCTCGAAAGCTGGCTTCCCGCATCCGCAGTTTTGCGGAGGCTCCACCGGACTGCACTGGCGCGTGCCATCGCAATCCTTTACGGAGAAAAGAGCACAGTCCGCTCGTGGAATCTGCATCCGACTTTCTGTCATCCCCCTACTCCTTCCTCGAAGAACTTCCTTTTAAGTTTCCAGTTTTGCACATCCACAATTCCTTTGTCAATTTGAATAAATCTAGTACGTTTAGGACAGCACCCATACAAGAAAGGAGGTGAACCTCAATGAATACAGCGGTGCTCATGATTGTCGTCGTCGAGGTCCTTTTTACAGCGCTCTTTCTCTTGTTGCGGTTTCGGTTTCCGCCGATTTTTCACAAGGGAGACGTTGTAGATTGGGACTTTGATTCGGTCCCCAGGCTTGGGAGGAATTCTGCTCATTCGACTAGTCGGCGCGGAAATGGATCGTTCGCCGCTCATCTAGACAGCAAGGACTTTGTCCATCCAGCAGGCCGGTATGGAAATGGACCGTTCATAGTTGATCGAACTTGGAGCGTTGACTTCGCGAGACGAAAGTCGCCGAAGGCTCTCTCTAGGCCGGGCAGCGGCATGAGGGTTGTCAGTTTGGACCACCTTAGCCATCCGCAGTTCGTGGTAATAGTGAGGAGAAAGGATGGACGTGTGAGGCCTGTTGGAACTGAGTTCTCCGGAGCCTATTTCAAGAGAGTCCATCACGCGCACAACGGGTTCCACCGTCTGGGCAAGAGAGTTCGCCACTCGAAGAGATAGGGCTGTAAGCAACTGCGAGTGCCTACAGCCCTATCTCTGCCCCCCAAATGTAACTTTTTAGTCACAAGACGGCATATCATATTTAGAAAGGCAGAAGTGGATAAACAAGAAAACACAAATCTTGCGAATCTGATTGGAGAAGCTCGGAACGGTAATACTGATGCCTTTCGGGTGATCTTTGATCAATTTGTAGACAGACTATACGGCTATTCTTTGTCGCGTACAGCAACGAGAGAGGACGCGCTTGATGTTGTGCAGGATACTTTCGTCGATCTTTGGGATGGGCTCACGAAATTTGAATATAGATCCGACGAGGAGTTTAGCGGCTTCGTTTTTAAAGTGCTGAAAAGAAAGATCGCTAAACAGCACAGGGCAAGGCGAGGTGATGTGCCGCTTGATGATTTGGGATCCGAGGAAGGATACGAAATAGAAGTTGAGGATTATCGTTTTGTGATGGATGGAGTTGATTCACTATCTCCTAAGTATAGGGAGGTTGTGAGATTGCGGTACTGGTCGGGACTCACTTTCGGCGAGATTGCCGCTGTCTTGAATACAAATGAGGGGACGGTGAAAGTAAGACACCATAGGGCGATAGAAAAGTTAAGGGGGAAAATAAAGAAATGAAGAACATAGAAAAGGAATTAGAGAATATAAAACCTGTCGGACTTAGCGGCGACGATAAACATATCCTTTGGTCGAAGATCGAAGGGGGAATTCGTGCAAGGAAAAATTACAATAAAAATATGAACAAAATATTTGGTATGAGTGCGAGGTTCGTAGCAGTTGCTGTACTTGTTGTATTGGTATTAACAAGTGGCTCAGCGTTCACGGTGTCCGCGGCAAATGCGGCGGCCCCAGGGGACACTCTTTTCCCCGTTGACGAATTCGTAGAGAAAGTAGAACTCTTCTTTACCAGACAAGAAAATAAGGCAGAGCGAAGACTCGAGTTCGCAGAAGAGAGATTAGCGGAAGCAGAAGCAATAATTGCACTTTCGGATGACGATGACTCTTCAACGTCAACTGATAATACTTCAACTTCGACAGACGGCGATTCTAATGGTCGTATCGGAGGAGTTATAAGAGCGGAGCATGTTCTAGACGTAGCGCTTAATCGTTTAGAGGCTATAAGAGAGGATCTTGTTGAAGAAGGCGATACAGAGGGTGTCGCGGAAATCGACGCTTTAATAGCGGAATTAATAGATCTTGCAGAGGATCATATCGCATATCTTACAGAGCTTCACGAGAATATAGCAGAAACTCGCGAGGAGCTTAAGGAATTAAGGGTAGAAGCGAGAATCTCTGGAGACGAGTTAAGGTTTAGGTTCGACCACAGACCATTTAGCGTTGAGGGTGAAGATGATGAGGATGAAAATGCTACAACGACGCCAGGTAGAAGAATCGGAAGATTGTTTGACGCGTCAGAACATGAGTGGAAAGAGGTACTCTGTCACATTACACCGGGAGACTCTGATAATGTTCAGACAATAGAGGTTGGTTCGCCAGCTGCGTTGAGGGCGCACTTGGCACATGGAGACGATGAGGGTCCTTGTGATGAGGATAGTGATGATGACGAGGATGAGGATGAAGATGAAGACGAAGATGATGCCAAACTTACCGTCATCAAAGTTGTCGTGAACGATGATGCTGGTACTTCAGGCGTCGGAGACTTCGAACTTTCCGTTGGCACAAAAGAAGTTGATAGCGGCGAAGAAGAAGACTTTAACCCAGGTACCTACAAAGTTAGCGAAGACGGACCCGATGGATACACAGCGACATTCAGCGGAGCTTGTGATAGCGACGGAGATGTCACGCTTGTAGCGAGTGACGACAAGACTTGTACAATTACGAATGACGACGACGAGCCATCTACGTAATTACTGCATATATCGTTGAGAACGAACACAAGCCCCGCTTTGCGGGGTTTTGTGTTGAATGTCGTATTCTAGGGATGTAATCTAGAGCACGATGGATAACAATAAAGAAATGTATCCGACGGAAATCGAGGATCTCGAGGATTACGAGCCTGCGAAAAGTAGGCGAGTATATCGGGTAATCGGTTTCTTGATAATTGCAGGCCTGATTTACATCACAGGCGTTGAGCAGGCGCTTTTCTTTCGTAAAACTCCGCTTGGTACGCCACAGCAGGAAGCGGAGAGTTTGTTGAATGCGGAGACAATAATAGTGTCGCTCAATATCATCGTATTTAGAAATAATGGAAATTTTGGCTCGGGCAGAACACAAGATGACATAGCGCAGATTGTGAGTAACGCTTCTGATATATGGAACCAAGCTGATATTGATTTTCAAATTAAGCAAACTGTCTTTATCGATGTAAGCGATGATGAGATACGTTCGTTTTTCGAAAATCCTCGTGATTTCGTTTTAGCGCTAAACGAATATGACCCAGAGGCTATAAATATCTTTTTCTCTAAGTCCCTGGTTGATTTGCCTGATGTAACCGGCATAGCATTTGTAGGATTGAGGGCGGTAGCGGTGCCGGATCTAACGACCGTCTATGATTTTAGGGTTCTTGCGCACGAGATTGGTCATATTCTTGGTCTCGGACATTCGGATCTCGACAAGTCGAGCCTCATGTATAAAAACGCGAACAGTTTTGATATAACTGAAGAAGAGGTTTTAACGGCTCGCGATACGGCTCTCAAGTTTTAGTATGAAGTTTTCTGAAAGGTGTTGGGATATTCTTAAAGGAGATGGCGTTGGTATTATGCCGACAGACACAATTTACGGTGTTGTTGGTTCTGCTATGAATAAAGATACTGTAGACCGGATTTATACCATTCGTCACAGAGACAGGAGAAAACCGATGATAGTTTTGATTTCCTCGTCGGATGAATTTAGAAAGTTCGGTATGAAATTGGGGAGCGAAGACCTCGAAGCTTTGAGCAAGGTATGGCCAGGGAAAGTTAGCGTAATTTTGCCGTGTATCAATCCTGAGTTCGAATATCTTAGCTGTGGTACGAGTTCAATAGCGTTTAGGGTGCCTTACGATGAGGACTTAAGGGAATTACTTCTTGCTACAGGACCTGTTGTTGCGCCGAGCGCGAATCTAGAAGGAAAAGAGCCCGCGACTACAATCGTTAAAGCGGAGGAATATTTTGGTAGCGACGTTGATTTTTACGAAGACGGCGGGAAGATCGAAAATACACCTTCGACGCTGGTTCTTTTAGATCGCGGAAAGTTCAGAGTTGTTCGGCAGGGCGCAGAGAGGTTAAGTAAAGATTTAGTTCTCTACTGAAAATAATCTAGAACCCACGTATAAAATAATTATGATTATAAAATTTCTTTCTGTAGCCGCCCTTCTTTTTATCGGAGCCTTTTTATTTTTTAATGCCGGGAACTTGAACTTGCCGGCAGTTTTTATAACAGGCAACGAAACGACTTCTAGCGAAGAGGTGGCCGCTGGTCCAGAGGATAGCGCCGTAGCTGATGTTGAAGAAGAAACTCCCATTGAAGTTGACGAGATTGGCGAGCTTTCACTACCCGGTGAGAATGTTACGAAAACCGAACCTCATCCGAGTGCTTTCATCACAGAACTTGGCGTTTTTGTATGGATGAATTTCGAGAGAGTAAACAGCGGACTTGAACCGCTTTCGAGAAATGCTCTCCTCGATCAGGTCGCAGGCGCCAAGCTTAATGATATGTTCGCAAAACAGTATTTTGCGCACGGGTCGCCTAGCGGCGATTATATTAACGATTTGGCTGTGGATTTTGGGTACGAATATCTTCTCATAGGAGAAAATCTTGCTTATGGAGATTTTGCGAACGACAAAGAGTTAGTAGATGCATGGATGAATTCTAAGGGTCACAGGGAGAATATCCTGAATAAGAATTACGAAGAAATTGGTATCGCGGTTGGTAGGGAAATGTTTAATGGTAGAGAAACGTGGATAGCCGTCCAGAGTTTCGGAACTCCATACTCTAAATGTGATTTTGTTGATGAGTCATTGCTTCAAGATATTAACGAAGGCAAAGACGAGCTTGAGGAATTAGAAGATTTGTTATCAGAGATGCGTGACGAGATAGAGGCCACAAATCCCAAAAGCGGCCCAGAGTATAATGCAATGGTGGCCGAATATAACGATTTAGTCGGAGAATATAACGCCTTGCTAAAAGAGATTAACGCATTGGTAAAGACGTATAACGGACAAGTAGAAGAACTCCAGATTTGCGTCGAGGCCATTCAATAGGGGCTTCGTTACTGTGTTAGAATTTTAATATGGATTTAACGCAGGAGTTAAAGAAGCGGATAAAAGGAGAGGTTTTAGACGACGAGAAAACTCTAACCAAATATAGTACAGACGCAAGTCTTTTTAGAATTAAGCCACGCGTTGTTGTGTTTCCTGTGGATGTTGATGATATCAAAGCGATTGTTAAATTTGTTGCGGAGAATAAAAGCGAAGACCCGTCTTTGTCGTTGACTGTTAGGTCGGGTGGAACGGATATGAGCGGAGGAACGCTCACAGAATCAATTGTAATTGATGTTAATAGGCACCTAAATCAAATTAAAGAAGTGGGGGATACTTACGCAGTCGTCGAACCCGGGATGTATTATAGGGATTTCGAGAAAGAAACTTTGCGAAAGAATTTGATTATGCCTTCGTATCCGGCTTCGCGTGAAATTTGCACAGTGGGCGGAATGGTCGCAAATAACGCGGGAGGGGAAAAGACACTGACTTACGGAAAGACGGAAGACTATGTTGATCAGGTAAAAATGGTGCTTTGTGATGGGAACGAGTATTTGTTTAAACCGCTCGACAAAGAAGGGCTTTCTCAAAAGATGAAACTTGGAACCGTTGAAGGCAAGGTTTATAGAAAGCTTTTTGAACTAGTTGATAAAAACTACGAAGCGATTAAAAGCGCTAAGCCGAATATTTCTAAGAATTCGGCCGGATATTTTTTGTGGAATGTTTGGGATAAGGATAACCAGCTATTTGATATCCCGAAAGTGATTGTTGGCTCTCAAGGGACTTTTGGCGTGATTACAGAGATTACGTTTAAATTAATCCATCCGAAGAAACATTCGACCCTGCTTGTAATTTTCTTGAAAGATTTAAAGAATTTGGGACGTGTAGTAGAAAAAGTTCTTAAACACAACCCAGAAAGCTTTGAGTCTTATGACGACCACACTCTGAAAATTGCCCTGCGATATTTGCCGGATATGATTAAACTCCTTGGAGCAAAGAGTTTGGTGAGCTTGGGCATACAATTCCTGCCGGAATTTTGGATGGCCGTTACCGGCGGAGTGCCGAAACTTTTCTTGGAGGCAGAATTTACCGGAGACACCGAGGAGGAGATTTACAGAAAGGCTTACGCGGCGCAAAAAGATCTTCAAGAATTTGGCTTAAAGACTCGGGTGACGAAGGGGGAGACGCAGATGGAAGCGGACAAAGAGGAGAAAAAGTATTGGACAGTTAGACGCGAGAGCTTCAACTTACTAAGACATCATGCGCATGGAAGGCGGACAGCGCCGTTTATTGACGACATTGTCGTGCGTCCTGAAAAACTTCCAGAATTTCTCCCCAAGCTCGACGACGTTATGGATGACTACGATTTGATTTACACAATTGCCGGGCATGTGGGCAATGGGAATTTTCACATCATTCCGCTTATGAAATTGAATGACCCGAAAACGGGGAAGATAATTTCGGAGCTTTCTTATAAAGTTTACGATCTTGTTATCGAATTTGGGGGTTCGATAACCGGAGAGCACAATGATGGATTAATAAGAAGTCCCTTTTTGAAACAGATGTACGGCGATAAGATTTACGGATTTTTCGAGGAGACCAAGAGAATATTTGACCCCGATAATATATTTAACCCCGGGAAGAAAGTAAATTCAGATTTCTCTTACGCGCTCGCGCATTTGGCGATAGAGTCCTGACATGACCGAGAAAGAACTTAAAGAAAGAAAACAGCGTGTTTCTCGTCTTAATAGCGAGCTAAAAAAGCTTTTCCCGAACGCTAAAATTGAGCTGAACCACAAAAATCCGCTGGAGTTGCTCGTGGCTGTTATTCTCTCCGCACAGGCGACCGACAAGAAAATAAACGAGATTACAGAGAAACTTTTTAAGAAATACAGAAAACTTGATGATTATGTTAATGCCGATCCAAAGGAGTTCGAGAAGGATATCCGTCAGAGCGGATTTTTCAGGAGCAAGACAAAGAATGTTTTAGGAGCTGTGAAGAGAATAAAAGAAGTCTACGGCGGCAAAGTTCCGAAAACTATGGAAGAATTGCTTACACTTCCTGGCGTGGCTCGCAAAACTGCCAATATTGTTCTGAGGAATGCATACGGTGTTATCGAAGGGATAGCAGTCGATACGCATGTCGCGAGGCTTGCTCGAAAGTTCGATCTTACGGGCTTCAAAGATCCAGTGAAAATCGAACGAGACTTGATGGAGATACTGCCCAGAAAGGAATGGGGGGATTTTAACCATAGATTGGTTCTCTACGGCCGACATGTCTGCCGAAGAAGGGTGCATAACAATTGCGAGGACCATCCTCTAACAAAGATTTACCCAAAAGCTGTGAATATTTGGCCATAGTGTTCAGTACATAGTACCTAGTAGCTAGTATCTAGAATGGGTTAGAATTAGTTTATGAGGATTTCTAGCAGTGCGTTTCAAGATAAAGGTACTATACCGGCGAAGTATACATGCGATGGGAATAATATTATCCCGCCGATTTCAATTTCCGATGTCCCCGAGGGCACAAAAACCTTGACGCTCATTATGGATGATCCAGACGTTCCCAAATCTATTCGTCCAGATGGTATTTTTGACCATTGGCTTGTTTGGAATATTCCCGCCGACGTTAAGGAGATTAGGGAAGGGGAGGCACCAGCTGGCATCGAGGGTAAAAATACGAGAGGTGACAAAAAATATACCGGCCCGTGTCCGCCCGACCGTGAACACAGGTATTTCTTTAAACTTTACGCACTTGATGCGGAATTAGAGCTAGACCCAAATACGACGACTAAGGGCGATCTTATGCACGCAATGGATGGACATATAATTGCAGAAGTCGAATTCATGGGGCGTTACGAGAGGCCGTAATAATGCAAAAGGGTCGCAAGATTTATAAAAATATGTCACAGAAAAACTACTTTGTCCTATCCGGGACGATATTCGCGATTGTTTTTCTTCTGCATGCGTTAAGACTCCTTAACGCGTGGGACGTTGTTATAGGGAGTTGGCAGGTTCCAGTGTGGGTAAGTTGGTTCGGTGTTGTAGTAGCGGGAGTTCTGGCTTGGTCAGCGTTCAAGCGCAATAAGTAACCCCGTATAAAAATATAGAAGATAAAGGTGTCTGGAAAAAACAAGACCACAGCTTTGCTGTGGATTTTTGAGGGGCCGGGGCACCTCGACGTGTGCGGGGAATGCCCACTCATCCTCCGTGGTTCACCGACTTGGTGACCAGAGCCATGTGTGGTACGTCGAGGTGCCCCGATGATTTTCGCCGAGCGGGAGATCTGTCTCATGTTCCGGGAGTGGAAGAAGGAGCGGACAGAGGGGACAGAGCCCCGCTCGGCATCTGTAGGAACGCGGTTTGATGATCACGTTCCAAGCTTAAGAGCTATGGTGCCGGCAGAGGCGGAGTGCGGTCGACCGAGTGAGGGTCTGTGAGCAGAAAACCCCACCCCCACCGGCACCGCAAGAACTCTATATTGGTGACCCCCCTAAGTCAATAGGAAATCACCACCTATTGTTTGCTGACTTTGTGACCGCCGAATCTCTCCCTAAGTGCGTTTATGATTTTTCCTGTAAAGTCCGGATTCTTCTGAGATAAAACCCTAAATTTAAATGATTCCTCTATAATTTTTGCTTTTATATTCATTTCCTTCGCAGTTTCAGCGGTCCATTTGCCGGTGCCAGTGTGTTCAGCCTTACCAGATATTTTGGATAAGCCGGCGCCGTGAAGATCGAATGCCTCTTTGAGCCACCCCACAAGCCTTGATTCGATTACTGCGCCGTGGTTATACACATCCGCAATTTTGGAAAGGTCTAGTTTATAAGATGCGTGTTTTAGAATAGTAAATCCCTCGGCGATTGATTGCATCATTCCGTACTCGATGCCGTTGTGAACCATTTTTACAAAATGCCCAGCTCCGGCGCCTTCGAAAAATTCATAACTGCCCCAAGTACGCGATAAGTCTTTGTAAAGCCGTTCCAGTTTCTTAAATTGATTTCTTGTACCGCCAATCATCAAAGATGCGCCTTCTAGTGCGCCCTCTGGGCCACCCGAGACGCCGACGTCCACGTAATTTATTCCTTTCTTCGACATTCTTTTTGCTCTCGCGATAGAGTCTTTGAAAAACGAATTTCCGGCATCTATCACCGTGTCACCTTTTTTCAAAAACGGGGTGAGATTTTTAAGAGTGATATCTACGGGTTTTCCTGCCGGAACCATTATCCAGATAACTTTGTTTTTCGGGAGCTTCTCTGTTAACTCCTTGATGGATGAGACGGTTTCTACTCCGGCGTGCTCGAGTTCGTTTTTGGTTTTTTCGTTTTCGTCGTAGCCGACCACTCGCCAGCCGTCTCTTATGAGTTGTCTTCCAATGTTGCCCCCCATTTTACCGAGGCCGATTATGCCTATTGTTCCTTTCTTCTTGATTTCTGTGTTGACTGGTCCCGAAGTGTACCCGATAAGCTTGTCTATGAATGTCGCCGCTTCAACCGGTTCGTTCGTATTTGGTCTGTAAGTTTGCAGTTTTGTCGCGTTCTTTTGCCAAGCGTTTACGATCGGATCTGTAAAACGCCACATAGCCTTAACCTCATCGGTCGTCACAAATAGCGTTTGGTCACCAGCTATTACATCAAGAAGAAGTCGTTCATATTCCTCTACATATTGAGTTTTGCCCTTGCTTTCTCTCAAGCGAAATTCAAGATTTCTTTCTTCTATATCAAACGCCGTACCTGGCTTTTTTGCCCAAAATTGGACTGTTATGAGCTCTTCCGGTTCGAGCGAGAAAGTAACCTTGTTTTCATAATGGCTAGCGCCTGGAGGGCACAAACACGGTGTCGGGTGTTTAAAAGTAAACACCATTTCTTTTTTGACATCACCAAGACGTTTTCCGGACTCGAGCGTGATGGGAATGCCTTTCCACCTCGGTGACGTTAAAAACGTGCCTCCGATCTTGAAGTATGTTTCCGTTTTTGAATTTTTCTTCACGCCTGCTGTATTTTTATAGCCTTCGTATTGTGCACGGTAGGAATACTTTTTGGTTTCTAGTTTTGATGGCGGGCGAAGTGTCCTTAGAATTTCTGCTCTTCTAAATCGAATCGGATCTGAATCAAAACTTTCCGGATGGTCCATTGTAGCGAAAGCGAGCATCTGGAGAATGTGATTTTGTCCCATATCTTTTAATGCTCCGATCCCGTCGTAATAACTTCCTCTTTCCTCAACGCCGAGTTTTTCTAGGAGGCGGATATCTATTTTTTGTATGAACGTTTTGTTCCAGATTTGCTCAAAGAGTGTGTTGGAGAAACGGAAACTTAAGATGTTCTGTATCATCTCCTTGGCCAAGTAGTGGTCGATTCTATAAATTTGGACTTCCTTAAAGAGTTTGCTAAGTAATACATCGAGATTTTTTGCTGTTTTATAATCTTCCCCGAATGGCTTTTCCACGATTACTCTTGTCCACCCCTCTTCTGGACTGCATGGGTCAGTTAGGCCGGAGCTCGATAGATTCCTCGTGATTGTTTCATAGAACTTGGGAGGTACGGCTACATAAAAGAGCTTGTTAGAGCATACACCCCACTCGTCGTCTATTTTCTCTACAACTTTTTTTAAACTGGCGTATGTTCTTGCACTCTGGAAAAGCCCCTGGTGATAGGAAGTTAAGTTTAAAAACTTTTTGAGTTGCGGCGATTTTGTTTTAATGCGTTTCTTAATTTTCTCTTCGAGAAAGTCTCGATAGTCGTCATTAGAGAGATCGCGGCGCGCTACGCCAACTACTTTAAACATATCGGGGATGCTGCCAACGTGGAGCATATGACATAGGGCGGGCGCAATTTTGCGCGTCATTAAATCTCCGGTAGCTCCGAGAATTATTAAAATAGTTGGGATGTTTGTCGTTTTAGCTCTCGTCACACTTGTTTTTAGTGAAACTGTGCGAAGACGCACACGTTTCATTCTACGATGATCTTTGCATTTACGACAAAGGCGGCAGAAACGATAATAGAACGGCCCTCTCCGTTTCTGTTATTTTGCTACTCCCACCTTTTCTTGGAATTTTCTCTTATCGAAACCGATTATGATTTCATCTCCAAAGTCTGTGACAGGAACGCCGAGCTGTCCGCTTTTTCTAATCATTTCGTGTTGCGCTTCCATATCTGTGGCAACGTTCTTTTCTTCGTACTCCACGTGGTTCTCTATGAAGAATGCTTTTGCCATTCTGCAGTATGTGCACGATGGGGTTGTGTAGATTACTGGTTTTGTCATTTTGCTATTTTATCAAGCTTCGACCATTTTGAGAACTTTTATTATCGACTTTGTTGTCGGGTTTTCCTCGAGCACTTTGGAACATGTCGCTTGTCCTTTTCTTATTTTTTCCACTAGCCCAGATATTTCAAGAATTGTGAGTTGTTTTGACGCGGCTGGGACAGAAATACCTAAAATGTTTGCTACGTCGCTCACACAAACATTTTCGTTCTCAAGCAGAATCTTAAAAATCTGCAATCGTCCAGGGTCTCCTAGCGCATCAAAAACCATTGATAACAATTTATCGTCACCGGCTGATTCCCTTTGTAGTTTTTCTACCTGATCTTTATTTAGCACTATGTTAAAGTTTAACTGAATGGTTAAACATTGTCAATCCGAGAGTGAGCTATTGGTTTATTCCTTTTAGTGCCGAACGTCTAAATGATATAATGAAAGTGTATGCAAAGTGCTTCCAGCAGATACAAGCTGACACTATCAATAACGTCCATTGTAAGGACGGTGGTTTCGTTCGCGGAGCTTGTTCTAATGGTTAGGATTATATTGGATTTCCTTAAAGCCTCTAGCGATGCTTTGTTTGTACAGTGGATAAATAGGGCAACCGACCCAATGCTTTGGCCTTTTGTCGGTACGTTCTCGCCCTATGAACTTAAAGGTGGATATGTGATCCAGCTTCACGAGGTGCTTGCCTTCCTGGTTTATGCGTTCGTGGGATACCTGTTGGTTCAGGGGATAACCATGCTCGGAGCGCATCGGTCTATTTTTAGAAAGGGGAAGCTCGAGGATTATAGATAAATGTTGAAAATTCTTTTGTTCTGGGGACACTTTCTTGTAGGTGCCTTCGGCGTAACGGTTGGGTTTTATCTCTCGCTCCCTATGGTTATCGGCTTGGTCGTTTTACACAGGCTCCACTTGGTCCTATTCCGAGGTTGCGCGATAACGAGGTTTCAGCAATACCTTGGACATTTTCCAGATCACGTTGATTTTTTGGAAGTTGTCGCCAAGAAATTTACTGGTAGAGAGATTACTCGCGTTCAGTTGAAAATTATAGATTACGCAACTGGGCTAATCCCAATAGTTGCCGCTACGATAAGACTTTATATATAAAAAGAGTAAGGAGCCCAGTTCCTCCTTTCTGCGGGCTCCTTTATATCTTGCGGGAATACTCCCGCAACTTTTTCCTGAATTCCCCGGCGAGCGCGAAGAGCGGCTCTTGAAGCGTCCTCGTTGCGGTTCTGTCGTCGACCCCGTCTTCCACAACCACGACGATTGGTTCGTCATTATCTGGTTCCGGCAAGAGGATGAAGGCGACTACGTCGTCGGTCGCATAGCGCAGTCCCCAGCGCCAGAACTTGCCGTCTGACGTTTCTACGCCATTTTCCACTCGCGGAAACCGAGTAACCGACTTCCAGACGTTTCTCACGAATTGCCCCGACCATCTGTGTCTCGGAAGCAGTTTCGTCAAAACGTCGAGCCACATCGTCTGCGGTAGGAGAGATTCAGGTGCTCCGTGGAACGACTTCGAGTCGAGCGTAAGGAGCGCAGGCATTGTTACACCCCCTTCAAGGTGCGGAAGTACACCTTACCAACAAACTGTCTCGAATTCAACGGACTAAAAGTGATGAGTTTTCTGTTTTGCCAAGTATTGCTGATGATAATCCTCGGCTTTATAAAATTCCTCCGCCGGAATGACTTGCGTTACGATGGCACTATTATATCTGCCGGAATTTTCTAATTTTGTTTTTGATTCCTCTGCGAGTTTCTTCTGCTCAGGTGTGTAATAAAAAATTACAGATCTATATTGTTCGCCGATATCCGGTCCTTGTCTGTTTAGTGTTGTCGGGTCGTGGTTTTCCCAGAAAACGTTTAGAAGTTTCTCGTAATTGGCTTTACCTGGGTCGTATTCCATATAAACAACTTCCGCGTGGCCAGTATTTCCTCCGCAGACCATTTTGTATGTCGGGTTTGGAACGCCGCCTCCCATAAAACCAACTGCCGTGAATTTAACGCCGTCGATGTGTCTGAACATTTCTTCAACGTTCCAGAAACATCCCGCGCCGAAAGTTGCTTTTGCTAAACTTATATCTTCCATAGTGACAAGTATATCAGTGGAGCTCGAGATTGAAATGTGGTTTGACTAAAGGTGGATCCGGTGGCATATTTGCTTGGTGGTTTCGAGAGTGGAGGTTGTAGTGGCTGCGATGCAAGTGTTCGAGAGGGGACTTGGAGTGGATACGACACACCACAACGTTGTTCTTCGATTCGGCGTGGACGTTCATGCCCGTGAACGCGACGAGGTTCTCCAGGGGAGGTTTGGCCCTGAGGCCGAGATCATCTCCTGCGGGGAGATCGGATCTCCCGAACATGTCCTCGCCCTGCTCGCGAAGCACGGCGGCACGGTCGTTGACTGGAGTCCTCCGACAACTCGCTGGGAGACGGCGAATCCGCTTTGCGAGGAGCTCGAGAGGATTTCTGTTCCAATCATGAGACCGGTCTTTGTCAGCGGTGACTTCGACGGCTACATGGAGTGGCCTCGTGGGGGGCGTGTCTGATGATCGATCCACTGAGCAGGGCGTACGAACTGCGGGGGCGGGTCTGCATCGGGGCAATAGCAGCACCGATTGCTGTTCAGGAGATCGGCGCCATGCTCGAGAATCCGTTGATCTTGGATCGCACGAAAGAACCAATCCGGGTTTACCTAAGGGCTCTAGTTGAGGAGCTCCCTGACCGGCGGAGATTGGCTCGAGGGTCGAACGCGATCATTACTTGCGAGGATGCCCTCGGCGTCATACAAGAGGCGACCTATTCGGGCGGTCGTATGTCCAAGGCAGAGGAGGTGCTCACGCGCCTCAAGAAGATCGTGAGCGAGAGTAGCTCGGTCTCACATATTGCGGCGGTAGTTCTTCAGGGCGAGATCGAGCGTCTCGAGGCGATCGTGAATCAAGGGGATTCGTAACGGCCTCGGCGTTGACATGGAGAAGGAATTCCCCGGTGTCAATGTCGGGGCCTTCTTCATTTTGCACAAACTCTTGGGGTTTAGATTGTGGAATAACGCGAAATTTTTGTAATTTTTTAGAAATCGCGGTAAATCTGCGGTTTTTTAATTGTAACTGTGGATAAGTTTATATGAAAAGCGGGGTATAATTAGCCATATGTAAACAAAGTGCATAAGCTAACCAAAGATAGTGAGGTATCTTTTAAGCTACTGGGCTTTCGAGATGTTTTTCGGGAGCAGTTGTCGGGTTTTCTTCGCACTAAAAAATCACTCCTTCCGTACCTAAAGAAGCAATTTGACGTCTCCTACGACGGCCTCAAAAAAATTTACGAAGAATTAGTAAAGATTTTTGAGGACTCCGTTTCGTTAATGGGTAACACACAGCTCAAAGTCGCTGATGTTCTAATTTGGTACTTCGGGGAGCTTAAAGAAAGCTTTTCGAAGGAGCTGGGAATATTAGCGTTAGCTCTCTGCGATTTATATCCAAGGGTTTCGTTTTTTCTCGCAGCAAAGGCGCGATTTTTAAAATCGTTTACGTTTAAATTTGTATATAAATATAAAATTGCGTTTATAAGAGTTTCCAGAACCGCTCTTATATTTTTGTTATCTTTCTCTCTCGTTTTCTCGTCGTTGTTCTTAGGGTGGCCGTTAGAGATTCAGAAGGCGCAAGCCGACGCAACCTCTGCAAAAAGTCCAACCGTGCAAGCCAGTGACGGTTGGACAAGTTCAGATTTAATGGAAGCGCAGGATGGTTCATCGGCACTCTCCCCGGCACAGAACGCAAGTGTCAACCAAATTACTTTCGGTTTCACCGCTTCGGATATTCCTGCGAATTCCACCATAGACGGTATAACGGTTGAGATCGATAACCATAAAACTGGGACAGCTAGCAACAGGCTCGTCATAAACTTACTCAATGTGGGAACCTGCACTGCCAAAAACCTCACCCAAGATTCTACAGATGATGCAACTTACGACGTTCTCGGCGGTGCGGCCGATACCTGGAGTTGTACGGCCCTCACCCAAGCCAATATCGTAAACTCTGCTTTTGGTGTAACGGTTAACGCTAACAAAGTAAGCGGCCCCAACCCCGCGGCTAATTCCTGGCTCGTTGACCACGTGAAAGTTACCGTTAACTTTACGGCCGCGGCCATCACAACAACCCTCGGCTCAGGCACCGATCCTGCCTCCACAACCACCGCTCCAGGGACAAGCATCGGGGATGCAGGAGCTTTCACTCTCCAGACTAGCAGCGGCACCGACACATCCACTGCCATGACGGTGCTCCTTGCTGCGGCTGGCACACCTTATGAAGGAATCTCGGAGGTTCGCGTCACATCGGACGACGGCGCGACACTTTATTTCTCAGCCATCTCGGACCCCGCAACGACCACTCTCAATTTTTCAGGTGGAACATCCATACCTGTCTCGACGAGCTCAGCCCAGTTCAAGATACGCGTCACTCCAAAAACTCACGCCAATATGCCTGCTGTCTCCGGTGCGGGGTATGACCTCTCACCGAGAGTGACGGCATTTACGTCCACCAACTCACAGGCAGGGAGTGACTCAAATTCAAACACCCTTACAATCGACAACCTCTCTCCGTCGGATGTCACTAGCACTTCAACCTCTCCGGGCGACACACAAGTTACAGTCAGCTGGACCAATCCGGGTGGTGACTTTTCAAACGTTGTTATCTTGAGAGCCACTTCCACTATCAGTGACGTTCCGACTGAAGGGTCTTCACCTTCGGTCAACGACACGATCGGAGCAAGCACGGTCAGATACATCAGCTCAGGAACCTCGACAACAGACACCGGCCTTACAAACAACACCGAATATTTCTACAAGATCTTTGCGAAGGACACCAACGGAAACTACTCGACTCCGGGAGTGCAGGTTTCTGCGACGCCGACTGCTGCGCCAACTGTACCAACCGTTCCACAGAATCTTTCGGCCACAGCGGGAGATGCAGTTGTCGACCTTAGCTGGAACGCTCCTGCATCAGACGGAGGATCTGCCCTTACTCTCTACAGCATATACAGGGCTACGACTACTGCACCCACAGAACTTCTTGCCACAACCACTGCGGCGACAACAACTTATGAGGACACCGGCGTTTCAAACGGCACAGAATATTTCTACAGGATCAAGGCGACCAATGCAGTGGGTGACAGCGGGTTTTCAAATGAAGACTCTGCGACGCCGACTGCTGCTGTTTCTGAACCGGAACAGGAGTCCGGCGGCGGCGCTACTGCAAAAACCTCTCCCGTACCGGAGCCGCCAACGGCGCTAACTTTGGAGGGAATCAATCAGATTCAGCAGGACCTGAATTCAATTCTAATCCAGTTGTCGGCTATCTCAGACACTCTTGATGAAGAGGAAATCTATCAGATTCAGCAGGACCTGAATGCAATTCTAATCCAGTTGTCGGCTATCTTGGACACTCTGGGGGATGTAGCTCCGCCTGCGGAAGCGCCGCCAGTGTCCACAGACATACCACAACCCACTTTGCCCGAGGAAGAAGTAGAAATAATACTGCCCACGTTGGATGCGCCAATTGCAGAAGAGCCGCCTGAACAGGAAGAAATTGTTGGGGAGAGGAAGCCGTTCTTCGGACCTGTGACTGAGTTCATCCAGGAAGGAACGAAAAAGACAGTTGATGTCGTGGGGAACGCTATTGAAACTACCGTTAAACAGGTCCGCGAAATACGCGACGCAGGGGGAAACATCACACGGACTGTATTCAGATCGGTTACAAAGATTGCCGGAAACGCGGCGAGGATGACCGTGAACGCAGTGGGTGAATCTGCCGGCAAGATTGCAGATTACTTCACTGATTCCGTTGTCGCGTTTAATCGGGCTGCCAGAGAAGTCGGAGGATATATAAAGGATACAACTGTCGCCTTCTCAGGGCTGGTAAGAGGCATCGCATCTGACACTGGGCGCTTAATAGTGGGTGTTTTCGAACGGCCTGCGGAACCAGAGGAATTATCAGCGGAGAAATTCGTGTTCCGATCAGGCAGTTTAGAATTAGTAGGCGATAAAGATACGCTAATCCAAGCAATTGTCGGTTACAGATTCACAACCGAGATTACGCCGAATAGACCGGCATCGCAGATCACCGATACTTTCAAATATATCGATGATGACGGTGACGGCACCTGGTCAGCCGACGTCGAACTACCGGAGGTCCCAGGAGAATTCACGTTAAGGGCTAGTATCGCTTATGCTGACGGTGACTCCAGAGAATTAGAGACCATGCTTCTCATCGACCCTGAGGGGTACATATTTGAACAAACCTCGCGCGGTGAGCTACGCGTTCAAAACGCAGGCGTCACGCTCTATGAAAGAGTCGGTGGTGAGTGGATTGTCTGGCAGTCCGGCAAATACGGCCAGGAAAATCCGCAAGTCACTGATAGAACAGGACAGTATTCTTTCCTTGCTCCAGAAGGGGAGTACTATATAGAAGTTTTGGCAGATGGTTACAGTCCGTTCAGGAGCAGTCCGTTCACGCTTAGTACAGTCTCACCAGTGCATGAGACCATAGAACTTATATATCTCGGAGGGGAATCGTTTTAGCGAAATTGTGATGGGGTTAAGCGAATTATCTTGTCGTCTCCTTCTGCGGGAGCTTCTTTGCCGTCGCGGTTCGAGGTTATTATATAGAACACTCCGTCAGGCTCCAGTGTAACAGTCCGGCCGGCCCGGGGCCGTTTATTTTTTTACTCTAGATTATTGTGTGGCGTTTTCGCCGAAAGAGGGGATTGAGATAAACTCAAGAAGTATTTCTTGTCCGTCCTCTAATTTGAAGCTTGTGTCGTTTTCATTAAAATTTCCGCCAACAGTGAGTCGAGCTATAAATCCTTCCTGTGAGAGCGAAAGACCCCAGACGTTTAGAAAATGCTGGAATGTATATCCTTTATCGGTATCCGACTCGACGTGTATCACGCCATCGGCCTCGTGAGTGTGAAGTTCCTGCGTACAGCCCTCGTATATTCCTATATTCGCCGGTAATGGCTCTTCAGCTCCGTCAATTTTTATTGTGAGGCGTGGGTGTAAGTGAAATTCTTCGCTCGTCAAACATGGTACGCCAGTGAGTGCAACAATCTGGCCAATATCTATTTCCTCATCTTGTGTTGTCGCGTCGTTTTGTTGGGTGGCATTCAACCCGAAAAGTCCCGTGAATCCTGCGAGGCTTACAATGGTCGCAATTGCAACAAATATTACAAAGCCCCTCTGTCTCAATTCTTTTTGCTTGTTTTTTGGCATGAATTTATGTTGTCGATTTGTTAACTTGCTGCCGGGCTAGGGATCTCACATAAACACAATTTTTGCCCCCGACCCCCTCACTTTCAAAACCCACGGTTTTGAATAATTTCCTACACGGGGGCAAAAGGTTCGATCTCCCACCAATGCAAAATAGCATACCAAATGGCATGCTATTTTGTATATGCTGCGGGGCAGGGGATCGAACCCCGATCTTCAGGTCCAAAACCTGACGTGCTACCATTACACCATCCCGCACTATCTGCCGAGATACTTTATCACGCTATCTATCCAACCTTCAATGCGGCGGCTTCTACATCGAGGAGGCCGCAGTATTGAATATCTGTTTTTGAAGGGCAACTTTGTGATTGAGCAGGACCTCGCTTATATCTTTCGTCACTTTGTCCACTTCTTGATTCGCATCTATAGAATAGTAATCTATGTCGTATTCGTTAAGGAGAGATAAAATATTGTTTTTAATATCTTGATAGAAGATGAATACATCTTCCTTTATACCTAGAGGCACTAGCCTGTTGGCCCGTTCCCTAAACGTTTCATCGCTTATATCTAGAAAAAAGAATAGGGGATTGTATTTGTTAAGCTGCTCTTTAAGCAAGGCCTTGTAGCTATTGGCAACTGACGGGGTCCTAATTTGGGCATAGGCGATGTTGCCGATGTGCCACGTTTCTACGACCGCCGCCTTGACCCCCTCTGACAAAAAAGAACCATCTCTTTCCATTTCGTCCTTCATTATCTGTCGATCAAGCCGTAGGGCGGCCTCCGGAGAACTAAAATCAACTGTTCGTATGAGCTCTTTTCCTATCTCTAGGTAGTACGGCAGACCTAACGAGCAAAGTTTTTCCCCAATGGTTGTTTTCCCCGAAGCATGAATTCCTAATAAACAAATGATTGTGGGCTTTTCAGTATTCAACACAAATTTAAATAAATCATACACGATTCGGGCCGTTCGCAAAACGGCTCCAGCCACTTTTATGGGTGCCAAGAGGAATTGTTCTGATATCATAAGTGGAATCCGCAGAACTAGACGAGCCGCTTGCTATTGGAGGGCTTGAAAGACTAAAATCGGTCTTGGAGTCTACATGAAAAAACAAGTTGTCGTAATTCACGGAGGAGATACTTTTGATACACACGAGGAATACCTCGAGTTTCTTAGAGATTATATGGTTGATCTTGATAAGTTGCGTGGAAAGAGATGGGGCGTTTCGTTGCAGGATGATCTCGGAGATGATTTTGATGTGATTCTTATAAAAATGCCATGTAAGGACAATGCAAAGTACTCTGAATGGAAGTTATGGTTTGAGAAATATATACCGTTATTTAACGATGAGGTTATTCTAGTTGGGCACTCACTCGGCGGAATTTTTCTCGCGAAATATCTTTCAGAAAACAAATTCCCGAAGAAATTACGAGGAGCGTTCCTTGTCTCTGCACCATATGATGATGAGACACAGGACTCTCTCGGGGATTTTAGATTAGAGAGGTCATTGGAGCAATTAAAGAATCAAGTAACAGATATTTATCTATACCACAGCAAGGACGACGATGTAGTAAGATTCGCCGATTTTGAAAGTTACAAGAAAGAATTACCAAACGCTCACGCAGAAGCCTTCGAAGATAGGGGACATATCAATCAGGAAAAATTCCCGGAATTAATTCGAGATATTAAGAAAGTGTTTGCTTAATTTGCAAGCACACAACTTCTTCGTTACTATCGTAAATAAGAGAAGCACGGTTCCTTAACGTGCTAAGCGAGACAGGAGGGTTGTGTGAATACCTCGATCGGAGGAACGAAAAAGTACTGGCAGCATTCCAATCCCATCATGCGCCTGACTCCATTTGAGGATGGTGTTGAGGGGTGTGCTTGCGCGAAGCTCGTCGGTTTGACTCCCTATGAGGCGAAGGTCTACGACGCCGGCGCCGATAAGGCGCGCGAGCAGACCCTTGCGGAGCTATCTGTGCATGGACCCGGCACCGTTCTTGCGAAGGAGGAAACCGCTACTGGTTTTCAGTCCGAGAAGGGCTGAATACCCAGTGCATATTTGCCCCGGCAACATGAAGCCCCGCGCTTCTGCCGGGGCTTCATGTTTTTCATTCACTTTACTGCTTATATTTACAGTCCCAATGCCGTGATGACTTCCTCTGCTGAATTGTATGTCTGGTCAGAAAGTTTGCTTGCAAAATCCGCTTTGTCTGCCTCAGAGAAGTCAGAGAGATTATTGCATGCAGCTACTAAGTCAGCCTTGCTGGCTGGGTATTCCTGGTGGGTCTTTAGATGATCTATTGTTCCTTGTGTGTTTTCCATTTTTAAGTATTTCTTGTTTCTTGTTGATTAAGTGTGATGTAATATCACAACCCCTCGACCTTTTATCTTATTTCAGTGTTCTTAAATTGATGTGTTTGGTAGTGACGTCCTGTATACCATATAGAGATTTTAGTGTAAACCTACGAAATTAAAAGGCGTATTTCTTTGTGCTTTAGTTTATCGATTCGTTTGGTTACACTTAGGATTTCGAATCTTTCAGATTCTCGATGATAGCTAACTCCAACGGAACTAGTGGAAACGGGGAGTAGCGCATATCTGAATACGCGCGGATTAAAGATTTAATAAGATTTATCGCTTTTTGGTCATCGGTCATTAGTGCGCCGTGCTCTTTGAGTTTCTTCAACTCATCTGAAGTTAATTCACGCTCAAATACTTTCTCAAGCTTTGGGTCGAATTTTAGCGCGAGAACGCGCCGTAAGTAATGGATTAAATCTTTCGCAAGCTGGACGAGATTGAAGCCGCCTTCGTTTATTTCTGCTAGATACTCTATCGAGGCCTCTAGGTTGTTTCCCAAGATGTAAGTTGCAAGGGCAGAAGTTCTTGTGAATCCGACTTTGCCTAAAATGTTCTCAACTCTTGCAAGCTCTCCTGCGCCCATCGCGGATACCTGTTCTATTAAAGATTCTGCATCTCTGAAGCTTCCTTCCGCCGCAGATGCTATGAGCTCCAGTGCCGCGTCCTCAATTTTTAATTTTTCTTTTTCGGTTATACTTTTTAACTTTTTATAGATTAGCTGTGTCGGAATTCTCTTGAAATGGAAACGTTGTGTGCGTGAAGTAATTGTCGGAGGGAGTTTTTCGTATTCCGTGGTAGCTAGGATAAAAATTCCGTGCGCAGGCGGCTCTTCCAGAATTTTTAGAAGTGCGTCTGCGGCCTGTTTTGTAAGTTGGTGAGCTTCGTCAATTATAAAAACTTTATAGGTGTAAGAAGTAGGGGAGAGGCGGATGCCTTCCTTCAGGCTTCTTATCTCATCTATTCCGCGGTTAGAGGCGGCATCAATTTCAAGAACATCAAGAGCTCTGCCTTCGTTGATTTCTGTGCATGGGCGGCACTTGTTACACGGCTCACCTTTCTTTGCAAAAGCCTTGTCGTTCGCGCGTGTTTCACAGTTTGCGATTTTTGCGACGATTCTCGCGGCAGAAGTTTTACCTGTTCCGCGCGGACCATAAAAAAGATAAGCGTGACTCAGCTTATCCGAACTTGCGGCGTTTTGAAGAATTTCTGTGACAAGATCCTGACCGACCAAGTCCTTGAGGGTTAGGGGACGGTATTTTCTGTAGATTGCGAGTGACATACGTTTAGTATATCGAATTTAATTAAGTTCGTGTATACGCTTCAGAACCAGAATAATCCAGCTCCAGCGGCTGGATTTTCTTCTCCCTCGACACAAAACAAGACCAAGCTTTTGTGCCTGCGGGATGTTCTTCTGCGTATACACGAACTTGACTGGCTCTTCATCCGCAACTTTTTTTGTTGTAGTTATTTCCCACTTCCCGTCCACACCCCAATGTATTTGCGGATGGGTTGTTTGGAGTCTAGAATTAGTAGTATTCATGAGTAAATCGACGACTTGGGGGGTTATTTTAATAGCCGCGGCTGGGCTGCTTTTTTTATTGACTAGTGTCAATAGTTTTGAAGTAGACCGGGGTCAGGATAATGGGAATCAGGTGGAATTACCACAAGTTCCTGAAGCCGAGGAGCCAGAGGCGGAAGCCACCGTGGAGGAAGAAAAAGAGGCAGTGGACTATGGAGACATCGAAGCGCAGGAACCACTTCAAGATCCACCGGAAGTTATAAAAGCGGTTTATGCTACAAGTTGGTCGGCTGGAAGCCAGTCAAAAATGGATTATTTAATTGATTTAATAAATACGACGGAGCTAAACGCGATTGTTATAGATATAAAAGATTATTCTGGGCTCGTCGCGTATGATACTGATGTCCCGCAAGTTAATGAATATAACGCCGAAGAGATTCGAATAACCCGGCCGAACGCTCTTATAAAACGTCTCCATGATAACGGAATCTATGTGATTGCGAGGCAGACCGTATTTCAAGATCCAGCGCTCGTTGCCGCACGACCTGATTTAGCTGTTAAAAATAGCGCGACTGGAGGCGTGTGGAAAGACAGAAAGGGAATTTCGTGGATTGACCCCGCAAGCAAAGAAGCTTGGGACTACAACATCGCGATATCTAGGGATGCCGCAGAAAGGGGATTCGACGAAATTAACTTCGACTATATTCGTTTTCCGTCAGATGGTGATTTGAGCGTAATATCGTATCCGTTTTTTAGTGCTTCAAGCACACTAAAAGCTACAGCTATGGCGGAATTCTTTAAATATTTGAATAGCAATTTGAGCGATGTAAAAACTTCAGCTGATCTATTTGGACTATCAACTGTGAATTACGACGGTCTTGGCATCGGCCAAGTGATAGAAAATGCATACAGGTATTTTGATTATGTTTCGCCTATGGTTTATCCATCGCACTATGCAAACGGTTTCCAGGGATACGCTAATCCGTCGCTCTACCCGTACGAAGTAGTGAATTATTCTATGGTCACTGCTGTCGCAAGGCTCGATACTCTAAGAAATGCCACCGGCACTGGCCCTGTTGTTTACGCGGAGCTGAGACCGTGGCTTCAGGATTTTGATCTTGGCGCAGACTACACCGCTGATATGGTGCGCGCGCAGATTAAAGCGACTTACGATGCAGATCCAAATCTCGGTTGGATGTTGTGGGATCCGAGGAATAATTACACGGAGGGAGCGCTCGAAAGTAATTAGTACCTAGTACATAGCATTAACTTTATGGAGAAATATGAATTAAAACTTGATACGTTCCAGGGGCCGCTCGAGAAACTGCTCGAGTTAATTGAATCAAAGGAGCTCGAGATTACGAGGCTCAATCTCGCGGAAGTGACCGGAGATTTTCTGGAATATGTTAGGTCTTTAGGCGAGATTGACCCGAGAGCTCTCGCAGATTTCATAGCGGTTGCAGCGCGGTTAATTTTGATAAAGTCTCACGCCCTCCTGCCCCACCTTACACTTACCGAAGAGGAGGAAGAAGACATCGCTGATCTCGAAAGACGCCTCACGCTCTATAAAGAATTTCGCGCGGTTGAGAAGGCGATAGCTCACAGTTGGGACAAACGGATTGCGCATGCTAGAGAATATTTACTGGAGTTACCGCGGGGATTTTATTTATCGGAGCCAGTTATGCCCTCAGAGCTCTGGGGCGTAATGGAGAGACTTTATAATGAACTTCAGTCGTTCATTCCCAAGACCGATGAGGCTGAGATTAGATTAGTCAGTCTTGAAGAAATGATCCAAGAAATGATAAAGCGAGTTACAGAGGCCATCGAGGTAAGCTTTAGTGAGGTAGCGAACGGCAAAGCTAGGTCGGAGATTATTGTGTTATTCTTAGCATTGTTGCATCTCTTTAAAGAGAGCGCTGTTGAGATTAAACAAGAGGGATTATTTGCTGAGATTACGATTTCGAGGAGTCAGGAGTAAAAATTACGATTTATGGATGAAACAACTATTCAAGGGAAATTAGAAGCACTTCTGTTTCTGTTTGGAGAACCTGTTAAGCTCGACAAACTTGCTGATGTACTAGGGCTCAAACTGAAGGACGTTGAGGAAGCAGTCGAAGCTCTTACTACTGCCCTAAAGAATGACGACAGGGGATTGCACATCATTGTTTCCGAAGACCGCGTTCAGATTACAACGAAGCCGGTGTTAGGTCCGCTTCTTTCTAAGATTGCGCAGGAAGAGCTTGATTCTAATCTCACGCCAGCTAGTATGGAGACACTGGCCATCGTTGCGTATCTCGGGCCATGTAGAAGATCTTTGGTCGAACACATCCGCGGAGTCAACTCAAGTTTTATATTACGAAGTCTTTTGATAAGAGGACTTGTTGAGAGGAAGCCAGATCCGAAGAGACAAAATACGTTCTTATATCAAGTCTCGATGGACTTTCTGAGACACATGGGAGTCGGTTCGACTAAGGAATTGCCGGAGTATGAAAAATATAAAGAGTTCACAAAACTATTTATTGGCGGAGAAGGGGACACGAGCGAGAAGGGTGACGAGCAAAGCGAGAATGGGTCTTCTATAGAGCCAGCTGGTTCGTCTAGTGAGAGTGTAGAACAAGAACTATGAGTAAATTAAGTCTTACAACTAAATTATCATTTTCTTTCGGATTGCTTTTCGGCATTGCGATAGTGCTTTTTGCTACGCTCTTTAGGGGGACCGAAAGCAGTTATATTGCACGTATAGCGGGCGAGCCAGCAGAAGAAGAAACTATAGAACAGGTCGTTGCTTCTCCGATTATTCAGGAAGTTACACTTAGCGCGGCTGGGGCATATACAATCGGTGGTCAAGAACTCTACTCATTTAGAGCTGACAAAAGATGGCCGATTGCCTCTATAACAAAACTTATGACAGCGCTCGTGGCCGACAGGCTATATCTTTCTGAGAAGCCGTATGAAATTATCGAAATTACAGAAGAGGCAGTGGCTACCGAGGGAGATTCTGGGAATCTTGCGGCCCACGAGCTTGTAAGAGCGGATGATTTGATAAAAGCCATGATGCTTGTTTCCAGTAACGATGCTGCAGCTGCGCTTGCAGAACATTATGGCGAGGAAGCATTTGTCGCTGAAATGAATAAGACCGCCGTGGAACTCGGGATGACTGGGACCACGTTCGTTGACCCGACTGGATTGTCGGTCCAGAACCTTTCTACTGTTGAAGACGTTCGACGCCTCGCGAAGTTTATTTGGGACAATTACACGTATATTTTTAATATCAGCCAGCGACCTCGCGATACAATAATCGACAGATCAGATGGGTCAACCTGGAGTCTAGAAAATATCAATTCTTTTGCCGGGCGATCTGATTTTCTTGGGGGAAAAACGGGCAGCATCCCAGAGGCAGAAGGAAATCTCGTTTCTATCTTTAGCGTTCCAGAGAGAAACGACGAAATTATAATTATAGTCTTGGGTACTGAAAATAGATTTCTCGAGACTGAAAAAATACTTAGTGATTTATGATGACAGAAGCGATAAGAGTATTAACGGTTAGTATTTTATCATTCGCAGTTGCGCTTCTTTTGACACCGGCGGTTCTCGCTGTTCTAAAAAAATTCGACTTTAAGAAACAAATTAGGACCGTTGAGTCTGCGCCGATATATTCAAAACTACATAAAGCCAAAGAGGGGACTCCAACGATGGGAGGAATAATAATTTGGGGAACCGTTCTCGGACTTGCCGCTATTCTTTTTCTTCTCGATGCTCTGTTTGACGGAAGTTTCACCTATTTGAACTTTGTGGATAGAGCGCAAACGTTTTTGCCGATAGCGGCGCTTCTCATAGCCGCGTTTTTGGGTTTGTTTGATGATATTCTAGGCGTATTAAGGATTGGTCCAAGCGGCGGTGGACTTACCGTATCGAAGAAACTAATTCTTTATACCGTTCTTTCCGTAGTTGGTGCTTGGTGGTTTTATTCCCCGAACATTCTTGATTGGCACGTAATCCATGTACCTCTTCTCGGCAATTTTGATATTGGTGCGTGGTACGTACCTATATTCATGTTTATCATTGTTGCGAGCGCGTTTTCGGCAAATGAAACTGACGGACTGGACGGCCTCTTTGGTGGCGTATCGCTATTTGCTTTCAGCGCGCTTGCAGTTGTTGCTTTTACACTTGGCAGATACGACCTTGCCACCATGAGCGGTGCTATTGTCGGTGCGATCCTGGCATTTCTTTGGTTTAATATTTATCCGGCAAAATTTTTTATGGGAGATACCGGTTCCATGGCGCTAGGGATAACGCTAGGTGTTATGACAATGTTAACTAATACTGTATTGCTCCTGCCTTTTTTCTTTATTATTCCGATAATCGAATCTCTCACTGTTATTGTGCAAGCCGTAAGCAAGAAGTTTAGAGGGGGCAAGAAAATATTCTTATCAACTCCGATTCATCACCATTTTGAGGCACTCGGGTGGCCAGAGTCACAAATAACGATGAGATTTTGGATAATTTCGGTTGTTTCTACCGGCTTAGGGTTGGCTTTATTCTTTATAGATAGATTTTTTTAAATCTAGCCAAAGCCGCGGAGAATTCTAGAGCGGCTTTGATGTATAATTGGTAGACGATGAGCCTTTTAATAAAAGGTGTTCAGGTTGTTGACGGAAAAGGAGGAGAGCCCTATAAGGCCGATGTTTTGGTCCAGAAGAATGTTATATCCGCCATTGGCAACCTAAAGGGCAAAAAGACTGATAGAGTACTAGATGGGCTGGGCCACTACATTACTCCGGGATTTATTGATGTTCATAATAACGCGGACCACTATCTGAGTCTTTTTAACAATCCCGCACAGAAGAACTTTGTAAAACAAGGGATAACAACAATTATCGGTGGTCACTGCGGTTCTTCGCTCGCCCCGCTTTTGTACGGAAATCTGGAATCTATAAGAAAATGGGCTGACCCACACGATATTAATGTTGACTGGCACACCGTCCCAGAACTATTGGAGACTCTTGAAAGAATTTCTATAGGACTTAATTTCGGCACGCTAGTAGGACACTCCACAATAAGAAGAGCTCTTGTAGGTGAACGCTCGCGGCTGCTTCAGAGAGAGCTCGATGTATTCAAGGGAGTTCTTGAGCGTGCGATGCGTGATGGTGCTTTTGGATTTTCATCCGGTCTTGGTTATGTACACGGGAAGATGGCATCCAAGAACGAAATTAAAGAGTTCGTAGATATTGTTAAAAAATTCGATGGTGTTTACTCAGTCCACTTGCGTGACGAGGGAGATAAAATTCTTGATGCAGTTAAGGAAATTATCGCATTAGTGAAAGTATCTGGGGCAAAAACAATAATCAGTCACTTCAGGCCGATAAAGGGTTTCGATAGGGAATTCGAAGAAACACTGAAATATATAAACGATACGGAGAACTTGTATTTCGACGCATATCCTTACGACGTTAGCGTAAGGCCGCTTTATACATTACTTCCGGATTGGGCTCAAGTTGAGAATATTGAGGCGATGCTTGAGCGAGTAAGAACGAAGAAAACCGCAGAGCTTATAGCTGGCGACTTTAAGACTGTGCCGGCCTCCGAGATTTTAATAGGTGGCGTTCCTCACCACGAGTACCTGGTAGGCAAGTCGATAGAAGACATTGCAAAAAACTTAGGCGTGAGCGCCGAGAAGGCTTTGCTTCACATAATGGATGTTACTGATTTGCGGGCAGTTGTTTTCATAAAAGATGTTAACGAAGAGCTTCTTAAAAGAGCGCTCGTCGATGAGAAGGCTTTGATAGCGTCTCACAGTAAGGGCGTTGTGCCGGGTGAATTCATGGTTCATGAAAGATCTGTTGGAACTTTTCCTAAATACTTAAATATGGTTGTAGGTGACGGGGTGTTGTCCCTCGAAGAAGCCATATCAAGAATTACATATAAACCTGCGGAACTTTTTGGAATCAAAGATAGGGGATTAATCAAAGAGGGGTATGTCGCTGACCTCGTTGTCCTAAGTAAGAACGATTACAGCCCTAAGCACGTTGTTGTTGGCGGAAAGGTTTTCGAAGAGGAGGCTATCAAGGGCGAGGCGCTTCGTCACAAGACCTAATGGCGCGTCGTAGGGGACAAAGTTTTGATTATGTAATAGCCGCGTCGGTTGCCCTGCTTTTGATAATAGGTTTTGCCGCTCTTGCTTCTGCATCTTCTGACTTGGGCAAGCTTCAATACGATGACGCTTATTATTACTTGAAACATCAAGCTATCTACGGGCTTGGTTTTGGAATTGTGGGATTCCTTGTTGGATTTTATGTCGACTACAGAAAATTTAAGAAATTAGTGCCGATTCTGTTTTTTCTTGGAATCGGTGCGTTAATATTGACATTTACTCCGCTGGGTACAATTTCGGGCGGTGCGTCTAGGTGGATTGCGGTAGGTCCCACCACAATACAACCGTCGGAACTCCTCAAAATATTTTTTATAGGATATCTCGCTGCTTGGCTTTCCGGAAGATCTGAGCGACAGAAAAACACCGCGGAGGGACTTCTTCCGTTTCTTTCTATATCCGGATTTGTCGCGCTCCTGCTTTTGTTCCAGAGGTCTACGAGCGCCGCCGTTATTCTCATGGTAGGTGCGTTTGTTGTTTACTTTGTCGGCGGTGCAGACAAGAAGCATATTTTTGCAACCATAGGTCTCGGACTTCTTCTTATATCTGGTGTAATTGTTGCTACTCCATATAGATTAGAGAGAATTCAGACTTTCATAGAGGGCGGTTCGGATAGTCAAGGATCGGGCTATCAAGTCAGCCAAGCCCTTACCACCATAGGTTCTGGCGGGTTGACCGGAGTCGGTTACGGCCAATCTGCGATAAAGACTACTCTGCCCGAGAGAATAGGGGATTCGATATTCGCAGTCATCGCCGAGGAGTTCGGTTTTATTGGATCGTTGTTTCTAATTCTCATATTCTTTACACTTGTAACTCGTACTTTTCTGCTTTCTAAGCGGGCAAAAGATCAATTCGGAAAGTTATTGCTCGTTGGGTTTGGAACGATTATCGGGATTCAAGCGTTTATACATATAGGCGGGAATTCCGGGCTCATACCGTTAACTGGCGTGCCGCTTCCATTTATTAGTTACGGAGGAACTGCACTTGCTGTTTTTATGACAATCGGCGGAATCATACTTAACGTAAGTAAAAAAGTTTAGATCATGAAAAAGACAAGAGTATTGGTAACAGGTGGGGGGACTGGCGGACACATGTATCCGATTGTTTCCGTCGCCGTGGAGCTTCAAACCGAAGCGTTGAGAAATAATATTCCTTTGAGGGTTCGTTATATCGGTGCCGCAGAAAAGAAATACAGGGACATTCTTGCGGACAACGGCGTGGAAGTCAGGAGAATTCTTGGTGGCAAGTTTAGAAGATATTTTGCGCTGGCAAACTTCGTTGATATACCAAAAATCGCTGTAAGTATGATTCAAGCGCTTTGGAAACTATTTTTCTTCATGCCGGATGCGGTTTTTAGCAAAGGAGGTCCAGGGTCTGCACCCGTGGTTCTTGCTGCAAGATTCTACAGAATACCCGTGGTTGTTCATGAGTCGGATAGCGTGCCGAGTATTACAAGTAAATTCACGGGGCGTTTTGCAAAGATTATCGCAACTTCCTTTGAATCAACCAGCAGATATTTCGAAGGTTTGGGAGCTAGAGTGATTCTCACAGGCAACCCGATAAGAACGTCGCTTTTGAAAAACAAGTTAGCTCAATCTAAAGCTAAGGCTTTCCTAGAGTTTGACGAGGAGCTTCCTCTCATACTCATTCTCGGCGGTTCTCAAGGGGCTACATTCATGAACGACTTTGTATTAGATAACTTGAAGGAGCTTTTGCCTATAACGCAGATTTTCCATCAGACCGGTGCGATCAACTACGAAACTGTCGGCAGAGAGTTCGCCGTAATGGGAGACGAGCTTCCTCCGGAATTAGTGAAGAGATACAAAGCTATAGATTATTTCGATAATGACATTAGTATCGCGTATACTGCCTGTGATCTTGTCGTGAGTCGTCCTGGTGCGGGCGGGATTTTTGAGATAGCCGCGTTCGAGAAGCCGTCTATTCTCATACCGATCACAAATTCGGCGAATAATCACCAGATGTTTAACGCAATCGAATATAGCAAAACAGGAGCGGCGCTTGTTTTCGAAGAGCAAAACTTGCTACCCCACCTATTTTTAGAAAGGATTAAGGAGCTTTTTAGCGACCCGAATAGGTTAATCGAGATGAGCAAAGCTACAGCCCAATTTTATAGGCCGGATGCTGCTTTGAAGTTGGCCCAAATTCTCCTTACAATTAACGAGCAATGACTGCATCAAAAAAAGTGAAGGTACGTTTTGCGCCTTCGCCGACTGGACTTCTGCATGTCGGGAATGCGAGAACCGCCCTGTTTAACTGGATTTTTGCAAGAGCCAACGGTGGTACGTTTGTCCTACGAATAGAAGATACGGATACCGCGCGCTCTAAGCCAGAATTTGAGAAGGACATTACGGAGGGTCTCGAATGGCTTGGCTTGGGATGGGACGAATATTACAAGCAGAGCGAACGCACTGACATATACAGGGAGTATCTAGAGAAACTCTTGGGGGAGGGGAGGATCTATTATTGTTTTTGCGCGAAGGACGAACTTGAAATTCAGAGACAAGCGATGTTGACACAGGGTCTCGCACCGAAATATATGGGCACTTGTAGGAATTTGGATAAAGAGGAAGTGAAGAAGCGTCTCGATAGGGGAGATGAGCATGTCCTGCGTTTTAGAATTCCAGAGACGAAAATCGAGTTTAAGGACATGGTGAGAGGGAGAATATCATTCGATACATCTATTATGGGAGATGTAGTCGTGGCGCGAGATTTAGATAATCCTCTGTACAATTTCGCCGTTGTTATAGATGACGCGTTGAACGAAATAACCCATGTGATAAGAGGGGAAGATCATATTTCAAATACTCCTAAGCAGATACTAATAATAAATGCGCTAGGCTTTAGGGTTCCTGAGTTCGGGCACTTGCCGCTCATATTGAACCCGGACAGAAGCAAGCTTTCTAAGCGATTTACGGACACTGCGCTAAGAGACTACAAGGACGACGGATACCTCGCCCCCGCTATGGTGAATTTTCTAGCGTTTTTGGGATGGCACCCGAAAGAGAACAAAGATGTAATGAACATTGATGAAATCGTGAAAGAGTTTGATATTACACGCGCTCAGAAAGGCGGAGCGGTATTTGATATAGAAAAATTGAATTGGTTAAACAGCAGTTACATTAAAGAACTTGATTTAGAAGAATTTATCAAGGCAACTGAAAAATACATTTCCAAAGGGTGGAAATTAACTCCAGCTATGGCTGAAACCGTGAGAGGTAGAATCGAGAAATTAAGTGAAGTGAAAAATCTAGTTGATTTCTATTTTGAACTGCCCGAATATGATCCTGAACTCTTGAGATGGAGAGGGGGGCCGCTGAAGGATTCCGCACTACATATGAAAGAGACTTTAGAATTTCTTAGAAGTGTCCCAGAGGAAGAATTTGCGCAGGCAAAGTTAGAGAAAGAACTTCTTTCTAAGCTTCCGAAGGAGAGTAGGGGAGACACGCTTTGGCCAGTGAGGGTCGCTCTCTCTGGCAAGTCTGCGTCTCCGGGTCCGTTTGAGATAATGGGTGCGATTGGTAAGAAAGAATCCATAACGCGAATCGAGGAGGCTATAAAGAAAACCGGAATGCTCGATATATGATTAGGAATTGGAAAATTGCTCAGTTTTTATCTTTCGTTGTAGTTGCCACGATGGCTTTGTATCCTGTCGCGCCTTCGTACGCTGTATCGGAGGACGACTTAGAGGAGGAAATCCAAGAAAAGAGCTTGGAACTTAAGAACTTAGATGCGCAGATACAACAGACACAAACGCGCATCGACGGCCTCCAGGGACAGGCACGAACTTTGAATAATGCAATCTCGAATATTAATAATCAGATAGACCAAGTTAATTATGGAATTCGCTCGAGCGAAGTGAATATAGAAAAACTAGCTCTCGAGCTCCAATCTCTTGGGTACAAACTCGAGGATGTTGATGCCGAAATAGAAATTAAACAAGCTGCACTTTCAGAGATTTTGCGCAAAGTTCAGCAAAGCGATAGCGAGGGGTTCCTCGAGGTCTTATTGAAACATGAAACTTTAGCAGATAGTGTTTTCGAGATTCAAAGCCTTTCTGATTTGCAGGACAACCTCAACGTTAGTGTTGCCCAACTCGCATCTCTCCAGGTTGCGCTCGCAGAGAATATTGACCAGACGGGTGTCAAGAAAGGTGATTTGGAAGATGAAAACGTTACTCTTAAAAGCAGAAAAGTTATTCTCGCTGATCAACAAGATGAAAAAGATTCCCTTTTGAAGGAGACGAAAAACCAAGAAGTAGTTTACCAACAGAAGCTCGATGAATTAGAGAAAATCAAAGCGGAGGTAGCCGAAGAAATAAACAGAATTGAGGAAGAGTTGAGGGGTCAAGTAAACCAGTCAGCTCTCCCAAGCGCCAGAAAAGGCGTACTGGAAGTCCCTGTGCAAGGGGTGCTGACTCAAGGCTACGGAAGAACAAGCTATGCCCTCTATGCCTATAAGAGCAAATGGCACAACGGTATAGACATTGGCGCGCCGAATGGGACACCGATTGTTGCCGCTGAAGATGGAGTTGTAGCGTTTGTCGCGAATCAGGACACGGTCTTAACCAATGGGATCGCGTATTGCCGTGGGGGTGCGTATGGAAAGGTCCTTGTAGTTAAACACGATAATAATCTAGCGACGCTTTATGCTCACACTTCGCTCATACTTGTGAGCCAGGGCGACAGAGTTAAGCGTGGAGAACTTATTGCATACGTCGGTCAATCTGGGTGGGCAACTGGGCCGCACACTCACTTCTCGGTATTCGACGCATCAACTTTCACCTTAAAACAGTCAAGGGTGTGTGGGCCAATGCCTGTAGGTGGTGATTTGAATCCTCTTAACTACATGGATGTATGATCCATCTCGTTGAGCCGAAGGATAAAAAGGAGTGGGACGAGCTTCTACTTGGGCATAACGGTTCTTTCACACAAAGCTGGCAGTGGGGAGAGATGCAGAAAAGAGAGGGCGGCAAAGCACTTCGTTTTTCTATATTGCGTGATAATAATGTCTTGGGGTGCCTATCTTTGTATGTTAGAAAAACTCCCGCTGGATTTTATGGATATATACCAAGGGGGCCTGCGGTAGGGGAGAGAGATTTATCGGATAAGGATTGGTCCGATTTATTGGAACTGCTACACGAGATTGCCAAGCGGGAAGACCTCGTCTTTTTATTATTTGAACCTGTTTACCCCGGTGCTTTCGGAAATCTTAGAGCTGCCGAGAATAGACAGCCCAATAAGACAATATTTATTGATCTGTTGAATCCGCTCGAAGACTTGCTAAGCAGAATTAATAAAACAAAAAGATACGGGATAAGATATGCCGAAAATCATGGAGTTACTGTGAGGATCAGCGACAAGAGTAAGACTGATTTCGAGAAATTCTGGAAACTTTTGCAGGGAACAGCCGCAAGAAAACAATTCGGAACTTTTTCTAGGTCTCACTTCGAGAATATATTCTACGAAGATATTTCCAAAATGTTTCTGGCGGAATATGAGGGTCACGTGGAGGCTGCCGCTGAGGTGATTTTTTTTGGAGACACTGCCATATATTTGCACGCTGGTACTTCCGGCAAAAATGAAAAACTTATGGCGAGTTATCTCTTAGTTTGGGAAATTCTAAAGAAGGCAAAACAAGACGGTCTGAAATATTTGGACTTGTGGGGGATTGATCACAATCGTTGGCCAGGCGTTACTGCCTTTAAAGAAAGTTTTGGCGGCCGTGAGATAACTTATCCAGATGCAAGACTCGTCGTGTACAAAAGGTTTAGGTATTTTGTTTATAAGTTAATGCATGCCGTGCGCAACCTCTTACAAAGATTTACGGGGTAGGGCAGTGTTGTTGTATAATTAGCCTATGCTTGAGTTTGATTTCTCTACGCTTCTAGATGCGTTCAAGAATCTTTTCTCGGTTGGTATTTCGTTCTACAAAGCCTTGTGGAGCGTCCTTCTCAAGCTGTGGGATCTTTTAATGGAGGTAATAGGGTTCGCGCGAAGCCTTATGAATAAGTGACGCAAAAGCTATGTTGTGCGACAGATATGAATCTGACTCCAATAGGGCTTTACGGCCCCCTACCCCGCTATCTACCTCGTACGTTTCTGCTATATAAAACCCTCATTTTTGGCCCAAAATTGGCCCGTAACAGCGTTTTCCCCTCAAAATGGCTCTATACCAAGACAGTTTAGGAATATTCAAAGAGAACAATGGTTATGTCATTGACGATATTTGGTATCCTCGAGTGACCAGTATTCTCAGCATCAAGGCAAAACCGGCCCTATATCGTTATTATGCGGATCTAAATAGTTATGCCGAGGGTGAGGAAATCAAGAAGAAATCTGCTGATGAAGGTACGCGGGTGCATGGAGCCGCTGAGGCAATTCTTACCGGTAAGGAACCTGTTGTAGATCCCGACATCGCGCCGGCCGTGAAAGCTTTTCAAGAATTTATAGATAAAAGAAATGTTCAGGTTGACCCCGATTACGTTGAGCGCCGTGTATTGAATCATAGTGACAGATATGCTGGTACAGTTGATTCAGTAGCTCTTATAGATGGTAAGCTCGGGGTTTTGGACCTGAAGACTTCCTCCGGCATTTATAGGGATTACACCCTCCAACTCGCCGCCTACTTCCCTCCCCTGCAGAGTGAACTTCGCGGACTTTCAACTAGATGGATACTTCGCATAGATCAAGATCAAATTTGTCACAAATGCGGATCTACGAGGCGCGAGAAAGGAGGCAGGGTTAAAGTTAAAGCTCCCTATCCCTCAAACGGTGTGGGTCACAAATCATGCGACCACGAATGGTCAGAAGTTCGCGGAATAACAGAATTAAAAGAATTTCCATATTGGCAAGACGATTATCAGGCGTTCTTGGGCGCTAAGGCACTTTGGGAGTGGGAAAATATTACGAGGCTGAAGAAGATCGGGTATCTTTAATTAGTACCTAGTACCTAGAAATCGGAACCCAGAAACTAGATACTATGTACTAGGTACTAGTTTAATTTACTCGCCCAGGCGGCTTTGATCTCTTCGTAGGCAGTGAGGTTTGCTCTTTTTATAAATACCATCACTTTCCCCTCTTGTTTATCTTCTTCGAGCCCCATGACTTTCGCAAAATTTAATATTCTATTCGCGGCCTCTTCTGTATCCCCTCCCTCTTCAACCATTAGCTCAACTTCGACGACATTGTGGCCAAAATCTACGGAATCTACGTCTATTGTAAATCCATTTTTTTTGAACCTGCGCCGATTTGTTTTCCACGAGCCGAAAGGAAAGTATTCGTTTTCGGCGAGATATTCGGAGATATCTTTGTGCGCCGGTATGTTTAACTTTGACTTAATTGTTTCGTCGTCTTCGACTTCCAAATATTTATCAACCCTACTCCCCCCTTCAGCCACATACAGTTTTAGTTCGAATCTTCCGTTTCTTTTCCGAAGGAATATATTGTTTTTAACTAGCGGGAATCCCTCTCTGTCGTAATAGGAATCTTTATTTACAGTGTCGCTAATAAACTCGGCATCTTTTGTGATGCGTTCTATGTCGGACTCGCTCGCAGCGAACTTTTTCTCCACCTCTATCATTTAGGTGTCTGCTCGATTACTATCGGCGCCTGGTTGAAATCTCTACCAAAAATGTATCCCAAACCGAAGCTCAAAAGGCTCACAAGCAGTACGGTAATGCCCACTTGGACGTGTTTTTTGCTGAAAAATTCCCTTAATCTGTTGCTCAAGTCCCCTATCGTTGACATGCCACCAATCTTACCACATACTTACCCACTGTTAGATACACTAGGTACTAGCTACTGATTATGGCACATAGAAAAGCTGGAGGTTCTACAAAAAACCTTCGTGATTCAAAATCGAAAAGATTAGGAGTTAAGCGCGGCGACGGCCAAAAGGTCGGCGCCGGTGAAGTTTTGATACGTCAGCGTGGCACAAAATTTATCGCTGGAAAGAATGTACGTCGTGCATCAGACGACACTCTATACGCCGCGAAAGACGGCGTAGTTAAGTTTTCAACAAAAACCAAGACTCGTTTCGACGGAAATCACAGACGGACAAAAGCCGTCGAAGTAATTTAGTTTCTCTTTACGAAATAGTTGCTCCCAGCGTACTCACGTACTGGTTTACGAGTATTGCGGAGGACATTATTAAGAGGAGTAAGACGCCGTTTACAATAAGTGGCGGGTGTTTCACTGGTGAGTGAACGAAAACTTTTAGAAGTAAAGCAACCGCGATTATTGTGGCAAGAACTACGAGCATGTAGTTCGTAGTCGTTTTGGGTTCCGACGCCACTTTTCTTATAAAAGATGTGCCGCGATTTTCAACAGTGGGTGTAACTTCAGTTTGTGCTAGTACGGTTGTGTCTATCGGCTCCGTTTGTATAAAAGTATCCTCAACTATTAGCGGTTCTTTCTCCGCCTGTAAAGATGCGACTTTTGTTTTTTCCGGCTCGACGGTCGGTGTCTGGGTTTGTGTTGATTCCGGCGTTATTGGTAAAGTCTCAGCTGTGACTACGGCGGGTCTGCCGAAAAATTGGACTACGAATATGGCCTCCCTGCCCTTATATTTCCCTTTTGCCGTTGCGACACCTATTTCTGTGTAACTGTCTTTCAGTATGTTAGCTCGGTGGCCTGGGGAGTCCATCCATGCATCAACAACATCTTCTGAGTCTGTGAAGTTAACTGCCAAATTTTCACCCGCCGCGACGAAGTTATAACCAACATTTTCTAACCAATACCATGGGTCGAAACCTTCTGGGGTTTCGTGCGCGAAGTAACCCTTCTTGGCCATGTCGTTAGCTTTGAGCTGTGCTGCAAGCTCAAGCAGATCGTCCGTGACTAGTGAATTAAGGTCAAACGATACACGTTCTGTGTTCGTCTTATCGACTATAACGCTCGATATTACGGCCGCGAGAAAGTTTGTATTCTTCCCTATGATAAATATCTGCGCCAGGAAGAGCATTTCTATAAGCAAAACTATGCTTAAAACTATGAGAGCTTTCTCCGTGCGGAGCATGTGGGGCTTGTGGTCATTCCCCTCATGCGGAATAAAGTATTTTTTGAGCGTCAGTTTCATCCTATTCATTGTATCATATACCATATTTTGAGCCATTAGTCAACTAGAGTCGCTATGTATAAACTAATACGAGTGAGTATATGTGTAGAGGAACGTCCCGCAGGTTCTCTCGCTTGGTCGCAGAGAGAACCGAGGGAGAAGCGGCTTTTACCGCTGGAGTAAAAGAACGCTGTTTCCGAGATACATACACGAACGAGTCCTTACGGCCTAACCTCCTTTATGGTCAGCACCACAACATCCACAGAAGCAGAGCCTGGCTCAAGCTCGGAGTTAATGCAGGTGATACTGAAAGTTGTGATGC
>Ga0209342_10000223_pt1 | contig 63228 bp, 72 predicted proteins | sample RifCSP16_2_FD_184023 | JGI IMG/M metagenome (GOLD analysis project Ga0209342, IMG submission 184023) | Soil microbial communities from Rifle, Colorado - Rifle CSP2_sed 16_2 (SPAdes) (version 2) | ecosystem: Environmental > Terrestrial > Deep subsurface > Rock core/Sediment | place: Rifle... | reverse complement strand
TGAGGAGCACGTCGAGGTTCACTTCGTGGTGCGCGCTCACAGGCACGATCGGGGCGCCCTCCGCGACGGTCCCCTTCACGAACGACAGAATCTGGCGGTAGTTCTCCTCCGCCTGCTTCGGCTCGACGATATCGATCTTGTTCTGCACAATCACGATCTTGTCGACCCCGATGATCCCGAGGGCCATCAGGTGCTCCTTCGTCTGCGGCTGCGGGCACTCCTCGTTCGCCGCGATCACGAGGAGCGCGCCGTCCATGATCGCGGCCCCGCTCAGCATCGTCGCCATGAGCGTCTCGTGCCCGGGCGAATCGACGAACGACACGATCCGCTGCAACTCGCCCTTTACGTTGTGGATCTTGCACGTGTCCACGTTCGAGTAGCAGGTCGGCTCGTCGCACTTCGGACACCGGTAGATCGCCATGTCCGCGTATCCGAGGCGGATCGAAATCCCGCGCTTGATCTCCTCGCTGTGTCGGTCCGTCCGTTCGCCGGTCAGACGTTCCGTGAGGGTCGATTTCCCATGGTCCACATGACCGACGACGCCGATGTTGACCTCCGGCTGGCCCGGGACCTTCATCGCGCCTGCTCCTGCCACGCGTCCTCGATCGACTTCGGCCCGCGCTGGACGATCTTCAGGTTCAGCTGCAGGATGTCCGGCGACACGGTGTTCCCACGCACCGTCTTCTTCTTCCGCATCCCCGGGCGATAAGGATGGAAGCCCACGCCTCCGGCCAGGAGCAGGCGCTTCCGCCGCGGCCCGGGCAGATCGTGCCGCATCGGAAAGCCGTCCTTGTCGCTGCCCCCCGTGATCTGGAGCTTGTATCCCGGCAGCCCCACGTAGAGGCCATCGAGGTCGTCGCCGACCTTCTTGCCGATCAGGGCGTTCGCGTAGTGCCCCGTGATGTCCCGCTTGTACGCCTTCCCCGACTTCGGGTCCGCGATGACCGCTTTGAACTCCGCCATGGGTCCGCCTGGATGAGAGATGCGTCCATGCGCGGCTTCGTTAAAAGACTTCCGGGACGGTGCCTCACGGGAGGCCCGCGAACAGCCCGAGGATCTGGCCGCACTCCCGATATACGTTCACGATAGAACCCCCTTCCTCCTTCGACATGCCGCGGATCTCACCGAGGGCCTCCGTCATTTGCCGCAGGCGGAACAGCGCGTCCGCGGTGTCCAGGTCGTCGTCCATCGCCTTCCGGAACGCCTCCCGGGTGCGCCAGACGAGGGCGTCCACCTTGCCGCCCGTGCCGGGGCCGTCCGCCGCCGACGCCTTCCCGATCGCGGCCCGCATCGCGTCCCACTCCTCCCGAGATCGGGCGAAGCATGCCGCATCGTATTCCACGTTCTCGCGGTAGTGGGCCTTCAGCAGGCACAGCCGGATCACCTCGCCCGGATGGTCCCGCAGGACCTCCCGGATCGTCACGAAGTTCCCCAGGCTCTTCGACATCTTCTCCCGTTCCAGCGTGAGGAACCCGTTGTGCATCCACGTCCGCGCCCACTCCGCGCCCCACGCGCCCTCGCAGATCATCGCCTCGCTCTCGTGATGCGGGAACACCAGGTCCAAGCCGCCTCCGTGGATGTCGAGGGGCGCGCCCAGATACTTGAACGCCATCGCATTGCACTCGACGTGCCAGCCGGGGCGGCCCTCGCCCCAGAGGCTCGGCCACGAGGGCTCGCCCTCCTTCGACCGCTTCCACAGGGCGAAGTCGAGCGGGTCTTCCTTCCTATTCTCGGCGGGGACCGGGTCCACGACGATGTCCTCCACCTTGCGATGGGAGAGGATGCCGAACGAATGCTTCGCCTTCTTCGTGCGGAAGTAGACTTCGCCGTCGATCGCGTACGCATATCCACGCGCGATCAATCGTTCCACGAGGGCGAGGATCTCCGGGATGTGCTGCGTGACCTTCGGATAATGGACCGCTGGCCGGACGTTCAGCGCGCGCATGTCGTCGAGGAACGCGTCGATGAAGAACTGCGCGAACTCGAGCGGCGGCTTGCCTACCTCCGCGGCGCGGCGGATGATCACCTCTTCGATGTCCGTGAAGTTTTGAACGTAGATCACGCGGTGCCCGAGGGACTCGAGGTACCTCCGCGCCGTGTCGAACGCGATGTAGGAACGGGCGTGGCCGAGGTGGCTGTAATCGTAGGTCGTCGGCCCGCAGACGTACATCTTCACGACGCCGGGATTGAGGGGCGCGAACGGATCCTTCCGCCGCGTCCGCGTGTTGTACAATCGGAGGGGCATGACGGATGCGATCGCGGCGACGTGGGCCGCGCTATTAAGCCCTTGGCCCGCCGCGCGATTCCCCTGCGACTTCAATCGACCAAATCTGCGATCCGACGAAATCTATATGCCGCGTGCCGATGTGCACGACCTCGCTGGGCCGATAGATCAGCGGAAGATCGCCGCCTTCGCAAGGCGGAAGCCGTGGGTTCAAATCCCACTCGGTCCACTCGCTCACATCACCCTTAGACAAGGACCGCGAGTCCCTCGGCCACAATCTCCTCGTTCAGGTTGTGCCATGCCCCGTCCGCGAGGTAGTGCACCACCGCCAGCCAGCGGCCGTAGTTGTCCCCGTGGTCCTGGAATGTGTTCAAGATCACGTCTTTCCCGCCGACCTTGGCGGCGACGGATTCTTTCATTTCACCGCCAACGCACGGAGGGCAGCGTCCGGATCGTTCAGCTCGTACGTGTCGATGCCGTACGGGCGGAGCCGCTGCTCCCATCCGATCCGGAAGCCCAGGTCCGTGAGGACATCGATCATATCGCCGTCGACGACGTTCAGGCACCGGGCCTACTACCGGTAGAGGATCTCGGGGATCGCCTTCATGGGGCCCTCCTCCGTAGAGAGGGGCGCCGGGGCTTTCGGTCGATGTCGAGGTAGACCTTATGGAGGTGCCCGATCCGAGAGTTCCGCAGGTGTCCGCGATGGCATCGGGGGAGGGAAAGCCGCGGTTTCACATCCCCCTCGGGACCATTCATCTTGGAGAGCCGGGACTACGTGGGCCCCAATGGCATTCACCTTCTGTCTTACTAGAACTCTTATATTACCTCCCCTATAGGCTTGCCTGTCCTAATAGATAGGCTGGGAATCGGAGCTGGTCCAGATAAAGCAGCGATCGGACGCGCACGCCTCTGCAGTGCAGAAGATTACTCTCGAGCTGCCAATCCGCTCTCTGATCCATGCCCTCGAACTGGTCGAGGCGGGCGTGTATCCCAGCGTGGACGACCTCGTTGCCGCCGCAATCGAGGCCGTGCGTGCTTCCCCAGAAGTTGCGCGCAACCTTCGGCCGGAGGGTCAGACATCCTCCTTTGTGCAGCTTCCACCACGTGTTCGCTTCATCCTGGAGGAAGCAGATTTCGGCGATCCTCCGATTGTCGACGCCCAGTCGACGACGATCCTCCCTCACCCTCTCCTCCCTATCACCATCTCTCGGTTCTTCGCGGCAAAGCCGATCCTCAGGCTACTCGCACGGTCGCTCGCGAATGCGAATCAGGAGTATCTCAGGACCGCCGACTTCCGAGACCTCCTCCGCCACAAGGCGTTCTCGTGGACGGACTCTCTGCGGCGGCTGGACCTCGAAGGCGACCGTCCGAAGGGCGAGCGTCTCTCGACGACGTTCCCAACCGTTGACCGGGAGGAGGGGAAGTCAATGGTTCGCTTCCTTGAGGCCTATGTGGGTTCGGCCTACGCCGGCACTCCCAGAGTGGGAGGCCTCCTTCCGTTCCTAGGTTTCGTTTCTCTAGTCGGGCGGGGAGGCGAAGAGCGGATCGGAATCACCGCCTTCGGACTCGACTTCGCCAGGTCTCCAAATCCAGTCCTCGATGAGGCCGAACCCGCATTTCCGCCGTTCCGTAACGAGGAGGTAGCCTTACTCCTCTCGGCGATCCGGAGACGGTCGCCGGACGAATGGCAGCATATACAGTACTACGTCCGAACTATCGCGGGTGCCGGGAGCGCCTCGCGAAACATGCTCGTCCAGAGGATGAGGAGTTTCTACGTGCGTTTCTGGAGTCCGCTAGCCTTGAGCAAGGGGATGGTCGAGTCGTTGACGGCCACCGTTCACAGTCGCTGCCAGGAACTCGGCTTCGTTCGGACGCGGCGAGAGGGGCGCATTTCGAGCTACGCCGTCACTGAGGTCGGTTCCCGATGGCTCGCGACAGAAGTCCCGGAGGAAGGGGGAGGAGGATCGACATGACCGAAGACCAAACCAAGCAAGTCGAGGACACGGGTGAGCCGGATCTGTTCGAGAAATACGAGGGCGTCAGCGAGACCTTCAAGTCCGACACAAAGAGGTACCTGAAGGACCACCTCCTCGACGAGTACGAGACTCCCGCGCAGGCGGTGATCTACAACGTCCTTCAGAACGGTGCGGACAACAGGGCTCCCGGCCTGCCTCTCGAGGTACGGTTCAGCGTGGACTCCAAAGCGAAGGCCTTCGAGGTCAACATGATGGGTACGACGGGAATCAAGGACTGGGACCGCTATAACTCGCTGCATTTTGGGGGCGAAATGGGGGCGAAGCGGCGCGGGGAGGGCGCAAAGGTCCTAGTCCCGATCGCCCGAACGGTCCGAACCGAAACGCGCCTCCTAGATGGCACCTACGTTCAATCGGTCTGGAAAGACGACCACATCTGGAGATCCGACCGCAAGCAGCACGAGGATCTCCTCGCGAGCTTCCCGCCGAGCGCACTCCCTCCCGGGGCTTCGCGCATCGTTGCCGAGGGCCTTTTCGATGAGGTTGGCGACCGACGCGCGGGCCTGGATCTGTCCGATCCCCGCATCGTCGAACGGGTCCTCCGTCAGGATTGGTTCCTTCTTCTCGACGACCCTACGGTCAAGATAACGTACGAGATCGACGGCGAGGAAGTACGGGTAGGCGGAGGAGCGGCACCCGAACTGGCAGACGAGGTCGATTACAAGGACGTGCCCGTGACCGATTCGACCGGGGAGCTGGCTGGCAAGTTCGAGCACGTGGTTCTCAAGTTGACTAAATCGCCCATTCATGGGGACGTCCCCAGAGGAATTGCGGTTTGTACGGACCTGCATTCCGTTAGCTACTACCAACTCTACGGCGGACCGAATTCTTCGCGCTTGTACGGCTACGCCGTCGGCTCTTTCCTCGCAGAGAGCGAAACGACCAACCACTTCGCATTCAAGTCCACGCGACAGTGGAGGGCGGCGAAGCTCACTCTCTCCCGTCTCGTTAACCAGTTCATGGAGAAGCATGCTGGCGTGGAGGCAGTGGAGGACGCAAAAACGAAGAAGGTCCTCGCTGAGGTGACCGCGCAAATCAACCGGATCATCCGTGACCGGTTCCGTGATTGGCACCCCGAAGGAGGTTTCGTCGAGGAAAGGAAGCCGACAAAGAGGGGGCACGATGACCCTTGGGTCAGCCAACCCGCTCTATCGCAGGAGAGCTACGATCCCGGTGAAACCTGCACCATGTCGTTCGACGTCGTGGGGCCGGACAAGGGCCGGGGGCGGCAGCCCGTCGAGGCCCGGGTCGTCGTGGCCTCCGCGAAGGTCACTCTGTATGCCAGCAAGTGGTCCATGGATATCGGGCCGCAGGAAAGGAAGTCCATCCTCGACTCTTTTGTCATCCCAGAGACGACGCCCTCAGACCTCTACGCTGTCCGGTATAGCGTGGCGGATGCGAAGAGCGGCAAGACCCTGCACGACCGTCGGGGCTACTTCGAGGTCGGGGAAGTTCCGGAGAAGCCGCGAAAGCCCCGGACCCCCAGGAAGACCAAGCCGAAGGTGGGCGGCGACATCGCCCTGAGGAATGCGAGGGCCGCTACCTTCCCGAAGGAAGAGGAAGATGGGGATGAGCGGGTCCGCGAGAGCGTGCTCAACCCCGAACCCCCGGAGGGACCGATCGTGCTCCTGAACTGGAAAGCCCCTCAGTACCTCGCAACCGAAACGGTCGACGATGCGTGGCGCTACCACATCGCGCGATGTCAAGTCGACGAGCTTGCAGCCCTGAAGTTCGACCGGGAGCTACAATTGCGAGACAAGGACGAATTGACTAAGGACGCCGTCTCGCTCTTGTACCGCGCGATCATGCTCGAAAGGGCTACGTTCATCGCAGAATGGGCACGGGCTGAGCTGACACGGCGGGGCGCGAAGGCCGAGCCCAAGGCTGGTAACGGGGGGAGGTACTCCTGAAAAAGGTGAGCATCAAGCTGCCCGGGGGCAAGTCCTTCGTCGTTGAGGAGTTCGAGCAAGACATCCTTAACGACGGGAAAATGACCGCCAGAGAATACGGTCGCCTCCTCCGCGAGGAGGAAGAGTACGACCAGAAACTGGGGGAAATGGCTCTCGAGATTGCGGATCGGATGGGCGCAGCCGAGCGAGGAGGCCGCGCGCTGGAGTACTGGCAGGTCGGCAAGCTCATGCTGGACCACGAACGGGGGCTCGAAGTGAGGGCGAACCAGGCCGGATTGCGCGAATACGAGACTTCCGGAAGGACGCGAAAGCGGCTCATGGGCAAGGTCGCCGAAATCAGGAAGGATCGTGGTGCAAAGAAGGATCTGTATTCGGTCCACTACCTGAGGAAGTTCATCAGGTACGCGGACCTCATGACCGAGGAGCAGGCCGCACGCCCGGTCCACTATTCCCTGCAGCACGAGCTGCTCTACAAGTGGCTCACGAAAGTGGACCGCGACAGCTTTCTTGATCGCTGTGAGACTGGGGAATTCACGACCAACACGGAACTCCGGCGTGCAGTCTCCGAGTTGGCGCGGGTGAGAGGTGCCAAGCCCGTGACCGGCGAAGATGAGAAAGACGACATCGAGGCTTCCGAAGCCTGAATCGAATCAGCAGTCTCTTGCTGAGCCCGAACACGTGAGAATTCGCACAGTTCGCTCACGGGACACTCTTGGCACCGCGGTTTCGCGGGCAAACAGAGGACACGGCCGAGGGTGATCGCGTTGACGTGCAGTTTGTAACGAAGGTCCGGCGGGACAACGGATTCGAGGTGGTCCTGAGCGCGGTCGTCGAGACGAGATATGGCCACCATGCCGAGTCTCGTCAGGACTCTCCTTACATGAGTGTCCACCGGGAAGGAGCGTCGGCCAAGAGAGTACATCGTCACGCACTTTGCGGACTTCAATCCCACGCCTGGAAGGGACACGAGGAAGTCCTCCACCTCATTGGTGTTCATCGAACGCAGGTAACCAAGGTCTGCCTTCCCCTGCCCCTCAGAGACGGCCTGCAGCAGACGACGGATCTGGTTGCCTTTCTTTCGTCCCAAACCGCCAGGAGAGATGAGGCGCTCCACCTCGCCGGGGAGCGATGAGAGGAGGTCGACCCACGTCGGGAATCGACTTTTGAGGGCGTCGAAGGTACGGAGGTAACTCTCCTCGCTGGTCTTCCCCGAAAGAATGATGAATATCAGTTCGTCGAGTGGATCGTCCTTGTTGTGATGCCTTGGGTCGCCGTACTGCTGCGAGAGACGGCGAACAACAATCCGCAGCCTTCTCTCCGTCCAATTCGGAGGGCCTGGCTGGACGTAACGACTCGCAGGCACGGGCCTGGGAGCATCGACGGTCCACAGGGGCTTCCGTCCCGAGGTCGCAGTCTCCTTGAGTTGAACAAATACCTGTTCCGCGAGAGGCGGAGGGACGCAATTCCCTATCTCCTCCCAAGCCGCGGAGATGGTTGCAGGAAACCTGTACCAGTCAGGAAAGCCGGCGAGCCTGGCTCCTTCTCGTACGGTTAAGACGCGATCTCGATAGGGGTGGATCGGACGGCACGCCGTCCTGGAGCGGGTGCCGGCGGTGATGGTCGATGCAGGCTTGTCTGGCCTGAGTCGGCGGTGGTGAGTCGGCTTATCGATTTCTCCCGGCCCAAGCGCAGCGAAACGCCTGACCATTTCCGGACTGTGGTGCGTAACCTCACAGTTCGCTACTCCAGCACGCCTGCCTCTCAGCGCCCTCGCGTAGGCAGACTTGGGGTTGGAGCGATATTGGAACTCGGACGTCGTTGGCGGTCGTGTCCTTCGCGTGGCCTGTGGAAGGTCGGCAATGGCATCCCAAACAGTCGGCGAGGGTCGACGGAGGGCCGCCGGGGGATCGGGCAGTGGAACGCCATCGGCGGCGACGATGAAGATCCGCCGCCGGGATTGAGCAACTCCGTAGTCTGCCGCGTTCAGGTCCCAGAGATCCGTCTCGTATCCTTCGGTTTCAAGCGAGTCCCGCAGCTCCTCGACCGCAGTTCCATCCTCGAACGAGAGAATGCCTGGTACATTTTCCACCACAAGGACGGTCGGCCCGATGTCCAGTGCGAACCTCACAGCTTCCTGGAAGAGGTCGTTCCTCTCGTCTTCTGGGTCACGGCGCCCGAGTAGCGAGAACCCCTGACATGGAGGGCAGGCGACCATAAGGTCCACATCGCCCAGGGACAGTCCACCCGCCCTTAGGATCGCCTCGCCGGTCAGTGACCGCATATCGCCGTCCTCGTTCAGACCTAGGACGCGCGTGTGTCTGTGGTTCTCCTGAAGTGTCTGGGCTTTTCCCTTTTCGATTTCAACTGCCACAGGCACATGGAATCCAGCACGTCTCAGCCCCAGGGTTGCCCCACCCGCACCGGCGAATAGGTCAATCGCTAGCGGTTTCGTTGTCGTCCTCCGCGTCAGTTCGCCGTTCATGTATTAGGGCCGGGAACGTTGGGCGCATATTGAGTCTTTGTCGGGGGGGGTGGCTGAAACGGGGACAGGGCCCCGGTGGGACCCGGGCCCGGTCCCCCTCTGAACTTTGTAAAGCGGCCGTCCCCAAGCCGCCAAGAATTCTCGCATCCTGCAGAGGGTCAGCCAGGCCACCCGCGCAATTCCTTAAGATAAGGCACCAATACAGGGGAGAGGAGGCAGTCTGTGTCGCATTGGCTTGCGGTCACGTCCGCCGAGAACTGGGCTCGCTGTCTGGCTGCAGCCACTTGGGGCGTCAAAGACCGGTTTACGAATAACCTGAAGCAGGTCGCTTTGGGCGACGATGTCCTGGTCCATGTCGTGGGCATGCGCTCCGCGGGAATCTTCCGAGTCACCCACCCCTACTTCTACAGCGAGGACCCGATCTGGCCGGACGACGTCTATCCCCACCGGATTCGCTTCGAACCTGCGATCGTGCCCCCGGAACCCGTCGACATCAAGCCGGTGTTCTCCCGATTCTTTCCGTCGATTTCGCCGGGGGGCTACTTCCGCACATCGTTCCGTCGCTTGCCTGACGAGGACTACGAACTGTTTCGGGACTTCCTGGAGGAGGGTGAAGTTCAGACGTTGGAATTCTCCGTCGAAAAGCCAGAACCGCAACCGGAGTTCGCGCTTTCCCTCGAGCGGGATCTCGAGGACTATCTGGAAGGGAACCTCCAGGTGATCGAGTCCGGGCTAAAGCTGTATGTCGAAGGTGCGCTGAAGGGCCGCCAGTTCGGGACGGACGTGAATCGGATCGACCTACTCGCGCAGGACGGGGCGGGAAACCTCGTCGTGATTGAGCTGAAGGCGGGCGAGGCGGGGCGGGAGGTCCTCGGACAGATCCTCCCGTACATGGGCTGGGTCCGCGAGCACCTCGCGAAGGGGAAGGCCGTGCGTGGGATCGTCGTCGCCTCCGACTTCACATCCGAACTGTTGGCGGCGATCAACGTGCTCAGCAACTTCGCGCTCTATCGGTATGCGGTCCAGTTTACGCTGAAGAAGGTCGCACCCGTCGCGCCGATGACACGATAGGAACTCCACAGAGCGGTTGCCCGGTCCTCCCACCGACCTTACGGAGCTCTCCTGGCGCTCGTCGTGCTATCAGTAACCACTGAATCGTCGCAGAAGCTGAGATTGAGAATGTCCATGATCGACTGCGGCAAAAAAAGTGGAAGCGGACGTATGGAGGGAGCACTCGACGCCGTCCGCTCCCCGAAGGCAACCTAGGAGGCAGGCGCCGGCACGGGCAGGATCGTCGCCTCCGTCGGCCCCCGCTGCCTGCGGATCCGGCTCCGGAGCCGCTGGAGATTCTTCGCCGCCGCGCTGTTCTTCTCGACCGCCGGCATCGTCGTGTCGAGCGCCCCGCTGCACGAGACGTACAGCTTCACGCGGGCCGCCATGTACTGCGCGGTCGTCGCCTTCAGCTGCCGCTTCAGCGCCTCCTGCTGGGCGTTCAACGCGGCGACCTGCTCGTACTGCTCCTTGAGCTGCCCGAGGATCCGGTCCGCGTCCGTGCCCATGTTGCCGAGGGCCTTTCGTTCCTTGTCCACCACCTTGCTCACGTCCTCGGAGAACCCTAGGATTTGCGCATGTCCGTACGATCCCATGTCCGTTCCAACCTGCCCCTTTCAGGGACGAGATGGCAGTTCCCTTCACTGACCATCGAAGGGAGGGATGTCGTCCTGAATTCACTCAAGGATCGCGGGACAAGTACGGCCGGTGGCTGGCGGTCGTCCGCTACCTCGCGGAGGACGGGACCTGGCGGGACATGAACGTGAACTCCTCACGAAGGGTCTTGCGAATCCAATGGCGGCTTGAGCGTCGAGCGGGGTTCGGATTCGGAAGTTCAACAAGGCTCATGAACAATCCCTCCAGAGAGAGGAAGATCTCTTGGCGGCGTTGAACGTGCTCGGCAACTTCGCCCTGTACTGGTACGCGGTCCAGTTCACGCTGAGGAAAGTGGCCACCGCCGCCCAAGTTGCCCGGTAACACGCGTGGAAATGGTTATCTAGGCCGGTGCGGCTTCGCCATGCGGGGGAGCTTATGGCAAAGGCCGATGTGGAGCGTGAATTTCACAAGGAGATTGACGAGGTTCGCGGACTACACCCCCAGTTGAAACCAGATGAACTCTTCGTCCGCTGGTTTCTCCGCGCATACCTGACAGAGGAAGATGAGTCTGCCACTCGGGCGCTTGTGGGGGCGCCGAAGGACGGAGGAGTAGATGCGATTCTCATAGATGACGAGGTGAAGAAAGTTTTCCTCGTCCAGGGAAAGTACAGGCATCGCCTAGCCGCCGACTTGGAAACTAGGGGGGCAGTGATCGCTTTCGCCAAACTCGCCTCTATCTTCTGGAAGACCCCCACGGAACGCCAGGAGTTCCTGGAAGGTCTTGATCCGCTCGTTCGCAAACGTCTCGAACAGGCAATCGATAGGATTCGAAAGAGAGAGTATGTCCTCCAGATGTACTTCGCAACTACGGGTCGCTGTTCTGAGAGCATTCGACGGGAGGCAGAAGAAACCGCCATGGAGGCCTCGATCAGTACCGACGGCGAGGTCGCGTTCGACGTGATCCAGGGCCAGGACATCCTGACCCTGTACAACGACTATGTTGTCGGTGCCGCTCCTCCGGTTCCGTATGTCACCCTCCCCATCGGACCAAACGCCAGCGTCCGCGATGAAGGAGTAATAAGACGGTACGATGCCGAGACGGGAATCGAATCCTGGGTTTTCACTGCCGACGGACGGGATCTCGGGGCACTCTTCTCGAACGCCGGGACCCGTCTGTTCGCCCGGAACATTCGTGGCTTTCTTGGCAACACGGAAATAAATCAGAGCATTCGGGCGACTCTGAAGGATGAACCAGAGAACTTCTGGTACTACAACAATGGGGTCACCATCGTATGTGACGAGGCTCGCCAGGTGCGAGAAAAGGGGCGAGATCTTTTCCGGATTAAGCATCCCCAAGTTATCAACGGGCAACAGACCACAAGGATGCTCGCTCAAGGCGGCAAAGCGAACGCGGGAGTTCTGGTTCGCCTCATTCGAATTCCTCGGCAGCCAGGCGTGGATACGGCAAAGTACGACAAGATGGTGAGCAGCATCGTTAGAGCGACCAACTGGCAAAACAAAATTACACGATCGGACCTGATGTCCAACGACTCGCGACAGGTCTACTTGGAACGGGAGCTGAAGAGAATCGGCTACCAATACATCAGGAAAAGGCAAACCAAGGGCGAGGCCCGAAGAGCCGCCGGGTCTCGAGCCTACTGGCAAATAAAGAAGGACGAACTGGCACAGGCAGTTGCCGCATGCGAACTCGATCCACTCGTAGTCCGGGAGGGTAAGGAAGGACTCTTTGATGAGCCCTACTATTCCGCGATCTTTGGATCGTCTCAAGTCTATTTTTACCTGGCGCGATATTGGATGATGAGACAGGTGCAGTCCGCTGGTCGTGGGCGCCCTGAGTGGGCATACGCCAAGTGGATTGTTTTGAATCACATCTGGAAGAGCCTTCCGTATCAGACAAGCGGTAGGGCGAGACTTTTGGTCAAGGCCTGCGAGGACGACGACTTCTCTCTTTCGCCTCTTCAGACGGCGATCCTTTCCGCCTTCAGAGCGGCCATGAGATACTACCGTTTGAACAGGGGCAAGGGTGAGAAGGCGCGTGATGTCTCGACTTTCTTCAAGCGGAAGAAGGTGCACTTGGAGTTCCAGAGGTTCTGGCGGGGGACGAGAAACCCGCACCGTCAGACCTTTAGCCGGGCAATCACCCGCCACCTTCGGGAACTCCGAGAGATTGAGGAGGCCTAGGATCATTGGCCTTACCGGTAGTTCCATCTTCGTGAGGAATGGGGGTTACAGCGGGCCGCGCCGCAAGCGGCCCGCTTGTCGGTTCATTCTTCACTTATGTGTGACTACTTTTCGTTCTTCTCGGCTGCGGACTGAGCCCGCACCTTGAAGCCCTGGTTCGTCCCGGTTTGGTCCGCTTCGGACTGAATCCGGGCTGCGGCTTCCTTCGTCATCGGGGACTTTCCCTTTGACATACGACAACGATTGTGATGGAGATAGTTAACCCCTCTGTCGTGTGCTCCGCGACACATGCGCTGGGGCAGCGTGGTCAGCAGGTCCCGCAGCACCATTGCTCCGAGTCGTTCGCTCTGAAAGGGGTCGCTCACATGGACGCGGTGAGCCGCCAGACACCAAGTAAGGCTGGAGGGGGGCTGGCCTAACCAGCTCCGTACCCGGTTTCCCGTGCATCCCGACGAGAGTCCCGCGGGAGCACGGGACATTCCCGCCGGAGGGCGCCATCCGCCCGAATGTCAAGACGCCTCCGGGAAGTCCCGCCGACCCTCGCCAATGCCCTCCTAATCCCGCCGGGAATTCGCGCGCAATCCCCGGACCTGTCCGCGAAGTCCCCTCAAACCCCTGCGATTATGCGGGTATCTCCCGCGAGGGCGGGCGAATCTCCCGCCAGCCCCCCGGACATTCCGCGGAAGCGGCGGGACGTCCCGCGCGGGTCCGCACTCACCCCCGAGAATCCGCCGGAACGTGCCGTTCGCCGGGCTGCTTCACATCTTCAGGCGTTTTCGGAAGGTTGATATTGGTGACGTCGATTTCAGAGTCATGACCGTGGGGGAGCGAGCCGCGAAACAGGGAGAGAAGACGATTCGTGTGAGCTTGAAGTTCTGGACGGACGGGATAGCCTCCGGAGATGGCCATGTAGTCCCCGGCTATTGCTGGGAGGGTGGGTTTGCGAACGTAGAATCAAACAAGACGCACGACCTGAAGGCTGGGCAGCCAGTCCCCTTCAACACATTGGACGAGCTGGTTCCAACGCTCGTCTCCATACTTGATTCCGCCGGGGTCAAGGTCTTACTTAACCCGAGGAAACGTTCCCGACGCCCGAAGGCGTAGTGGCTCCTGAACGCGAGGACCGTGCTACGAGCGTCGACGTTGAGCGTTCGAAGGACCGCCTCGGCATGAACCCCCAGGACTTCTTCAGCGAATTCATCGAGCGAGTAAAGGGAGGGTTGCAGAGCGGATGGATCACGGAACCCGAGTTCTATGACCGCTCATTCATGGCATCCCGAAATCATCATTCTCGCATGGTGAGGATCATCTCCGAATCGATCAGAACACTCGGAGAGGAATCTGCGCTCGAATTCAAGATTACAAGCAAGACTGCACCCGGGCGGTACTCTCTTGGTCGGGGATTCCGGGCCGATGCCGTCTCATTTCCGAGCCCGAGGTCGGAGTTTGACGCGGTCTATGAGTATAGGAGCATCGACGCGAATCCGAAGAAGACCGCAGGCAAGATCGCCCCGATGTCGAGTGTCAGGGGTTGCGACTTTTGGGCACTGATCTTTCCAATCACCGCCTCGGGGACCGGCAACGGAACTGCAAAGGTCTTTGATGCGGTCAACCGCGCGATCATGCGCCTCCCGACTCCTACGTTCGCCTCAGCCCGCTTGCTCGTACTTACCATTGAGCGCAACGCAGCGCGGGAACTCAGGTATCGTCTGCGGACTTATCGCTCCCCACGGGATGCGGTGAATCGAATCAAAGGTGAATTCCTTGGGTAAACCACGACCAATCCATGCGTGAGCCGCCGGAATACGAGCATCACTCCGTCCGTCGGCAGCCCGCGGTCCTCCGAGGATGTCCGTCGCTGAGCCTCTCCGCGGGTCCAGCCAACAATCGGGGCCTTAAAGGCGAAGGCGGCGATGTCCCAAGTGACTTGGTTCGCCGATTCGCGTTGCTCGTCGCGCTCTTCGCATTCCTTGGCCTCGCCTCCCCCGCCCTCGCCTGGTCGAACGGCGGCTACAGCGCGGACCCGGCGGACCCGGACCGCGGCACCCACGACTGGATCGCGGACCACGCCCTCGCGTGGCTCCCCGCCGCGGACAAGGCGTGGATCACCGCGAACCGCATCCCCTACCTGTACGGCACGGAGCTCCCGGACAACGCGGGCCCCCCGGACGGGATCGGGGACCAATCCCTGCACCACGTCTACGTCCGCGCGTCCGGCGCCCTCCAGGACGACGCCGCGGCGGTCCGCGCCTCGGAGGAGTACGCGAAGGCCCTCGCCTTCCTCCAAGCCGGCGACGAGCGGTCCGCCGCCAGGGCCGCGGGCGTCGTCTCCCACTACCTCTCGGACGTCGCGGTCTTCGGCCACGTCATGGGCGCGAGCACGGACTGGGGCGCGGAGGTCCACCACTCCGACTACGAGGACTACGTCCGGGACCGGACGACCGGCACCGCGTCGAGCACGTTCGACCCCTACCTCGCGTTCGACGGCTCGCTCGCGTTCGTGACCGCCTACGACGCCACCCTGGACGTCGCGTACGACACGACGTTCGGCGTCGGAGCGACGCGGGATGCCGTGTGGATGGACACGAACTACGACTGGGCGGACGCCGCGTTCCGAAACAGCGCAGGCGCGTCTCTGAACCGGGCCGTGAACGCGGTCGCGGATGTGCTCCACACGCTGGCGGGGGAAGCGGACTACGTCCACACGGAGAAGGGGATGCCGACCGTCGCGATCACGTCCCCCACGACCGAGCCCACATGGATCACCTCGAACCCATCCATGACGCTATCCGGCACCGCCAACGACAACGTCGGCGTCACGTCCGTCACCTGGAGGAATGCGGCGACCGGGGCCTCGGGCGACGCGACGGGTACGGCCTCCTGGATGGCCGCCGTCGGCCTAGGGCCGGGCAGGAATGCCATCGTGGTCACCGCACGGGACGCCGCGGGGAATTCTGCGACGGACACCCTCGAGGTGACATTGGATTCTGCGCCGCCAACCGTGTCGATCACGTCCCCGATCCCGGATGCGACCCTCCCATCGGGAACCGTTACAATCGGGGGAACGGCGTCCGACAACGTGGCCGTCCAGCGGGTCCAGATCAGCGCGGACGGGACGGTCTGGCGAGACTGCACGGGGACGACGGCTTGGGCTTGCTCCCTCGCCGCGGGACCCGACGTGACGAGAATCTACGCGAGGGCGACCGACACCGCGGGGAACTCGAAGACCGCGTGGATCCCGGTGAACGTCACGGCCACCGGCGGCCCGCCATCCTCGGGGCAGTCACCAGGCGCGATCGACGTTCTGCCCGCGGCGATAATCGGAGTCGCGGCCATCGGGTTCGTCCTGATAGGAATCGGGCTGCGGATTCGCTACCGACGAAGGAAGCGTTCGGAGCCACCGAGGGCGACCTAGGACTTCAGTTCTGCCGCCGCGCAGTACTGGTACGCGGAGTGGAGTCCGCCGATGTGCGCAGTCTCCGCGTTTCTCTTCCGCCCTTTCTGGGGGTCGATGCAATCTTGGAGCCAAAACACCCTGTTGCTTCCTCCGCAATCGTCGGGCAGCTCCTGAGATATCGCGAGGATCTGCGGCGGAAGACCGCTAGCCAGCACGTGCAGTGCTTGGCGGTCGCACCACGAATCCCTGATCGTGTAGTGAAGAGCCTGACCGAAAATGGGATGGAGTCACGAGAGGTGCCTCCGCCACCAACGCTCTACGCCGCGTGAGGCTCCTTCGATAGACCCCAATGCTATGGGGACGACTCATCGACCTCACGATTCGGTCCAGCCACTTCCTCCCGGCATAATGGGAACCGATCCCGTTGCGAGCGCCAGATCCTCGCCCGAGCCCGTGAAGTCCTACCGCGTGTACTTCCTGCAGAACGACTGATCGGTAACCCTGTTGTTGGGTGGGCACTAGCCCTGCGTTGGACTTTCCGTCGAACGAACTTAAGCCAGTCCCCTTCATTCGGGCTTCGGTCCTCTGGGAGAGAGGCATACGCCCACCCGGAAAATCTGCGAGAACTGCGGGAGCGCCCAGGAATCGGGATTCCACTGTAATCGATGCAACTTCCCGCTGGGGCGGTTCCTAGTGCCTTTCTCTCCCTTCTCGATCCCAATGTACGCCTGCGCCGCCTTGACGCTCATCTCGTGTGCGACAATCGTTTTCCTTCTGGAACGCGGCATCATCATCGGCCTACCCGTCTTCGGCTTCTTTCTCGCGACCATGATCCTCGCAATCTGGGACGATGACTGGCTCGATCGAAAGGGTGCAGAGCGAGGGTTGGAGCTTCGCGCGCAAGCCATACGATGCACGACGTGCTGGACCGCGCTTCTGCTCGGCGGTCGCCGGAATCGGGGGTACTGTCTTCGGTGCAGGACCTATCGTCCCATGGAACTTCCCCTTCCGCCACCGCCTCCGTGACCGTAAATCCAGACGGACGAGCCACCCCTACCGCAGGGGCGGCAGATTCATAGATCTCACGCAGGCGGGGGGTCGGTACCACCGCGAACGTCACGGCCTTCGTGGTCCGTCATCCTCAGGGCAGCCGCCAGGCGCGATCGATGTTCTGCCCGTGGTGGTGATCGGGGCCGGGGCCATCGGGTTCGTCCTGACGGGAATAGGATTACGGATTCGCCACCAACGGAGGAAGCGTTCAGACCCGCCGAGGGCGATCTAGGACCTCAAGTATCCCTGCACACTAAAATTACTACGAAAGTTCGCGAATGCTGCCGCCGCATCCCCGGAATGGTCCGTCGTCACGACGGCGGCTCACGCGCGTGGCACTGGAGACGGACCGGGAATATCGGAACGCGCGCATCGCCCCGTTCGTGGACAGCCCGCGGTTCTTGCAGTCGTCCAGCCCGAGGAGGTGGACAACGATCGCCCCGAACTTGCCCGGGTCGAGCGCCCGTCCCAGCTCCTCCACGACCTTCGCGTCCCGCTCCCACGGGCTCGTCCCCTTCTCGGAGAGCACGTAGTCCGCCTCCTCGGTACTCAGTACGCCACGAGCCGCAGTCCCCTCATGCGGGAAAAGTGGCGGGCGTTCCGCGTCACGAGCGGTTCGTTTCGGTGAAGCGCGGTGGTCCCGATGATCACGTCCGCCGGGTCGATCGGCTCGCCGCGGGACACGAGCTCCCCGTCAAGACGCCCCGCATGGGCCGCGATTTCCCGGGTCACGTCGTACGTCGCCACGCCCTTCAGCGCCCGCTCGATCCTCTCCGCCTCGGCCTCCGGGATGGACACCCGCGCCACGCCGTGGTAGAGCTGCATCACCGTGATCGCGCTGATCCCGACGGGGTCCGGGCTCTCCAGGAGTTCCTGTATGTAGGACACCGCGCCGGCATGTCCCTTCATCAAGTCGATCAGGAAGTCCGTATCGAGGACGACCGTCTCACGTCACCCCGCCCGCCTTCGCCTCCACGCCCTTCCGGAGCCGCTTGCCGAAGTCCCGCTTTGCCGCGCGTAGCTCCTTTGCAGTCTTCTCCTCCAGGACGCCCACGATCTCGAGGAGGGCGAATTTCCCCGTCAGACGGTCGACCACGCTGCTGAAGCTCTCTCCCTCCCGCTTGAGGGCGTGCAGCCGGGCGTAGGCGCCCTCCGTGAGGTTGATCGTTTTCGTCGCCATCGTGTGTGTATATGTGTGTATGGGCTTAACCCTTTCGCGGTCCATCTGGCAAGGTCCTCGCGTACGCGAAGGGGCTCGTCCGGGACTTCCCCGGCGTCCGCGTGGACCCGACGCGGGTCTTCGGACAGGACGGCTGGGTGTTCGTGGACGCGGACATCGCGAGCACGCTCCAGAGGGCTCCCCTCCGCTGCCCCGAAAGGGTCGTCCTCCGCGTCGAAGGGGGTCGGGTGGCCCGGGAGACCCACGACGTCGACCTCACCGTGTTCGGGGCGCCGGGGCCGGTCCGACCCTGCCCGCATGACGGCGGTGTTGGAGCCGTGAGGGTCGCAGGAACGTCACGTTCGCTCCCCGGAGGGGTCCGTCGTCACGACGATGTTCCTGTCCGTCTCGAGCGACGCCCGCGTGAGCCGCCTAAGCACGAGCATCGCCCCTCCGTCGACAACTCGCGGTCCTTGCAGAAGTCCAGCCCGAGGAGGTTGACGATGATCGCCCCGAACTCGCCCCGGTCACGCGCGGCGGCACTTTCGGCTATCTGTAGCCCCAAATGATTACGTCCACCTCACCGTATTCGGGACCGGGGCCGGTCCGATCCTACCCTGATGACGAGGATGTCGGAGCCGTGAGGATCTCAGGTGAATCCAAGCTCGATCAAGAAGCGATTGACGTTTTCAAAGGCAGCACGGATTCGTCGGGCTCGTGCCTCGCCCGCCTCATCCTGGAAGAAGTTTGCCACCGAAACCGGTCCCGCAGCGTCCACGTCACGAAACCACCCGCGAATTTTCGTAAGCGAGGAGCGCAACGTCTGCTCGTCCACGAATGGCTTGACTGCTGATGCCACCTCGACGGCCCCACGACCGTAGTTCGCGATGAGCGCGTAGATGTCGTAATTGTCTTTTTCCTCGAAGCGGCGTCCCAGAGCGAGTCCCTTGGTTCCGATGGATCCGACGACATCCGTGACCTGCACTGGGAGTTTCACCCGCCCGCCAGCGAGGAGTTCGCCTTCAAGCTCCAAGACCGCGAAATGCGCCAATGCGATTTCGGCCCCCGGAGTGACCCGCGCGGGGAGGTCAGGCTGTATCGTGCGATGCCTCCGTTTGGAGCCCTTTCCCCTGGGTGGAACGGCCGTGAGCAGGTCCACCGCGATTTCGAAGGGTTCCGTGGCATTGGGGACCCCCACCCCCTTCACAAGTCGATACCTGACGTTGGCGTCCTCCTCGAATCCCCGCTTCTTGAGCGCCCCGACAATCGTTTCATACTCACGCGCTCCGACCTTATCTGGATCCACGACCCAGTCAGAATCAAGCGACCCGACGTGTCGGAACGGGTTGTCCTTCCCCTGAAACCTCTGGAGCAGGAGGTACGGAACCCACCCTCCAATCAGGACCATCGACTCGCGGTAGGCCTGAAGGGAGGCCGCTACCTCCAGCAGGGCCGAGTAGGCCACCCTCACGTTCGCTGGTTCGTAAATCGCCGTGGTGCGCGGAGGAGGCAAAGGAATTCACTCCTAGAATCCGATCTTCTTTCGGCGGATAATCTCGGCTTGCTCGCGACCACGTCCCGGGTTCGTTAGTAGGTCCGCGTAAAGCTGGATGTTCGACACGATCGAGTATCCCCTTCTCACCTGAGCGTCCGTGAAGACACCGGGGTCCCTCGGGACCACGAGCTGAAGGTTGCTGCCCGTCTCGACTTCCTTCAGATCAAGCCGGTCCATCCACCATCCCAAGCCATCCTCGATGTAGAAAGTGACATCGTAGAATCTCGTGAACGGGGCTATGAGCGAAGCCCCCGCGAACATGGTCAAGGCATAAGGGCGCTTCCCGGCGCCGGCTGCCTTCGCGATCGCTTTCATGACCGCCTCGGGGGTTCGCTCGAGAGAGAATGACGGTGCGATGCGATTCCTCTTGAAGTCAAGAGAGCTTGCCCAGGCCTCCAGGAGTCCCCCGGGCTTGGTGAGAACCACCTTTCGGCTGGGATCGCGCCTTGCAAACCCTTTCAGCTCCAACAGATTGGCCACCTTATACGCCTGGGCCGGGCTGACTCTGCTTGCCTTGGCGAGTTCGGTGACCCTGTATATCCGCTTGGGCTGGCTCAGCATCGCCCGGATCACCTGACTCACCTTCGGCGATGAGAGACTTCGAACCGTCTTCCGTTCCTGTCGAATCGCCAAAGGGGTCGTCCGGTCGACGAGCACGTTGTCGAAGCGGAGGTACACGTTGCCGGCGAGGTCGAAGTAGCCCACGCCCGCTTCTTTGCACATCTTGCGCGTCGATTCAGTAAGGTATGGGGCTGCGAGGACCGGATAGGCATTGGGAACTTCCCTGACGTAGGTCTGCAGCTGGAAGATTGCTTCCCTGGCAAACCGAGGCTCCCCGATCCGCTTCACTTCCACGACGAGGCTCCTCTCGAGCGGTCCGGCTCTGACTTCCACGACAAGGTCGACTCGCCGGTCCCCCAAGGGCTGCTCTCTGGTGATCCTCATGATGGATAGGCCCCCCAGAATCTCGGGCAGCAGCTTGACGAATCTCCCCGTCGCTTCCCCTTCCGTCTCCGGGAGAAGTTTACTGTATTCCGTATGTTTACCACTTGGTAAATACGCAATCTGGTATAAATGCCCTCCGTTCCTCGGGGTAGCCATGCAGAGGTGGAATCCGATTCCGGGGCCGCAAGGAGTCCCGCCGCGCCACGCTCTTAAAGGGTGACGCCGTCTCCGGGCGGATGTCCGACGTGATGGGGGACTTGAAGTTCTACCGCGACGCGACGATGCGGGCCTCCCGCGAAGCCCTCGAGGCGACGGTCCTCGCGTGGCCCGGCGTCGCCCGGAAGGAGATGATGGGGTGCCTCGTGTACTTCCGCGGCAAGAGGTTCTTCGCCTTCCTCGTCACCGGCGGCCTCGTGATCACGAAGCTCCCCGATGCGGACCGCGCCGCCCTCGCGAAGCGGCGGGGCGCAAAGCCCTTCGTGATGTCCGGGCGGACGTCCTCGAAGTGGGTCCAGCTCCCCGTGGCGAAGCCCGCGGACCTGAAGCCCCTCCTGCCGTACGTGAGGAAGAGTTACGAGGCCTCCGGCCCGTGAGTCGGAACACGAGCATCGCCCCGTCCGTGGGCAACCCTCGGTCCTTGCAAGTAGTCTAGCCCGAGGAGGTGGACGACGACAGCACCACACTCCCCTCGGTCGAGAGCACGTTCCAGCTCGTCGACGACTTTCGCGTCCCGCTCCCACGGGCTCGTCTCCTTCACGGACAGGACGTGGTCCGTCGCCGCGCAGTACTGGTACGCGAAGTGGAGCCGGCCGATGTGCGCGGTCTTCGCGTTCCAACTTCCGCCCGGACCTCGGGAAGAATCGGAGGGGGCGGATACCTGCGCTACCGCAGCAGACTCAAATGCCATGACAGATTATCCGTCCTAGAGAGGTAGGAGAGGATCGGCTTGAGCTACGACTTGGACATCGCGACCCGGGTCAAGCCCGAGCAGGTTCATCTCGAGGTGTTCGCTGCCCTGCATAAGGGGCTCGCCCTCGAGGGCCGACTCGGGGATGATCTGACCAACGTGACCGTCCACAAGAGAGCTCTCTTCAGCCGGAAGCCGCTCGTTGAGGTTTACACGCCGACCCAAGCACACGAGCCCGAGGATTTCGATGAGGACCTTGCGAAATTGGTCCCGCCTCCCTGCTGGCTAACGCAGATTGCAATTCCTGGCTTCGTCAAGGAAGGGATCGAGCTCGGCATCGAACTTGCAGAGCATATTGCGGACAAGTGCGACGGCGCGGTATTTGATCCACAGGCAGGCACCGTGATATGGCCAAAGGAAAAAGGGAGTCCGACCGCGCCCCCGTCAGAGAAAGCGAGGATCCGAGAGGTCGAGTTGGAGTGGTACATAGCATCCTCCAGATCCGGGGTTGAGGCGGCAAGAGCCCTGCTCATGGCTCTCCGAAAGCACTGCCCGGAGGCAGTGCCAATCCGATTCGGCGAGTACGAACCGCTTCAAGGTCGAATGGAATCCAGAAGCGACGAGCCTTTTTTCAAAGCCTGGGAAAAGGCAGGCCGTGATACCCTCGGAATGCTGTTCTTCAAGGCGAAGAATCCCTGCTTCGGGGGGACGATCGACCTCCCCGGAACGATGCCGCCTCGGGCGGGCGGGACCAAGGCGGGCTGTATCTCGTTGAACTTCGATGGAACAACCCTCTACGCAGACAGTCAGACGCGGGAAACGGTCTCGACGCTATTCCTCGAGGTCGCCCGTGCGCTCCATGCGTTTTATGGGCGCGGTTTCGTTCGCCGCGATGTCATCGTCTCTCGAGGGGGACCGGCCTACGACGGCAAGTCTGAGACATATCCGTCTGGGTTGTGGCGAGGCGCTTGGAGGGGAGTCCCTCCGGTACCAACATGGCTCACTTGGTTCGGTCCGCCCTACAACGTCCTTGTAGAGGAATCGCTTCCCCCGGACCGATCCGTCACTCTTCCCGAGGGGGTTCTTGTGAGACTAGGTCAGGAACCGCTTGACTTGGACCAACTCCAAAGTCTCTTCCCAGCCTTGCCGTCCAGGCTCCTTTCGGGGGTTCAAGAACAGGTCATCACCCTTCCGACCGGGAGGATCGTCAAGGTCTCTCCCGATGTGAAGGCTGCGGAATTCATCCCGCCACTGGAATGACCCACAAGGGTGGCTTGAACGCGGTGCCCTCGCGAGTTCGCCAACGCAAACGCGCGTTCGACATCCCGCCTCGAGATCTCAAGCAAGATCGGTCGAGCCCGAGGGACACCCCGCGCCGACCGAGGATCCGTTCGTCATCGGACACGTCGTGGTCGGGAACTGCACGGGACCCGACGGCACCGGTCCCTTCCACCTCCGCATTCACGCGGTCAACATCGGCGACACGACCGCGCGGAACGTGACCCTGAACGTCACGATCTTTGTCGCGTTCCACGACACGAGCTCGAGTTCGATACACCCTCACTCCCGGACCTATGAGTACGGCCCGATCGAAATCGGCGACATGTCCCCGAGGGTGTGGCGGGTTGAAGAGGTCCTGTTCGACGGCGGTAACTGCAACCTGAACCATTCGAGCGTGGACGCAGAGGTCGTATTTGCGTGGGAGTGATCCGATTGCCGCGTCGGCCTGAACGTCCCGTGGGCCTCGATCATGTTCGCGGTGTGTCTCCGCTTTCCAGGAATAAGAGGGACGCACCCGGCGCTCCCCCTTGTCGCGCTCCCCGTTATCTCATCTGCCGCCATCATGACCGAGGTCTATGACGCGCGGGATCGCGGCGGTTCTCAGACGACGGGATTCCCGCATGGTCTCCGCAACCTCAATCCTCCCGCGAGGCCACGTCCTGGGAGTCCTTGCCTCCACGATGCCGCCTGCGCCGCAGCACGAGGAATACGGTTGCGATGACCGCCGAACCCCCGATAACAGCTCCCAGAGGGAGTACGGGGGGTCCGGCCTCCGCCTTCGGGTTGAGTGTGGCGTTCCGCGCGACGTCTGCGGTCAGCCCTTCGAGCCGGATTTCAAGGAAGTCGGCACCGGCGGAGGCGAACTCGGGTCGACGGCCGGCAAGGGATGTGATGTGCCACGTCGGGTCCGCTCCGCCACCCCGCGTTGACGGCTCCTGCGTGCTCCAGCTCAACTCCAGGTCGAATCGTGAGTCGAGTACTGTGAACGAGACCCGCCCGTAGAGCGAGAACTCCCGTAACCAGTCTTCGGAGGCCTCCAGCACGACGGACGCACCCAGTTCCGCTTCGACCGCACCGACCGTGTGACCGAGGAGGGTGAGGTTTCCTTCGCCCCGGACCGCGATCCCCAGCTCGCCGGAGATCTCTGCGAGGGAAACCCCGGATACGACGACGAGTCCATCCGTTCCCGGCTCGAACGTGAAGGTAAGCTCCACGGACGGGATGACCGAGAACTCGACGACACCTTTCACCACGGTAAACCCGTCTTGCACGGTGATGTCGAGGTATCGTGTGAAGAGCGGAATCGGGAATTCTCCGGATCCGCGGATGACGAGTCGATCCCAAACGAACGACTCCCCGTCGAACCGCCAGGATCCCTGAAGCGCGAATTCGACGTCGGTGGGCCGACCGAACAGGTGGGCGTCGAGGCCCCCACCCCCCTCGAGGATGGCCACGCCCTCCGACGTGATCGAGAAGCCCATCAGGAAGAACCAGTCGAACTCATAAGCCCCGGCGAACAGAGGCACTGTTGTCGGCACGTCGACCGCGAGCGCGAACACGTCGTCGGGGATGCGGAGGGACGCGCGGAGCTCCCACACGTTGTCGTACTCCTGTGCCGTGCGCTGCGAGAGGGAGGTCGTCGCGAGCGACAGGAGGTTCTGCATCCAGGCGGGAGGGTCAACGACATTCAGGGGCAACTCCGCACTCGCCGAAAGGCCGTTCGTCGCCTCTGCCCTCACGTATAGCGTTTCGCCGATGAACGTCTCTCCCATCTTGAAAGTGGCCGACCAACCATCCCCTCCGGAGTCGTCGTTCGCGGTCTGGCCGCCGGATGTCCAGAAGACCACCCTGGAGATCGGCACACCGGAGTCGACGATGGCGACAAACTCGTTCTCTAAGTCGATGCCTCGCACGAAGAAGTTCTGAAAGTGCGATAACACACGCGTAATGCCGATCGTTCCGCCGCCAGACTGCACGATAATCGTTCCGACCTGGTTCACAGGCCCATAGCCGCTGAGTGCGTCGGCACAGTTGGCCTGGTAGTTCTCCTTCCAATAGAGGTGATACGTCCCGGCTGTGCTGGGAGCCATCACACCAATGTTGCTAGTCCCGCTGACCCCGGGGGAGACGCCGGGGATGCCATCGTACGCGCAGTACTTAGCGGCTGAGTCCAAGCCGACAACGATTTGTTTGCTTGCCGAGGGCGTGGAGTCGGGGTTCCAAGTCTGGTATTCAAACTGCACGGAGACGGAGGTGCCGGGGCTCACGGTAACCGAATTCCCTCTGCCGTCCAGGTGGACATCGGAAACGAGGCTCCCTCCGGGGTTCGTCGGGGGGGGAGCGTAGTTGACAACCAGCGTTGGAGTGCCGAAGCCGCTCTCCCGGCTGTAGAAGGAGTTGAAGTTATTGGCCGTGCCCTGATCGAAGTCCGACCTAAGGACAAGCGTCCCCTTGCCTGAGGCGTAGTCGTTCACCCAGGCTTGTACCCCGCTTGTCAACCCAGGCGAGGAAAATAGCCACCAACCGCTCGAACCGCTCGTCTTCGAGGCAAGAACTGTGGAGGAGTACGCTGGCCGATCGTTCCACGTGATCCCGGCCTCCGCGAACGAGGAGGAGGCTTCGTGGACATAGACGTTCGAACGCAAGCCGAATAGGGACCTCACCTGGAGCTCCACGCTCGTGACGGAAGACCCTTCCGGAATCCTGGCCTGCAGATCGAAATTGAGATACGTGATCAGGTCCATGTTGCTTCCCGCACCCCCTTGAGGTCCGGTGAAGAGAGCGTTCGAGGCTCCAAAGTTGGTGGTGGGACTCGCCTCGTCGACGTAGGCATCTCCGTCGGCTGGGATCGTCGCGCTCTCCGCCGCGACCGGGCCGATTGGACCGGCCATTAGGGCGAGGGAGACCGCGGAGACGATGAGAATCGCTCGCGAAAGGAGGTTGGACATGCGGTCACCTCCCCTCCCCTGCTTCGGCCTCGTAGCTCTGGCGAAGCTCGCGGTACAGAGACTCGGAGATCTCCCCCTTGGCGAGTCGCTCCTCAAGGAGCCTGAGCTTCACGTCCGGGGGAAGACCCACACCGGCCTTCGTCGCGGTGGGTTCCACTGTAGCGGTGGCCGTCGGGAGTGGTATCGCCACCTCCTCCTGCGGCTGCCTCCGCCGCCGACCGAGCAGCATGCCAATCACGAAAGCAAGGACCGGAATCGCCGCGAGCAGGGAAAGCCACGCCCATAGAGGGAAGCCGGGGTCTTCCTCGAATCGCGCCGTGTATGAGGCGGAGCCTTCCGCAGCAAGGGTGTGCCGTTGAACCTGGCCGTCCGACCAGGAGAGGAAGCGGTACGTCACGGGTCCCTTCCGCTGCGGGGACGGGGCCTCGACGCTGTGGTTCGATTCGGACGCCCACCAGACCGTCACGGGCGTCGTCACGGCGGTGCCGTCCACGAGGATCTGCAGCCCCGAGGGGACGCTCTCGAACACGGTCTCGAACTCCACCCCAAACGTGACCAGGTATGCGGCGGGACCTTCGCATGCGACAGGGTGGGACTTGGCACCGATGTCGGACCAAGAGGCGAACACGTGACGCAGCCCCGTCGAGTTCTGGGGAGAGGGTGCGTCAAGCGTTACAGAGGAACCCGAAGGGCACCAAGCGGACGCCGGGGCCGTCCTCACCGCACCGTCGATCATCACCAATCGACCGCTCGGAATCGTGTCGACGGTGAGTTCGAATTCCGTGACGAACGACGCGACAACTGTCTTCGGACCGTCGCACGGCAACCCGTGCGATGGACCGCCTCCATCGGACCACGCCTCAAAGGTGTAGCGTGTGGAGCCGGCATTCTGAGGCGAGGTCACACCGAGGGTGGCAGAGGTACCCCCCATGCAGGAAAAGGTCCGGGGCGTGGTGTAGGACGTCCCGTCGATGCTGACTTGGAGACCCGCGGGGTCGGAGTCGACCACGACCTGGAATGCCAACGAGAACTTCGCGACGAAGACGTCCCGGACCCCGTTGAACGATGGATCGGAAGCATCGGCCGTCGTGGGGAAGTCGGGAGAGTCGGTCCAGCCCGCAATGAGGATGTGACCCGCCGGAGTCAGGGCGACGGCGGCGGCCCCGTTCTCGCCAACCGTCCCGCCCAGGAAGGTGGAGTAGAGGAGCGCTCCGCCGCTCGCACTGATCTTTGCAAGGTACGCGTCCCCGTTCGGTCCAGTGTACGCCGGGTCAAACGCGTCCGGTGTGATCGGGAAATCCGGCGATTCGGTCTCCCCGACGATGTACGCATCGCCGGCAGAATCCAGCGCGATGTCCGAGCCATAGTCTCCACTGCCGGACCCGGACCCGCCGAGGAACGTGGAGTAGAGGAGGGTTCGTCCGTCCGCGGACAATCGGAACACCATGGCGTCGCGGACGCCCCCGTTATACGTGCCGTCGAAGGCGCCCGCCGTCGTGGGGAAGTCGCCGGAGTCGGTGTTTCCCGTCACATGGACCGTGCCGCCTTGGTCGAGGGCGGCGCTATCAGGGTAATCTCCGGCGGCGCCTCCCACGTACGTAGAGTAGACGAGCATCCCCGCGGTGCGATTGAGCTTCGCCACAAAACCGTCTTCGACGCCGTTGAATGTAGTGTCGTACGATCCCGGCGTCGTGGGGAAATCGGTCGAGACGGTATGGCCCACAACGAAGAGGAGGCCTGCGTCGTCGAGCAGAATCGCACCGACGTGGTCGTAGTCGGCGCCCCCCAGGAAAGTGGAATACTGCAGGGTCCCTGTGTTGGCGTCCAGCCCCATCACGAAGACGTCGCAGACGCCATTGAATGAGGTGTCGAATCCGTCCACGGTGGTGGGAAAGTCGGTGGAACAGGCTCGCCCGCTCACGTACACGCCTCCAGAGGAGGGGAGGGCCACATAGCCGCCAATCTCGCCAACGCCGAATGCGTCGTCGGAGCCGCCAATGTACGTCGCGAACAGCAAGACATTGCCCCCAGGTGCCACCTTTGCCGCGAATATGTCTCGCGAACCGCCGAGCGTACGGTCAAGGGCGCCAAGAGTCGTGGGAAAGTCGCCCGACTCGGTGAAGCCGGAAACATAGACATTCCCGAGCCCGTCCACGGCGACGCTCCAGGCCTCGTCGCGGGCGGACCCGCCCAAGAAGGTCGCCCACTCCAGGACCGTTCCTTCTTGGGACAGTTTCACTAGGTAGGCGTCCCGCCCGCCGCCATGCGCGACGTCGTACGCACCAACGGTCGTTGGGAAGTCCGGCGATTCTGTCATTCCCACGATGAACGCGTTTCCGGCCGCGTCCACTACGGTATCCCAGGAGTTGTCTTCTGCACCACCCCCGAGAAACGATGAGTAGACGATGGGGTCGATGACTAGCCGCTGGGAGCGGTCCCACCCGCGGCAGGCGAAGCCATAGGACATCGCGCCCTTCAGGACGAACGAACAATCCACAGGGTCTTCGCCCTGCCATGCGACAGGCGCGGAGTCTCGGATCTCGCCGATGGGGGTCCGAATAATCACCTCGTTGCCGTCGGCAAGCACGGTCTCAACGCCCTCGTAGGACAGTTCGATCACCCGGGGGTCGCCGCCAGGACTGACCAGGAATTCGTACTTCAGGTGATCCTCGAACGTATACACGAGATCGATGTTATCGTACAGATCTTCGTAGACCAGCCCCGAAAAGCTCCGCAGACCTGTCCGCCATTCCTTGGAGTCCTGGCCAACGAAGAAGCTGGTTGAGAACGGCAGCTCGTCGCTTGCACGGGGAGGGACGGGATTCGAACCGGGGAAGGTCAGCCGCGCAATCACATGGCGTTCCGTTTCTTCCCCCGCCGTTCCGCTTCCACCGGGTCCCGCTTCCTCCGGCTCCCTCAGGTCGACGATGACCTGACTCTCGAGGAAGCCGGCGAGCAGGCCCCTCGATCTCGCGAAGTAGAGTGGCGCACCCTCGGGGGCGTTCACGTGTTCGGTGAAGTGTCCCTCCCCCCGGAGCACGGACTCGGAAGGCTCGCTCCCATCCGTCGCCCAGGTTGGGGCCGCCGTCCGGCCCTGCACGCCGCGATTCACGCCGCTCTCAACCCCGACATCGTCCGCTTGCAAGGCGCCACCGCGCGGGACGAGACCCGCAGCAAGCGGCAGGACCAGGCACAGTGCGCCCCAGAGCGCGACAGCCACACCCAACCGTCCACAAATCCGTGAGGGCTTTCGACCCAACCCCGTTCTTCGAGCCATGTTTTCCTCGTCGCCCGTATGGGGTGAACTTGATATTTCTAGGTCTTTGAGAATGGAAATCGGGACTTGGATTCCTGATTTCCGGAAACATTGGAGGTGATTCTCCAGTTCTTGGAATTCAGAGCTTGCCAAGGACCCCTCCCCCCTGACTAAGCTTGAAGCGGCTCGAACGAATCTTAAATCCCCCGAGTCTGATGCCCCTTCGCGTTGAAGCCCGATACCCGGGAGGTCTTGGCGGCACTCTCGGCCGCGGAAGTTGATCGGCTTTTGGGCCACATCGAAAAGGGGGAGCGACACCCCGAGGCGCTCGCCCTCTCCCTCGGGCTCTCGCGCGCAACCATCGAGTCGCGTCTTAACGGACTTGTGCGCGTGGGAGTGCTGGAGCGATACACCGTGCCCGGAGACGGAAATCGGCCCAAGGTGATGTATCGTCCCACCAGCGCCGCCAAGCCGCTTGTCGAGGATGCGGAAGCTCTGATCGAGACCCATTGGCGGAGACTCTCAGCGACGAAACGCGCCGAGATGGCCGCACTGGAGGAACAGTTCCTCTATGGCAGGATTCCGGAAGAGGAGTTCCGCAAGCGCCGGCGAGAAGTCGAACAGAAGTACGAGAACATCGTCAGGTTCGCCGAGAGGACTAGCGTATCCGTCCAAACTCCCGGCCCAAGAAGTCAATGAGCCGTAAATTGGTGTCCGAGTGCGAAACGCCTTGTAAGCTCCGGAGGTGGCGCGCGTGATCTACATCGAAACGAACGCGCTCTTCTCCGCGTCGCTCCGCGGACGACGGGAGGGCGACCGGTGCGGGGCACTCCCCCGGCGCTCTTCCATGCGAACGGGACCATCCCCGCTGGCCTCCTCCCGCGCACCGGATCCCTACGGCGTTCCCCCCGGGGGCTGGGTCGGCGGCTGCGGGGGCGGAGGGGACCACTGGTACGGCGGCGGTCCCGGAGGCGGACCCCGTGCGCGCGACCGGCCGGAGACCGCCACGGCGGCAACCGCCACGACAATGACGATCACGAGGATCAGGATGACCGGAAGCAGCAGGTCCCCCGCGGGCCCCGCGGAGGACTGGTCGCACGAGTCCCCCTGGCCGTCCCCGTCGGTGTCCCGCTGGTCCGCGTTCGCGACGGAAGGGCAGTTGTCGTCCGCGTTCGGGACCCCGTCCGCGTCGCTGTCCGCCAACACGCGCAGCGTCACCGTCATCGGCCCGCAGTCCTGCGTGAACAGGTCCCCGACCGCCTGCCCGCGGACCGTGATCTGGACGGCGTAGTCCCCCGGCGTCGACGTCAACGTCTTGGTGAACGTGTTCGTGTCCGAGCCGTACGCGGGGAGGTTCATGGACCCCCAGTCCCACGTCGACGACTCCCACGAGAACTCGACCAGGATGGCCCTGACGTCGAGCGAGTCCGCAATGCCGTTCGTAAGCGTGATCGAGATGCTGACGACGCTTCCGGCGGCGCCGGTCGTCGGCCCGAACGTCGCGGTGAGGGGATTGCACCAGTGACTCGCCTCCGCGGCCGGAGCGGTTCCAAGAAATCCCACAATCAGCAGCGCGAGAACGACCAGCGCAACCGCCCCACTCCTCGACTCCCCCATGCAAATCCCAATCCGGGAACTCTGACCCTCCTTATCACGCTTGCGGCCCTGACGGCAGCACCGGGCGCGTGTGTTCGGGCTCATATACCCCTTTGTCTATCCTAGACGGGGAGGTCCGATGGCGAAGTACAGCGGCACAATCCTGGGTCACTACGTCGTGGCGGAGTTGTCCGACCTGACCGGCTCGTACTACGTGGAGATCGACGGCGTCAAGAAGGCGACCGGGGCGCAGTACGTTGCGGACAGACCGGTCGTCCTCGACCTAGACGGGCATCGAATGATCGTCCGGTTCTCGGGAATCGCGATGGGTCACATCGAGATTGTCTTGGACGGCAAGGTCTTGTACAGTGCCTAGGGGGATCGTCCCATGGGCGGCTTTTAAGAGCATGAGATCTTCGACTGAATTACCCGAGATACTCCCTGCAGAACGACGACCGCCAAAGATTGCCCAGTCTCCAGCCTTGCGGAGCGAGCCTTAAGCCCTTCCTGCCCGTCCCGGCGACGCTTCCGAGGGGTGAGGCGGACGCCAACGCGGTACGTCTGCGAGAACTGCGGGAACGCTCAGGAAAAGGGCACCGACTGCCAGCGGTGCGGCATGCCCCTGCGGAAGCTCAGCCTGGAGTTCTCCCCATTCGGGATCCTGATGTACGCCTTCGCGTCCCTGACGATCATCGCATGCGCGGTGACCCTCGCCCTACTGCGGGGCGGGGCGATCGCGTTGTTGCAGGGCCTCGCCTACCTGGGCCTGCCCTTCCTCGGCTTCTTCTTCGCCACCATGATCCTGAGCGCCTGGGACGACGACTGGCTTGATCGGAAGGCCCTCGAGCACGCGGCGGCCCTGCGCGCGCAAGCGACGCGGTGCACGACGTGCGGGACCGCGCTCCTGTTTGACGCCCGCCTGGATCAGGGCTGGTGCTTCCGGTGCGGCGTCCACCGGATGGTCGGGGAGACGCCGCCTCCCCCGCCTCCATGAGGGTGTCCGGTCTCTCGCAAACGAACGGTTCAAGGCGCGGCGTTCGATCCTAACCCTGCCCTTCGCGTTTCGCTCCCACGGTCTCGCCCTCGGAACCTTTTTGTGCACGTTAAGTATACTTAACACACATGTCCGACCTGTCGGATCGCCGCAGGGACCTCGGTCTTACCCAGTCGGAGCTTGCGCGCGCGGCCGGAATCAGCCGCACGGCCCTGAGCCTGATCGAGAACGGGAGGCTGCGGCCCTCGCCCCGCACCCTGGGGGCGTTGGAACGGGGTCTGGACCCCCTCGCGAACCCCGTGTTCCTCCGGCTCGGCAAGGGCGCTCTCGTGGCGGCCGACGCGATTCGGGCCGTCGCCGAGGAACATGACCTCGACTATGCGCTGACCCTGGACGTCGCGGTCTGGATCCTCACGCGGTACCAGACACCAGCGACCGCCTGGGCGTACGTCCGGCCGTTGGAGGGGTGGCGGTCCGCCCTTCGGAAACGGGGGATCCGCCGGGCTGGTGTTGGGGAGCGCTCGGACCTCGTCCTGCTGCGTGCCCCGGACGAAGTCCTCCGGGATGCCAGGACGGTGGAAGGATTCGCCCTCGCATCCGTTCGGCGCCTCCTCTTGGATTGCGCCCGATTCCGCGGAAGGCACACCCTGGACGCAGCGCGCGTCTTCGTCGCCTTCCCCGAGGCCCGATCTCCCGGCCTGAGGCTCGACCCGGATGCCCTCCTGAAAGTGTTCGAGGAGGTGGTCGCGCGGACGTAGCCGCCATCGTTCGGTTGATCGCGGAGCGGCTCCGGGACCGCGCGGTGTTCATCGGCGGGGTGGCGGTGGAGTGCTACGCCCCGTACCGGAAGACGCACGACATCGACGTCGTCACCCGGGAGCGGGACTTCCCGCCGCTGAAGGGGTGTCTCGTGGACGCAGGGTTCGCCCACCGTCGCACGCATCTCGCGAAACACACGTTCAAGGGCCGGGAGGCCGGCGAGGTCGACGCGTACACGTCCCGTGTCGGTGACGTCCCCGTGGACGAAGATCTGTTCCGGCGCGCGCGGGCGCTGGCGTACGAAGGCGTCCCCGTCTCCGTCGCTTCCCTCGAGGACCTTCTCCGCTTCAAGCTCGTAGCGGGCCGGGAGATGGACCTCGCGGATGTCGCAGTGCTCCTCCACGAGCGGCGCGGCGAGATGGATGAGGCCCTCGCGGAGAGGCTGGTGGGCATCGAGATATTGCGCGAGAGGGCTCCGGTGGTCCCCGACGTGCTCCCGGAGGAATACGGGTGGCAGTCTCGCCAGCAGCTGAAGGCCTGGCTGCGAGGGAAGGGCTGGCTCAAGTCCAGACAGACGTCCCAACCTCGACGTTCCTAGATCGGCTCGCGCGGCCCTAGGCTGGCCCGCCGCTTCCCGGGTCAATGAGAAGCGCAAAGAACGGCACCATCGCCTCCCCGGAGTGGTCGGTCTTCTTCGGGGACAGGACGTAGTCCGCGACCGCGCAGAGTCCCGCTCAATTCCCCCGTGGCGGGCGACCGGGGCGCCGTTTGGATCGCGTCGACGTCTTCCCGGACCGGGCTCGCGTTCGAGTCGCCCCCTTCGTCAGCCTCTCGCGGAGTCGGCTGCCGCTCTCGTCCAGGATGTCCCCCCACGTCATCACCCCCTCCGTCGCCCGGAGCCGCTGGATCGCCTCCGTGCCCACGTCCAGCCCTGCCGCGGTCGTTGCGAGCCACGCGATGACGTCCGCCGCGCGGACCATCGGGCTACGGCGTCCGGCCATACAGCTCCTCCATCTCCTCGATGGCTCGCAGGGCGACGGGATTCCTCACGTTCCATCGCCTCGCGAGGGCGGCGGTGGCGGCGTCGACAGGCCCCGATCCGCGGAGTAGCGTCTCCCTAGGTGCCCTCGGTTCCATGGATCGGAGCACGGGACGGGCCCTGGCCGCCGCCGCCATGAATCCCACGCGGTTCCACGCGCGCATCCGTGCGGAGGTTCGGACGAGGCGCGCGACCTCGATCCGCGCATGCTTGAGGAGGACGGCCGCCGCCGCGGTGTATCGCGGGTCCCCGCTCTTCGCGGCCCATGCGATGAGGGCCTCCGCGGCCGGATACCGGCCGTCGGGCCCCTCGAGCGCGTCCGCGTACAGCTCGGCGCTCCGCTCCACGACGAGGTCGAACGGCTTCGCGGGCACGACGCGGTCCGCGAACAGGTCCGACCAGCCGACGAACGGGATGCCCCAGAACGAGAAGGCGCGGACGGGGCCCTACGCGACGGACGCGTGCCGCTGGAGGCGACGGAACGCGGCGAGCTCCCCCTGCCGGAGGTGCTGAAGGCCCGCCTCGGAGACCAGGTTCACGACCGGCGGGCGCCCCGGGCCGAAGCGAGAGGCGGTCCTGCGCTCGATCCACCCGCTCGCTTCGAGTTCCCGAAGGTACCGGATGACCGTGTTCGGCGAGTGGCCTGCCCGCAGGATGAGGTCGCTGGTCGACAGGGTGCCCGAGGCGGCGAGGGCGAGGAGCTCGATTTCCCGTTCGCGGTGCATATTTACTACGCTAAACTATAATCAATTACTACCCTACTTAAACCCTTCAACGCCACGGGCGCCGCCGATCGCGGTCCGCGGCGGGAGAATGCCCTTCGTCGAGCATGCTGGCACGGGTTGTCGATTCTCAGTCTCCCTGCTCGCGGTCGACAGCACCTCGGGCTTCCTTCCCCCGAGGGAACTCACCGTTGCGCGACCGCGATGGGGAAAGGGTCGTCCCTGCGCAACCGGCGGAGTCGTGATCCCTCGTCGGTGCTGCCCACGCGGACGAGGTGCATCCCGGCGCGCGCGATCACCCTCCGGACGTCGGGCACGGACGTGACCCGCGTGGCGTACGTGCCGACGAACCTCCGCCGGACGCGGTTCCCCCCGAACGCGAAGAACCGGTTCTCGGCCGTGATGCGATGCCGCCGCCGGTCGAACGCGAGGTCGTACAGCCAGAGGAGCTGCGGAGGGCCTTCGCGGTAGATCCATCCCGGGCCCTCCGTCTCCGTCCTCAGGGCCTGCGCGAACTCGAAGACGTACACGCCGCCAGGGACCAGGTGGCGGCGGACCGTCCGGAGGTGCGCGAGGAGGTCGCGCTCCGTCAGGAGGTGCGTGTAGGCCCCATCCATGCAGACGGCGGCGTCGAACGCGCGCCCGAGGTCGAAGCGCCGCATGTCCGCGCGCACGAACGTGGGGTTCCGGCGGCCGCGGGCCTTCGCACGCGCCACGCGGAGCATGCCCGCGGAGGCATCGATCCCCGTGACGCGGTATCCGCGCTCCGCGAGGATCAGGGCGTGGCTTCCCGTGCCGCATCCGAGGTCGAGCAGGGAGGCGGGCCGGCGGTGGAGGAATCTCGAGACGATCTTCTCCAGAAGGGCGCACTCGGCCGGGTAGTCGACGTCTTCGTGCAGGGCGTCGTAGTAATCCGCGATCCGGTCGAAGAGGTTCTCCGGCACGACCGCACATCATAGGACCGACGCATAAGGCTCCCTTTCCCTGGAGCACCCCGCGTGCGGAGCGTGCGCGGTGGCCCCCGCCTCGAGGGAGTCCATGTCGCGGTCTCCTACGCGCTCGAAGGTCGGCGGTTGTGCCCTTGGAGGGCGTTTCGAGGTTACCGGTGCCGTGGGACGTACTCCCGGATCGCCGCCTTCGCGAGGGCATACAGGCTAATCCGCTTCCGCTTGCAATAGGCCGCGATCGCCTCGAACTCCTTGTTGCCGAACACCGTGATGATCCGGTGCATGCGAGCCCCGTTGCGACGGTAGGACGCCACGAGTACTTAACGATTATGACATATGCCATTACGCGGTATGCAATATAGACACTATAAGCACCTATCGCATACACACCCTTATATATGACGGCCCTCCTGGGCACGCCGTAGGTGTTTGAAAATGCAAACCGACCTCAGTGGAACGAGCGTCATCTTCGTCAAGGTGACGCCAGGACATGTTGAGAGAACGTTGACGACCCTCCGGGGCAAGCCGAACGTGGCGAGCGCGGAAGGCGTCCTTGGGCGACACGACATCGTGGTCGCGGGCAACTTCCGGGACTCGGACACCCTACGGGGCTTCCAGTCCGAGGTCCAGCAGCTGGACTACGTCCGGGGCTTTCGAAGCTACCCGGCGCTCTGGAACTGGACGTCCAAGGCGATCGACGGGCACGCAGTCAGCGCGTACGTGCTCATCCGGACGTCGAACCCGAAGCAGGCGATCAGCGACTTGGAGAAGTTGCCCATGGTCCAGACGATCATCGGCACGACCGGGGACTCGGACATCGTCGTCCGCATCGGCGCGGACACGAACGAGGATCTCCGCCAGATCGTCGTGAACCGGGTTCAGAACATGCCGGGCGTCCTCTCCACGGAGACGTTCCTGGCGTTCCCGAAGCTCTGAAGCTCGCATAGGGACGGGCCCGAGAGGTCCGTCCGCTTTCCTTTTTTGCACCTCTTCGAACTCTCTTCAGAGACCTCCACCACTTCGCGCGGAGGGAACGGTTCAAATAGCAAGCTCGGCTCGCCGACCCCGTGGTGAAGTACCAGCGCCGGAAGAAGAGGAAACTCACCCGGGCGGGGAGACGACGCGCGCGGCGCAGGCATCGGTGACGCCACGCCCGCGGACGCAGGGACCGCGCCGGCGAAGCGGAAGAAGCCCGCGAACGCGGGGACACCAGCTCGACCTGGATGCTCGGGATACCCTCCATTCGGTGTCACGTGCGGCACCCTGTCGCGCGAGGAGTTCCGCCCCCCGTGGACCCCCATTCGGGCCGACTGCACACAATTACGCCCGCGCGGACGGCCCTGCCCGTGAGCCGAGATCCCTGGACGACTCGCGCTTGACTGAGAACGTCTCGTTCGCAGAGATAAGAAGCGACCGCGCGACCGCCCTTCCGCTAGAGGAGGACCTAGAACCGCCGCCGCCCGTGGAGCCGCCGCTCCGTGCGCGGGCGACCGCCGAACCCACGGCCCCCGCCGCCGCCGGGCCGGCCGCCGAATCCGCCACGGGAGTCCCGAGGCGGCGCGTCGTGCTCCGCCGCGCTCAGGTCGTTCGTCCGGTTCACTTCCGGCACGTCCCGCGCGACCTTCTCGAGGGACCCGTACTTCCCGACATTCAGCCGGATGCGGCCGCGTACGAGGCTCACGTACCCGTTGTTGACCTGCAGGACGTCCCCGGAGACGGCCTGGCCGATCTGCCCCTCCCACAGGGAGAGGATGACGGTACCGGTCTCGTCGCCGACGACCGCCTCGCACAGGGTGCGGGTCCCGCCGCCAAACTTCGAGTCGATCGTCCGCCGTTCCCCCACGCTCACGACTTTCGCGAGCAGGTTCACCTGCTTCGTCGAAGGGTTCAGGTCCTTCACCTTCGCTAAGGACGCGTCCTGGATTGGTTGCATTCGTTTCACGCTTCCGTCACGCAAACCCGGGCGCAAAAGACGTCGCGTGACGGCTTCCTCAACCGAATCGTCGTGTCGCCTTTCCACGTGGCCTCATGCTATATGAACCTTGGGCCGCGACTGCGCGACGCCGGCACCGCTGAATCCCGCGCGATCCCGTGCCCGTCGGATGACGGCGCATGTCGAAGAAACCTGTGGGAGCGCGAGCGAGCCCAGCGCGCGTGGACGGCCCCCCAAAGTCTTAGATGCCTCGCTCGTTTCCGGCGGGCCGTGTCGCCCCTCGACCGGGACGCGTGGCTCGCGGACCCGAAGCAACCCGCCGCCCGCTACCGATCCCTCATGGAAGTCGAGGGCCGGAACCCCGAATCCAAGGAGGTCCTCGCCGCGCGCCGCCAGATCTCGCGCCGCGGGTGGGCCGCGGACATCCTTCGGACGCAGGACCCGCGCGGCTTCTGGGTGCACCGCGACAGCCTCTACGTTCCGAAGTACGTGTCCACGAACTGGCGGCTCCTCGCCCTCGCGGAGCTCGGTCTCACCGCCGACCACCCGGGCGTGCGCCGCGCGATCCACCTCATGTTGGAGGACTACGGATCGACCGCAGGTCCGCTCGGCGGCAAGAAGCGCGGGCCGCACCTGTGCTTCACGGGGAACACCGCCCGAATGATGATCCTCTTCGGGTTCGGGGCGGACCCGCGGGTGCGCGCCTCCCTCGACTGGCTCGCCGCCCAGCAGAAGGAGGACGGAGGCTGGGACTGCTTCGGCCGCAAGAAGGGGACGCTCGACGGCTGGGAGGCGATGGCGGCGTTCGCGGCGCTCGGGCGGCGGCGGTGGACCCGCACGTGGAAGGCGTCGGTCGAGCGCGGCGCAGAGTTCTACCTCGAGCGCGGCCTCCTTCGGGAAGGCCGGACGCGCTACGTGCCCTGGGAGCGGCTCCACTACCCAATCCACTACTACTACGACGTCCTCGTCGGACTCGAGACCCTCCAGCGCCTCGGGTACGGGGACGATCCACGGTTGGGGCCCGCGAAAGACCTGCTGCGACGCAAGCGGCGGCCCGACGGGACGTGGCCCCTGGAGGCCGTCCACCCCGACCTCGGCCGCGGGGCGAACTACGACGTGGACCCGGGCACCCGGCGATTCGCGATGGAGCGCGTGGGCGCTGCGAGCCGGTGGATCACCCTGCGCGCACTCTCCGTCCTGGGTCTTTTATAGGAGCGTTCGGAGGCATCGGAACCGCCGTAGGAACTCGCGCCCGGCCCAATCCTCATTCCGGGAACGTGGCCAATGTGAGGCCGCTCTGGGTGGCCGGCTGCGGGGCGGTCCCCGCGCGGGCGAGCTCGAACACGATCCCTTGCCGCACCTTCCCGGATGCGTCCGCCTGCTCCTTGGTCCGCCACGTCCGGACGACGACCTCGCTGAGGAACCAATAGTCGCCCTCGGGCCGTTCCTCGAACAGGAAGACCCGCTTCCCGTCCCGCGCGTGGTCGCGGAGCGCCTTGTTCCCGCGCGTGAACCGCATGTCCCCCCGATGGCCCTCCCCCGTGAAGTGGTAGACCTCGGATTCCCACGCATGCTCGTATCCGTACGCTTCTCCCCGCGAGCCGGTGAAGACGAAGATGTACGGGCGCGTGCGCGGCGTGCTGATCCCCCCGCGCCCCTGTCCCCCGAACGTCGCGTGCAGCTCCTTCCGGGACACGATGTCGCCGGGCTGGAACGAGAACTCGGGAGCCTGCCTCGCCACGGGCCGCCCCCGCGCTGCCGGTCGCTTCCTTCTCGCGGCTCGCCTCTTCGGCACGCGTCGCTTCTTGGCGGCGGGTCGCTTGGCGGCGGGACGCCTAGCGGCGCGACGTCCCCTGGAACGGGGTCGCTTCCTCGCCCCTCGTCGCTTCTTGGCCGCGCGCCGTCTCTTCGCCACCGGGTCGCCTGCGGAGACCGGATTTCACCGGCGGGATAAAACGCTGGCGGTCCGATTTCCATCCCAGCAATCAACCGGTCGGCGGGTCATGGCGGCCCGCGTCCGACCGCCGTTGCTTGGCGAAAGCCTTCGGAGGCCGGGACGCAACGCGGACGGAACCGATTCCTCCCGACATCCGCGAGCACGATGGAGGTTACCGCCGTTCGAGCTCCAGCGCTGCGGAGTTGATGCAGTACCGGAGCCCGGTCGGCGGCGGTCCGTCCGGGAACACGTGGCCGAGATGGGCGTCGCACGACGCGCACCGCACCTCCGTGCGGACCGTCCACAGGCTCCGGTCCTCGAGTTCCGCGAGGGCCCCCACCCCGACGGGCGCCATGAAGCTCGGCCACCCCGTCCCGGAGTCGAACTTCGCGTCCGAGTCGAACAGCGCCGCGCGGCACACGACGCACCGGTATGTGCCTGGATCCTTCACGCGCCAGTACGCGCCCGTGAAGGGCGGCTCCGTCCCGCACTCACACGTCACCCGGTACTGCTCGGGCGTAAGCCGCTTGCGCAACGCCTCCGGGGTCAGGCCGACGCGGGCCGGCGTGTCCGTCGCGTGTTTCGCGCGCATCGTTCCGTTCCACTGCCGCGAGGCCTTTGAACTTTCCGTCCGGCCAAGCCGTCCATGGGCCAGATGGGCCGGGTGTCCGATCGGGTCCCGGAGCTTCCCGTACCGCTCGCCCTGCGTGGGTTCTATCGGGGTGGAGAGTACGCCATCGATCGATGCCAGCCCCCTGGCCGCGTCGTACCACCGGCTCGCGCCCCATCCGTCGTCATTCGACCCGACGACGTCCCCTCACGCGCGGCCGTGCGATTCGCCCCTCTTGATCGCGGTCGCGACGATGTGCGCGATCCGGATCGGCTCCGGCAACGCGCCTCGGACGGTGCACAATCGAATCGCCTCGGAGGCCTCGCGCGGTTCGATGCCCGCGCAGGAGACCCAGAGCGACTTGTGGGCCGTGGGCACCTCTGTCATCCCTTGGCGGCGGAGCACCGCCAGCCGCGCCTCAGCATCCTCAAAGCGCGCGCGCAACGCCTTCGCGATCGCAACCTGGTCCGGCTGGTCCCTCGTGACCGTGACCACCGGGATTCGCACCTCTTCGTGGAGCCCCAGGATGTCGACGACATTGAACCCGCCGAGCGCGGCGCCGTCGATCATGATGAGGGAGATCGCCTCTCGGTACCGCGACCGATGGACCATCGACGCCAGCTCGGACGTCGCGTCCGTGCCGTCCACCGCCACGCGCGTCGTCATCACTCCCTCCACGTAGTTCGGGGCGCGCACGAGGACGCCGACGACCTCCGTCTCCTTGTCGCGGAACGCGAACGGCGCATCGTCGATGCCGAGGACCCGCGCCTGCGCCTTCACCCTACCACAACGGGAGGTTGCCCGTGACTTGGGCGATCAGGTGCTCGGGCGCCGGGCCGACCCCGAGGCACGTCGTCGTCCCCGGCGGGACCTCCGTGAGCCCCGCGTCGTCGATCAACACGGTCGGGAGCTTCAGCGAGCGCGCCTTCGCGTGCAGCGACTTCAGGTGCTCGAGGTCCCGCGCGCGGAGGACGACCTTCCGCTGCCCCTCCCGCCACCATGCCTGATACCACTTCCCGTGCCGCTCGCGCGCCTCCTGCGCCGCCCCGAGCGCGCCGTGCGCGACCTGCACCGCCCGCTTCCCCTCCGAGAGAGCGAGGTCCGCCCGAACGACGAGCGCCTGCTTGTACTCCATGGACGCCATCAGTACAGCTCCGCCGCCCGCTCCTCCTCCAGTTTCGTCAGCGCGGCGTCGACCTTCCGAAGCGCCTCCTGCGCCTCCTGGAGCTTCCCCTCGTAGTGCGACCGCATCGTCCCCGTGTGCAGCCGCGTGCGCCGCTCCGCGTCCTTCACCGCCCGCTGCCACCGCTCCCGCTCCCCCGCGAGGTCCCGGAACTTCGCGAGCGTGGCCCGGTCCACGTCCAGGTCCCCGAGGAGGGACGACGGCTCCCGTGGCGCCGGCCGCTTCAGCGCCGGGTGGAGCCGCCCGAGGGACGGGTACGCGCCCCGCCACCAGCCCGCGACGAAGAACGCGACCGTGAGGACGCCGAGGGACGCCCACAGGTTCGTGCCCGTGATCAGTCCGATGCCCTCCGGCGGGCTCGCCGCGTTCAAGAGAAAGCCGACGAGGACGAGGAGGACGATGCTCATCACGATCCCGAGCGTGACGCGGTACAACGCGTCGTGCTCCCGGTCGATCTCGCCCCTCCGCGGGAACAGGAGGTTCACGAGCGTCCACCCGGGGAAGAAGAGGACGAGGGGGAACGCGAGGAGGACGAGGGACATCCTGCGCGGACCAACCGACGGGCGCGATATAAACGTTCTCGGGTGTGTGCGCCGGTTTGAGGGCACTCGCGGTGGACTTCGGGAGACGGGCATGGTTCCAAGGAAAAGCTATTATAGGTGATTATAGTATAGTAGCTACGTGGCCTACAGGACTATCAATCTGAGGCCCGAGACCTTTGCACGGCTGAGGCTGTACCAGACGGGGGGGAAGAGCATGAGCGACGTCGTGGACTCCCTCATGGACTCCATCGAGCCTGAGGCAGTGCACGAGCGGGAATTGCGGATCGCTCGAAAGCGGCTGAAGGAGATGCGAGAGCGCGGGACGGGTATGTCTCTTGACGAACTCGAGCGCGACCTCGACCGCCGTCGGAAGGCCCGAGGGTAGATTCTGCCTCCTCCCCGAGGCAGGACCAAGGTGGGGCGCGTCGGTCCCTCCCCGTGAATGGCTTCCGGGTCCGCGTCCACCCGCGTGTGGGCCGAGAGCTTGAGGCGATCGAGCGCGCGGGGCGTCCAGACATCGTCCGGCGCATCCAGAGATCGCTCGAAGACCTCGAGCGGGAGCCGCTCCGACCCAGGCCGGGCGTGGACGTCAAGAAAGTGAAAGGTGCGCCTGACCCGCTCCATCGACTTCGTGTCGGGCCGTACCGCCTCCTCTTTCGCGTCGAGACCGCTTCCCGGGAGATTCTCGTGCTTCGCGTATACAGGAAGGGTTAGTCAGTCTTCGCGACTGGGGAGATGTTCCTCGTCGAACGCGCGGTCATACCTCAAGGCGCTCGTAGCGGCGCGCGCCGCCCCGGGAGGTGAGAAACACCCCGAACGCGAGCGCGGCCGCGAGAAGGACGGCGGCGAGAATCCCAAGGACGCGATCGAAGCGGTACACGCCCGCGGGCAGCGCGAACAGGACGAACCCGACGAACAACGCCGCCAAGAACACGTTGTACATCGCGATCGAGTCCGGGAGGCCCTGCGTGTTCGGGTCGAGGTTCGGGTTCCGCGCGCCCACGTACAGGCCGAGGGAGACAAGACCGAACGTGACCGCGGCGCTGGCGGCGAGGAGGAACGCGACGACCTCCCACCGGAAACCGGCGAGGAGCGGGAGCGGGAGGGCGACCGCGACGAAAAGCGGCGGCGCGAGGAACAGGATCGCCGCGGCCTTCCCGCCGTAGACCGTCCGCCCCGAGACGGGGTGCGACTTCAGGATCCAAAGCCGGTCCAACTCCTTCCCGAGCGCCGCCATCCCGGGAACCATGAGCTGCGTCGCGACGACGACGTACACCCCGGCGGCTACGATGATCGGATAGAACAGGTCAGCAAATGGTCCCGGCAGACCCACCGGTGGGCCGACGACCGCGTACGTCCCGAGGAGCGCAACCCCGACGATGACCGTCGTCGCGAGGGAGAGCAGGACCTGCCGCTTCCGGACCATCGTCTTCAGCTCGAGGTCCACGAGCGCCTGGAGCTGCGGGTCCGGGAGGCGGACGTACGGGCGCGGCTCCCCAAGGCGCCGCCGCCCGGCGCTCTGGTTGTTCCACGCCTCGAGCAGGAAGCGCGAACTCCCGAGGAGGCCCGCGATCGAGAGCGGCACGAGCGCCGCCACCGCCAGGAACGCGTCCCCGAGCGTCGGGTTGGCCGCGATCAGCGCGACGTACGCGACCCCGATGACCGGCGAGTACGCCGCGAGACCCGCGGCCTTCCGCCGCCATGAGCTCAGGGAGCCGAAGACCGCCATCGCGAACCCGGAGGCGAGCCCGGCGACCACCGCCAGGACGAGCCCGGCGCCGAGCTCCCACGGCAGCGGCACGTCCATCCCCGCCGCCACGAACACGACCGCGAGTGCGAGCGCGCCCGCGAGGAACGCGAGGTTCGTCCACAGGATCGTGAGGAACTTCCCGAGGGCGACGGACTCGCGGCGCATCGGCTGCGCGAGGAGGAAGACGAGGGACTCCGGGCGGATCGCACGGTGGTATGCGTCCACGGCGCCCTTCGCGAGCATCCCGAAGAAGGCGAGGAAGAGGAGCGTGCCCGGCGTGATCTGCAGGCTCGGCGGCAGCCCGATCGTGAGGCTGATCTCCCCGAGCCGGAGCGCGAGCCACACGGTCCCCGCGAACAGGAGGCCGAACCACACGGCGCCGGACTTCCGGCGCATCACGCGGCGCGAGAGCGCCCGGGCGGCGTCCTGGATGTCCGCGGCGTACACTGCGTAGAAGCTCATGGACCCCCGACGAGGGCGATGAACGCGTCCTCCAAATTCGTGGCGCCCGCGCCCTCCTGCACCTCGTCCACGGTGCCGAGGGCGACGACCCGCCCGTCGTGCACGATGGCGACCCGGTCGCAGATCGCCTCCGCGATGTCCGTGATGTGTGTGCTCAGGAGGACGGTGCCACCATCCGCAGCGAACCCTCGGAGGTACTCCTTGAGGATCTTCGTGAAGCGCGGGTCCAGACCGTTCGTCGGCTCGTCCAGCACGAGCCCCCTCGGGCGGTGGAACGTCGCCGCCGCGAGCGCCATCTTTTGCGTCATCCCGCGGGAGTAGGCGTCCATCTCCAGCTCGAGCTCCCGGTCGAGCCGGAACCGGTTGGCGGCGTCGGCGATCAGCGGCTTCGCGCGCTCCCTCGGGATCCCGCGGAGCGCCGCGAGTAGGGACAGGAACTCCGCCCCCGTGAGCTTCTCGTACAGCGCGGGGTGCTCCGGGACGTACCCGAGGAGGGCGCGCACCGCCAGGGAGTCGCGGGTCACGTCCCTCCCGTCGACGAACGCACCGCCGCCGTCCGGGCGGAGGAGGGTCATGAACACCTTCATCATCGTCGTCTTCCCGGCCCCGTTCGACCCGAGGAGCCCGAAGATCTCCCCGGGGCGCACGTCGAGGTCCACGGCGTCGACGGCGATGACGTCCCCGTATCGCTTCGTGAGGTGCGCGGCGCGGAACATGGGCGACCGAGCGTGCGCCGCGGGCTTAAGGGTTGACCCGGGATTCATCGGTGTCGTATCCCGGAATGACTTCCTTGGAGAAACGCCTCGTGCGGTACCAAGTGCCCCGACTCCTCATGTGCGATGCCTCCAGGCCTCCCGTTCCTTCGGACGCAGCTTCCGCTCGAACGCCTCGAGCGGCGTCTCCGCGTGCTCGAAGTCCAGGCTCATGTGCGGCTTCCGCCCGTTGTACCACCGCACGACGTCGTCGACGTCCCGGAAGACCGCACGTCCGTCGGGCCACCGCCGCCGGAGGGACGCCTTGATCGTCCCGATCACCCGCTCGATCTTCCCGCCCGTCTGCGGGTGCTTCACCCGCCCGTGGATGTGGGCGACGCGGATCCCGCGGTCCCGCGCGAGCTCCCGCAGGCGACGGTCGAAGGACCCGACGGCCTCGAACGCCTCCTTCGTGAACTGCGTCCCGTGGTCCGTGAGGAGCTGGCGCGGGAACCCGTACGTCTCCCCCGCTCGGACGAACGTGTCCCACGCGAACGCCGCGGTCGGTCGCCTCGTGATCCCGTATCCCACGACGAGCCGGGAGGCGTCGTCCAGGATCACGAGCAGGTGGGTGCCGGGCCGCAGGACCGTGTAGTCCATCTGCCACAGGGAGTTCGCGAACCGCCGCTCGAACCGGACCCACGCCCGGCGCTTCTGCTTCCTCGGTTCGTTCGCCACCCGTCCCGCCTCCTTCAGGACGCGCCAGATGCGGTTGTGGGGTATGTGGGTTCCGCGGTACCGCTCGATCGCCCGCTCGAGCGCCACGGCGTGGAGCCGCTCCTCGTCCTCGGCCCGCAGGATGAGCGCCCGCTCCTCCGCGGGGATCGTCCGGGGCGGACGTCCGACGCGGGCCAGACCCGGGAGCGGCTCGCCCGCCAGGAACCGGCGCCGGAGCTCCCGGACCCACCGGTCCGTGACCCCGTACGTCCTCGCGAGCGCGTAGATCGACGCCTCCCTCCATGGAGACGTGGCCCGACGCGCGAGTTCCACGGTCTCTTCCCTCGTCAGCGTCCGCATGTCCCGCCATCGTGCCTCCGCTCCAAGGAACTTGTTTCGGGACTTTACACCCGGGATTCATCGGCGGCGAGAACGACGGCGGCGCGGGGGCTTCTCCGGGGAGGGTGCGGGACCGGGCACCCGGAGCTCGACGCCGAACAGCTGCAAGACGAACGCGCGCGCGGTCTCGAGCCCGCCGTCGAGGTAGATCGCGGCCACGAGCGCCTCCAACGTCTCCGCGAGGATCGTCCGGCTCTTCCGGCCCTCCAACCCCAGGCCGCCGCCGATCAGGAGGTATTCTCCGATCCCGAGGCGCTCCGCCGTGCGGCCGAGCGCGGGGCGGCTCACGAGTCGTTTCCTTCCCTCCGTGAGCACCTGCTGGTCCGCCCCCGGCGTCGTCGCGTACAGGATGTCCGCGATCAGGAAACCAAGGAGCGCGTCTCCCAGATACGCGAGCCGGTAGTTCGACGGAAGCCCGACTTCCGGTTTCTCGTTCGTGTAGGAAGGGTGTGCGAGCGCCTCCTCGAGGAGTCGCGGATTGCGGAACCGGTGGCCGAGCGAGCGCTCGAGCGTCTCGATCGCCTTCGGGTCGAGGACCAGGGGCGCCATCGTCGGCTTCACGGCCGGCGGGGACGGGGGAGCCGGCTTCCGCGGAGCGACGCTCGGCGGCTGGGACGGAACACCCCGGATTTCCTCGAGCGCGCGGCGGTGATGGCCGAGTTCCTCGTGCACCGCGGCGAGGAAGGAGCGGAACGCCGCTCGCGCGCGCCCCGCCTGGCGGGGGTCCGCGGACCACAGGTCCTTCCAGTGCTCGCGGACGAGCTCGTCCCACGCGCGACCCAGCTCGCTCGGCATCGCGCGGGGAGAACCGCAAGGCGGGATAAGCCTACGTCAGAGCCACGTGCGCTTGCCCGGGAAGTACGTGGGCTTCCGATCGGGGTACCGCCGCGTGTACCGCTGGTACCGCGCGTGCCAGTACTCGTAGTCCCGGTCCGGCATGTGGAGCCGGCGGTGCGGCATCCGGATCAGCGCGTCCTGCACCGCCCACACGTTCCGCGTCGCGCGCCGCCAGTCCACGTGGTCCAGGGTGCGCAGGTCGAGGACGCCGTACCCGTAGATCCTCCCCGTGTGGTCCACGTACCCGGCGAAGAAGTCCGCCGCCAGCGCCCGCACGGTCCGGAAGACCGGCCGGCGGCCGAACAGGCCCGGATCCCGCGACTTCGCGACGCATCCCCATCCGCCGCCCTCGCGGAAGAGGAACAGGACGTGGTCCAGCTCGTCGACCGACTCGAGGTCGAGCAGGAGGGGCGGATACCCGTGCTGCTCCAGGACCGTCGCGGCGGAGAGCGCGGCCTCCAGGCAGTGTGCCGTCCTCCGCCGGACGACCGAGCGGAACGTGCGGAGCGTCTCCCCCTCCTGTTCGTGGTTGTAGGGCAGCGTCTTCAGCCACCGCTGCACCCGGTAGGGCGTCCGGCACCCCTCGATGATCGCCCGCTCCTCGGCGGTGAACTCCGCGCGTGCGGGGGGCGGCGACATGGAAGCGCACCGCGAACGTCCGCGCGGCCTTGAACCCTTGGCCGCTCGAGGCGAGCCTCACCCGTAGATGGACTGCACGCCCTTCGCGTCGCCCGTCGCGAGGGTCCGCTGGTGCGTGGCGCCGGCGGAGTAGTACGGATACATGGTCAGGGCCGTGGACGAGGAGGAGTGACCGAGGCCGATGCCGTGCCCGAGCTCGTGGGACATGACCGCCTCCACATCGACCCCGTCGCCCTGCGAGGAGCACGTGAGCGAGGGGTAGACCGTCCACGACTCCGCGGAGTCGAACACGATGTTCACCTCGACGAACGCCTTCGTGGATCGATAGTAGGAGTAGGACGTGCGGGCGAGGACGCCCCCGGGTCCATCGATCGCGCCGAAAGTTACGTCGATGTTCTGCCCGGCGGTCGTCCTCTCGGCGAAGAACGGACCGGCGGGGTGCTCCTGGTCCTCGTACGTGTCGACCGCCCGCCCCATCGCCCCGTAGGTCTCGCCCGTGGCACCGAGATAGTACGTCACGGGGAAGGTCTTCCACTTCGGACCGAGTTTCGTGAACGTCTTTCCGTCCCCGCAGTCCTTCGTCACGCCCTGGTGAATGTCCTCCTGCCCGAACGCGAGCGCCGGACCCACCGGCGCCGCGGCGGGGATCGCCAGGGCCGCAAGGAGCAATATGGCAAGCAGACACGCGAATCGCATCGTTCCCCTCGGGGGCGGATTGGGCGACGAACCATCAATGTTTTGGTGGCCCAGGATTCCACGGGCTCGGCGGATTCGCCGCGACCCGTCAAGGATGCGGGAGATCGGGACGTCGGCCGAGGACGAACTCGTTCATCCACTCCACGAGCTGGCGGTACGCCCGCCGTCCCTTCTCCGTGATCGCGACAAGCTCCCGTTCCCCGGGGTTCGTCTCGACCGCCACGAGCCCGCGCGCCAGGAGCCATGCGAGGTACCGTGCGAACACGTCGTAGTTCACGTTCGCCGCCACCTGCAGGCGGGTCTTGACCATCGGCTCCCCCTCCCGCCACAGGCGCTCGAGGAACCGGGCGACCACGAAGAGGTCCGGGCGCTCGGGCGGGACGGCCACCGGTCACAGCTCCCGCAGGAACCCGTCCGCCTGGTCCCGCAAGCTCGCCAGGCGTCGGCCCCACGAGGCGAGCTCCCGCTCGGTCTCCTCTTGGAGCGCCCTCTGCCACCGCCGATGGGAGAGCACCGCCACGGCCGTGAGCCCCACGCCGCCAAGGAGCAGAATTCCTCCCAGAAGGGGTGACGACCACACCAGGAAGGCGCCCGTGGTGATGGTCCATAAGGCCCAGAATGCGAGGGCGACCAACACAATCGCGGAGCCCGGTTCCCGCTGGAAGAACCGTTTCCGACGGATGGCAACCCAGTCGGGCACGTGGCGGGAGGCGTCGGCCAGAAGTTCGAACGCACTCGCCTCCTTCGATTCGGAGGGCGCCGCTGCGGTCTCGGCCTCCAACTGCGCGTACAACCGCAGGGACCACGCTTTCAGGTCCCGAAGGCGGGCGCGGAACGCCCTGTAGACCACGTACCCGAGGACGCACTCGCTGGCAGCCGCGGCCGCCAGGGCGAGCGCGGCGGAATCGGATGCGCGCCGGCCGAAATCCGACTCCCCACTGGCCGTGAACAGCGCCATGAAGGCGACGGCCCAAACGAAGACCGCGACGAGCACGACCATGAGGTGCCAGTCCTGGTACGCGGACCGCTCCATCTCGTGCGCCTCCGTGGCGAACCGGTGCCCCTCCGAGAGTCCTTGGACGAGGGCGGCTCGGATCTCATCGGCCTCCCCCAAGGCGGGCGCAGCGGCGAGGGACGGGAGGAGCGGGGCGATCCGACTCCGCACGAACCGACGGTCCAGGAGGAAGATCACCAGGATCACGGGGGGAGCGAACAGGGTGATGAACGGGACCCCGAACCAGATCACGAGGAGGATGATGGCGGCCCACGCCCCCGTCGTGGCTCCCGCCCGGTAGGAGACCTGGGCGCCCCGCTCCCGCGGCGTCGCGAAGACCTCGACCATCGTCCAAGACCCGATTCGGACCTTGAGGTGGTCCGGAGCCTCGGTGACCATGTGTCGAGCGAACCGGAGCCCGTAGGCGAGGCGGGCGAGAGCCTCCGCGGGCGCGATCGCGGTCTGGCCGACCCGAAACTTCGGGAGGAAGAGCGCGGCGAGGAGAACGATCGCCGCAACGGCGGGTATGATCGTGAGGATCACGAGGTCGACCATGCTTTCCGGTTCCGGAGGGTGGCTGCGAGGGGATAACCCTAACTCCGCAGCGATTCGCGCCCGGGTATCTTCTTAGGCGTCCCGGCCATGCCGCCCGCCATGCCCGACGCCAGCGCCACGGTGCAGCAGCTCCGGGACCGCGTGGCCGCGTTCGTCCACGAGCGGGACTGGGAGAAGTACCACAACCCGAAGGACATCGCGATCTCGATGAGCGTGGAGGTCGCCGAGCTCCTGGAACGATTCCAGTGGAAGTCGAACGACGAGGCGGACCTGAACGATGCGGGCTTCCGGGAGGGCGTCGAGGACGAACTCGCGGACGTGTTTGTATACTGCCTGAGCCTCGCGAACGCGATCGGGTGCGACCTGTCCGATGTCACGGCTCGTAAGCTCGCGAAGAACGAGCGGAAGTACCCCGCGGGCGAGTGGCGCGGGCGAGCCCGGTAGCCTACTCCTCCGCGAGCAGCCAGAATTCGTTGCCGTCCGGGTCCGCGAACATCGCGTTCGTGCCCCACTCCTCCTTCGTGATCGGCATCGTGATCCTGACGCCCTTCTTCTTGAGCGCGGCGACCTCCTTCTCGATGTCCTCCACCGTGAACATGAAGCCCGTGTTCCCCTTCTCCGGCTTCGCGTCCGGGCACAGGTGGATCCGCACGTTCGAACCTTTGGGCGCCACCGTGTGCCAGTGGTCCCACTTGTCCATGTGGCGGAACCCGAGCGTCTCCGTGTACCACTTCACCGCCTTCTTCTCGTCCCGCACGACCACGGCGACCGTCGCGAACTTCAGCATGGCCGACGGCAGGCGACACCGCCACATAAGGGTGAACGTCACCAGGGCGAATGTGGCGGCGGTCCCCCGAGCGCCTTCGCCTTCAACGCGCCGTACGCGTAGTCCATCAGCGGACGCAGGTTCTCCACGTCTTGGCGGTTGTATTCGATGAGGGCGTCGAGGGCATTCTCGTCCCCGCGTTCGTATCGCCGCCAAAGCTTCGCCGCGTCGGACCCCGTGAGGCCCTTGACGTCGTCCGGACGTTCGAGTCCGAGGCGGCGCTCTAGTTTCTTCAGCCCGCCCCGGAACCCAAGTCGGCGCATCGGGTACTGGAGGTCGATGTGCAGGAGCGGCGGCAGCACGGGGAACGCGTTCCGGAGCACGGGCAGGTCGAAGTGTGTCCCGTTGAAGGTCACGAGCAGCTTGTACCGCCGCAGGTCCGCTGGCAGTTCGTCAAGGTCCACGCCGCGAACATATGTGCGGAACCGCCTGGCGCCCGCAAGGCCGACAAGCGTGATCAGGTCTCCGCTCCAGTTCAGCCCCGTGGTCTCAATGTCCAAGTAGGCCGCGTGATCGCGAAAGTCCCCGTACGCGCGCCAACGCTCGGGCGTGGGCAGCCAGGCATGGAAGAAGCGAGGATCCCTCGCCGCCAGGCGTCGTTCGGACTCCTCCACGATTCGGTGGACGGATTTCTTCAATCTGCCGGGGAGCGGGATGAGGTCCTCCGTGGCGAGATAGTCGGCCCACGTCTGGGCCTGCCGCCAAATCCGTCGCTCCGTCACGGGACCGACGCCGGGAGCATGGAGGAAGGTGTTGCGGAGCACGGATCCCCTGACGAAAGACCGGCGGGAAACCGATTTCGGTCGGTTCGCCGAAACTGTCCGCCGGGGGGTAGAAGGCTACATGTAGTATGCGTATCCATATACCCCCTGTGAAGGTGCCGAAACCGGTGTTCGCCAAGCGCGGAGCGAATCCGACCCTCGCGACGCTCGAGTACGTTCGAAAGTCCCTCCAGTCCGCGGATGGCCCGATCAGCCGAAACCGCCTCCTGGAGACCCTCCGGAAATGGGGTCACTCCACCTCAAGACAGAGTCTGAACGCCGCCATTGAGTTCTATGGCGACATGGGGATGATCGCGGAAGGGAGCAAGGGACTCATCTGGGTTCCCGAGGCGTCGGACGCCCTGCTTGAGGCGATCCAGAAGGGACAGAGGCTTTGAGCGGGCTTGGCGCCAAAGACGTCCTTCTCTCCGATCAGGCGGCTTCGTCGCTCAAGTCGCTGGAGAGGGCCCCGGATCCGCGCGCTCGGTCCGTGCTCCGTCGGGTCAAGACCCTACGAAACGTACTCCTGTACGACTGCCTCCATGGAGAGGTGGTCCAGAAGGATCGGATTCCCGCGCACTTGCGAACGAAGCATCGGTGACAGAACCTGTATGTCGAGGACCTGCCCTCGTTCTGGAGGTTGCTTTACACGATAAACCGGGAGAGGAACGACCGTTACGTCTTCATCGTCGAGGGGGTTGATCACCGCGAATACTCCAAGTGGTTCCGGGGGAACCCATGACTGAGTGAGAGATGCCCCCAAAGTCTGATAGGGCCGCTCCCCTCTCGGCAACCGTGTTCGAACTCCGGGACCGCGACGGCCTCGGCCGCCTCGGACGGTTCACGACGCCGCACGGCACGGTGGACACGCCCACCTTGCTTCCCGTGATCAACCCGAATCAGGTCCTGATCCCCCCCGCGGAGATGCGGTCCAAGTTCGGCGCGCAGGGCGTGATCACGAACGCATACATCCTGCACCGTTCCATGCGCGAACGCGCGCTCGCGGAGGGCGTCCACGGCGTCCTGGGCTTCGACGGCCCGATCATGACGGACAGCGGCGCGTTCCAGCAGCACGTGTACGGCGGCGTGGAAGTGTCGAACGAGGAGATCGTCGCGTTCCAGCGGGACATCCGCGCGGACATCGGTACCGTCCTCGACCGGTTCTCGGAGCCGGACCACCCGCCGGCCCGCGCGGAAAAGGACATCGAAGAGACGCTGTTGCGCACGCGCGTCGCCACGGAGATGCGCGGTGGCATGCTCCTCGCGGGCGCCGTCCAAGGCTCAATCTACCCGGACCTGCGCCACACGTGCGCGGAGGAGCTGTCGAAGCTCGACGTCGCGGTCCACGCGATCGGCGGCGTCGTGCCGCTCATGGAGACCTACCGGTTCCGGGATCTCGCGACGGTAATCCTCGCCGCGAAGGAGGGGCTGCGTCCGGACCGCCCCGTCCACCTCTTCGGCGCGGGCCACCCGATGGTCTTCGGCCTCGCCGCCCTCCTCGGGTGCGACCTGTTCGACTCCGCCTCGTACCACAAGTACGCGCGCCACGGCCGCCTGATGTTCGCCGACGGCACGCGACACGTCGAGGACCTACGCGAGGTTCCGTGCGAGTGCCCTGCGTGCGCCACCGGCACGGTCAACGCGCTGCGGACGGACGAGCGCCTCCGCGCCGAACACAACCTGTACGCGAGCTTCGCGGAGCTGCGCCGCGTGCGCCAGGCGATCGCGGACGGTCACCTGTGGGAGCACGTGGAGCGGCGGTGCCGCGCGCACCCCGCCCTTCTCGAGGCGCTCCGCGAGCTGCGGCACCACAACGAGTACCTGGAACGGTACGAACCCCTCTCGCGGCGCGGTGGCTTCTACTTCGTCGGACCGGAGACGCAGCACCGGCCGATCCTGCACCGATACCGCGCGCGCCTCCAGGAACGGTACCGACCGCCAAAACGGTTCCTCGTCATGTTCCCCGAGGGAGCGCGGCCCTACGCGACCGCCCGAAAGGCCGAGATCGCGCGGCTCCGAGCGCACATCGACGCGCACTTCCTCGTGAAATCGGCGTGGGGCCCCGTCCCGATCGAGCTCGACGAGATGCACCCGATCGGCCAGAGCATCGTCCCGGAGACCCTCGACGCGGAATCCCTCGAGGCGCTCGAGGTGTTCACGCAACAGTTCCTGCGTGGGGCGGGGTACGAAGGCGGCGTCCTGTGGAGGGGCGAGGACACGTTCGACGACGTGCCGGACGCGGTGCTGGAGCGGGGGCCTGGGTCGTTCGACCTCGCGGCGGCGCGCCTGCATGCGGTCGCGGAGATGCAGTTCGGGCGCGGCGCCGCGGAAGCACTCCTCTCGGGAACGATCGAGGTCGTCACCTCCGCGCGTACGGGCAAGGTGCGGAATGTGATCCGCGACGGGAGGCACGTGCTGTCCCTCCGCGCCGAGGACGGGTTCTACACCTTGAAGGCCGATGGCGCGCGGATCCTCCACGCGGCGTTCCCGCCGCCGGTGCTCCGCGTCGTCGTCGAGACGGAGACTGCGGAGTTCAACCGCCAGGGGAAGAACGTGATGGCGAAGTTCGTCAAGGAGTGCGACCCCGGAGTCCGGCCGCTCGACGAGGTCCTCGTCGTGGACGGGACGGACGCGCTCGCGGCGGTCGGGCGGGCGCTCATGAACCGGGAGGAGATGCTCGCGTTCTCGCGCGGCGTGGCGGTTCAGGTGCGCGAGGGCGTCGCTTGACCCTGCCCTTACGCCTTGGCGGCGGCGACCGCCTCCTCGGCGACCGAGACGCACGCGAGGTAATCCTCGATCGTGTGGAGCAACCTCATGGGCGTCGCCGCCTCGATCTCCGCGATCACGCGCGCGCCCTCCGTCCGCGCCCGGACGAAACCCACGTTGTCGGGCACGAGGGCCCGGTGCACCGCGACGGCGGAGGCCTCGTCCGCGTACTCGAACTCCAAGAGGCAACGCACCGCGTTCTCGCCCATCGGCCCCGACCGTGAACGCACGATCGAACCATGAACCTGGCGACGTCCGTTCAACCCGACGTGCCCTCGAGCCGTCGCTTCAGTCGCTCCAAGCCCGCGCGCATGTCCTGCTCGACGGATTCGCGCATCGACTCCTTCGCAAGCGAGAGGAAGCCCGACACGCGCACGGCGAGGTCCGCGACGACGCGAGAACCCGGGCCGTCGGGCTCCACGCGCCACTTCTCCCGGCTCCCCCGCAGCGAGCCGCTGACGACCTCGTCCTCCCACGACCAAGCGGCGGGATCGAAGGCGACGATCGCCACGTCGAGGGACTCCTCCCCGCTCTTCGTCCGGCGCACCTTGCGGGCGGTCGTCCCGACTCCGAACCGCGCGGGCGTCAGGAACCGCGTCTCCACGACGCCCACCTGCCACTCCCACTGACGCTCCCACTGCACGAGGTACGCGAACACGTCCGCGGGGGGACGGCCGATCCGGACGTCGAACGTCATCGAGTCGAGAATAATCATGCGCGGTCCGGGGAGGCGATTTTCCCCATCCGCTTTCAATCTGCCGGTCTGAATTCAACCCGTGGGTCTCAATAGCCCCGGGCAGATTCGAACTGCCGCCACCAGGTCCAAAGCCTGGGATCCTTGCCGCTAGACTACGGGGCTGCCGCGGACGACAGCCCCGCTGGATATTAGGTCTCTTCGCCGGGAGGACCCGAGGGTGCGGCCGGGGACGACGCGGGTGGCACCCCCGGGAGGGCGGATCCGCGGAACCACGCGAGGAACTCCCGGAACAGGTACAGGTATGCGAGGAGCCCGAGGACCGGGACGACGACGAGATCGACCACGCCGAGAGTTTCCACAACCCGGAGCATCGCGACGTCGATCCGCGGGAGGGAGGCGAGGAGCCCGGGCGCGACCGCGAAGATCGCGAGCGCGGCCCCCACGTGGAGCAGCGTCTCCGCGGGCCAGAGGAGCCGCCCGAATGTCAGCGGTGCACCCCGCGCGCGGCGCAGGAACCGTGACCCGAACAGGGCGCCGAGGAAGAGCAGGAACGAGGCGACGACCCACAGTCCGAGCATGATCGACGCCGCGCGGCGGACGTCGGCCGTGATCACGCCCGTCAGGTCCGTGCCCAGCGGCGTCGGGTAGAACGAGACGAGGGCCGCGAGTGCGCCCCGCCACGTCAGGGTCACGAGCACCCAGAGGACGAGGAACACGGTCGCGAGGAGGCCCTGGACGCCCAAAGACCGCCGCTCGGGACTCACACGCTCCGCCAGCGTCGCGCCCGCGCGCGCGTTCCTCGTGAAGACGTGGAACGCGAGGGAGAGCAAGGAGAGACCGACGAGGTCGAACAGCAGGGTGATGCCGACGAACACCGCCGCAGTCGTCCCCGTCGCGCGAGCGGCCGCGTCGTCGCCCCCCACGTAGACGGAGAGCGCGTACAGGGCGGCCAGGCCGGCGGCGAGCATGAACGCACTCTGGAGGATCAGCAGGAGCGCGCCGGACATCCCGAACACGGACGCGTTCCGGGACGCTCGTGCGCGACGGCCCGCCAGAAGGAACGCGGGGCGCCCGCACCGGGCGCAGAACAGCGCGGCCCCCGCGAGTGGCGCTCCGCAGTGCTGGCACGTCGGCCCCCCCGCCATGTCGCGATGGACGAGTCGGGAGCCTATTTCACGATTGTGGAGCGGCCCGTTGTGGCCCGCGTCACTCCCAGCGGAACAGCTTCACGGCGAGCGCGAAGACGGCGAGCGCGAAGATCGCGAGGACGCCCAGGTCGACGGCGACCTCGCCGAGTCCGGCGCCGTTGACCATGATCTGCCGGACCGCGTCGGAGAAGTACGTGAGCGGCATCGCGTACGCAAGATACTGGACCGCCTCGGGGAGGCGGTCGATCGGGATGAACACCCCGCCGAGGAAGAACATCGGCAGCGTGACGATGCCCGTGAGGTTCTCCGCGCTGTCCGCGCTCTTCGAGACGGAGGAGACGAGGAACCCGAGGGAGATGAACACGACGGCGCCGAATCCTGCGGCGATCAGGAGGATCCCGAGGTTCCCGACGATCTGCACGCCGAACGCCAGGACCGCGACGGACAGGAGGACCGCGGTCTGGATGAAACTGATGAGCAGCGCGGGCACGATCCGCCCCGCGAGGATGAACGCGGCGCCGGCGGGGGTCGCGTGGAGGCGCTTCAGGATCCGCTTCTCCCGCGAGGTCACGATGAACAGCGCGAGGCCGTACACCCCGCTCTGCATGATCGACATGGCCAGGATCCCCGGGGCGAGGAAGTCGATGTACTCGAGGTTCCGGGCGCTCAGGGGGAAGGCGCCCACCCCAAGCTTCGGAGGGCTCCGCGTCCAGAACCGGAAGAACGCGTCCACCGCCTCCTGGAGGGCCTGCACCGACACCGCCCCCGACCCCTGCGCGTCGACCCCGAACCAGGCGGGGAGCACGAGCGTCTCGTTCGCGCTGCCGTTGGTCTGGTTGGCCATGAACGTGTCGAAGTTGGACGGGATCACGAGGGCGACGTCCAAGTCTCCCGCCTCCACCGCCGCGGACGCCGCGTCGCGATCCGTGTAGTTCGTCAGGACGAACGGGAGGGACTCGTTCGAGAGGGTCGTCCACAGCCGTTCGGACCACGGGGTCTGGTCCTCATCCACGATGCCCACTTGGAACTCCACGGGATCCGCGCGGCCGAAGCCCAGGCCGAGAAGGCCCATGAAGATGATCGGGAACAGGAGCGCCCAGAACAGCGTCCCGCGGTCGCGGAAGAACATCTTGAGGTTCGCGACCACCCACTGCGGGAACCCCGTCGGCACCAGCCTCATTCGCGGATCCGCCTCCCCGTGAGGTGGAGGAACACGTCCTCGAGGCTCGCGTTCCGGACCCGGAAGTCCTCGACGCGCATGCCCCGCTGGCGCGCGAGATCGAACACCGCGGGGAGCGTCACGTCGAGGCGGCGCGTGTAGAGGGTCACGAGCCCGTTCTCCTCGCTCATCTCCTCGACGCCTGGCATCCCCCGGAAGGCGTCGGCCTCCCCGTCCGCGACGAACTCCACGGCATCCCGCTGTCCCATCTCCCGGATGAGCTGGGAGGGCCGATCGAGCGCGAGGAGCTTCCCCCGGTCCATCACGCCCACGCGATCGCACAATCGCTCGGCCTCCTCCATGTAGTGGGTCGTAAGCATCACGGTCTTCCCCGCCTTCCGGAACTCCGCGATGACGTCCCACAGGCTGCGGCGCGCCTGCGGGTCGAGGCCCGTCGTCGGCTCGTCGAGGAACACGATCTTCGGGTCGTTGACAAGGGCGAGGGCGACCGCGAGTCGTTGCTTCTGACCGCCCGACAGCTTCTCCGTCCATTCGTCCGCCTTCTCCTCGAGGTTCACGAGCTTCACCAGGCGGTCGGCGGGCACGCGGGTCGGGTACATCGCGGCGAACACCTCGAGGGTCTCTCGCACGGTCAACCGCTCGAACAGGGCGGTCGCCTGGAGCTGCACGCCGATCAACGTCCGGAGCCGGCGCCGGTGCTTCCGGACGTCAATCCCCGCGACTTGGATCGAACCGCCGTCCGCGCGGCGCAGGCCCTCCAGAATCTCCCACGTCGTCGTCTTGCCGGCCCCGTTAGGACCGACGAGGCCGAAGATCTCGCCCTCGCCGACGGAGAAGGATATCCCGTCGACCGCGCGAAGCGACCCGTAGGACTTCTCGAGCCCCACGACGCTCACGACGTCGGCCATGGCGCGCGCCCACCCCGGAAGTTCGCTATAAACCTGTGGCGGGAGCGGCGAGGAGCTCGATGTCCGTGGCGCCAACGACCTCGATGTCGATCCGCCCGAGGGGACGAACGTTCGGCGGCATACCAGGGTTTTCATCATCACAGTCGCGAGTCGAACGCCGCCACGTTTATCCTCGGGGCCCCCATGGCGCATCCGTGGGGAAGCCCACGCTCGACATCCGCTCGCTGAAGGAGCAGGCGAAGGGGCGGCAGAAAGCGCTCCGGCTTCGCGCGGCGATCACGAAGATGCACCTCAAGGCCTCGAAGCTCGAGCGGCGCGCGACGAAACTGCGCGCGAAGATCAAGGCGTTCGAGGAGAAGGCGGACCGCCTCGACCAAGGGATCGTGCCGCCGCGGACGGGGTGAGGACCTACCTCGACTCCATCAGCATGACCCAAGGCCGGTCATCCTTTGCCTCGGCCGCTCCGGCGGTGCCCCTCTCCACCAGTTCGTTCACGTACTTCGTCGTGAGGACCAGGGAGAGCACCCCGCTCTTCGTCCGTATCAGCATGCACACGTCCGACCCTCCCATGCACTATTGGGGTCTCCTCCCTATAAGTATCTTCTCATGGGACGACGCCGGTCGCGGGTTGCGAACCCTTTTCCTGCCGCCCCGCTTCGCCCCCTGGGGGCCGATGGGCGACATCGTGCCGGACGACATCGAGGGGTATCTGGACGCGCACCTGGCGCCGCGGGATTCCGCCTTGGCGGCGGTCGAGGTGCAGGGCGCCCGGGAGGGATGGCCGATCGTCGGTCCCGCGGAGGGCACGTTCCTCCACCTCCTGACGCGGCTCGTGAGGGCGAGGCGCGCGCTCGAGCTCGGGACCGCCATCGGATACTCGGCGACGTGGATCGCTCGGGGTCTCGAGGCCGGCGGGGAGCTTGTGACGATCGAGGGGAACCCGGAGACGGCTCGGCTGGCGGCGGAGAACTTGAAGCGGACCGGCGTCGCGGACCGGGTCCGCGTCCTCGTGGGGGAGGCGAAGGACGTCGTTGCGGATCTGCGCGGTCCCTTCGACCTGATCTTCCTCGACGTGGACAAGGCATCGTACCCCACGCTCTTCCCGCCTCTGGCAGACCGCCTCCGCGTCGGCGGTCTCCTCGTTGCGGACAACGTGCTCTGGAGCGGCGCTGTCGTGAAGAGCCCAGCCGACGCGGACACACGGGCGATCCGGGCGTACAACGACGCGGTCGCGGCGGACCCTCGGTTCGCGTCCATGATCCTGCCCCTGCGAGACGGCGTCTCCGTGGCCCTTAGGACCCGCGAATGACGCGGACGGTCGTGCTTTCACCTCCGAGAATCGCGAATGGTTCCCGGGCAACGGACCTTAAATAGGGTCAGCACCGGGGTAGAGTCGAGGGTGAGAATGCATCGTACACTGGTTAGGACGTGCCTCCTCGCGGGGGTCACCTTCCTCGCGATCGGCGCCTGGTCCGGGTCGGCCCGGGCCGGAGCGGCACCTGCCGAGTCGACTGCGAACGTGGTCCTGGAAGCTGCGACCGGCGGCCCCGAGCCTCCGGTGGTCCAGGACGAGGACAACGCGACCAGCAGCGGAAGCTCGATCCGATTGCCGGCGGAACCCCCGACAGCAACACCCCCGCTGGACGGCGAGATTGTAGCTCCCCGAGGGCCCGGCGTGCAGAGCAACATGACCGGCAAGGCGCCCGGTGGCATGTCGCTTCTCGGGTGGAATCTCCCGCGGCCATTCCCGACACCCCCGGAGCCTGTGACCCCGGTCCCGTGGGGCGCCCTGTGGTTCCGCATGCTCTCCTGAACCAACGAAGCCCGCGGAGCGGGCTTCCCCTTCCCTATTTTCGTTGACGAATGGTTATAGCGAGACGCCTCGTTCCTCGCGCGTATGGGCCACGGCAAGGGACGCAAGCCGGAGCACCTTTTCGTGGAAACGGACGGGCAGGTGTACCTCGTCCACGACCGGGGGGTGTGGAGGTTTCCGACCGACTCCGAAGCTGTGCCGTTCCCCCTCGCGAGGACCGCCCGGATGGACTTCGGAACGGAGGTCGTGCACCGCGCAAAGCCGAACCTGTCCTATCACCCGGAGGAGTGGTTCCAGAGGGACTCCGTGTTCTCCCGCGCGGACGTCGACGGCCTCGTGAAGAAGGCCGTGTACATGACGATGCCCCGCCTCGTGGCGGAAGTCGTCTTCGTGCGCCGCGGGAAGGTCCTCATGGAGATGGCCTCCCGGGGGTTCTCGAAGGGATACTGGAACCTCCCCGGCGGGTTCCTCGAGTTCGGAGAGGGGCCGGAGGACACCGCGCGGCGAGAGTGCGAGGAGGAGCTCGGGGTCCCCGTCCGGATCGACGCTCCGCTCGCGGTCTATCTGTCCGGGTTCCCGGGCAAGCCCACGTTCACGCTTGGGTTCGTGTACCGGGGTACGCTCCGCTCGGAGCGATTCCGGATCAAGAAGGACGAGATCGCAGAGGTCGCGTGGCGCACCGCCGAGGAGGCGCTCGAGGGGACCCGCAACCCGTTCGCCAAGTGGGCAATCGTGGACACGTACAACCAGGGCGGGCTTCCCGAGGTCTCCGTGCGCCGCCACCGCCCTGCGAGTCGGGTCCCGCACGCCGCCGCGCCCGTCGCGTTCCTCGACCGGGACGGCACGATCAACGTGGACCGGGAGGGGGGAGTCCGCGCGCCAGCGGAGCTGACGCTCAATCCGGGCGTCCCGAAGGCGCTCCATACCCTTCAGGGCCTCGGGTATCGAATGGCGGTGATCTCGAACCAGGACGCGGTCGCTTGGGGCTGGATCACCGAGCAGGGCCTCCGCCGGATCCACGGGAAGATGATTCGCGAGCTCGCGAAAGCCGGGGTCCGCATGGAGAACGTGTACTACTGCCCGCACGAGTTGCGGGATGGCTGCCCGTGTCGGAAGCCGAAGCCGGGCATGCTCCTCGCGGCGTGCAAGGACCTCGGTCTGAGCCCGAGGGATTCTTGGATGGTGGGCGACCGGCCAGAGGACGTGCTGGCGGGACGGGCGATCGGCGCACGTACGGCGTTCGTGGGAGACGCCCGGCGGCAGGAGAAGTACGCCGTGGAGCTGAAGGACGCGGGCCCCGACCTCGTCGTCGCGGACCTGGCCGCGTTTGCGGACGCCCTGCGGTCCAGCGGCAACGAGTCGCCCCGACGCCCGGCATACACTTGAGCAGCCTCGACCTTCCCGGGCGGGGACCTTGGCCTCTCTCTCGATACGGAGAGCGCAGCTTCCAAATAGGAAATCCAGCGTGGCGGCGGTGGAACCAGCCCGATGGAATTCCTTCTCGTCCTTCTCCTCGTCCTCGTAGTCACCAGGCTGGCCGGGGAGCTGTTCCGTCGGGCGAAGCAGGCGCCTCTGATCGGCGAGGTGCTCGCAGGGATCATCCTCGGCCCCGCGGTCCTCGCGTGGGTCAACCCGGACCCGGCGACGGATCTCGGCGCCGCCCTCGGGGTCGTCGTGACGTTCGGCATCGTTTTCCTCGTCCTCTCTGCGGGGCTCGAGGTCGGCACAGAGGGGCTTCGCAGGGCGCTCCAAGACCGCATGTACATCATCGCCGCGACGGAGTTCGTCTTCCCCTTCGGCCTCGGATACGCGCTCGCGCAGGGGCTCGGGATGGACTTCGTCGGCTCCCTGTTCCTGGGGACCGCGATGGCCGTGACCGCATTGCCCGTGAGCATCCGCATCCTCATGGACCTCCACCTCCTCGGCACGAGGTTGGGCCGGGGAATCGTGACCGTCGCCGCGGCGAACGATGTGACCGCCTTTGCCCTCCTTGGGATCGTCATCGCACTCCATGCGAGTGGGGGAGCTGGGTTCCCGACGACCGAGCTCGCGGTCAGCGTCGTCGAGGTGCTCGCCTTCATCGGAATCATCTACTGCCTCGGCTGGCTGCTCCGGCGCGCACCGCGCACGCCGGGGGCCCGGAGGTACCTCGCCAGCATCGTGGCCCGACTCCGGACGCCGGAGGCGGGGTTCGCCGTCGTCCTCATCATCGCCCTCGCCATAGGGGTCGCGTCGGAGACGCTGGGCCTCCATTTCGCGATCGGCATCTTCTACGCGGGCGTCTTCCTCACGCGCGAGACGCTCGGCGAAGGCCCGTTCATCATCGTGCAGACCAGCGTGCGCTCCGTGAGCCTCGGTTTCCTCGCCCCGTTCTTCTTCGCGTTCGTGGGCCTGAACGTCGTCCTCCAGACGTCGAACTGGTTCCTCGTGATCGTGATCACCGCCGTCGCGTTCGTCGGGAAGGTGGCCGGCGGCCTCATCGGTGGAACGATGGCGGGGTTGCGCGGCCGCGAGCTCGCGGGCCTCGCTGTCGGCCTCAACGCCAGGGGCATGATGGAACTCCTCCTCGCAGAGGTCGGTCTCACCACGGGCCTCATCGGAGCGGACATGTACTCCGCCATCGTGATCATGACGCTGGTGACGACGTTGTCCACCCCGCTGATGCTGAAGGCGATCCTGAAGGGGCAGACGATCGAGTAGTCAATGAAGGGTCGCCTGCGTCCCCCTGGGTGTCCGGAGGTTGGCGACCCGCACGCCGAGCATCCGAACGGGACGGTCCCGCCCTTCGAACTCTGCCGCCAACTCGCGCATCGTGGACATCAGGAGCTCGCGGTCGTCCGTCCACGTCGGCAGCGTGCGGTCCCTCGTGTGGGTGACGAATCCTTCGAAACGGATCTTGAGTCCCGCCGTGCGGAACGCGACCTGCGCATGCTTCACGCGGCGGTGGACGTTGTCCGCGACGCTGCCGAGCGTCTCCAGGACTTCCGACCAATCCGTGACGTCCCGCTCGAACGTTCGCTCCACGCTGATCGACTTCGCGTCCGGCCGCTCCTCCACGGGCAGTTCTTCCATCCCGCGCGCGATGCCCCAAAGCCAAACGGCGTTGCGCCCGAGAATCGCCGTGAGCTTTTTCCCTGGGAACGCCGCCAAGTCCCCGATCGTGCGGACGCCGAGCTCGTGGAGCATGCGCTCCGTCTTCTCCCCGACGCCGCTGATCGCGTTCACGGGGAGTGGCGCGAGGAACGACTCGACCTGGGCGGGCGGCACAATCGTGAGCCCGTCCGGCTTCTGGTGCGCCGCCGCGATCTTGGCGGTGGACTTGTTCGGCGCGACCCCGACCGAGGACGTGAGCCCCTCCCGTTCGCGGACGGCCGCCTTCACGGCCAGCGCGTAGTCCCGGACGGAGGGCCACGTCGTCTTGGCGGTGACGTCCATGTACGCCTCGTCGATGCTCGCCTGCTCGAACTTGTCCGCGAACTCCCGCAGGACGTTCATCACGCTCTCCGAGACCGTCCCGTACAACTCGTAGTTGGGGCGCTCGTACACCGCGTCCGGGAGCTTCCTCCACGCGAGGGAGATCGGCATGCCCGCCTTCACGCCCTGAGCACGTGCCTCGTACGAGGCCGCCATAACGACACCGCGGCCCTTCCCGGCTTTCGGGTCGGCGCCGACGATGACCGGCTTCGCCTTCAATTCCGGGCGCTCGCGCACCTCGACGGCGGTGTAGAAGGAGTCGAGGTCGACGTGGAAGATGATGCGAGCCACGGAGGCCCCAACGCCCGGCGCCGGAAAAGCCTAAGGCACCGGCACGCTCAGTGGACGTCGAACTCATTGCCCTCCGGGTCGAACATCGTAACGAAATACCAATTGGCGTCGTCGCTCTCGCTCGCCTTCATCGCCCCAAGCCCGAGCGCGAGGATGCGTCCGACCTCGGCGTCGATCCGCAGGCGGCGCTCGGCCTCCGGGACCTTCCGGCCGCCGCTCGCGTTCAGGTCGAGGTGCAGGCGGTTCTTCGCGGGCTTCGGAGTGTCCATCCTCTGGAAGTAGATCCGCGGACCCTTTCCCTCGGGATCCACGATTGAGCTCCCGTCGTTCCACTCCTCCTCCGGGACGCCGATCAAAGTCAGG
>Ga0209342_10000220_pt1 | contig 64005 bp, 53 predicted proteins | sample RifCSP16_2_FD_184023 | JGI IMG/M metagenome (GOLD analysis project Ga0209342, IMG submission 184023) | Soil microbial communities from Rifle, Colorado - Rifle CSP2_sed 16_2 (SPAdes) (version 2) | ecosystem: Environmental > Terrestrial > Deep subsurface > Rock core/Sediment | place: Rifle... | reverse complement strand
TGAAGTCCCAGCTGCCTGCCCCCCGTACAGGCTGTAGTGAACGCCGTCGATGGCGGTCCCCGTGTGTCCAACGTCGTCGGCGCGAGCGATGAGAGCCAACCATCGGCCTGGGGGTACCTCAAGTTCTCCCATCCAGTTCGCGACGCAGGAGGCCGGGTCTCCGTCAAAATCGTCGAGGCAGATTAGATTCTCTAAGATCCCCCAGTAGGCGCCGGCGCCCCAGACACCGGAGCTCTTGTCCCGATACCGCAACCACACCTCCGCGGGGTACCGCTCCTCCGGAATGAAGAGGTACTGGACGACGTAGTCCCCGGCGGCGAAAGCGAGGCCCGAGGGATCCTGCGAGAACGAGTGGAAGTGGTACCTTGTCTCGTATTTTGAGCGATGGGCTTTTGCCGGCGGCGCGAGCAGATCTGAGGGTGGCAGGTCGTATTCTCCCCAATCCCAGGGCTCATCGTCGCTTTGGGTCACGCCGCTCGGCAGGCCGTCGTCCACATAGATGGACTCCGACCTTGGGTCAGGAGCGAGGAGGAACCCGTTCCGCACCATCGTCAACGGCATTTCCCTCCAGGGTTCTGCATACGCCCGGCAGGCCGCGGGGCGACCTCCGCGCTCCGAGTGAGCAACGCCGAGGTTCTCCGCCTTCTGGAGAACCACGCGCACGAGTGCGCAACGCTTATGGTGGCACCGGCCTTCCGCAGAGGCGCGGGCTCGTGGTCTAGCGGCTATGACATCTCCCTGACACGGAGAAGGTCACCGGTTCGAATCCGGTCGAGCCCACTGGAACCATTCTGGGCGTCTCCCCCGCCTTCGGGCTCCGAGGCCGCGTCATGCCCTTTCTTCCTGTGAGAGACTAGGATTGCGACATAGCGGTCGCGCGTCATCAACGGATTCACCACCAATCCGGAGCCGATCGACCGCCGGTCGTCCGCCGCGATGACTCCCGAATCTGACGCGCGGCTCCCGGCCAAATCCTTAAGGACTCTCTCGCGGATGCGCGTGGAGGGTGAAGATGGGGGGACGCCTCGTCGTTGCCGCGGCAGTTTTCGGGATCGCCGTCGGGCTCTTCTCCGGCGCCTACCCGGTCCTGGCCCAGACCTATGGAGTGTCGTCGTACCCGTACTCCCAAGACCGGACCCTCCCCGCGGCGACGGAGTTCGATTCCTACGAGATCACCGCGACGGTCGGCCGGCAAATTCGCTATTCCGTGCGGGCGACGGACGGCGGCTGCATCCTGGTCCTGCTCATCCTCGGGCACAACGCGAACGAGAATTCCATGTACCTGATCGCCTACTCGCAGGAGACGTGCGTGGAGAGCTTCTCCAGGACGTATCGCGTTCCGACGGGCGGCGGGCCGGAGTTCTCGATCGTCGTCACGTCGGAGCTCCAGGGCACGGTGCAATACCATGTTGAGATCGACGTGGGCGAGCCCCGTTCGTTGGGTCCGGCGGCCGCGGGCATCGGAGTCCTCGTGCTCGCTGTGGTCGGGGCGATCGTCGCCGGCGTCGTGTATTCGATCAAGAGACGGAAAGCGCGCACGCCTCCGGCGGTTCCGTACCCACCGCCATACATGACGTACCCGCCTCCCCCTCCTCCCCTGCCCCATCCCGCCGCACCCGGACCGCCCCCGGCGACGCCGCCGGAGTCCGGACCGCCGCCAGGTTGATCTACGGGCCGGGTCGCGGGGCCGAGCGCGTCGCCCACTGGATGTGGTGCTCCAGCGCCTTGATCAGTTCCCGCTCGTGCTTGTCCTTGATCCATCCCTGCGCCTTCATCTCCCGCAGCCCCTTCGAGAGCATCTCGCGCAGGTTCCCGAGGTGGAGCAGGTTGTTCGCGTTCCCCGCGCTCCCCAGGTACGCCGCCAGGCTCGCATCCTCCGCGAGCGCCTTCTCGATGCCGCCGCGGAAGATCTCTTCGAACTGCTGCGTCTTGGGCTCGAGGGGGAGCACGGCCCCGCCGAGCGTGCTCTTGATCCCGCCGAGGACGCCCTTCCCCGCCTTCGCGACCATCGGAGGATAGACGATCAGGCGCCGCCCGCGCTCGCTCGTGAGGGAGCCGACGAGGATCGGCATCCGGACCACGGTCGCCCCGGACACGGTCGCCGGGACGCCCTGGCCCTCGAGGAACCGGATCCTCTCCTCGAGTTGGCGGGTGAGACCGGCGATGCCGAGCAGGACCCTCCCGACGAGGCCGATCAGGCTCTGCTCCTCCTGGTTCAAACGGGCGATTTCCGCGTCGCGCTCCCGCTCGATCTCCCGAATCCGGTCCCACTGCGCCTGCACCTGGCGGTCGTAGTTCGACCGGGTCTGTGCCATCTCGTCCTGGTATCGGGCGACGTCGCCGCGGGCGCGGTCCCACTCTCCGCGCGCCTCCTCCCGCTTCTTCTTCGCGTTGGACGCAGCCTCCGGGTTGTCCTTCCGGCGAGCCTCCTGCTCCCAGCCCGCCAGGTCCGCCTCGACCTTGCGGACGTGGGACTGAAGGTCCAGGAGCTTCGGCTGCATGGCGACCCACCGTTCCTCCCGCTCCCGCTCGAGCTGGGCGACGCGGGCGTTCACCTCCGGCCGGACGCCCTCGATCCGCGCCCCGAACCGCTGGATCGTCTCCTCACGGGTCCGGGAGAGCTGCGCCCGCACGCGGTTCTGCGCCTCCTCCAGGGAGCCCCGCGCGCGCGCGAGGGCCTCGACGTCCTTGGACATCGTGATCCCGACCTCGCGCATCCGTCCGACCGCCGACTTCGCGTGCTCCTGGGAGAGCCGCGGGGTCAGCATCGGGGTGCCCCGGACCTGTCGCGGCTTCGCGAGCGCCATATGAGCGAGCACGTCCCGCATGAACTCCTCGTGGATGAACAGGCCCATGATCGGCAGGTTTTCCACGGTCGCGAACGCGTCGAAGTACGCGGCGCGCGCCGTGAGCAACGCGAGGAGGGTCGTGTGGTCCTTCGCGGCGTCCGCGGCGGCGGTGAACGGGTCCGGGTCCGGGATCCGGCCCTGGGAGATCACGTACGACCAGACGCCCATGCCGTCGAACACGAGGTGTCGGTCGTCCCGCCACGGGACGACGACGATCGGCCAGTACAGCATGCTCGCGAACTCGAGGGTCTCCTCGCGCTTCCGGAGCAGCCCCGCCTTCTCCCGCTGCTTCTCCATGTCCGCGAGGACCGTCGCGAGGGTCATCTCGAGCGGGAACTCCTCCGCGACGCCAGCCTCGCGCTCGATCACGGCGAACGGCAGCACGAGCTCGGAAGTCGGTTCCTCCATCTCTCCCATCCGGGGCGCGGGGCCATCTCCCCCGAGGGGTAAATCGTTTCGGTCCCGGAACCGGAAGGACGCAGGTCACACGTAGCGCGTGCGCGCCTGTTCCCGGGCGAACTGCGGGAGGTAGTACGGACCGCCCGCGCCCTTGAACGTCACGGAACTCCTCTTCCAGCCCCCGAAGGGCTGCACACCGACCACGGCGCCGGTCGTCGCACCTTGGCGGCGGTTCGCGTACGCGACGCCGGCCTCGATGCGCGCGAAGAACGCGTCCACGTCGCGCGCGTCCCCCGTGAAGATCCCGGCGGTGAGCCCGAACTCCGATCCGTTCGCGATCTCGATCGCTTCGTCGAGCGTCTTGAACGGGAGCACGGACAGGATCGGGACGAACAGCTCCTCCCGGTGGATCGGGTGGTTCGCGGGGAGGCGGTCCACGATCACCGGCTCCACGTAGTACCCGTGCTTCAGCACGCCGTCGGACCGGACGCTGCCGCCCGTGAGGACCTTCCCGTACCGCTTCGCGAGCCCGGCGTACTTCACGAACGTGTCGAACGCCGCCTCGTTGATCACGGGCCCGAGGAACACCTCCCGCTCGTGCGGCGGCCCGATCACGATCTGGTCCGTCCGCTCGACGAGGGCGTCCAGGAACTCGGCCTGCACCTTCCGCTCGACGAGCACGCGGGACGTCGCGCTGCACTTCTGCCCGCCGTACCCGAACGCCGCGCGCATCACGCCCTCCGCCGCCGCGTCCACGTCGGCGGTGGCGGTGACGATCGCGGGGTTCTTCCCGCCCATCTCCGTCACGACGGGCTTCGGGGCGTCGGCGGTGAACGCGCGGAACGCCGCCAGGCCCACCTCCTTCGATCCGGTGAACGCGAGGCCGGCCACGTCATCGGACGCGACGAGGGCGCGCCCCACGGTGCCCCCTCCGCCGGTGACGTAGTTCAGGACGCCGGACGGGAGACCCGCCTCGCGCAGGATCTCGTACAGACGGAGCGCGAGGAACGGGGTGTCGCTCGCAGGCTTCAAGACGACCGTGTTCCCCATGACGAGTGCCCCGCTCGTCATCCCCGTCGCAATCGCGAGGGGGAAGTTGAACGGGGAGATCACCGCCCACACGCCGTACGGCCGGAGGACGGCGCGCGCGCGCTCGTTCTTCACGGAGCGCCCCATCTCGCGGTCGAACCCTTGGTGGTCGACGACCTGCTGCGCGTAGTACCGGAGGAAGTCGATCGCCTCGTCCACGTCCGCGACCGCCTCGAACCGGTTCTTCCCGTTCTCGAACGACATGAGGGCGGCGAGGCCGTACTTCTCGTCGGACATCACGTCCGCGGCGAGGAGCATCACGCGGACGCGGTCGAGCGGGTCCGCGTCCCTCCACTCGGGGAACGCGCCCTTCGCGGCGGCGATCGCCGCCCTCGCGTGGTCGCGCGTCCCGGCCTGGAAGCGGCCGACGAGGATCCGGAGATCCCCGGGGGAGCGGTCTTCGAACGTCGGCCGCCCCGTGACCGCCCGGTCCCCGATGTGGATCGGATGGGGTCTCCCCGAACCGCTCGCGCACCTTGTAGACCGCGGCCTCGTAGCGGGAGTGGAACTCCTCCTGCCTCCCGGAGTCGACCGCAGAGAGCCACGTGCGCTCGTTCGTGAACTCCATGGATCGCGCCTGCGGGGCGACGGATGCGGACGGCGCGGGATAAGGGTTTCGACCTGCTGCGCGGACCCTGAGAACGTCCTCGCGTCGCGAGCCGGTCACCAAGGGCACGGGCGCAGCGCAAGGCCGAACACGATGAACGCGGTGGCGATCGCGAGGGACCCCGCCGCAAGGGCGAGCGCCGTCCGGGACCTCGCGGTCCCGAGCGTGTACACGGACACGAGGGAGACCATCACGCCTGCGAACGCGAACGCGGTCGCGCCGGACGCGACGCTCACGGCCGCGAGGAGATCCCCGACGGTCGCCCCCGGCCGGCAGACGGGCACCGTCACGTACGTGAACGGGAGCACGATGACGGAGAAGACGAAGGACAATGCCGCCAGGGGCACTGCGAGTCGCTCGCCCGCGCGCACGCCCGCCACTGCCGTTCGTGGGCCTTACTATTTCTGGTGCACCGGTTGAACAATCCCGTGTGCGAGTCACTGGATGTAGTCCGTGGACCCGCGGTAGTCCGCGTACATCCCCGCGGCGGACATCTGGCCGAGCAGCTCGCGCGCGATCTCGCGCGTGTACGCGCCCTGCACCTCGTCTGTCCCCAGCCACTCGAGCACGATGCGCACGACGTCCGCGCGCTCCTCCTTCGTGAGCGCCGTCCCGATGGAGCCGAGGGCCGTCTCCACCCGCCCCATCGCGAGCACGAACTCCTTGCACCGATCCACGATCGCCTGCGCCTCGGGCCTCATGGGAACACCGAACCCCCAACGGAGCGAACGTATAAACGTCCGCGCTCGTTCGAACGCGCTGCCTTGGAGCCCGTGCGGGTCGCGAGGGTTCACGACGTGAAGCCCGGGGAGGCGCGGGTCGTCGTCGTCTCGGGCCGGCCCGTCGCCCTGTTCAACGTGAACGGCACGTTCTACGCGACGGACAACACGTGCCTCCATCGAGCCGGCCCCCTGGGCGAGGGGTTCCTTGACGGCGCGGTCGTCACGTGCCCGATGCACGGATGGCAGTACGACGTGCGAACGGGGCAGTCGTTCATGAACCCCACCGCCAAGCTGCGCATCTACCGCGTGGTGGTCGAGGGGGACGACGTGAAGGTCGTCCCCTGATGTCCGCGGTGCGCTGGTCTCCGGCAATCAGCCAGACCATTGCGACACCTTTTTCCCGGCCGCTCGGTTCCCGCGGAGGTGGCGGACGTCGTCCCGTTGATCTTCACGGGCTTGGCGGCCTTCTCGTTCTGCCTCGCCCTCGCGTCGCTCCTTGGCGGGATTCGCTTTCGGATCCTCGCGATGCAATCCGCCCGCAACCCCCGTCCCGAATACGCGCCCCCTGCGGTCGTGATCGTCGCCTGCAAGGGCGTGGATCCCGGCCTCGAGGCGAACCTGGCGGCGTTGCTGAACCAGGACTACCCACACTATCGCGTCATCTTCGCCCTGGACGACTTCGAGGACGAGGCGCACGACGTGATTCGCGTGGCGGCGAAGAAGACCCGCGTCCGGTGCATGGTTGCGACCGCGGAGCCCGTGAGGAACGCGACGGGGAAGGCCGCGGCCCTCATCGGCGCTGCGAAGGAGATCGCCGCCAGCGACGAGGTCCTCGCGTTCATGGACTCGGACGCGCGGGCGCCAAGGCATTGGCTCCGCGACCTCGTCGCCCCGCTGCAGGATCCCTCGATCGGCGCCGCCACGACGTACCGATGGTACACGCACGACCGAACCCTCGCGTCCGCGACCAGGGCGGCGTGGAACGCCGCGGGGACGAACATCCTTTTTAGCGAGAAGCTCAACTTCGCATGGGGCGGTTCGTACGCGATCCGCCGGGAGACGTTCGAGCGCACGTTCGTCGCCGCCAAGTGGGGCACTGCGCTCAGCGACGACATGGTCGTCACCCAGGCGGTGAAGGGCGCGGGCCTCCGGGTCGCGTACGTGCCCGCCGCCACGGTCCTCACGGAGGAGCCGTGCGACTGGCGTGGGATGCTCGAGTGGACGACCCGACAGACCGTGATGATGCGTGCGTACGACCGCCGCGTCACGCGGTATGCCGGCCTCGCCTACGGGACGGTCGCGGGCAGCGTCGACCTCGGTATCGCTCTGTTGGCGGTGTCGGTGATTGCGGATTTCGCCTACTTCCTTCCTGCGCTCCTCCTCCTCGCGCACGTTCCGTTCCTCGCCGCCAAGGCCGCGCTGCGCCTCGGGACGTTCCGCCAAATCACGAGGCAGCGCCTCGGGCCGACGGGCGCCTTTGTCCTCGGTAGCCTCGTGACCCCGTGGCTCACCCTGTACGCGTTGAATGTCGCTCGGAAGGTCCGCCACCTGGCGTGGCGCGGGTCGGTCTACGAACTCGCGGGGCCCGCGCCGATCCGCGTCGTGCGGCGGTAGTCAGAGTTCGCCGGTGATGGCGAGAAGGAGAACGATTGCACCGAACACCGCCAGGGTCCCCACCATCGTCCAGATCGCGATCCGTCGGGCGTCCCCGGGTGCGGACCGCCTCAATCGAAGGATACTGATTGTGTACAGGAGGGCCCCGCCGAAGAACAGCCCCAGGTCCAGGAACGAGGGCCGAAGTCCCCAAGGTGGAGGCCAAGCACGGCGCCCATCAGGCCGATGAACGTTACCCCGACGGCGAGGGTCGCGCCGGTGACGGCGAGGAATGGCGCCACCTGGCGGTTCGCGGGGGTCGGGGGCGCCGGGTTTCGCGGGATCACGCTGTCTACCGCGATGGACGCCGCGCTCAAGTGCGTTCCGCCCGGACGGCCTCCTCGTGCTTCGCGAGCTCGCCAAGGAGGAGGTTCCGCCGGCGGCTCCTCCCGAGCGTGAACCACATCGACGCGACGGGCGGGAGGGCCGCGAGCCCGGCTACGGCGAGGAGGAACGGGACGTCGGCAGGCATCCCCGCCCAGCTCAGGATTAGGAATCCCGCCGCCACGATCGTCGGCGGAAGGAAGAACGCGTACACGATCGTTCCGAGCCCGAGGAGCGGCTCGCGCGCGTCCGCGTGCATCCGCAAGACATCCTCGTCCGTGTACGACCGCACGTCCGTGACGAGCGGGCGGCCGAGATTCGCCATCGCGCGACGCACCGCCTCCATCGCGTACACGTATCCCGGCGACTCGCTCCGGAACCGCCGGATGGACCCGGGCGTGAACTTCACGGTCCGCCGCCGCCCGTCCGCGGTCTCAAGCCCCAGCCCGGTGTGGACAAGCGTGCCCGCGGAGGACGCGAACGGGGACATCGCCGCCCCGGAGACCTCGTACGACGCGGGGTACACGTTCCGCACGCGGTCCCACGGGATCCAGGGATCCTCGCGCAGGATGCGCCGCCAGAGCGGGAGGGACACCTCGATCCCGCGTGCGCGGACCCGGGTGGGGCTGGGCCTCTGGAGGAGCGCCCACGTGACGACCACCGCCAGCGGCAGGAAGCACGCGCCGCCGAGCGGGAAGAACTCCGAGGGGAATGCGAAGGGCGTCGCGAGCGTCACGATCGTCAGAAGGAGGAGCTCCGCCACGACCATCGGGCTCATCGGGAGGGGCTTGTACTCGAAGAGGAGCGGCCCGCGGTCGTGCACGACGGTCCCACGGCTCGTCTCCTAGTAACGGTTCCGGTCGATATTTATCTCCCCGCGATGAATTGAAATACGGGGACCCTGATGCGGGGGCATGCCGTCCCACGAGCCCCCTCCGATGGGAGCGCAGTCTTCCACGCAACCGCCGGCGGGAACCTACGCGACTCCGCAGCCCCACATGGGGTCCCCCGGGGGGACGCCGATGGGGCCGCCCGGCGTCGGGCCGTACTACGGTTACGCCCCCCAGCGTCCTCCGATCTCGATGTCGTTCGACCTGCCGAAGAAGCTGATCTTCCTGGGGAACGCGCTCGCCATCCTCCTGGTGTGGATCGCCCTCATGGTCCTGGCGCTGGCCTCGCTCGACCTGACGGGGTTCCGAGCGATTCGGGCCTTGTACCTGTTCGGGACCCTCGTGGGATTCGCCTCCTGTCTCCTCGGCGCCTTGGGCAGCTCGAAGACGGACCCGTACCAGAACCTCGGCCTCTTCCTCGTTTCGGGCTTCTGGGTCTTCGCGATGACGTTCGGGTTCGCTTCCCTCCCGTAGGCCTCCGGCCCCGCGCCCGTGGCGGACGGTCGGACGCAGAATCCTTTTGTCCGGGGGTCCGTTCGCTGGGCCGTGCTGTGCCTCGGGATCGAGGGAACCGCCCACACCGTGGGCGTCGGAATCGTCGACGATGCGTGCCGGATCCTCGCGAACGTGTACGCGACCGTCCGGCCGGAGACCGGCGGCATCCATCCGCGGGAGGCGGCGAACCACCACGCGGAGAAGGTCGTCCCCCTGATCCGCGAGGCGGCCGCGAAGTCGGGCGTTCGTCTCGACGAGATCGACGTCGTCGCATTCTCCCAGGGACCGGGCCTCGGGCCGTGCCTCCGCACCGTCGCGACCGCCGCGCGGGCGCTCGCGCTCTCCCTCCAGCGACCGATCGTCGGCGTGAATCACTGCGTCGCCCACCTGGAGATCGGGCGCGGGCGGTGCGGGTGCGATGACCCCGTCCTCCTCTACGCCTCCGGCGGCAACACGCAGGCGATCGCCTTCGCCTCCGGGAGGTACCGAGTGTTCGGGGAGACGCTCGACATCGGCGTCGGGAACATGCTGGACAAGTTCGGGCGGGAGGTTGGCATGCCGTTTCCTGCGGGGCCGCTCATCGAGAAGCGCGCGAGGGACGGGGCGAACCTGCTCCCGCTCCCGTACAGCGTCAAGGGGATGGACGTCGCGTTCAGCGGCATGCTCACTGCCGCGCTCGCGCTCCACCGCCAGGGCGCGCGGCTCGAAGACCTGTGCTACTCGATCCAGGAGACTGCGTTCGCGATGCTGACGGAGGTCACGGAGCGCGCGATGGCGCACGTGGACAACGAACAGGTGCTCCTGGGGGGCGGAGTCGTCCGCAACAAACGGCTGCAGGCGATGGTCGAGAGGATGGCGGCGGACCGCGGGGCGAAGATGTTCGTGCCGGAGGGCGAACTGTGCATCGACAACGGCGCCATGATCGCGTGGACCGGCCTCCTACAACACACGTCGGGACGGCGCATGGCGGTCGAGGAGACCTTAATCGACCAGCGGTACCGCACGGACGAGGTCGAGGTCACATGGCGGTAGCGATCTGGAGCCTCCGTCCGAAGGAAACCTCGGACCATGGCGCAATCCTGGATCTTGCGCAAACGCTGAACAAGTGGTTCACGTCCGAAGGCCTTGACGAGATACGCCGAGACCTGGCAGGACACCGCGGGTCTGTGGCCGTTCTTCGCGGAACCATCGTCGGATTCGCCACCTGGAACCCAATCGACCAAGATGTCGCCAACCTGTCCTGGATGGGCGTGGCAGAATCGGATCATCACCGGGGGATCGGCACCGCCCTTCTTGCGGCAATTGTGGACGACGTGAGGCGGCGCGGGTTTCAACACCTCGAAGTCTCCACCGTGGCGGATTCCGTGGACTACGTCCCGTATGCGGAGACCCGGCGGTTCTACCGTTCACGCGGTTTCAGGGACTTCCGCGTCGACGTCAACCATTTTGGCCCACCCGGAGACCGATACGATCGTCTCCTGCTTCGTCTCGACCTCCGGAAGTTGGACCCCGGCCCTTGAGCGGGTCCCTACATCCGAGCTTCGACAGCCGCCACAGCGCCTCCACGCGCGACCGGGTACGCGGTCTCCGCGAGCACGGCTTCGATCGCCGCCCACGTCGCCCGCATATCCTCCATCGAGCAAATCCCCATGTGCCCGATCCGGAAGATCTTCCCCTTGATCTGCGCCTGTCCCCCCGCGACGATGACGTTGTGCTCCTTGAGCAGCGCCTTCCGGAACGCCCCATCGTCGATCCCCGGCGGGTAGTTGATCGCAGTGACCGTGTTCGACGCGACCGACTCGTCCGGGTACAGGGACAGGCCGATCGCCTTCGCGGCCGCGCGGCACGCCTCCGCGAGTTTCGTCGTCCTCCGGATGCGCGCCTCCAGGCCTTCCTCCCGGAGCAGCCGCAGGGCCTCCCGCACCGCGAGGAACAGGGGGATCGACGGCGTGTACGGCGTGTCCTCCTTGTCCCGGAGGGCGTCGATGTGGGCGCGCAGGTTCAGGTAGTACGCCGTCTCGTCGTGAAGCTGCTCGTAGGCGCGCCTCGAGACCATGACGCCCGCCAACCCGGCCGGGGCCGCCAGGCACTTCTGCGAGCCGAGGACGACCGCGTCGAGCCCCCACTCGTCCGGGCGGCACTCGATCCCGCCGACGCTCGTGATCCCGTCCGCGAGGCACATCACGTCGTGCTTTCGGCACAGCGCCGCGACCTCCCGGAGGGGGTTCGTGACCCCCGTGCTCGTCTCGTTATGGCACACCGTGAGCGCGCGGTACTCCCCCTCCTCGAGAGCGGTCGCAACGCGCGCGAGGTCCATCGGCTTTCCCCACGGGAAGTCGATCATCGTCGGCGTCGCGAACAGCCGCGAGAGCTCGTACCCGCGCTCGCTGAACTTCCCATTCACCAAAGTGAGGACCCGGTCCCCCTTCCGGAGCAGGGAGGCGATCACCGCCTCGAGGCCCGCGGTCCCGGAGCCCGAGATCGCGGCGACCTCACCCGTGGTCTGGAACAGGTAGCGGAGGCCTTCGCGTACGTCGGCGTTCACCTCGCGGAACTCCGCCCCTCGATGGTTCGTGACCGCGCCCATCATCGCCTGGAGGACGCGCGGGTCGACTTTGACGGGCCCGGCCAGCATGAATACAGGTTCCATGACGACGATGCGCCGCATCCTGGAGGCGACCTTAAGGGTTCTCAGCCGAGTCGATCTTCGCACTGGAAACCGCGGCGTCGGTCTTATATAGCGGTCCTCCCATCCGTCCGACAACCGTATGTCAGAATAAGGACAAACGACGTACGGATGTCGGGATGGAGGCCGCGGATGGGAAACGATGACGAGAAGGTGACGGTTCGAATTCCGAAGCGATTCCTGAAGGCGATCGACTTCCTCGTGGAACTCGACGACTTCTCCTCCCGGAGCGAGGCGGTGCGCGCCGGGGTTCGCGACATGATCTACGCGCGCGTGGACCTCGTGACGGACCGCGTCCGGAAGTTGCACGCCGCCGAGGCCGCGGTGGCGGAGAAGGACTTGCTCAAGAAGCAGTTCCTGCAGAAATGATCGCGATTACGCTCGCCGGGATGGGATCACCCAGAGGGAGCGTGGTGACCATCCATGGCACCTCACGCTTTACCTCCCCCCAACTACGGGTGGCCTAGACGGTCACCCGCTCTTTTTCTTCCGGTCGAACGGTTTAACTAGCGCACGGATGTTGGCCGACGCGATGGCGGCCCCGGCGGGGGTGCTCCAACGTTCGGCCTTGGTGGGCATTCCCCTCGCGCTCGTCGTCCTGATCTTCGTGACCCCGGGCCTCCTCGTGCGCCCGGGGGAGACGCAGGCGACGGACATCCCCTCCCTGATCGCGCGGATCATGGGGAACCCTTGGAACGATACGGTGAACGAGTCCGCGGTCTTCTACGTCCGGAGCGCCCTCGGACTCCCCCTGTACGAGAACATCACATTCAATGTCACCGGCATCGACACGCAGGCCGACATGAGCAAGTCGTGCGGCGGCGCCGGTGCGTGGGAGAACGCGACCTGGACATGTGGGGATTCTCGGGTCCCGTCCGTGTGGCTGAAGCTCCCGGTCGTCGACGAAGGCGCCGTCAACGTGACCGCGATGACCGAGCACGGGAGCACGCGGTTCTGGTACAACGCGACGTTCGAGTTCGAGTGGGCCGGCCCCAACCTGTGGGTCATCCGCGTCACGCCGGAGGGGGACGAAAACTCGTTCGATAGCGCGACGCAGTTCACGACGGACATGCAGCGGGAGGAGAATCCATGAGACGGCGGAATCTCTTCCTGTGGGCCGCGTTCGTCCTCGCTCTCATCGCGATCGAACTTGCACTCGTCACGCGCGTGCTCCGGTTCGACCTCACGAACTTCTACTTCATCGTCGTGGCGATCGCAGCCATCGGCATCCTGGCGATCATCGGCGCAGTGTTCATCGGGATCTTCCTCACCACGCGGATCCTGAGCTCCCAGAAATTCACGCCCTTCGAGCGGGAGATGCTCGAGATGCGGGAGGACGTCAAGAGGCTCACCGCCAAGGTCGAGGAATTGGGGGACACGCTGGCGGGGAATCCGGGCAGGGAACGGTAGGCCGTAGGCCTACGCCAGGCGCTCCGGGCACCCTTCGCGGCGGGAACAGTGGATGCACTTCCCCGGACGGTTGTGGTTGCGGTGGGCTTCTCCTTTCGCAAGCGCGCGACGCATGTCGTCGAGTTTCCCGAGGAGGAGCTTCTTCAGGTCCTCGTTGTACTCGATCTCGTGGCTCGCGCTTTCGTACCGGATGACTCCGTGGGGCGGCGCCTTCCCGTACCGCTCCTCGACGAGGAGGCAGTACGCCGCAAGCTGCAGGATATGGGAGAACAGCGGGCCGCGGGGCGTCCGGCCCGTCTTCAGCTCGACCGGGATCAGGGTGTCCCCCTCCGCGATCACGTAATCGGGTCGCCCCCGGAGGCCGTAGCGATCGCTCACGAGCAGTTCGGGGCGCGTCTCCTGCTGGTCCACGTACGCGACGTCCCCTTTCGTGGCCCCGAACTTCAGCCGCTTGGCCGCCGCCAACATCGCGTGCAGGATCGACCGGCGGAGGAAGAACGTCGCGCCGATGAGCCAGATGAGGGCCGCCACCTCCGCGGTGCGGCCGAGCCACGGGTCCTGGAAGAGGAACGTCGTCACGGACAGTACGGCGACGATCGTCGCGACCATCGCGAAGCCGAGGATTACGCGCCCCCAGAGGAGGCGATCCATGTCCGTCGCGATGCGGTCCGCGCGGTACAGGAGGTACACCGCCGCAAGGAGCCAGATCAGGGAGACCGCGTCGAGGATGAGGGTCACGGCGAACGTCGTCGCCGAGATGAAGGACACCCCGATCACTGCGACGATCGTGGCGGCGAGCGCGAAGTACAGGACCGTGGTCTCCGACTGTTTCGCGTGGAGCTCGTGCTTCTCGATGCTCCGGATCTCGTCCCCGAGCTCCTCGTGTTTCGTGATCCCCTCGACGATCTCCTCGCCCGTCTCGTCCGCCGCCTGCCGGCTGAGCCACCACGTCAGGGGGCAGTACCCGTACTTCTCGACCTCGCCCGCCGAGAACACCGGATTGGCGGCGGCGACCACGCGTTCCCATTCATGGCGGCTTATTTATCCTTTGGCGGCTGCGTCTCATGTACAAGATCCCAACGGCAAGCCCCGCGGACACGACGGCCGAGGCCGCCACGGCAGACCCCTCCAACGGTGGCGCCACATTCGGATTCGTGACGACGACCCGGGCGGTGTCCTCGGCGGCGTTGCCCCACGTGTCCGAGACCCGCAGGCGCAGCGCGAACGCTCCCGCGGCTCGGTAGACGAACGATGCGCGGGGCCCCCACGCGTCGAAGGTGCCGTCGCCCTCGAAGTCCCACGACCAGTTCACGACCTCGTGGTCGTCCGAGGATCCGAGTCCGACGAACTCCACACGGCTCCCGCGGGGCGCCGTCCGGTCCGGCCCGGCGTCCGCGACCGGAGGGGTCACGTCGTCCTTCCAGTCCCACGCGAACACGTTGTCGAAGTACGACGCGAGCTCCTCGTTCTCGACGAGAAGCCCGGCCTCTCGGTTCGCGGTCGGCGAGTTCCGGTTCCAGTTGATGCTCGACACGAGGGTCCACCTTCGGTCGACGACGAACCCCTTCGTGTGCATTCGGGTGAAGGCGTGGGCGCCGAGGTCGACCAACTTCGCCTGGAGGTCGAGTCCCTCGGCGGCGGCAATCCCGTCCACGTAAGCGACGGTGTCGTCGTTGTCGATCGGATCGTCCTCCTCGACGTTGAACGACGACGCATCGAGGAGGAGGCGCACGGCCACACCGCGGCGTGCGGCGGCGAGGAGCTCCTCGAGGTACAGGTTTGCGAAGGGACCCCAGGTCGCGTCCGCGTAGAACATCTCGACGTGGATGGACGCGGCCGCGGACCGCAGGACGCCCCGGATCGTGTCCATCGAAAGGGCCGTCTCGGGGCCGAGGACCGGGAGGACCCGGAAGCGGCCGGAGAACTCCTGCGGGGGGAAGGTCGGTCCGCGCGCCTCCGTCGGATCCGCGGTCGGTGCCACGGGCTGGATCGTCATCCCGGCGAGCGCGGTCACGTCCCGACGCCGAGGATCGAAGTCCTCCTCGAAGACCGCCGCGAAATACGCCGCCAACGGCGCGTGCTCGACGATTACGACCCATCCGCGCGAACCCGCGAGGGGCGCCGGAGGGAACGCGGAGACGCCCCAGTTCTCCGTGGACAGGATGACCGTGCGGTTGTCCACGATCCCGTACTTCGCGTGGCCGAACCGGTATCGCTTCTGGACGTCCAGGGTCGCGTTGCCGGTGAGGAAGTGGATCTCCGCGCGGGAGGCGAGGTCCTGGACGATGTCCCACTCCTCCTCGTCGATGCCCCCGACCGGTGCGCCTTCCAGGAGGATCCGGACGCGCACCCCTGCCGAGGCCGCGGCAGCGAGGGGGCCCGCGAGCGCGGCGTGCGTCAAGGTGTAGAGGGACAGGTCAATCGACTCGGTCGCCGTGCCGATCAGATCGATCAGCGGAGTCATCTGGGCATCGGGACTGACGAACGCGCGCACGGTCCCCGTGAAGTCGAAGGAGGCGGGCGCGAACTCCGACTGCCCGAGGGACCACACGCGGACGAGGTCCCAGTCCTCGCTCCCGTTCGTGTCCCGCCAACCGCCCTCGTGCGCCCGACGGGCCACCTGCCCCGAACCCACCTTCCCCGCCGGCGCCCCGGTCCATCCCGGACCGGAGTACGGGGAGCGTCCGTAGGCGAAGGCGTCGGTCGTCACCCCGGACGCATCCCGGAGGATCACCTCGTCCCCGTCGTTGTTCAACTGCAGCGTCCCGGCGGCGGCCATGGCGGTGGCGTTGCCAGCGCCGTACCGGTAGTCCGCATCGCGGAGCGTGTCCTCCCAGTAGGCCGTGGAGTTCTGGGCGACGGTCGCACGGGACCCGGCCTGGATCACCGAGCCGGCGGGAAACGTGAGGGTCCCCTCCTGATCGGTGATCGTCCATCCGGAGACGTCGAGCGGAACGTCACGGGGATTCGCGACGACGACGTACTCGTCCGCGCGCAGCGCGCGATAGTACGCCTCGACCACGAGGGCCGGTGCCGCCCACTCGGCCGGTCGCACCCCGCCGCCAAAAAGGGCGAGAGGGGCGGGAGCGGAGGCACCCGGACGTCCTCCTGGGAGGACGGCAGGGAGGAGCAGGGCGAGCAGGAAGGCCACCACCGCGCGCCGCATCCCTCTCGAAGACCGGTAGGTGCCGCCAAGCACTTGGCGGCTTCGCGTACATCTACGCGGCTCGACCGAGCCCTTTCGCCAGGTCGCGCAGCGCTTTCTCCGGGTTCTTCGCCTTCACGACGCCGGAGGCCAGCAGGACGCCGACGGTCCCGAGTTCCAGGGCCTTCGCGACATCCTTCCCGGTCTTCACCCCCGCCCCGCACAGCACCTGCACGTTCGGGTTCGTCCCATGGATCCGCCGCACGGACTTCGTGATGACCTCCGGCCTGGCGGTCGTGACGCTCACGGTTCCGCCGATCAGCTCCGGCGGCTCGATCGCGATGTAGTCCGGGCCGAGCTTGGCGGCGGTCTCCGCCTCCGCGACGTCGTCCGCGCACACGACGACCTCGAGCCCGAGCTTCCGGCCCCGCGCGATCAGGTCCCTCATCTCCTCCCAGGCGACCTTCCGCTCGCTGTGGTTCACGAGCGTGCCCACGGCGCCCGCTGCGACCGCGGCCTCCGGCGGCAACCACCCGGTCGCCTTCCCCGCCTCCGCCGGGTCGAGGTGCTGCGCGAACACGGGGATGCGGACGGACTTCGCGACGAATGCCAGGTCAAAGGCGGACGGCGCTACCGCCAATGAGCGGCCCGTTTCCTCCGCCACCGTCGCGCACGACCGCGCGAGTTCGACCGACCTCGGACCGAGGGCTTCGGCGTACGCCTTGAAGTTCACGAGGAGGAACGGGGTGCGCACGGCCCGGGATGCGGGACGCGGGTTATCAACGTTCGCGGGGCGCTCCGCCGGGATCGCAATCGGCGCGTGACCCCGAGCCCCGGTCAGAAGAGCCCCCGGATCGTCCCGTCCTCGTCGATGTCCATGCCCAGGGCCGCCGGCTCCCGCCCGAGCCCCGGCATCCGCACGATATCCCCCGCGATCACGACGAGGAATCCGGCGCCCGCGCTCGCGCGAACCCCCCGGACCTCGAGGACCCAGCCCGCGGGTGCCCCCCGGAGGCTCTCGTCGTCCGAGATCGAGAGCTGCGTCTTCGCGATGCACACCGGGAGGCGGTCGAGCCCCGCGTTCCGGAGACGCTCGAGGTCCTCGAGCGCGACCGCGTCGTACTTCACCTCGCCCGCCCCGTAGATCTCCGTGGCGACCTTGGCCACCTTCTCCTCGAACGGGTCCTCGTCCCGGTAGACGGGGCGGAGCTGGCACGGGCCGCCGCGGGTGGCCTCCAGCACGAGCGTTGCCAGGGCCTCGCCCCCGCGACCCCCGTCGGCGTGCATCGTGTGCGGGGCAGCGGGGACGCCGAGATCCTCGCAATGGTCCACCACCGCCGCCACCTCCCGGTCCGTGTCCGAGGGGAAGCGGTTCACCGCCACGACGGGTCGGAGGCCGAGCTTCCGGACGATCCGAAGGTGCGCGTCCAGGTTCGAGAATCCCCGCTCGACCGCCGCCAGGTCCTCCTCCCCCACGTCGCGTCGCTTCGCACCGCCCTCCCGCTTGAGCGCGCGCACGCTGGCGACGAGGACGGTCGCGTCCGGGCACAGCCCGCTCTGGCGGGCGACGATGTCCACGAACTTCTCCGCGCCGAGCTCCGATCCGAACCCGGTTTCCGTGACGACGAGATCCGCGATCCCGAGGCCGAGCCGGTCGGCGAGGACCGTCGAATGGCCGTGCGCGATGTTCGCGAACGGGCCCCCATGGACGAGGGCGGGCGTCCCCTCCGTCGTCTGCACCAGGTTGGGCATCAAGGCGTCCTTCAGCAGGATTGTCGCGGCTCCCTCGAGGGAGAGGTCGCGAACCGTGACGGGCCGTTCCTCCCGGTCGAACGCGACGACGATCCGCCCGATTCGCTCCTTGAGGTCCTTGAGGCCTTCCGCCAGGCTCAGGATCGCCATCACCTCGCTCGCGGCGGTGATGATGAATCCGTCCTCCCGCGGCACGCCGTTTCGCTTCCCGCCGAGCCCGACAACGATGCTCCGGAGCTGGCGGTCGTTCATGTCCATGCACCGCGGGAACACGACGCGCGTCGGGTCGATCCCCAGCTCGTTCCCATGGAAGACGTGGGCGTCGAGGACGGCGGCGATCAGGTTGTTCGCCGCGGTGACCGCGTGGATGTCCCCCGTGAAATGGAGGTTGACGTCCTCCATCGGGAGGACTTGGGAGTACCCGCCGCCGGCGGCGCCGCCCTTCGTGCCGAACACGGGGCCGAGCGATGGCTCGCGGATCGCGACCAGGCCCTTCACGCCAAGCCGCCAGAACGTTTGTCCGAGGCCCACGCACGTCAGCGTTTTCCCTTCCCCGAGCCGCGTGGGCGTGGTCCCCGTGACGAGCACGAGCTTCCCCGGGGGGCTCCTCCGCGCGCGTTCCACCGCGGCAAGCCGGACCTTCGCGATGTGCTCCCCCCTCTGCACGAGGTCCTCGGGCGGGAGGGCCACGGATGCGGCGACCTCGAGGATCGGCCGCATGCGGGAGGCCTGTGCGATCTCGATGTCCGCGAGCATGGGGGTGGACCGGGGGCGAAGTCCTTAAGGGTGCGGACCACGGGAGGCGGCGCGCCGGGGATTGCGTTTCGCGAAGGCGCGTTCCCCCGTCGCCAGAGGAAAGAAAACTAAGGCCGCATCCGCACGTTGACGGCGCGGCGGAAAGTCGTTGGCGCCCGCTCAGGGCCCTCCCGGGGTCTACGGACGCCGGGGGGACCGTTTCCGGAAACAGTCTTGGCAGTAGACCGGCCGCGTCCCGTCGGGCTTGAACGGCACCTGCGCCTTGTTGCCGCAGTTGGCGCAGACGATGTCGTACATCTCCCTCGGCCCGCGGTCGAACCGTCCTCCGCCGCCTCCGCCTCGATCTCGATCCATGTCTCCATCTCATTCCGGTTTCCTTGGGAACCGGATGAAGGGGACACGAAGTCCACCTATAAAAGGAGAAACCCTCCGGGTACACCCGTGGTTGCCCTTGTGCTTCTCCATGAGCTCGGGCATCGTCGTGTCCTCCATCTCGTCCATCGGGAGGCGGTGGGGCTCGAACGGGCCGTGGGCGGCTGGAGCACATTGTGGAATCCCTTCTCGCGCATGCCCAGCAGCGCTATCCGACGCCTTCGGCGCCGTCGTCAACACCTCGGAGTTCGCGAAACTTCCCGTGCTTCTGAATGCGGTGCTTGAACCGTGCGTGGTGGCCTTTCCTCTCCTTCAAGTCGAGGAATGTATCGAAATTAGCCTTCCCTCGGGCGCAACATGTCAGACGCATCTCTTTATGGGCGCCAGATGATCGAAGTTCCGTGGACCGCAAGACGGCCTTTGCCTTCCTCCTGGGGTGCGCCGTGGGCGCCGCGGCCACGGGGGCTGGTGCATATTTCCTGAGCTCCTCGATGATCACCTCAACGCCAGACTGCCCTCTCGAGTTCGGTGTCTCCTGGTTAAACACGTCGTCCGGATGGTTCTATGCAGTCGAGTCTCAGAGGTCCGAACCCCGATCCCTGGACGAGTACAACGTGACGTTCTACCTCCTCTCGCCCCCAGACCAGTACGGAAACCGGGAGGAACTTGTGGAACACTCGGGACCGCTGGGGGACTTGGTCGAGGCCACCGGGAACTTCTCGTTCGAGGATCGTGGCGCCCATCTCAGGAAGCTGGACGACGGCGGGGACTACTTCTGGGCGCGCGAATGGCACAATATCCGCGTGGAACGAGCCGGCCGGATAGTCGGCGGCACGGTCGGGTGCGCGTAAGCTATCGCACGTCCTCCCACTTGCCTTTGTGTTTCTCCATGAGCTCAGGCATCGTGGTGTACTCCATCTCGTCCATCGGGAGGCGGTGGGGTTCAAACGGGCCGTGGCGGCGCATGTAGTCCGCAAGCTCCGCCGCCTGCCTGCGCGCCGGGTCGAATGCGGGGTCGTCGAACAGGTCCACGGGTCCCACAAGGGTCGCGTTCGAGACCTGGAAGCCGAGTCCGAAGCACCGCGGCGGTCCGTCGAAGCGCGACGTCCGGTTGTCCTTCGCCCCCACGACCATGAGGGGACCGTTGTGCGATCCGCGGTTCCAGCCGGAGACGAGGAACGGCCACGCCCACGCCTCGAGGACCTCGCCCATCCCCGGGAGCCCGTTCTGCGCGCGCACGATCCCCACGGGGTCGTCCTTCCCGACGTATTTCCCAGCGATCTGGGACAGCTTGTCGGTCGAGATGCACGCGACGGGCTCGTCCTTCGGCACCTTGTCCGACCGCGCATAGACCCGCTTAATCACGAACCGGCCCTTTGTCCCGATGAACGCGAGCAGGTCGTACATCTCCTCGGGGCAGTTCAAGTAGATCCGCCGGTGCTCCTCGATGTCCCACACCTCGAACCGGAAACCCATGTGCATCGCAGGGTCGATCACGAGGCCGGCGCTGCAGAACGGATCCCCGAACATGCGGTAGACGGGGAGGTTGAACGCTCCAGGTTCCGTCTTGTCCATCATGAAGATCGCGACGGGCTCCGCAGGGCGTTCGACCATCTCGATCTCCGCGCTCCCGGGTCCCATGCCGCGGACGTTGCCGGCGAAGGCGTCGACGAGGAGGTCCTGCCCCGCGCCGTACAACTTGAGCTCCTTCGCGACCTCCGTGCACTTCACAAAGGTGAGCCAGGCGGTCTCGTGGATCTTCGGGTTGTCCACGCCTTTTGTGTGCGTCATTATGAGCTGGAGGTCGTCGCCGACGTGCGTGACGTAGAAGTCCTCAATCACGCCGAGGGAGAGCGCCTCCTTCAGCGAGGCCCGCGCAGTGTCGAGCAGCCTCGGGTGCACGACCTGATGACCCGCGATGCTCCCGACGTCGGCCTTGATCACGGAAAGGGTCGTCTTGTCCGCCATTCGGTTTCCCCCGGTCGCCCAACACAGGACGGCGGCATAAACCTTCTCGGCCGAGCGCCTGTGGAGGGGCTCTCATATCTCAGGACGCCTGTTCAAGATATCGCTACTTCCAGCCTTCCCCCGGAATCAAGGGCCAGGGCCGGGACGATGTCGTTTCGGAAAAACACAATCTTGATGAATCGTCCTGCTCCTCTGCCGGCGTGGACGCCCTCGACATCCGCATCGTCCGGACCATGGGCATCCAACCTTACGGTCGGAGCCCGAAAACTTTGGAGGCCCTCAGGCCGAGCGTGATTGCGAAAGAGCTTGGCGTCTCTGCCGAGCGCGTCCGCGATCGGGGTGGCGCACTGGTCCGTGCACGTGCTGCTACAGTGGAAGCGACCTCCGCACCCGTCCGTGCAAGCCTCGCCGCAGTGGCAGCGGGCGCTGCGCCGCTCCGCACGCATGCTGCTGCAGTCGTAGCAAGCCGCGCACACGGTGTAGCAAGTGCCGTCGGGATTGCAGCAGGTCGTGCACGTGTTGTCGCGAGTGCCGTCGGGATCGCGGCGGCCTCTGGCTGGCAGGCGAACCGCCAAAGGTAATCAGGGGACGCAGCCATAGACCGCAGGAAGGGAGATTCATGGCAAGCCGGTACGACCTGGTCATCCTCGGGGCTGGCGCGGCGGCGTTCAGCGCGGCGATTCGCGCCGACCGGAAGGGAGCGAAGGCGCTGATGATCGACGGGGGAACGATTGGCGGCACGTGTGTGAACGTCGGGTGCGTTCCGAGCAAGAGGCTCTTGGCGGTAGGTGACGAGTACTTCCGAGTCGCGAACCGCCCGTTCCAAGGATTGGAGCTCGAAGACGGCTGGTCCGCGGACTTCCGTTCCGTCATCCAAGCGAAGGATCGGCTCGTCGCGTCCCTCCGGAAAGGGAAGTACGAGGACGTACTCGCGTCCCTCGAGGGCGTGGACTACACACGCGGTGTCGCAGCCTTCGGGTCGCCCCACGAGGTGAAGGTGGACGGGAAACGGTACGCGGGCGAGAAGTTCGTGATCGCAACCGGATCGTCTCCGACGATTCCGCCCATCCCGGGCCTCCGGGACGTCGAACACCTGACGAACGTCAAAGCCCTCTCCCTGAGAGAGCGGCCTGAGGCGATGATCGTCCTCGGCGGCCGGGCCCTGGGCCTCGAATTCGCGCAGATGTATCAGCACCTCGGAACTCAGGTGACCGTTCTCCAGCGAAGCCCTCGGATAGTTCCTGAGGAAGAGCCGGAGATTTCCCAATACCTGGAACGATGCCTAGAGGAGGACGGCGTGGAGGTGCACACGGGCGTCGAGTTCTTGGCGGTGGAACAGAAGAGGGGGCGGAAGATTGTCGCGGCCAAGGTCGGCGGAAAGCAGCAGCGCTTCGAGGCGGACGCGCTCCTCGTCGCCACAGGGCGAACGCCGAACACGGGCGCGCTGAACCTCCCCGCCGCGGGAGTGGCGGTGAAGGAGGACAAGGCCGTGGAGGTCGACGCGGGGATGCGCACGACCGCCCCGCACATCTTCGCCGCTGGGGATGTCAAGGGGAAGCCGATGCTCGAGACGACCGCCGCCAAGGAAGGATACATCGCCGCGGAGAACGCGCTCGCGGATCGTGGGCTCACGATGGACTATCGCGCGGTCCCCCACGCGGTGTTCACAAACCCAGCCGTCGCCTCCGTCGGGTTCACGGATGCTGACGCCAACCGCGGCGCGGGCGTCCGATGCGCGTGCAACACGGTCCTCCTCGAGCAGGTTCCGAAGCCTCGGATCGTCGACGACACCCGCGGCCTCGTGAAGATCGTGGCGGAGGCGAAGAGCCACCGTGTCCTCGGGGTCCACATCCTCGCGTCCCTCGCCCCGGAGATAATCCACGAGGGCGTCTTGGCGGTGAAGCACGGTCTCACGCTCGAGGACCTGATCGACACGGTCCACGTGTTCCCGACATTCAGCGAGGCAATCAAGCTCGCTGCTCTGTCCTTCTTCGAGGACGTCGATAAGCTCAGCTGCTGTGCAGTCTGATCTACTGCCTTCCTCATCGCTCTCCGGCCACTCGTGGTCCGTCCGCGTTGCCGATCCGCAAATCAGACCCAACTTTTCCATGCGAATGCTGGTCGGGAGAATCGAAGACGGGCGGTCCTCAGAAAGCGTTCGCTTGGACTTCCCGGAGACCCCCCTACGGCGTGCAACCGACAGACGTCACCTCGGGCTGCGCCCGGGTGGGGGCGCCTGGCGGCTCGGTCTCCCAGATGGGCATGCCCACACAACTTTTACAGGCCGCTAGCCACTCCGGGACTCGCCCGTCTCCTTGGTGGAAGCCGTGTCAGACCGAAGACGCAAACGATCGCGCAGAGGGCGAGCCGCCCGCTCCCCCCAATTACCTGTTCGGGACGACCCTCGGAGCCTACTCATGGAGCTAAGGCAGGAGCTACGGATCCACGCGGAAGTCCGTTGCGCGGGATGCTATGTGCCGGCTGTGGGGTGGCACGAGTCCGTGTGCCTGACGCCGGACGAACTAAACCGGCTGCTAAGTCTCTTGAGTGGGAACTTCCTGGGGCTGTAGGCCGAGGAGAGAGTGAGCCGTTCCGGGCTCGTCCGGGTTCACCTCGCGGCACGTGGACCACAATGTGGCGTGCTTTGGGGTGCCACCGGGATGGAAGTCAGTTCTGCCCACGGCGTAGGGCTTCGTAGACTCATGCCTCTGGCAATCCGCCCTTTACCTCGACGACCCGCTGTGGGAACGGGATTTCGATTCCCGTTTCATGGAACCGCTTCTTGATCTGCTCCCTCAGATCGCTCCCGAGCTGCCACTGGTGGTCCACATCATCGACCCAGACGAAAATCATGACGACGATCGCGCTGTCCGCGAAGTCGACGACCCGCCAGATTGGTTCGACTCCTTCCTCCTTAAGCACCCATGGGTGGGAACTCGCGACGTCCACCATCACGCGCCTGACCTTGTCCAAGTCCGAATCGTAGGCGACCCCTACCTTCACGTTAATCCGGAAACGCCGGTCCGGGCGCACATAGTTGATGATCTTGCGGTTCGCCAGTTCCTTGTTAGGCATGATGATGACATTGTGCGATTTCCCCCAGTACAGCTTCGTGCTCCGCAGCCCGATGTCCTCGACGCGCGCGATGACGCCGTCCTCAATCTCGATCACGTCGCCGATCTTGAAGGGACGGTCAAGCATGATGTGGATTCCCGCAAAGAAGTTCGAAAGGGTGTCCTGCGCGGCGAAGGCCAAGATGAGGCCGAGCACGCCGAGGCCTGCGAGGAAGAGGGTGATGTCGTACCCAAGGGACTGCATCGCGAGGACGAGGCCCGAGATTACGATGACGGCACCGCCCATTTTCTCCAGCGACGGGATGAGGCGGTCGCCCAAGTCCGACTTAGTCCGCTTCGCGACCTGTTTCCCGTAGTGGAGGAGCACATCCCGAAAGATCCGATATGTGACCCATGTCAGGACGAGGACCAGCGTAACTCCGTAGACAGAGGCGAGGAGACGTTGCCATGAGGCGGGCAGTCCCAGGATTCCCAGAGAATTGACGGCCCCGTACACGAGCATGAGCACGAACACGGGCCCTCGTAGGATGCGGAGGACGATGTCGTCTACTTTCGTCGCCGTTCTCCCCGCGACGCTCTTCACGGCAGGGTCGATGACGAACAGGAGGCCGACGGCGATGGCGACCCAAATCGCGATTGAAACGACGAACGCAGCCCACTGATTGTCGAGCGGCGGAGGCAGCGGGTTCGGCCAGATTCCGAGGAGCTTGCCCGTCGGATCGCCCGGCGCGGTGACCCCGGTTAGAGTCGAGGGGATCGTCACATCCTGCAGCGCGACCGCATTCGTCAGCAGGTTCACAACCGTGAGGTGAACCCGGACGAGCCCGGAACGGCTCACGCCCTCCCCAGGCGCGGTCAGCCGGAGGACGATCTGACCCCATCCTCCCGGCTCGAGGACTACAAAGGAAGGGGACGCACTCCCTGCGAGCCCTACGCTCGCTGCGTCTGCCGTCAGGTTGACATACACACTGGCCGTCTCACCGTTGTAAAAGACCCATGCGTACTCCAAAGACTCGCCGAGCCGAAGAGACACCTCGGGGGGACCCGCGGGGTAGAACGTTACATTGCTCGTGCCGATCTGATCCGCTGACGCACTCGGAACAAACGCAAGGGCCCCCAACAGAAGCAGGAGGCATGTGGACCACTGTATGATGCGCCTTGGCGGGCCGTTGTGAAGGCCACCTCGCGTAGACATTAGTATATGGCGGTGCGCCCGAGGCATTCCAACGCCACCTCCTTGGGAAACCGCTCGCGGAACAGCCCGTAGCAATAGGCCTCCTCCTTCGTGCGAACCTCGATCGGATGCGCTTCCTCGCGGATGCGATCGAATTCACGGTCCGAAAGCTGCCGTTCCGCCTCTCGTCGAATCACATCTACGCTGCCTGTGCCCTCCGCAAACTTCTGCTTTCCCCGCCAAACGAGGTCCTCGGGGAGAATTCCCTCCGCGACCTGGCGGAGAATCCACTTCTCGACTCGAGGGCTCCCCCCGACCTTCCATTCCACTCGGATTGCGAGGGCGAAGCCCAAGTGCGTCCAGTCCAAGTACGGCACACGTCCCTCGATTGAGTGGGCCATCGTCATCCGATCGGTGCGCTGCAGGTTCAAGTTGTGGAGCGCGCGCGTGATCCGCGCGAGTTCGGAATGGAGAGCCTCCGGCGCGAAGTCCCTCAGGTACCGATAGCCGGCGTACAGCTCGTCGGCGCCCTCGCCGGTCAAGACGACCTTGACGTACCTCGAGGCCAGCTCTGCAACGAAATACGTAGGCACCGCGCTCCGGACTAGTGCGGCATCGAACGACTCGAGGTGCCAGATCACCCTTGGGAGTTGTTCCAGGACCTCGTCCTCCGTGAACTCCCGAATATGGTGCGTCGTCCCCAGATGCTCCGAGGCTCGGAGGGCGCTCTCCAAGTCCGGCGCTCCCGCCATGCCCGTGGAGAATGTGTGGAACGCGTCCAGATGCCTTGCCGCCAAGGCAGTCACCAAGGCGCTGTCGAGTCCGCCGGAGCAAAACGCGCCAAGGGGGACCTCGGACATCAGCCGCTTCTCCACGGCGGCCTCCAGAAGGCGGCGGATTTCGCGCGCCGCAGCAACCGGGTCCATCTCCGCATGAATAGACGTCGGCCACGACGAGAATCGCCTGAACCCCATGTCCGTCCGGTACCAATGGCCGTTCGGGAACTCCCGGATGCCCGACCCCGTCACGGCGAGGAGCGCCTTGATCTCGGATGCGAAGTAGAACGTGCCCTCGGAGATCGCGTAATATAGGGGCTTGATTCCCACCGGGTCCCGGGCAAGGTACAGATTCGACCCCTCCCAGATTGCGAGCGCGAACATGCCGTCGAGACGTGCGGCAAGAGCGGGCCCTTCCTCCTCGTACATGTGCAAGGGCACCTCCGAGTCCGACTTGGTCCGGAACGAGTGCCTGCCCAACTCCTCCGCGAGCTGGCGGTAGTTGTAGATCTCCCCGTTCGCAACGATGCAAGCGCCGCCCTCCTCGCTGAGGATCGGCTGATGGCCGCCGGCAACGTCGATGATGCTCAGGCGTGCCTGACCAATTGCGACGCCGTCGTCCACGAAGAGGCCGAGGTCGTCGGGCCCCCGGTGGCGCATTGTATCGAGCATGCGCCGGAGCACATTGGCATCGGAAGCTCCGACCATTCCCGCAATCCCGCACATCTCAAATCCCTGCTCGTTCACGATATGCCGAGGAGCTTGAGCCGCCCCGCCTCCGTGAGGACCTCACCCGTCTTCGGGTGGACCGGCTCCCATGCCCCGTTCACGCACCGCGTTACGGTCTCCCCCCTTGCGGACTTGTTCCCGACCAGATGAGGCGCATCGAGGAAGCCAGCCTTCACCGCCTGCGCGAGCGTCTTCGGGTCCGCCCATGGATTGGGTGACAGCCCCGCGAACTCTTCCTTGATCTCCGCGAGCAGGAACCTCGCCTCTCCCACGAGGTAGTCCTTCCGTGCTCGGACGGCCGGATCCGCAAGCGGGTCCGGCTGTCCGAGGACCGCATTCCGGATGGCACCCCGGGCAATCTTGCAGCTCTCGATGATGACCTCCGGCGTGGCGGCGAAGTCCGCCTCGGAATACCCGACGACGTGGAGGATGTCGGGTGCGAGCGCCATCATCGTGTGGATGGAGGACCCCAGGTGCCCTTTCGCCATGTCAGGGTCGAGGGGCAGGGATGTGAGTCCCGTGCGCACCTCGCGCAAGACGACAAAGTCCTTTCCGCGGAGCGACTCGACGAGTTCCAACTTCGCCCGCATCTTGGCGAGGTCCATCGCGGGTGACGTTCCCGGCGGGTTGTTGAACATGAGCTGTTGCACGTACGTCGTCGCGCCCTGTTGGCGCGCGTTGTAGGCGGCGAGGAACGCGGCGGCGACCGCAACGGTGTCGTGCGCGTTCCGGAGGCTCCAATGATGAGATTCATTCATCTCAACCGGGATTCCGTTCCTCGCGTACCAGGACAGGGCCTCAAGGTTCTCCTTGATCGAGGCCTCCAAGGGGCGTGTCGAGCGCCCGTCCAGCTGGCTGTACCAGAAGAGCGGGATTGCGCCCCAGGCTACGCGAATCGTTTCCCGGAGCATCTGCGCCCACCTGACGAGCTCGTTCGTTCCGCTGTAACATCGAAGCAGCGGGTAGTTGCCGGTTCGTGAGGCCTCGTACAGGGCCTGAAGGTCCTCCGGCCTCCGCACGGGAACGCCTCCTGCACCCGTGAGGTCCGGCTTCATCTGTTCCGGTTGGAAGAAAAACTCCTGCGCATTTTGGTCTGGCGCGATGGAGACGACATCGAGGACACGCGCGTCCGCGATTTTCTTGCACCCCTCAATCGTTTCCTTCAGGTCCGGACGGCCGAAATGGTGGCGCAGGATCGGCATGGGGCGCACCCCGGCGATACGTGCGAGGAGCGTTTCCGGGTACTCCTCCCTGGGCCGCGAGGCGATCTGGCCCGTGAGCCATGCCTCCAGGTCCTGAGCGGACTCCGAACCTGTCACGACCAGGGCGAAGATGCCGAGTTCCGACGCGATCTTGGCGACCTCGGGTGTGCCGCCAAAGATGAGCTTTGCGGTCCCGAACTTGCCTTGCCCGTTCACAGTCCGGACCTCCTCAAGGACGGCCCGCCCCGCCTCAGGGGTGAGCCGGTAGCTGAGCGCAAGGATGTCCGGCCGCTGGGTTTCGAACTCCCCGACGACGCGCGCGACCGGCGTCGCCGGTCCTAGAAACGAGGTCTCGTACCCGTGCTTCTCGGCGAGCTTAAGGAAGTTCACGATTCCCCCGACGTGCACACAGTTCCCAATCGAAGCGCCGAGGATCTTCACTTTCCTCCCCCCACGGCCAGGAGGCGGATCTCGCGTACGCTGAGACCCTTCAGCCCCATGCGTTCCACAGTCCTCCCATCCTTCCAATAGTCCACTCCCATCATGAACCCGGCAAGGTTGATCACGGACTTGATCGTCGGCACTGCGACACCCAAGTGGTCCGCCAAGCTCGCAAGTGGAACGAGGCTCATAGGGACATCCTCCGTCACGTACCGGTGGAGGATCCTCGCGGGAGCCCGGACACCCTTGTACCCGGGCGTGTTCTGGATTGCATCGTACAGATTCGCGCCGGACGAGGCGTACGCTTGGTACAACCATTCCTTCGCGCGATGCGCCCGGATCCCGAGCGCGCGCGCCACAGCGAGGCGCTCCTCGTCGAGGCGCTCGAGGACCCTCGCGACGGACGGGGTGATTCCCTCCAGGTAGTACTCGAAATCCCCGTGGGTTGACTCGATGCGGGCTGCGTTGAGGATGGTGACCGTCGGGTGGAAGATCGCCCCGATGTTGTCGAGGCTGGTCTGCAAGACATTTCCGCCCGCAACAAACTGAGGGAACGCGGGCCGCAAGGCCTTCAGGACTTCGGGCGTGACGTAGGCGGGTAGGGCGGCCACGGGTACCTCGCCCTTGATCTGGAAGATGTGGGCTTTCGTCGGCTCGAGGTGTCGGGAAACGTACAGCAGTGTCTGTGCCTCCGCCACGATGACGTCCGCGCGGCAACGGTTTTCGCGGAGCACGTGCGCGGTCTCCAGCGCGCCGCCCGTGCGCCCCGGATTCAGCACGACGATCTGGTCGTCTCGCAGGACGGGCGCGAGGGCCCGTGCGATGTCGGCGTGGCCGGAGGCGGGCACCACGACCATGATCACGTCGACTCGGCGAACCGCTTCCCGGATGTCCGAGGTTGCGACCTTTGGCGTTCCGAACCCCTCGACCTCTCCTTCGACCTCGATTCCGCCCCGATTTGCGACGTGTTCAACTCGCTCCGGGCTCCGGTTCCAAAGGTTCACGGGGAAGCCGAGGATGGCCAGGTGTCCGGCCATCGCGAGACCCCCGTGCCCGGCCCCCAACACCGCGAACCGGACCTTGGGATCGGCGTCTCGGAGTCGGCGAGCCCTCCGACTCCCGGGCTGGGACGCAACCGTGGGCCTCCGAGCCCTGACGGCGTTCGAGCTCCCTGGGCGCTGGCGTCTCTTGACTGGCGAAAGGTCTGTCACGGTGACTACCTCTGCAATTCCCCTCTGGTGAGGAGAAAGGGCGGATGCGGGGACAGGCCGGCGCAGGCCCGACCGCGGTAATCTGACGGCCGAATAGGGACGCCACGCGGCGCTCTCCCTATCCGGCAATCCCATAAAAAGGCTTGGATGCAACCCGTCACCGTGCGCGACGCTCTGTCCTTTCCTCCTCTACTCGGCCTGGATCCTCCCCGCGGGGCTGGTCTCGTACACGCTCTGACGGTGCCGGCTCCATAGCGTCCTCTTTCCTCGTTCGAACCGCGCCGGTCCCCGATCCCACGGTTGCGAGATCCGCAGCCTTTGCTCTCTTCCGTCGTCGTTCGATCGAGACGACCCCGGCCGACGTGGTGATCACGGTCAGAAGGATCACGAGGAATGCGATCGTGAGGAATTGCGTCTCGTAGGGCGCCATCGTGTTGTGGTACAACCCGTAGTCAGGGTTCGCCGGGTCCGTGAACGCGGGAATCGCGAAAGGGAGGGAGGCGAGGACGGCAGCCGCCAGACCGCGCCCCATCACGATCGTGATAGCCTGACGGTCGTCCTTGCTCTCCCGGTGAAGGCGTACGGTAACTCTGGCGGCAATGGCCCGGAGCGCCCAAATCCCAAGGAACGCGAGGACGATGGCGAACGCAACGAGCCAGAAGGTGTTGTTGAGGAGGGAGAACCCGGGGAGAGGGGATCGCACCGCCCATGCCACCGCGAACGGTAACGTGAACGAGAATCCGAGGAAGACGAAGAAGAACGTGCGTACGGCGAACGTGATTTCCGAATGAAACTGCTTGAACGAGTCATTGACGAAGAGCGGATTCCACACCTTCGTCACTCCGGCAAGCCGTCGGCGCTTTCCGAGGGTTTCAGCGATTTGGTGGTGGTTTCCGAGGATGAGGCCGAACATTAGGGCGGCCATGCCTCCGCTGCCACCGAGGAACTCCGTACCGGCGTACAGGACGAAAAGCGCGGCGATGGTGATCATGAAACCGAATGGCTTCTCTTGCATGCGGCTTAGGACCCGAAGCCAGAGAAATCCTACCACTGCGCCGAGCACCAGGGCGACCAGAAACGCGGTCGCAATGCCGCCAATCGTTTCGGGGAGGGTTCCTCCACCGCTCAGGATGCCGATGACCGTGAGCGCACCGATGATGCAGAGCACGTCCGTGATCGTGGATTCCAGGACGAGGATCGTCCGCGAGTCCTCGCTCATGGACATTCCCCGGACGAGGCCGATGACAATCGCGCCGCTCGTGCCGCCCAGGATGGTGCCCAAGAGGACGCCGACCAAGAACGGGTATCCCAGGAGCAGCATCGCGACGAACGTGACCACGAAGACCGAGCCGAACCATGTGATGCCCGTCTGGACAATCGATACGCCGGCGCGCGAGACGACCTGGCGGATGTTCAGGTTGAGCCCACCGTCGAACAGGATGATCATGAGCGCAAGAGCGGCGAAGTAGGGAGTCGCGAGCTTCAAAAGATTGAGGGGGACGAGCGTGACATTGAAGAAGGTGGCGAGGATCGGGCCGAGGAACAACCCAAGGACGATCAGGAAGATCAGGTCGGGTACTTTCGTGCGTTCGAAGACGAGGGCGGCCAGGAAGCCGATGAAGATGATCGCCCCGACGGCGAGGAATGCGGTCCCTATGTCAACAAAGCGCACCGGAGCACTGGCAAGGACGGTTGCTCGAAAGTGCGCATGGCGACCATCATCGAGGCGAACGACGATGTCGACGACGGCTTGCGAAGCGCGCGGGCTTCCCGGCACCGTCACGCTCGCGAGAACGCTGAGGACTTCGCCCGACCCAAGGGAGGCGTTGGCCGGGACGAGGGCCAGGACATAGTCCGGAGAGGAAACGTTCCCCGTGACGGTCACGTTGTAGTCCGTGGGCCCCACGTTGACGATGGACCAGACGAAGCTCGCATTCTGCCCGACAGAAGCCTGCTTCGTGTACTCATCGTTGGCCACGATTCGCAGATCCGAAGGGAAGGTGTCGTCCGCCACGGCCACGAGGGACCCGAGGAGGAAGGCGACCCCGAACAGGAGGACCACGGCTCCCGTTGGGCGCATTGCTGCGGTATCCTTGCGCGTGTATATGAACAGCCACGCGGCCATTGCTCCGGGTGAAGGACGCGCACTCGGCGGCGGGGAAAATCCGGCTCGCACGCACGTCGTCCTCTCGGGGTCCATGGAGCGAGTCTCAAGAACAAGGCGGAACCGAATCATTTATTGCCATCCCACGGTTGCGGCACCGATGGCGGCGACCCCGAGCGAGGTGTTCCTCCAGCTCACCGTCCTCCTCCTCGTCGCCGTGGTGGCCCACTTCGTCATCAAGCGATTTCGCCAGCCCACGATCATCGGGGAAATCGGGATCGGCGTCGTCCTCGGCCCCACGCTCGCCGTCCCCGTGCTGAAAACCGTGGGACTCCTTCCGCCGAGCGCGACGGGGCTCTTCGACCCCCAGCTGATCACCCTCTTCGCGAGCCTCGGGGCGATCTTCCTCCTCTTCCTGATCGGACTGGAGACGGACGTGAAGGCGATCTACCAGAGAAAGAACGTGCTCGTCGCGGTCGGCGGCGTCGTCCTGCCTTGGCTCCTGGGCTTCCTGGTCGCGTACCTGATGCTCCCTGCGACGGACCTGCTCGCGAGCCCGTTCGTCACCGCCACGTTCGTCGGGGCCACCCTTGTCGCGACGAGCACCGCCATCGCCGCTTCTATCCTGCTGGAGCTCGGGATGATCCGCTCGAATGTCGCGTCGACGATCATGGGGGCCGTCATCGTCGACGACATCCTGGGTCTCCTCGTCCTCTCGCTGTCGCTGGGGGTCGCGGAGGGCGCCGTCGACGTCTTCCGCCTCGCCCTCCTCGTCGGGACCGCGGTCGCCTTCATCGCCGTGACGATCTACCTCGGCACGCGGTACTTCGCCCGCTTCGTCGTCTGGCTGCACGGGAAGGCTGTCCGGTCGGGCCTCCGGACGGCGGGGTTCATGGTCGCGATCGCCGTCGCCTTCTCCTTCGCCTTCCTCGCGGAGGTGATCGGGCTCTCCGCCGTGATCGGGGCCTTCCTGGCGGGGGCGATGTTTAGCAGCACGACTCTCCGTCACGATTTCCTGGAGGGGATTCAATACCTAGGGGCGATCTTCACCCCGGTGTTCTTCATCTCCCTCGGCCTCCTGGTCGACGCCTGGACGCTCAACCAGGGCCTCCTCCTGTTTGGCGGCGTCCTCCTGGCCGTCGCCTTCGTTTCGAAGCTCGCCGGGTGCGGACTGATGGCCCGTGCGACAGGAATGGCCCGCGGCGAAAGCTTGGCGGTCGGGTACGCGATGATCCCGCGCGGGGAGGTCGGTCTCATCATCGCGGTCGTCGCGAGGCAACAGGGTATCATCGGCCCCGACCTCTTCGCGATCATCGTGATCGTCATGATCCTGGTCTCGGTCCTGCCCGCGCCTCTCATCCGGAGGTCCCTGCTCCGGGTCCGCGATTCCCAGGCGACCGCCTCGCCCTCCGCGTCCTCGGTCGTTCCCCCCTAGATTACCCTTGGGCCCGCGCGAGGCTCTCGACGCGCCCGAACTCCAGCAGACCTAGCGCGTCGTCGATCCCGTAGACCCGCGCGTCGGATAGGTCTCGGTTCGCGAGGAGGGGCGACATCCTCGGACCCTCCGTCACGTCGACCCCGAGCGCGAGCGGCGAGAACGCCGGGAGGAGGATCGTGTCCGGTTGGACGACGAAGGCCGGGAGGGACATCACCGCCCCGAGGTCGTCTCGCAGCTTGACCGCGGGGTGCTCGTGGCCCAGGACGATCGGGCCCGAGACGCCGGGGTCGTCGTGGCCGTGGACGAACGTGAAGCCGGCGCACGTGTATTTCCGCTTCAGGTCGAGTCCTCTCTTCGAAAGGATCTGCATCAGGTAGTTGTCGTGGTTTCCCCGGACAAGCACGGGAGTCGTGCGCGCGTGCAGGAAGTCGAGCACGTCCTGGACGTCCTTCCATTCCTCCTCGAGGTTCCGGGAGAACTCGTGCTTGAAGTCCCCGTTCACGATGACCGTCTCCGGCGCGCAACGGTCGAGGAGCCGCCCGAGCCGCTCGAGCATCACGCGCTTCTGCCGGCGCGGGATCGCGACGCCCGCCTCCTGCATCGCGCCCTCGTACCCGAGGTGGAGGTCGCTGATCGCGAGCGTCTTCTCCCGGGGGAACCACAGCGCGTAGTCGCGCGTGACGTGCACTCCAGGAAGGACTTCGATCGCGTCCACGACCCTCGATGGGCGGTCCCGCGTTAAAGGTCCCCTCGCGCCAAGCGGATCGCGATGACGCTCACGTTGTCGTCGTTCTTCTCCAGGGCGGACGCCCGGATGCGGTCCGCCGCGGATTGGGCGGTCGTCTCGCCGCGGGCCAAGTCCGCGACCGCCTCCGGGGTCAGCCCGTCCCACACCCCGTCGGACCCGAGGATCAGCCATTCGTCCTCCGCCCCCAGGATCCGCTCGGACACGTCCGGCTCCGGGATGATCCCGATGCGCCGGAACGGGCGGTCCCCGAGGGATCTCGTGCACACGAGGCCCTTCCCCCAGGGGAGGACGGCGTAGGGACCCATGACCCGCCCGCCCGCGGCCACGATGCGCCGGTACTCGCCCTCGTTCGTCAGGCGATGGTCCCTCGTGAGGAGGCCGACGCCCGCCTTCGAGATGAGGGCTACATGGCTGTCCCCGGCGTTCCCGACGGTCAGCGCGTCCCCCTGGAGGACGAGGACCGCGGCGGTCGCGCCCGACCCCTCCGAGGCGACCCGCTCGTCGAACGTTCGGAACGTGCTCCGGATCGCCTCGTCAACCGGCCGTTCCAGCCCGAGTTCCTCCGCGAGGATCCCGTGGAGTTCCTCGGAGGCCCGGCGGGACACCCCATCCCCGTTGTGGCCGTCGAACACGCCCGCGTACAGCCAGCCCTCGCGTCCCGCGAAGGAGGGTTCCACGCGGACGAAGTCCTCCATGTAGTGCCGTCCGCCTTGGTCCGTGGCCGCCGCCGTCTCGAGCACGCGAGTAAATCGCTTCCCGCCTTAAGGCCCACGGTGGGCGGCCCACGCGAAGGCCTTTTCACGGGGGGTGGCGTTGCCCTCCTCATGAAGCCGGGGGAGCAGGACGCGGTGTTCCGTTACGTGGACGAGCGCTTCGACGACTTTCTCGCGGACCTCACGGCCTACGCGAGCGTTCCGACGATTTCGGCGCAGGGCAAGGGGTTCGGGGAGGGCGCGGCCGCCACCGTGCGGCTCCTCGGTCGCCACGGGGTCGTCGCGCGCCGCTTGCCGGTCGCGAACGGGCCCGATCTCGTGGTCGGAAACGTCGTGGAGGATCCCGAGCTACCCACCCTGGCGATGTACAACCACTACGACGTGCAGCCCGTCGATCCGATCCACGAGTGGGAGTCCGAACCGTTCCGGCCGGAGGTGCGGGACGGCGCGCTGTACGGGCGGGGCGTCGCGGACACGAAGGGCAACACAGCGTCCCAGTGCCTCGCGCTTGCGGCGATCCGGGAGACCGTCGGGTCTCTTCCGGTGAACCTGCGGTTCGTCGTCGAGGGCGAGGAGGAGATGGGCAGCCCCCACCTGCTCCCGTTCGCGGACGCGCACCCGGAGGTCTTCCGCGCGGACGGTGCCACGATCGAGGGCGGCGACCACAACGAGGCCGGCATCCCGATCTTCTACATGGGTTCGAAGGGGATCCTGAGCGTGGAGATGACCGTCCGGACGGCGGCGGTGGACCAGCACTCCTCGATTGCGACCGTCGTGCCGAACGCCGCCTGGCGGTTGATCCACGCGCTGAACACGCTCCGGGACGCGGACGGCCGGATCACGATCAAGGGATTCTACGACGGGGCCCAGAAGCCGATGAGGGAGGAACTCGCGTACCTCCGGAGGAACACGTGGGATCCGAAGGATTGGGAGCGGACGTACGGCACGAAACTGCTCGTACAGGGCACGCGGCTCGACCGCCAGAAGGCGTACGTGTACCGGAACACGTGCACGATCGACGGGTTTTGGTCGGGCTACACAGGCGAGGGCCACAAGACCGTGAACCCGGCGGTCGCGCACGCGAAGATCGACTTCCGCCTCATTCCAGGGCAACGGCCGGAGGCGATCTACAAGAAGCTCCTCGCCCACCTGAAGGCAAAGGGGTTCAAGGATGTCGCGGTCGAGAAGCATTCCGTGTTCGAGCCCGCCGCCACGCCCGCGACTGCCGGGATTTCCCAGGCGATCGTCGCCGCCACGAAGCAGGTCTACGGGCGAGAGCCGAACATGCTCCCGTGGATGGCGGGCTCGTCCACGACCTGGTACTTCACGCGGGTCGGGACGCCCGCCGTCGCCGGTCCCGGGGTCGGCTGGACCGGGGAGCGCATCCACGCGCCGAACGAGAACATCCGGCTCGCAGACGCGAGGAACGCGATCAAGACGACGGCGGCGATGGTCTTGGAGTTCGCGACTCGTGCACGTTGAATCTGCTTCCGAGGACACGGATTATCCCTCCCCACAGCTCGTCCGCGTCCACCGCGTCCAAGACAGATCTGAGGCGCTCTATCCATCGGTTCGCCTCAGGCCGTTCGTCCGCACGATCGCGAGAGGACAGCCTCGTCGCCATGAGTCACCCTGCGTGCCGAGATCGAACGATCCTAACTGGGTCGAAATGGACGCAACCTCGACGAGGGGTCCTTCCTGGACAACGATCATGCCGAATTCGCAGGCCGGGCAGACCGCACGGTCCGAATGTGACGCAGGACGGCGGATCCGGTTCGCCGCAAGCTTGAAATAACCTGGGGAATCCGTCCCAATCTTCCCTTGTACCTCCAAGCTTCTCCTCGCCCGAGGCGATTACGTGTCAGACCTCAATGGAATAGGGTGGATCGCATTCGGACGTGGGAGGGCCCCAGGTGCGATCGGATCGGCCGGGGCGCTCCTCCGGCCGCTGCGCACGGTCCCTGTTGGCTGCGGGGTTCCGACGCACGCCGATGATGTCCAGGTTGCCATCGATCCCGTCCGGGGCGCCATTCCCGTGTGGAAGCAGTCAGACGCGACGACCGTCCGTGTCAGCGCTAACGTACTATACTCCAGGAACCTCTACCTCCCCCGGGGTGCCCTATGAGGAGAGTCGGTCCGACGGCGGTCGTGGGCCTTCTCGTCCTCGGCGGCTTGTTGGGCGTCCTCACACTCTCCTCGCGAGTTGCAACGGCAAACACCCTTTACGTCGGCGGCGGAGGTCCGGGAAACTACACGAGCATCCAGGCAGCGGTGAACGCCGCGTTCCCCGGGGACACGGTGTTCGTTTACAGCGGTAACTACACGGAGAATGTGACCGTGACCAAGACCTTGAACCTCGTGGGTGAAGGCATGGAGACGACCTTTCTCCACGGCGCTGGAGCGTATTATACCCTTAACGTGGGGGCGGACTGGGTGAATGTCACGGGGCTCAGCGTGGTTGGGGGTGTGGCATATGAAACCGTCTTTGGCATAGGGATGAGTGGCCATCACAATAGGATCTTTCGCAACAACGCCTCCATCCGTTTTGATGCGACCCTGTGGGCGTACACCACAATCACGGACAACGTAATCCACCGGATCTCACGCGAGAGTAGCGCCTTTGTCCATCCTGGCCTTCAGGTCCGTTCTTCATCATTCGTCACCATTGACGCTAACACCTTTCCCGACAGCGGAATCGACCTATGGGACTCAACCGACGTTACCATCACCGCCAACAACTTCACCTCGGTCGCGGATGTCAGCGCGGGCGTTGGTTTCGGGCCCCTCAGTCAATGGGTACATGGTTCCCTCGCCAACCATAACTCCCACACCATCACGCCAGACAACCTGGTCAACGGGAAGCCCCTCTACTACCACAAGAACTGCAGTGGCCTCACCGTGGATGGCGTCCCACTGGGACAACTGATCGTGGTGAATTGCACCGCTGTGCAGATCTCCCATCTCCAGCTGGCGAATCCCGCACCGCCAATCTACGTGGCCTATTCCAACGGAGTGAACATCTCCACCAGCAACGTCGCCTCATACATCCTTTCCTTGCAGTCCTCCGACCTCTCCATTGTCAGCAATACCGTAGGCTTCATCTCCCTTTGGTATACTACCAACGCCCGTCTCATCGCCAACTACATCGACTTCGGTACCGATGTCGCCATTAGCTCCAGCGTCGTCATCAGCGGTAACATCATCTACGATGGATCTGTCCGTTTACATTGGTGCAATGACATCCAGGTTACGGATAACCACATCACCAGCTCTGACTTCGCTGCGATCGAGGTCGGCGGGCCGGGTCCCTGGGGATACCGTACTTGTTCGAATGTCGTCATCCTTCGGAACACACTCGAGAGCAACTATGTGATTTATTACATCATCAGCGTCACATTGGGCTCCTCCATCCTGACCGTGCACCACAATAACATTGGCACGACCCAGGGCGGGGGTTATGGGACCGTTTCAGATGAAGGATCCGGAACTACTTGGGACGACGGGTACCCCAGCGGGGGTAACCATTGGTGGGATTACACCGGCGTGGATCTGCTCAGCGGTCCGAACCAGGATCTGCCGGGGACCGACGGCATCGGCGACACTCCCTATGTGATCGACTCCGACTCGATTGACCGATATCCCCTGATGAGCCCGATGGTTCCTGGTACAATGCCCGTCCTCTCCGCGACAGGCGAGCCGAACTACGGGACGGACGGTGTGGACCCGGAGACGGGCACCCTCGGAGCGACGTTCACGTACCGCGTGAGCTACCTCGACGCGGACAACGACTTTCCCCTGGCGGGCGACCCGAAGGTCCACATCCGGAAGGGCAGCGTCGAGATCGCCGGCAGCCCCTTCACCATGACCGCCGTCGACCCGCTCGACGCGGACGTCACGGACGGGAAGCTGTACACCTACACGACGACCCTCACCTCACGTGGCACCGACTACACCTACGAGTTCACCGCCAGCGACGCCGTGGGGCTCGCCGCGGCGGACTGGCCCGCCCCGCCCGCGGACGCGCCGGACGTGCTGAACCGCCCCCCGACCGCGGACGCGGGACCCGACCAGAACGTGCCCAAGGGGACCCTCGTCACGCTGGACGGTGCGCTCTCCAGAGACCCGGACAACGACCCTCTCTCCTACACGTGGGCCGCCCCGCCGGGCATCGCCCTCTCCAGCGCGAACGTCCCCATGCCGACCTTCACCGCCACGCGGACCGGCACGTTCCCCTTCACCCTCACCGTGGACGACGGCGACCCCGCCAATGGCACAGACACCGACACGGTCGTCATCACGGTCTGGGGCCTGCCGCCGGTGGCGAACCTCACCGCGGATCGGATGCGCGCGAACGTCGGCGGGGCCTTCCTCTTCAGCGGCGCGGGGTCCACCGACGCGGACGGCAGCATCGCTGCCTACCTCTTCGAGTTCGCGGACGGCACGGACCAGACCGGCGGGAGCGACACCGCCATGCACGCGTACGCCGCGCCGGGGAGCTACGTCGTGCGCCTCACCGTTTGGGACGATGACGGGAACGCGAGCGCCGCCGACACGCTGACGGTCACCGTCAATGCACCGCCGGTCGCCTCGGGCACGGTGACCCCCGCGTCGGGCACGCTGGCGACAACGTTCACATTCACGAGCACCTCCACGGACTCCGACGGGACGATCGTCACGACCTCCTGGGACTTCGGGGACGGCGCGACGGACTCGGGGACGACGGTCACGCACGCGTACGCGACGCGCCAGACATTTGCGGTCACCCTCACCGTGTGGGACGACGACGGCGCCACCGCCACGTCTACCCTTTCGGTGTCCGTCGGGAACCTCCCACCGACGGCTGCGTTTGCGGTCACCCCGGCCTCCGGGGACGTGGCCACCGAGTTCACGTTCGACGGATCCGCCTCCACGGACGACGGCACGATCGTCGCCTACGCCTGGGACTTCGGAGACGGGACGACGGGCTCGGGGGTCGTCGTGACCCACCGGTACTCGCGCAACGGATCGTTCGCGGTCACTCTTACCGTGACGGACGACGGCGGCCTCGAGGGGAACGCGACAGCTTCCGTAGCGGTGTCCCGGGCTCCCGGATTGGACGACGGGACGGTCATCGGAATCATCGGGATCATCATCGGGGCGATCATCGTGGCCCTCTGGCGGCTGCGCGTCCTATGGTTCCCGTACTTCATCCTCTGGTGTTACACGAAGCTCCGGAAGGACGAGGTGCTCGACAATTTCCTGCGTGGCCGGATCTACGAATACGTCCGCCTCAACCCCGGCGACGCGTACACGGAAATCAAGCGGAACCTCGACCTGTCCAACGGTCCGCTTCTCTATCATTTGGCGGTGCTGGAGCGGGAAGAGCTCGTGCGCTCCATCCAGCAGGGCTCCCGGAAGCGGTTCTATCCGAACGACGTGGCGGTACCGGAAGACGGGGGCCTCCACGCGCTTCAGGCTCGCATCCTCGAGGCCCTTCGCGGGGAGCCCGGAGTCGCCGTGACGGAGTTGGCGATGGCTCTTGGTGTCAGCCGCCACGTGGCGCTGTATCACATCCGCAAACTCGTCCGCTCGGACCTCGTCCGCCTCGAACGTCGGATGGCGCGACTGCGGGCGTACCCAGTCCGCCCGTCGTCTCGATGAGGGATACGACGAGGGGCGGGAGACTTGGATCTCCGCTCCCACGCCCCGCCGGCCGTCGAAGGGTTCAATCGTTCCTCTGCAATGGCCCAGGCGAGGATCCCATGCAGTTTGTCGTAACCCAGATGCATGCGCCGAGCGACTGCCCGAGCGACGAGCCCGAGGTGCTGAAGAGGCTTGGGCGCGACTTCTCCGAGGGGGAGGCCCGCAAGAAGGGCGTGAAGCTCCTCGGCGCGTACATCGCACCGCTCGAGCACACATTCTTCTTCATCCTCGAAGCGGACAGTCTGGCCAAGGTGACGGAGTTCCTGAAGCCCGCCGCCAAGCTCGGGACCGCGAAGGTCACGCCCGTCGACGAGTTCCAGAAGGTCGTGCGGCAACTGTCGCGGGGGCGCTGAACGGACCCGAAGTCCGGAGCCAACTCAGGGGACCTATCCCTGGACCGGCTGCGAGATGAACCCAAGACTTCCGCGGCAAGTGATTCTCCAGCATGCGGTTCAGCGTCTCCCGAGGACATGGTCCGAGAACTCTTTCAGGAGTGCGGGAGAGCAGTACCAACCAGACCGGATCATCCGTTCCACGGTCTGCACGGCCTCGGCACCGGTGACCCGCGTACGTTCGACCGCCAGGCCCAAAATGTACAGGGAACCTCCGAGTGACACGTCCAGCGCCCGGGCGGCGGCGCGGAGGTCCCGGTCGTCGGCCACGAGTCGGCCGCCGACCTCCACGGCCAGACCAAGCGACGTCGCGTCGGCGGTGGAGAGACGGGGACTCTCGCGGATTCGGTCCACAAGCCTCCGGTTCCGCACACGGCGAACCTCGATCGCGCCCTCGCGGAGCATCCGTGTCAAGAGAAGGTGTTCGGGTGTCCCGGGTCCTCGGCCCTCGGCCGACACCTCGTCCCGAACCTCATCCGCGATCACGATTCGAGCGCCGAGTCTCGTAACATGGGGAAGGAACCCGGCCGCGGACAGGGCGATGAGGGGCGCCGCGTCGAACACGAGCGTCTCTTGGCGGGGCATGACCAACCTGCCTCACCGGCGAACGCCACGCAGATCCTCCATGAGATCGTCGTCGACCCAGGCGATGTGGCGGTCCCGGGCGAGGGACATGATCTCCCAGATGCTCACCTTCGCGATCTCTGCGGCCCGGGACAGCGTGGCCTTCCGCTCGGACAGGAGGCGCAACGCTCGCTCACGCCGGTATCCCTCAAGCCCCAGGTGGAGGACCTTCCGGAGAGCGGCAGACTTTTCGAGGTGCTCCTCGCGCATGAGATCCTCGACCTCCTTCTCCATCTCCCGCGGGATCCGGGCAGAGACCGTGACTTCGGTCATGCTTCCATAGTATGCATTGCATACAAATGAACCTTGCGCCCTGGTTCCGTGGGACCAGGGGTTGGACGCACAATCGCCAGGACCGCTGCGAGGCAATCGGAAGGACCATGGCGGGTGGCCGAGAGACTGTGCGCGCTGCGACTTCTCGGCCGATTCAGACGTGGGGCCGCTGCAAGGTGCCCTGAGGGGACCATGGACGACTCATGGACTCTGAAGGCCCACCTCGCGGGGTGAGGGGGCCAATTCGAGAGGAGCAGTGGACCGGCTGGGATTTGAACCCAGGGCCTCCTGCTTGCAAAGCAGGCGATCTTCCGCTGATCTACCGGCCCGCCCCTCCGTAGAGGGATGCCGCCAAAAACCTATCGGGCTACGAGCGCAGCACGATCTCGATGTTCACGCCGTCCGGCACGCGGATTCGCATGAGCTGCCGCAACGCCCGTTCGTCCGCGTCGAGGTCGATGAGCCGCTTGTGGATCCGCATCTCCCACCGGTCCCACGTCTCGGACCCCTCGCCGTCGGGGGACTTCCGCACCGGCACGACGAGCCGCCGCGTCGGCAGCGCGATCGGCCCACCCATTGCGACGCCCGTCCGCTCGCTGATCAACTTGATCTGCTGGCACACGTTGTCGACCTTCTTCGGGTCGGTGCCGGAGAGCGAGATGCGCGCCTTCTGCGCCATTCAGTCACCAAAACAAGGATGAGAAAAGGGGGAAGGGGGTTCAACGCTTCTCGACATCGATGCACATCCCCGCGGCTACGGTCTGGCCCATGTCACGGATCGCGAATCGACCGAGCTGCGGGAAGGCCTTCGCGGGCTCGATGACCATCGGTTTCGTGGGCCGGATCTTGACGATCGCGGCGTCCCCGGTCTTGAGGAGCTCGGGCTTCTCCTCCTTCGTCGCGCCCGTCTTCGGGTCCAGCTTCTTCTGGAGCTCCTCGAAGGTGCACGCGACCTGCGCGGTGTGCGCGTGGAACACGGGCGTGTAGCCGGGCGTGATCACGGAGGGGTGGTTGAGCACCATGATCTGCGCGGTGAAGGACTTCGCGACCGTCGGCGGGTTGTCCACCGGGCCCGCGACGTCGCCGCGCCGGATGTCCTTCTTCTCGACCCCGCGGACGTTGAAGCCCACGTTGTCCCCCGGGACCGCCTCCGGGATCTGCTCGTGGTGCATCTCGATCGACTTGATCTCGCCCACCTTGTCCGCAGGCTGGAAGGAGACCTTCATCCCCGGCCTCATCACGCCGGTCTCCACGCGCCCCACGGGGACCGTGCCGATCCCCTTGATCGTGTACACGTCCTGGACGGGGAGGCGGAGCGGCTTGTCCGTCGGCTTCGGCGGCTCCTTCAGCGTGTTCAGCGCGTCGACGATCGTCGGGCCCTTGTACCACCCGAGGTTCGTCGACGCCTTGGTGATGTTGTCGCCCTTGTACGAGCTGAGCGGGACGAACAGGATGTCGTCGACCTTGTATCCGACCGCCTTCAGGAGGCCCGTCACCTCCGTCCGGATCTCGCCGAACCGGTTCTCGTTGTACGCCGGCTTCGTCGCGTCCATCTTGTTCACCCCCACGATGATCTGGGCCACGCCCAGCGTCCGCGCGAGGAAGATGTGCTCTTTCGTCTGCGCCTGCACCCCCTCCGCGGCGGACACGACGAGGACCGCGCCGTCCGCCTGGGACGTCCCCGTGATCATGTTTTTGACGAAGTCCCGGTGCCCGGGCGCATCGATGATCGTGAAGTAGATCTTGTCCGTCTCGAACCGCTGGTGCGCGACGTCGATCGTGAGGCCGCGCTCGCGCTCCTCCTTCACCCGGTCCATGACCCAGGCGAACTCGAAGGTGGCCTTCCCCTTCTGCTCGGCCTCCTTCCGGAACCCCTCGAGGATGTGCGGTTCGACGTGCCCCGTGTCGTACAGGATCCGGCCGACGGTCGTCGACTTCCCGTGGTCGACGTGGCCGATGAACACGAGGTTCAGATGCGGTTTCGCTGCCATTTTTCCACCGTAGCCGGCCCTTAGAGCCTATCCCTATATATGGTTTTCTTACCGAGATATGGAGGAAACCCGAAATGCCTCACGCAGCGTAGTACGCCTCGTCGTACGGCTCGGGCGCGAGTCCCTTGCGCTCCCGGATTCCCCGGACGACGTCTCCCTGGAGGTCCGACGGAACCGGCTGGAAACCGGCGTTCTCCGTGGACCAGAGGACGCGGCCCTGCGTCGCGCCGCGGATGGCGGTCGCGAACCCGAACATCGCCGCCACAGGGACCTTCGCGGAGATCTTCGTGACCTCGCCCTCCTGCTGAATGTCCTCGATGGTGCCGCGCCGACTCTGCACGTCGCCGATCGCGGCGCCCATCACGTCCTGCGGAAGGTCGAGGAACAGCTTCTGTTTCGGTTCCATGAGGATCCGCTCGCCCTGGACCATCGCCCCATAGATCGCGCTCCGAACGGCCGGAATCACTTGCGCAGGGCCGCGGTGCACGCTGTCCTCGTGCAGTTTCGCGTCGACGAGGCGGATCTTCATCGCCATGCACTTCTCCTGTGCGAGCGGGCCCTTCGTCATCGCCTCCGTGTAGGCTTCCTTCACGAGCTCCATCGTCTCGTTCAGGTACTGGATCCCCTTCGTCGCGTCGATCAGCATGTTCGTGTCCTTGATCCACACGACGTTCTTCGCCTCGTCCTTGTCCATCCCGAGATCCTGCAGCTGTCTCGCGAGCGCCTTCGCGTCCTTGATGCGCTGGCCGCTGGGGATCGCCCCCTCGTGGATCGCCGCCACGATCGCGTCGGCGAGCGGTTCCGCCTCGACGTAGAAGCGATTGTGTCTGTTCGGGGACTTCCCCTCGAACGGGCCGCCCGCCCCGCGGACGCGCTCCCGGTACACGACGATCGGCGCGCTCGCGGTGATGGGGACCTTGTAGTCGTTCACGATCCGGTACTGCGTGATCTCCAGGTGGAGCTCGCCCATCCCCGACATGAGGTGCTCGCCCGTCTCCTGGTTGATGTCCACCTCGATGCTCGGGTCCGCCTTCGCGATCTTCCGGAGCACCTCGACGAGCTTGGGCAGATCCGCGGTGGCCTTCGCCTCGATCGCGACGGTGACGACCGGCTCCGAGTAGTGCACGATGGGCTCGAACGCCTGCATCGACCGATCGTCGCTGACCGTGGACCCCGCGATCGCGTCCTTCAGGCCGATGACGGCGACCACGTTCCCCGCGTCGATCTCTTCGACCGGGACCCTCTCCGGCCCCACGATCATCGCGACGGTCTGAACGCGCTGTGGATGCGGCATCCCGGACACCCAGAGCTCTTGGCCGCGTCGGATCCTCCCGCTGAACAGGCGGCCCGCGGCGACCTCCCCCGCCTGGGGGTCGACGATGATCTTCGTCACCATGTAGGCGACGGGGGCATCCTCCTTCACCTTCGTCATCGCCTTCCCGACGGGGCTCTCGGGGTCTCCCTTCCAGATCACGGGGATCCGCATCGGCTGGGCGACGAGCGGGTTCGGCAGGTGGTGGATGACCATGTCGAGGACGACCTGGTGGAGCGGCGCCCGCTTGCTGAGGTCGTCCTGCTTCTCCTCCGACAGGTAGCGGTAGATCTCCTTGAACGTGATCCCCGTCTTCTTCATGTACGGCACGGAGATCGCCCACTTGTTCCGCGCGCTGCCGAACGCGACGTTCCCTGCCTCGACGTTCAGCGCCCACGGTCCCTTCAGCTCGTCGGGGAGGATCTTCCTGATGCGGACGTTGACGTCCGTGATGATCTTCACGAACCGCTGCTGCATGCGGTCCGCGTCCAGCTTCAGCTCGTTGATGAGGCGGTCCACCTTGTTGATGAATAAGACGGGCTTCACGCGCTCCTTCAGCGCCTGCCGGATGACGGTCTCCGTCTGCGGCATGACGCCCTCGACCGCGTCCACGAGGATGATCACGCCGTCGATCGCACGCATCGCGCGGGTGACGTCACCGCCGAAGTCCACGTGGCCGGGCGTGTCGATCAGGTTGACGAGGTACGCCTTCCCGTCGAACTGATGGACCATCGAGGCGATCGCAGCATTGATCGTGATGCCTCGCGCCTGCTCCTGCTCGTCGAAGTCCATGAACAGCTGCGTGCCGGCCAGTTCCTCGCTCATCATCCCTGCGCCGGCGATTAGCGAATCGGATAGCGTCGTGTTGTGAACAAAGAAGCCCTCAGCCACGAAATTTCGCGGGCCAGGAACAGAGAAGTCGTAGACCCATTCTTCCTCGACTCGATGAACGCTGTGAACTTCGACGAAAGCGACATCTTGATTGAGGACTGGCCCGAGTTCCTCGAAATCGCTCCCGGCCATGAGGATTAGGGATGCTGAGGATGGCTTCTGTTCCAGACGTGCGTAGGTTCTCGTCTTCCACGTGTTCGTTTGCAGTCTGTTCCAGTTGACGGGGACGAGATCCACCACATAGGAGGGACCGGCTCGTGCTTCCAGGCCCGCCTGTCGGCTCGATTTCTCAGAATCGTGCAGCCGCGGGAATCGAGAGAGGTTGGTTCGGCCGGAGACGTACAATGTGGAGTGCGACACGCCTTGATCGAGGATAGCTCGCACCCCCAAGCGCAGGAGCAGGAGCTGGAGGTCGCCTAGGAAGGTGGGGGACGCACTAGTCGCGGTCACCGCGCGCCGGCCTGATTCGACAGAGCCGTCTGCGTCGAAGTATCCCTGAACAAAGGCCCTGACCGTTGATATCGGGGCCGTGAATAGGAGATCGGGTAGCCGCATCGTTCGCACCTTCGCGAGAAGAGGGTAGCCGAGGACGACATGAAGAAACATCAAGAGAGTCTTCGATCGACTCTCGACGCGCGGGACCCGCGGGGGATGGCGGGCGATCGCGGGCTTTGGGACGAATCCCTGAAGCGACGCCAACACCTCGTGAATGAGATCCTCGTCCGCCCCGTGAAGGAATCCATTCCCGTCACCGTCTCCGTAGAGAAGGCCAAGGTATCGGAAGAATCGCTCCATAGAGGCCCGCTTCGGCAAGTACATCGGGGACGCTGCTTTCTTCGTACCGACCCTGTAGGTCACGCGCCAGATCTGGCGGTAGACGGCATCGCGAGAGAATCCTGACTTGGCGGCGGCCTCGAAGAGCGACGCGCCATTGACGATGCCCCCTAGCCCTAGAAAGGTTTCTCCTTCGGCCGTCAGTTCGAAGTGGAAGCGTGGATCTGCGGCAAGGCGGGACACAACGGTCGCTTCAAGATCCGACCATGGCTCGTCGTCTCGCGACGGGAGCCGCCTGGGAACCGCCAGCATGTCCCCCTTCCTTAACTGGTTCGCTTCTCGGAACTCCAGCTCATGCCCTTTGGCGGCGACGAACCTATGCTCCCGCGTCGTGCGGAGTCTTCGCCCATCTCGAGTCTCGATCTCCAAGAGAGGCTCCGTTGCTCGGAGCCGCCACACATGGGTAATCTCCGCAAATTGTGTCTCCCCCGATGAGATGTTGATGGAGCGAGTCCACAGAGACCCATTTGGGACCTGGCGCACGTCCGCACCTTGGCGGTTGGGGACTGGTTCCAGTGACGAGTAGCGCGCCCACAGATCTCCGGCCGCGATCCACAAGCCATCGACCCATATTCTCGCATCACCGGAGACACATTTCCCGTGATCGATGTGGGCCGCGGTCCCGATGTTTCGAATCTGCTCCTTCGTGTGGATAAGGTCCTGCGCCTTCCGGATGTTGTCCTCCTTTCGTCCCATGCGCGGTCACGCTCCTACTTTGGAGCCCGTACTTAACGATTCCCTCGGGGGGACGCACCAAACTACCGCGCGGACGCTGACACCCGCTCGATTTCCTCTTTCTTCGCAATCGCGGAGCTCGCCATGTCCCCGCGCGCCGCTGCCAGAATCTCCTGCGCAAGGAACTGGGCGATCGGCTCGAACCCCCTCTCCTTCTCGAGGGTCTTCTTCGACGCGCCGCTCTTGAACGTCGACAGGACCGCGCCGTTGGACAGGTTCCGTAGCGCGACATCGAGCCGCCTCCCGGGCGCGATGTCCACCGCGCGGGGCACGGAGATGCCGCCGAACCGGAGACGGGTGATCTCCTCGCGCGGCGCCGCCTTCTCGAGCGCGTCCACGAGGACCTGCACGGGATTCTTCTTCGCCTGCTCCTCGATGATCGTGAACGCCTGCGTCACGATCTTGATCGCCTTGCTCTTCTTCCCCGTGTACAGCTCGAACCGCATCATGTTGTTGATCAGCCGCTCGACAATGTTCGTCTTGCCCTTGCCGAACGGCTTGTTCGCGTGGCGGCCGGCCGTGTGCGGGATCACGATCGGAGAGAGGTTGATGTACCGATCGAGGCCCTTGTCGTGGACCACGACCTCGCTCGTGTCCCATCGCTCGAACAGGCGGAGCTGGTAGGAGGGTTTCTTCTTCGCGGGCTTCTTCCTCGGCCGCTCGGGCGCGGGCGCCTCCCCCTCCGGTGCCGCGAGCGGGGACACGCCCTCCGGTGGCGGCGGCGCGGATTCCGGCGGCGAGGGCGTGCCTTCCGGCGGGGGCGGTCCTTCCGGGTCCGGGGCCTCGTCCGCCATCAGCGCACCGGCTTCTCCTGACGTCCCCGGACGAGTTCGTCCAAGGACACGTTGTTGACCTTGATGACCTTGTACCGCACGCCGGGGATGTCCCCGTAGGACCGGCCCATGCGACCTCCGATCCCCTCCACGAGGACCTCATCGTGCTCGTCGATGAAGTTGATCGCGCCGTCCCCGACGGCGAATGCCGTGATCTGGCGGCCGTTCTTGATCAGCTGCACCTTGACGCACTTGCGGAGTGCGGAGTTCGGCTGCTTCGCCTCGATCGCGACCTTCTCCAGGACGATGCCGCGGGCCTGCGCGGCGCCCTCGAGGGGGTCCGACTTCTCCTTCAGGTGGAGCACGCGGCGCTTGTAGTACCGGTCCGCCCAGCGGGCGTCCTGGCGGTCCTTCCGGAGCTTCCTGGCGGCGTGGAGACCTTGGGGCAACGATTCACCTGATGAGGGGTCGCGCTTAGGTCGAGGGGGTATAAAACCCTTCCATGGCCGTCGTGCGGAACTCCGGTGGGAGAGCACAGGGGTGGCGATCCCCCATCGAGGACTTGCCCAGCCTTGCCTGAGGCGGGAGACCAAGTCGAGCAAGGTCGACTAGCGACGGACGTACGCCGGCGGTGGGGGAGGGGGCGGGGGCACGGAGGCCGCGATGACCGAACTGCAGTAGGGGCAGACGGGGGTCTCCCCGACCAGGAACTGCCGCTGCACGTTCGCGCCGCAGCGCGGGCACGCGCCTACGAACATCGATTGGCCGATCGCTTCGGGGACCACGAACTCGTTCGCCGCCCGATCGATGAAGCCGCGCACGAGCCCCCGGTCCACCACGGTGACGAGCAGTTTTTCCGTCTCCATCTCACTCTTCCCGAGCTTCCGCGCGAGGTCCGCGAGGCCAATCCGGCGGTACGCCCGGACCCATCCGGAGAACTCCTCGAGCTCCTTTGCGAACGCGCGCGCCTTGAAGCCGCGCCAGATCAGGAGCGCCCCGGGCACGATGGCGACCCCCGTGCAGAAGGCTCCGACAATGAGGCTCTGCCCCGCCTCAAACGCGGGCGTGCCCCGGGGCGGGCTCATCGTGAGCACGATCGCCGTGAGGACCATGACGATGCCGCCGACGAGGAGCAGCGCGCCGAGTGTGAAGTACGTCTTGTCCTTCATCCGCACCCAAGTCGACACGGGCCCCCCACGAAGAGATTGGGGCTACCCTATTTCAAGGGATTGGCGGCCGGGTCGCACGACCAGGCCATGGGTTGGGCGCATCACTCCGAGACGGAAAAATCGCCACGCCTTGGACTCGCGTCCCCACGCCGCGGGCTCGCGGGTCAGCCTACTCCTCGAATTCCTCGGACTCCTCGTAGTCGCCGAGGATCGCCCCGCAGTTCGGGCACTCGTCGTCTCCCGGCTCCACGTCGAAGCCGCACTCCGGGCACCGGGCCATCGCTGCCTCTCGCGAACGCCATCTGCGACGGAAGCATAAAGCGAACGGCGATCAGAAGTCCGCGAGGTCCGCCTGCCCAGGCCGCCTCGGGCTGGGGACACTCTCCGGTTTCGGCCGCGTTCCGCGCAGACTGTCGATGCGTTTCGCCGGGTCTCCGGACACGAACGTCTCCCCCGTGGGGGTTCCGACGAAGATCCGCTGCCGTAGATCCTTGCGGAGACGGTCGAGTTCCGTGTGCATCTTCCGCTCCTTCCGTCGGGCGGAGTACAGGTACGCCTCGTCCCGGGTGTCCCTCGTGACGAGCACCGCCACGCGGCCCTCGTACCGCCGCCCGGTCCGCCCGCGCCGCTGGATCGTCCGGATCTCCGACGGGACCGGCTCGTAGAACACGACGAGGTCGACCTGCGGCACGTCCAGCCCCTCTTCCGCCACGGAGGTCGCGACGACCACGTTGTACTCCCCCGCGCGGAACTTGTCGAGGATCTCCACCTGCTCCCTCTGGGTGAGCCCCACGTCTCCCGCGCGGGAGGCCTGGCCGACGAAGCGGACGGGGCGGACCCCGGGGAGCCGTGCCAGCTCCCGCTCCATGACCGTGGCCATGTCGCGGTAGTGCGTGAACAGGATCACGCGGGAGTCGGACTTCCTCATGAACTGGTCCCGCACCGCCCAGACCGCACGGCGGACCTTGGGATGCTCCGGGTCCGCGCTCGACGCAAGCGCAAGGGCCTCCGCCACCTTCGGGTGGCCCAGGAACGCCTTGTCCGCGCGGGAATCGCCGCCCGCGCGCACCCGCCCCACGTAGTTCGCGAGCGTCTCCAGCCCCTGGGTCTCCGCGAGTTCGATCGCATGGTTGATTTTCATCGCGAGCGCTTGGACCGTGGCGGCGCGGAACGTCTGTCCCGCCCGTCGGCCCGAGTCGAGCTCCGCGCGCACTTGGCGGCCGACCGCAAGGAGGTCCCGCGTCGTGGGCCGGGGTGCGGTCGTCAGATATCCGAGCCTGCGCAGGGACTCGACCTGCTCCTCGAGCGCGGCGCGCAACAGGTCTCGCATGCGGGCGGTCTCCCGGGGCACGTCGACCGGGATCTTCTCCACCAGGATTCCATGCACGTAGGGGGCGACGTCGGGATCGAGCTCCGTGCGGATCTCGACGCCGGAGATCCCGAGGTTGCCGCACACCTCGAGGATCTTCTCGACCTGGCTCCCCGGGCTCGCGGTCATGCCGAGGACGAGGCCGCCGCGTTCCCGGTAGGCCGCCGCGACGTCCACGTAGGCGTAGTCCCCGACCGCCCGGTGCGCCTCGTCGAACACGACGAGGGACACCTCCTCCAGGGTGATGCGCTCATGCCGCAGGTCGTTCTCGACCACCTGGGGCGTGGAGCAGACGATCTTGCTGGCGCGCCACTCGAGCTCCCGGTCCTCCGGGGGCTTCTCCCCGGTGAACACGGCCACGTCCCCCGCGAGCAGCGCGTCCCGGAGGTAGGCGGCGTGCTGCTCCACGAGGGGCTTCGTGGGCGCGAGGAACAGGACGCGGCCCCCCCTCGAGCGGAGGATCTCCGCGATTACGAGGGCGGCGATGACGGTCTTGCCCATCCCGGTCGGAAGGACGACCAGGGTGGACCGCTCCAGGCACGCGCGCGCGATGTTCCCCTGGTACGCGCGGTCCTCGATCGCGCCGCGGCGGAGGAGGGGATGCTCCACGTGCACGGCCCCGCGAGGGGTCCGCGCCGATATAAGGTCGAGGACGGGAGGGGTGAATGTGGCGGCACTCCGAGCCGTTCACGCCCGCCCACGGCGCCCGAGGCTCCGTCACCACCGTCGATAGGTGCCCTTCTGCTTCTTCACCGCGTCGAGGATCACCGCGATCACGATCACCGCCGCGAAGACGATCAGGAAGACGAACAGGTACTGGGTCAAGCCCGCGAGGCCGAACGGGTCGTTGATGATCGTGAGGGTGTCGAACGTCGCGGAGATCGACGTGTTCAGGGTGCTGGAGGCCGTCACGGGGATGCTGTGCCGGGTCCCCCGCTGCGCGTCCCCGACCTGGAACCCGAGGAAGAGGTTCGCCTCCGAGTCCGGTCCCATGTCAATCAGGGCGGTGTCATACGCCTGCATGTACGACTGGTTGACGCCGATTGCCGCCGACCATCCGGTGGGCAGTGCGAGAGAGAACCTCACCCGTTCGTCCTCGTCCCCGACGTTCGCGAGTTTGAACCGGAAGAACGCGACCCCGCCGGGCTCGACGACGACCTCCGAGTTCACGGCGCGGGCGACGAGTCCGCCGCGGAGCGGCGTTCGTGCCACGACGATGTCGTCGACCCACCACCCTCCCGTTCCCGTGAACACCCCCGACGAGGCGCTGAGTTGGACGACGAGCGTCGACGCCCCGACCGCCCATTGGGTCAGGTCCGCGTACACGAGCCCCCAGTCCGACTGCGCCCCGGTGAACTCCAATTCCTCCCGCGGCGTACCGTCCACAATGACGTTGAGATACGCGACGTCCGTCTCCGCCGAGCCGTTCAGCTCGACCCGGCCCCGCAGGTCATATCGATGCCATAAATAGAAGTAGAGCGGGCTGCCGGAGGCGAAGCTCACATCCACGGACGTCAGCGTGTGGAACTCCGGGCACAACACGCACAGTCCCGTCTGGGGGCCGAACTTCCATGCGTACGCTCCGCCGTGGCTCCCGCTCGTGTTGCCGTCTTGGACGATCTCCCAGCGGACCGGGTCGGACCCCGTGCCGTTGCGCGTCCAGCCCCGGTTCCCGGCCTCTACGTCGTCGTGGAAGTAGTACGTGCCGGCGTTGATGTGGCCGAACATGAAGTTGTTCTCCGGGATCTCGTCGAGGGCCAGGGGCACGGAGGCCTCGAGGATGTACTTCCCTTCCGACGCCAAGGGCACGGTCCACGAGAGGTTCCGGGCCTCCCCGCGACGGAGAGAGGCGACCGTCTGGTCGGAGCAGCAGACGACGGGCGAAGGGTACGCGTCGAGGTACACGTGGAGCCGGACGGCGAAGCCCTGCTGTTCCCGGGCGCCCCGGTTTCCGACGGTGATCGTCACGGCGGCGTTCCCGCCCACCGCCACGGCCCACGGGCGCTGGATGCCCATGACCACGAGGTCGTCGTCCACCTCGCGGGACAGGTCGGCGGTCATCGCGGCCCCGGACCCGGAGATGTTCCGGACCTTCCAGCCCGTCCGCTGATTCGCATAGGAGTTCGAGTTCGGCGAGCTCTCCGGCCCGAACCCGTCCACAGTGCTCTCCCACGAGTCCGCAGCCTGCGTCGGCCGGTCGTTCCCGTCCGCCTCCTCGAGGTCCACGAGGCGGTGCGCGTCGTTCCCGTTTCCGGGGATCGCCTCGTCGATGTGCCAGATCAGCAACCCGGCACCGGGGAGCCCGCGATCGAAGCCGACCTGCTGGCGGTTTTCGATGACGAAGTACTCCTCAAGCCCGGTCGTCTGGATTGGAAGCTTGAACACCTGGGGGATTGCGCCCCCGGGCGTCCTCGTCTCCGTTTGGTCGATGGCTTGTCCGAGGAGGGCGGACGTGACGGAATTCGGCTGTACCCACCCGAGCTTGACCTTGCTCCACGCGCTGAAGTGCGCGGGCATCGTCCCGCGGTTCTGCCCCGTCAGCGCGTTCCATGATCCGGTGCCCATGACGTCCCACTTCCCGACCCCGTCAGTGATTCCGTCCGTGTCGTCCGTGTCGTAGAGGTCTGGGAGACCGAAGTCGTGGCCGAGCTCATGCACGAAGACGCCGAGGGGAGAAGACTCGGAGGTCATGATATACCCGTAGATTTGCACCCCGTCCGCCATGAGCCGCTGGTTCCCCGGGACCCCCGGGTCCGCGTCGACGACGGACCACCGGTGCGACCAGATCTGGTTCGAGGACCCGCCTTCCTCCTGCGCGCCGCCCGCATGGACGACGATCAGGTGGTCGAGGACCCCGTCCCCGACCCCGCCGTCGCGGTCGAAGCTCGGGTTGGCAAAGTTCATGCCGGCGGAGTCCGCGGCCTGGACGGCCTCCACGACGAGGTCATAGATGGGACCGTTCGCGTCGTCGAAGGACGACGTGGAGCTGTCGGCGCCGTAGTAGGCCATGGAGCGGGTCGAGGAGAGCCAACTCGAAGCCGGAAACACCGTGCCCTGGAGGGCGAGCTGACCCCAGCTCGTCTCCGCGTAGAAGTCCGCCGCGCTGTCCGTCGGCCCGTTCATGAGCGCGCCGATCTGCGCGGACGACCCCGGGGCGCCCTGCACGTCCGTGAAATCGATCATGAGGACCAGCACGTCCTGGGGGCCCGTGGCTGTGGGAGCGTTCGCGGCGCCTCGGGTGCCCGGCGGCGTCCCCGTCCATCCCGTCGGCTGCACGAAGGGCGCGCGGGGGTAGACGTCCGGGTTCGGGAGCATCAGGTGGGGCCCGTATGCCGCGGGGTCCGTGGCCGCGCGAGCGATCGCGGGGGCCCCGGTCGGAACCGGGAGGAGTGCGCCGACCGCGGGTGCGATTGCCGCCGCCGCCAAGAGGAGTGCGAGGACGCGACCCATGGATTCTCGGAGTCACGAATGCGCCGCGGTCTTACTTAAAGGTTCATCCGCACGTGTCCCGACCTGATAACGGACGGGTGGATGGGCCGGGCACTCCCACGAAATGTACTTCCGTGGCGGTCCGCACCCCGCGTTCACAGCGTCGCCTTGAGGAACATCTCCGGCTTCGCGGTCAGGGGTCGCGTCGCGTCGATCCCCATCTTGGCGGTGGTCTCGCCGGCGCTCGGGTCGATCGACGAGCCCCGGACGCCCGTGAGGACCACGAGCCCACGGTCCGCCTGGAAGCGTGTGGCCACCGCCCACTCGACCTCGCGGTCATCCCAGACGTTCACGTCCGCGTCGACGACGGTCACGTGCTTGAGGCTCGTGTGGGACGCGAACGCCGCCATGATCGCGTTCTTGCCGTCGCCGTCCGTGTGCTTCTCGATCGCGACGACCGCATGGAGCCACGCGCAGCCGCCCTCCGTGAGCCGCACCCCCGCGACGCGCGGCACGACCTTCGAGACCCCGTCGCGGATCACGGGCTCGCGCGGCATGCCCATGAAGTTGAAGTGCTCGTCGCTCCCGCCGAGGATCATGTGGAAGATCGGGTCCTGGCGGTGATACACCCGTTCGAACTCCACGACGGGCTCCTGCCGCACGCGATCGTACGTGAGCACCGCGTCCACGAACGGTCCCTCATCGTGCGTTTCCCCGGTGAGGCGCCCCTCGAGCACGTACTCGGCGTCGGCGGGGACCGTGAGCCCGTTCTTCAGCTTCACGCACTCGACCGGCTGGCCGAGCGTCCGCCGCTTCAGGGAGGACGCGATGCGGGATTCATCGACGCCGTACTCCACGCTCGTGCCGCCGCCGATCAGCAGCCAAGGGTCGAGGCCGATGCAGACGGCCACCTTCAGCTCCTGACCCGCCGCCTGCGCCTGGCCGTGCATCGTGCGCAGATGGCGCGGCACGATCCGGGCGACGCCGCGCCGTGCGTCGAGGAGGAGGATCCGGTGGAAGCTCAGGTTCCGCTTCCCCTCCCATTCCGCGACCCACACGCCGGCCGTGATGTACCGGCCGGCGTCCTTCGGGTAGAACTTCGGGACGGGGGAGTCCCGGAGGTCGAAGTCCGTGCTCTCGTTCGCGGAGAAGTCCGCGTGGTCCACGAGGCGGACGTCCTCCGGGTGGCGCTGGGAGTCCCCCACGGCGTCGAGGAGGCCTTCCTCCGGGATCGTCATCGCGCGCGCGATCCGGGCCCGGCTGGCCCACAGGCCGCCGACGCCCTCATACCCGTCGAGGTCGCGGAAGTGGACCGGGGCGCGAGGGTTCGCGAGCAGATGGCGGGTCACCTCGAGTTCGCGGCTCACCGGTGCATCGATCGTGACCACGTCGTCCCGGAACGTCTCCAGCCATTCGCGAACCGCCATGGGAGGACCCGAGCGCGGAAGGGGGGCGCGGTATTTGGCGGTGCCGCCGGGGGGGATGCACGGCGCCTTGGGGCCGCCCAAAGGCTTTTCGTCCGACCGGACATTGGAATCGAACGTGCCCCAGGCGACGATGGCGACGTGCCCGAAGTGCGGCGCGAAGGTCCGCAAGGAGCGGCTCCGCCGGCACGTGAGCACGGTCCACGTGGAGGGAACGCGGGCCCCCAAGGTCGCGACCGGTTCCGCGAGGGCGGCCGCGAGGGCCGCGACGGTCACGTTCCCGTGGCAACTGATCGCCGTCATCGGCGTGGTGTCCGCCGTCGTGGGTGCCGGGTACTGGGCGCTCGCCCAGCAGCCGTCCAGCCCGCCGAACCCGCCCGGTCCCTCCGTTTCGCGGATCGCGGTCTTGGAGGTCACCTACGGGTCGTTCTCGGGCGTCATCAAGATCCACCTCGACGAGCGGGCCCCTGGGACGGCGGCCAACTTCATCCAGCTCGTGGAGAACGGCGACTACGACGGGAACTCATTTCACCGGGTGGCGGCGAGCTTCGTGATCCAGGGAGGCGCGGTGTCGGGTGCGGCCTCCGTCGCGTGGGAGAGCACGGGGCTCCTGAACGAGTACCTCTCCGTCGCGATGGCCCGCTCCGGGGACGCGAACGAGGCGAGTTCGAAGGACACCGCGACGAGCCAGTTCTTCATCAACCTGAACAACAATCCCTCGCTCGACAACTTCGCCTGGCCGTACGTGGTCTTCGGGCACGTGGTTTCCGGCGAGTCCCTGGTGCGCGGGATCGGCGGGCTGTTCCCGTCGGGGGAACCTTCGTACGACGGACCACCGACGCAGACCGTGACGATCACGCGCGCGTACATGGAGAGCTAGGCCGACATACGTTTATCTAGCGACCTCGGATTCGACGCGCGTGGTCCGCGATCTCGCACGGAAGTATGCGCTCCTCAACGCTGTCCAGCACGATGGAAGGGCGAACGCGAAGGCCGTGTTGGGCCGCCTCCTCGCGGAGGACGCGTCCCTCCGACCCCGCGCGAAGGACCTAACGAAGCTCGTCGAGGACGTCGTCGCCGCGGTGAACGCCCTCGACCGGGACGCCCAGCGGGCGGAGATCGAGGGGACGGCCCCCGAGCTGCTCAAGAGACGGCGGGAGGTGAAGGCGCGCGAGTTGCCCGACCTTTCGAACGTCCGCGGATCCGTCGTGATGCGCTTTGCGCCGTTCCCCTCAGGCCCCCTCCACATCGGCCACGCCCGCGCGATCTTCCTGAACGACTACTACGTGCGCCGATACGGCGGGAAGCTCATCCTCGCGTACGACGACACGATCGGGAGCGAGCAGAAGCCCCTGATGCCGGAAGCGTACGACCTCATCCGCGATGGGATCGGGTGGCTCGGCGTGAGCGTCCACGAGGAGATCTACAAGAGCGACCGCATGCCCGCGTTCTACCAGACCGGCGACCTGCTCCTCGCGCGCGGCGGCGCGTACGTGTGCGAGTGCCCGCCCGCGGACCTGAGGGCAAACCGGGAGAAGGGCGTCGCGTGCGCACACCGGGGCCGCGCGCCCGAGGAGAACCTCGACCTCTGGCGGCGGATGCTCAAGGGCGAGTTCGGGGAGGGGGAGGCGATCGTCCGGATCCGGACGGACGTGAGGCACCCGAACCCCGCGTTCCGGGACCGCGTCCTCTTCCGGATCAGCGAGCGCGAGCATCCGCGCGTGGGCAGGAAGTACCGCGTGTGGCCGCTCCTCGAGTTCTCCTGGGCGGTGGACGACCACCTGCTGGGAGTCACGCACGTGCTCCGCGGCAAGGACCTCGTCATGGAGGACGAGATGGAGAGGGCGATCTGGGACCGCCTGGACGTGCAGCGCCGCCCGGAGTTCATCCACTACGGCTTCCTCTTCTTCAAGGACATGGACCTGAGCAAGAGCCAGCTCGCGCGGGACATCCGGGAAGGCCGTCTGGCGGGTGTCGACGACCCCCGCACGTGGACGCTCCAGTCCCTTCGCCGCCGCGGGATCTCCCCGGAGGCGTTGCGGACGTTCATCCTATCCTTCGGGATCTCCCTGACGGACGTCGAGGTCAGCGCGGACAACCTGTACGCGGAGAACCGCAAGGTCATCGACGCGTCCGCGAACCGGTACTTCTTCGTCCCCGAGCCGGTGAAGATCACGATCGAGGGGCTGCCGGCCATCGACCAGGTCCAGGCGCCGGTCCACCCGGACTTTCCGGAGCGCGGCACGAGGGCCCTGGCGGTGTCGCCGATCGTCTACGTCCCGCACGTCGACTACGATGCGTTCACGCGCCAAGAGGTGCGACTCAAGGACTTTTGCAATGTAGTCTTGGACGTGCGGTCGGAGTTCACGGGCCGCGAGCTGAAAGACGTCCCGAAGATTCAGTGGGTTGCCGAGCCCCACGGCGTCGCGACGCGCGTCGTGATGCCCGACGGCGGGGTGTCGGAAGGCCTCGCGGAGTCGAACCTGCGAAGCGCCAGGGAAGGTGACGTCGTGCAGTTCGAGCGGTTCGGGTTCGTGCGGGTCGACTCGATCGGTGCGGACGGCATCACGTGCTGCTTCGCACACCGATGACCTGGCGGCATGCGACCGCGCGATAAGGCTTAGTAGAGGCCCGCGATGCGCGGCGGGATGCGCCCCGTCGCGGCCCGCCTGAAGCCCATCACGCCGTCCGCGACGGTCCGCTTGGGCGCGCTCGTAAACGAATTGAAGGCCCGCGGCGAGGATCTCGTTTCCTTCTCCGTGGGCGAACCCGATTTCCCCACACCGTCACACATCGTCGAGGCCGCCAAACGCGCGCTGGACGCGGGCATGACGAAGTACGTGGGGCCTCAGGGTATCCCCGCGCTGCGCGAGGCGATCGCGGAGAAGATGAAGCGGGAGAACGCGGTCCCCTGCGGTCCGGAGGGCGTCCTCGTCGCCCCGACGAAACACGCGCTGTTCATCACGCTCATGGGCCTCGTCGAGCCCGGCGACGAGGTCTTGTTCCAAGATCCGGGCTGGGTGTCCTACGCGCCAATGGTCCACCTGGCAGGGGGTCGACCCGTGCCCGTCGCTGCGGACGAATCCACGGGATTCGAGCTCACGCCGGAGGCCGTGGCCCCGGCGATCACGGACCGCACGAAGGTCCTGGTCATCAACTCCCCGAGCAACCCCGCTGGGTCCGTGTTCTCGAAGGAGACGCTGAAGGGCCTTTGCGACGTCGTCATGGACCACGACCTCTTCCTCGTCAGCGACGAGATCTACGAGAAGATCCGGTACGAGGGGTCGCACTACAGCCCCGCCTCGTTCGACGGCATGTTCGACCGGACCGTCACGGTCCACGGCTTCTCGAAGACGTACGCGATGACCGGCTGGCGGCTCGGATGGCTCTGCGGGGAGACGTCGTTGGTGAAGCAGCTTGTGAAGGTGCAGGAACACACGATCACGTGCGCCCCAGGGTTCGTCCAGATGGCGGGCGTGGCGGCTCTGAACGGAGCCCCGGCGGTCGTCCAGTCGATGGTCGACGAGTTCCGCGCGCGGCGGGACCTCATGATGGGGGAGTTCGCGTCGATCCCGGGATTCCACGTCTCCCGCCCCGCCGGGGCGTTCTACTTCTTTCCCCGATACGACGCGGACATCCCGAGCGACGAGTTCGCGGAGCGCCTGCTGACGGAGGCGCGTGTGGCGGTGACGCCCGGCTCCGCATTCGGCGCGGCGGGGGAGGGCCACCTCCGGTTCTCCTACGCCTGCTCCCAGGAGGACATCCGGACGGGGATGGCCAGGGTACGCTCGTTCGTGGGGAAGGTCGCGGGTTAAAGGGGAAGGCGTAGGGTGAAAAGGCCCTACGCGACCATCTCCGTGTTCCCGCACTTCGGGCACATGACCTCGATCGGCCGCTTGCTCGTCGTGATCTCGATCGGCGAGCCGCACGAGCGGCACGTGACGGTCATGGGCGACGTCGGGGGCGCGTACACCGGGGTCGACGGGGACGGGGCGACCTCCTTCGGCGGTTTGGGCGCCTTGGGAGCGCGAAGGCCGCCGAGGACGCCGCCGCGCATCAGCATCACGAACAGAAGGATCACGAGGATCAGAGCGATGATGCCGAGAATGTCCACCGCCGTGCCGGCCAGGTTCCCTCCACCGATCCTGACGACCTCAAGGGCCGCCGCGCCGCTGTTCGCGTCGTAGACGATGAACTCCTGACTCCCTTCGTTCGCGTTCGACGGCACGACGTACTGGAGGTCCCCTTGCGACTTCGCCGTGGCCACCGAAGTCAGCGGAAGGTTCTCCAGCCCGAGGCGGAAGTCGAATGTCGAGGGCAGCGGGTCACCGCCCAGGGCGATTACCCGGTAGTGGACCTTTACCGTGTCGCCGCGCGCGTACGAGTCCCTGTCCAAGGTGATGTCAAGGGTGAACCCGCCGACCTGAACAATCGTCAGACGGCCCTCGATCGCCCGCCCCGCTTCGACCGCGGTGACCTTCACGTCGTACCAAGGGGCGGGTGACGCCGGCACGGTGAACACGAAGCTTGACGCCGCCTCGCCGGATAAGACCAGGGACCCGCCGGCGCCCTGCACTTCGTAGAAGTAGCTGGGGTTCCGGATCCGGTTGCTGGAAAGCTCCCAGCTGAATGTGACGGCCTGGTTCGGTACATATCGGTCCGGATTCGCGTTCACGAGAAGCCGACCGAAGACTACGTCGACCTCCACCACATCCCCGTCCCTATTTCCCTGCCCATCGTCCGCCACGACGGTGAAGCACAAGCGGCCCACGAAATTCCGGTCGATGGCGTACCTGTAGTCCTCGCTCGTCTGCGATGTGGAGGTTGTCTGCGATCCTCGGAACGTTCCCTGGGGCGGGGGGGCGCCACAGAAGTACGAGCTGGAATCCCGGACCTCGAACGAGTATGTGAGTGTGGCGCCCGCCGCTCCCGTGACGGATGCCGTGGCCGTGGCGGTGTCGCCCGCTTGGTATTCTGGGCGGTCCAGGTCGAGGACGACGCTCAGGCCGGCCGCGGCGCTAATCATGAACGTGTCCGGTCGAGCGGAGAAATTCCAGAAGCCGTAGAACGCGTTCACGCGCACCTCCCAAATCGAATTGTTCGGCACGCTCATCAGGCGGAACAAATACGTCAGCTCCCCCTGCGCGTCCGTGACGAGGCCGGTCGCGCCATACTCAGGGTGGAGCACTTCGTTGCCGGAACCCGCGGTGACGTCCCACACCGCGATCACCACGGTGGCTCCCGGGGCGGGCGGGTCAAGGATCGAGGGCGACGATTGGGTGTCCGTGGCGACCGTGAGCACTTCGGTCGTGACGATCCCGTTCGGGGCGTACACGTTCGGGAAGCGACCAGGGGCGACATCCACGATTGCGCTCAGCCGTTCGATGAGGAAGAACGCCCACGCCTGCCGGGCCCGCAGGCCTACGGTCGTGCTGTTGAACCAGCCCATGACGATGCCCTCGCGATCCGGGTCGACCCCAACAGGGAGCCGCGCCTGGGTCGTTCCAGAGGCTTTCGTGAACTGGAAAGGCGTCGGGTTGGGCTGGAGGAACGAGTATCCCCACGTCTGGTTATAGACCCAGATCTGGCCGACCCCGTCCGGGGCGAGCGAGCCGTCCTTGAGTCGGGTCGCGGACCATGAGACGGTGACATTGTCGCCCCCGAGGTACGCAGGGCGATCAACCTCGATCCGGAACTCGTATTCCTGGACTTCGAAGGGACTCGACGCGGTCATCCTCACGGGTTTTGAATTGCAGTACGCCGTGTCGCCGACCTCGACCGCATACACTGCATCCGGGAGCGGGGACGGCTGGAGGGGCGTCGGGGGGATTGTGTACGTGATGGTGAGCTGGCCTGAGGGGGGGATCACCAGATCTTCGATGCACGCGGGATACCCCGATGGCCCTCGGATCGCGACGTCATACACGTCCCCCGGCTGCGGCGGAACGGTCGTGGTTTCGAGGGTGATGATCAGGTCCTCGCCGGGGATGTAGATGTTCGTCTGTGTGTATCGCCCCGGCGTCAGGATCGGCGAGGCGAGCGTGAGGGGGGCCCGGGCGGTGGGCACCGCCACCAGGAGGCTGGTTCCGACCGTCATGACGACCAAAACGAAGGCCAACGCACGCGTTCCGACAACTGCGAACCGAGTCATGGCTAACTCATCCCTTCTGATCCGTGAGGGGGGGCTCACGGTGGCGCGACATCTATCCGTTTATATAAATAGATTTGTGCGGCGGTTGAATCCTGAGATGTGGAGAATCTCGCAAGGAGGAATCGTCACGCCGCGACCCCGACCGGTGGGGCGTGGGGCGGACCAAGCACGACCGCGACGTGCCACTCGTAGGGCTGGGCAAACATCTTGGAGAAGACGGCGCGGGCGCGCACCTCCGGGGACCGAGCGATGGGCGGCGGGGGCGGCATCCTCCGTCTCGGTGAGGTGCCCCGCACGTCGATCCGGTGTCGGGTCAGGAGCAGCAGGACCGCGTGGGCCTCAGCGACCTTGTGCCTCCGAAGGGCGTCCAGGGCTTGCGGCCCCGGCATCGTCTCGACGCGGCCGTCTGGAAGGACAAGATCCACCACGCGCCCAAGCGCCCGGTCATGGACCGCGCGAGCGAGTCCCTCGCCCTTGGGCGTGAGCCGGTACACCTTCCGTCGCGTCGGGTAGCCCGTGATGTGCCCGGTCCGGACCTCGACCCGACCCGCGTCCATCGCCCGCCTCAGTTCGATGGCGGCGTGGGCTCGGGAGATCCCGAGGGAGTGCGCGATGCCGGACTGACCGAGTTCCGGCGGCACGACGTATTCGTCCTGGACGCGGGCATACTGCGCGAGGTGCACGACGATCCGTTCCCCGATCGTGACCGGCTTGTTCTCGACCATGTCAAGGGGATGTGGGCCTGACGGGAACCGTTGTTTGGTACGGCTGCTGTATAAGGACTAGGGCTTTTTGGTACGTTCTTTTATCCCACTGTCTCTATTTTTATCGCGCCGGTCTCGGGCGTGAGAACACCCGCCTTCGAGGGGGCACTCCCAGCACCGCGGGCGGGGCCGGCACAGGTGCTTGCCATGCGCGACGAGGAGCGCATGGAACTCCCGATAGCGCGCGAGGTCCGGAGGCACTTGGGACTCGAAGTACGCCTTCACCGCCGGGTACGCGGGGGAGTTGAACCAGCCGATCCGCGTACCGATCCGCACCGTGTACGCGTCGACGACGAACGTCGGGAACCCTCCTGCATAGAGCAGGATCGAGTCCGCGGTCTCCGGCCCGATGCCGTCGAGCGCGAGGAGTTCCTCCCGGACCGCCTCGAGGTCGCGTGCGAAGAAGCGACCGAGGTCGCCCTCCGCGACGCGCACGAGGTGCTGGCAGAAGGCCCTGAGCCGACGCGGCTTCGTCCGATGCAGGCCCGCGGGTCGGACGAGGCTCCGCAGGCGGTGGATCGAGATCGCCGCCAGCGCGCGGGGATTCAGAACCCCCGTCCGCTTCAAATTCCCGAGCGCCTGCTCGACGTTCGCCCACGACGTCTGGGCCATGAGGAGGGCGCCGCCGACGACCTCGAACGGCGTCTCTGCGGGCCACCAGTGCTGCGGCCCGAAGCGGGCGAGGAGCCGGTCGTAGACCGCCCCCGGATCGTGCACGACGCGCGAAGGACGGAGGCGGAAAAATACTTACCCCACCCTCCGCTTCCGCCGCCAGTGGGCCTGAACGAGGACGTGTTCCTCGCCCTGAACGGCGCGCGCAACGACACGCTCGACCCCGTGATGATTGCGTTCGGCGTGATCGGCCTATCCTACGTCACGTTCCTGTGGGTGGTGCCGCTCTGGCTCGCGAGACGCCGGAGGGACGCCCTCGACCTCCTCGCCCTCTTGGCGGTCGCGGAACTCCTCGTCTTCCTCCTGAAGTGGGGTCTGGCGGTGGAACGGCCGACCTTCGGAGACCCCCTCGAGATTCCGCTCGACGACGTCTCCGACCCCGCGTTCCCGAGCGGACACGCGACGCGCGCGTTCGTCCTGGCGACGCTCCTCACCTTGCGAATGAAGGATTGGCGGCTGGCGGCGCCGCTGTTCGCGTACGCCACGGTGATGGGCCTCTCCCGGGTCTACGCGGGCGTCCACTGGCCCTCCGACGTGACCGGAGGGGCGATCCTCGGGATCGCGCTCGCCCTCGCGTTCGATCGAATCACCCGGACGCACGCGTACGCGCGTGCTCGCGATCGCCTCTTGAGGCGCCTGGCGCCGGAAGCGGCCGCGACCGCCTGATCACGACTTCGTCCCGAGCACGGACCGAAGCCCCTCGGTCATGTCCTCGATCCCGCGAAGGATCTCCTCCCGCCGCCCGAGCGCGACGAGCATCGCCTTCGACCCGAGCCCGGACGCCACCAGGGTC